>Ga0302324_100026549_pt1 | contig 11060 bp, 11 predicted proteins | sample Palsa_T0_1_FD_201949 | JGI IMG/M metagenome (GOLD analysis project Ga0302324, IMG submission 201949) | Peat permafrost microbial communities from Stordalen Mire near Abisko, Sweden - Palsa_T0_1 | ecosystem: Environmental > Terrestrial > Soil > Palsa > Peat permafrost | place: Sweden: Abisko... | reverse complement strand
AAAGCCTCCATCTTCATATCCGAATTGGCATCGAGCCTGAAGTGCCAGAAGCTGCATTTGCTGCCGGTCATGTCGGGATCCACCGCCGCGTAGTTCAGATAGATGATTTCGTGGCCCGGGTTGCGATCGTTATATTTCTGCACGGCGTCCTCAAGCACCAGGCCAACGCCCGAGCCATTGCCCTGCGTGACGTAGCGGATGCCCTGATCCTGCGCATTCTTCAAGTCCGTCAGGCTCTCTTGCGGACTGAGCTTGTTGTCCATGCCCACCATCTCGAACGTGACACCTTTCGCCCAGTGCTGCTGGTTGGCCATGGCAACCACGTATTTCCAGCTGTTTAGCTGGTTTTGCCCGAGCGAGCCCATGAGACCTGACAGCGGATCGATGAATGCGATCTTCACGACCTCATCGGCCCTCACTGGCGCAGACACAATGGCGGCGGTCACGGCGGCGCAAGCTAGCGCCGATCGCATCACGGTTGGTTTCATGAACTTGTCTCCTGTTATAAATATTGGCACCGGTTTTGACCGGCGTCGGTGTGCGAGTTTAATGCAGGGCGGGAAACGCCCATAAGATGGTAGTTTCCCTAGCCAAAATCACGCTGCGGTTGGCAATATGTAATCCTTGAAACGCTCGCGAAGCTTGTTCTTTAGCATCTTGCCCGTTGCACCTAGCGGAATGGCCTCGACAAACACCACGTCGTCGGGTGTCCACCACTTGGCGATGCGACCATCAAAGTGGCCAAGCAATTCCTCGCGCGTCACCTCGATCTCTGGCTTCTTGACGACCACCAACAGCGGGCGCTCGTCCCATTTGGGATGACGCACGGCAATGACAGCGGCCATGGCGACGGCCGGATGCGACATGGCGATGTTCTCGAGGTCGATCGACCCGATCCATTCGCCGCCCGATTTGATGACATCCTTGCTGCGGTCGGTGATATGGACAAAGCCGTCCGCATCGATGGTTGCCACGTCGCCGGTCGGAAACCAGCCGTCCCGTAATGGATTACCACCTTCGCCACGGAAATATTCCGAGACCACCCATGGGCCCTTCACCAGCAAATCGCCGTATGCGACGCCATCCCAGGGCAATTCGTCCCCCTTCTCATCGACGATCTTGAGATCCACGCCAAAGATGGCACGGCCCTGCTTGGACTGAACCGCCTGTTTCTCGGCGGTGGAGAGTGCGTCGTGCTTGGCCTTGAGCACGCCGCAAGTGCCAATCGGGCTCATCTCGGTCATGCCCCAGGCGTGAAGCACCTGAACGCCATAATCTTCCTGGAAACTCGCAAGCATCGCGGGGGGACATGCCGAACCCCCGATTACGGTACGACGCATGGTGGAGAACTTCAGGTTGTTTTGCCGCACGTAATTCAAAAGTCCAAGCCACACGGTCGGCACGCCCGCAGACAGCGTAACGCGCTCGTTCTCGAACAATTCGAAGAGAGATTTTCCATCGAGTCCCGGGCCAGGCAGCACCAGCTTGGCGCCGACCATGGCACACGAGTAAGGCAGTCCCCATGCATTGACGTGAAACATCGGCACGACCGGCAGGACCACATCACGCGCCGATAGGCAAAGTGCATCGGGCATGCCGGAGGCAAACGAGTGCAGCACCGTCGAGCGGTGGCTATACAGCACCCCTTTCGGATTGCCGGTCGTTCCCGAGGTGTAGCAGATCGATGAGGCCGTGGTCTCGTCCATCTCGGGCCACGACAGATCCGCGGAGGCAGTGCTCATCAGGTCTTCGTAGCAAAGGAGCTGGGCAGTCCCTCCGGTTGGCATGCGTGCGCGATCGCAAAAGGCAATCCAGTGTCGGACACTGGGGCAAAGCGGCGCGATCGCCTCGATGATCGGCGCGAAGGTGGTGTCAAACAGCATCGCCTGGTCGTTAGCATGGTTCACGATCCAGGCAATCTGCTCGGGAAAAAGACGCGGATTGACGGTATGCAAGACCGCACCGATGCCCGACACCGCGAAGTAGGTCTCAAGGTGTCGATGACCATTCCACGCGAGTGTTGCAACCCTGTCGGCAGGCTTGACGCCAAGCCCTTTCAGCACGTTACCGACCTGGCGGGCACGACGGTCGCAGTCGCGCCAGGTGTAGCGGTGAATGTCACCTTCAACACGGCGCGACACGATCTCGGTTTCGCCGTGATGTCGGCTCGCGTGGGTCAAAAGCGATGAAATGAGCAGGGGTGCGCCCATCATCAAGCCTTGCATTGCAATCTCCTTTGTTGCAGCGCTCAAGATCGGATGCGCGATCCCGATGCCTGCTGCAAAACGCCAGGCCGAGCGATTGTTGCCGCGCCGCATTGTCAGCGTCAATCGCTTTCGATGCTGCGCCGCGCCACTAGCGGGTGTGCCCGTGCGTCGCAAGCGCCGACGGGCTAAAATGGCGCATGGAACTGATTGCCGACGCGCCTGCTGTCGCTTCCGGGGCGCACGGCGACCCTAAAAGCGCAATTCCGCCTGACGGCGACTTCCTGCCATCGCTTGGCAACCAGTTCGCCCAACTCGGCCCGCCGTTTTTTTCGCGGGTCACGGCTGCCCCGCTACCCGAGCCGTATCTCGTGGCTGCCTCGGACGAGACGGCGCGCCTCCTGGGCATCGATCCGGCCGCACTAGAAAGTCCGCCATGGCTTGCCGCACTGAGTGGCAACCAGGTACTGCCCGACTCCACCCCGCTTGCAGCGGTGTATTCAGGACATCAATTTGGCGTCTGGGCCGGACAGCTTGGCGATGGTCGCGCGCTCCTTCTGGGCGACGTCGCCGTCGGCTCGACGCGGTTTGAGCTACAGCTAAAAGGCGCCGGGTTGACGCCTTATTCACGCATGGGCGATGGCCGCGCGGTGCTGCGTTCTTCGATTCGCGAGTATCTGTGTTCAGAAGCCATGGCCGCGCTCGGAATACCGACCACGCGCGCGCTCGCGGTAGTGGGCTCTGATCTGCCGGTGTTTCGCGAGTCAGTCGAGACTGCCGCAGTCGTTACGCGAGTCGCCGAAAGCTTCGTCAGGTTCGGATCGTTTGAGCACTGGTATGCGGCGCAGGATAGCGAGCGGCTGCGCCAGCTTGCTGACTACGTAATCGCGACTTCCTATCCGGAACTCTCGCAGGACCCGTCGCCCTATGCCGCGCTGCTCCGCGAAGTGACCGGGCGGAGCGCACGTCTTGTGGCCAAGTGGCAGGCGGTCGGCTTTTGTCACGGGGTCCTCAACACCGACAACATGAGCATCCTTGGCCAAACGCTCGACTATGGGCCATTCGGATTCCTCGAAGCGTTCGATTGGGGCTGGATCTGCAATCATTCGGACCACCAGGGTCGCTACGCGTATGGCGCCCAGCCAGAGATCGTGCATTGGAATCTTTTCTGCCTCGGCCAGGCCTTGCTGCCGCTCATCGGCTCAGTCGACGACACCAAGGCGGCGCTCGCCGGGTTCGAAGGCGCCTACGATGTTGCGATGGGCAACGAGCTCCGCGGCAAATTGGGCCTAGCCGGAGAAAGCGCAGACGACGCTTTGCTCATCGACAGTCTTTACAACCTGCTGCAGGCCAACCATCCGGACTACACGACATTTTTCCGGCAGTTATCCAATATCAGCAAAGAGGGCCCGGGCCAAGACGCGGTGATTACCGATCTCTTGCTTGATCGCGACGCCGGATCAGCCTGGCTCGAGCTCTACCGCAAGTCGCTGTCACGCGATGCGCGCCCGGACGCGGACCGAAAACTTGCAATGGACGGGGTGAACCCGAAATATGTGCTTCGCAACTATCTGGCCGAAGTCGCGATCAGGGCCGCGCAACAACATGATTTCTCGGAAATCGCGAGATTGGCGACAGTTTTGGCGCGGCCTTTCGACGAACAACCCGAGGCCAGCGCGTACGCAGCCTTGCCACCCGACTGGGCAGAGGGTCTGGAAGTCAGCTGTTCATCCTAAATCCTGGAGAGAATTGATGGCAAAAGTAGTAAAAAGCGACGCCGAATGGCGCGCTGAACTGAATCCGATGCAATTCCAGGTGACGCGCCATGCCGCCACCGAGCGCCCGTTTACAGGCGAATTCTGGGACCACAACCAGAAAGGCATCTACACCTGCGTGTGCTGCGGCACGCCGCTGTTCGAATCGGATACCAAGTTCGATGCCGGCTGCGGCTGGCCGAGTTACTTCCGTGCGCTAGATCCTGCCAACGTTCGGGAAGAGCGCGATTCGACCTTGGGCATGGTGCGCACCGAGGTTATCTGCAATGTCTGCGATGCGCACCTCGGTCACGTGTTCGAAGATGGGCCTCCCCCTACCGGACTTCGCTACTGCATTAATTCCGCCTCGCTCAGGTTTACGCCCGAGCCGTGAAGCCTTTTTCTGACTTACTGCCAGTGCTCGTGTTCTTCCTTAGCTATTTCGGCGCGAACACCTGGCCAGAGGCAGCACGCCGCATCGCCGACACGTGGCTCTCGGCTCTGGTGCAAGGCGGGGCAATACCGAATGATCTGGTCTCGATCCTGATTGCGTCGGCTGCGGCCATTTTCGTTATCACGGCCCAAATTGCCTTCAAACTCGCGACCAAACGCAAGATCGGCCCACTCCAATGGGTCACCTTCGCAATTTTCGTCGTTTTCGGCGGCGCCACCATCTACTTCCACGACGACACCTTCATCAAATGGAAGCCGACCGTTCTCTACTGGCTATTCGCCGCAGCATTGCTTGGCGCCGATCGCTTTGCAGGCCGCAATCTGATGCGCTCGGTGATCGAGCCCGCCGGCGTGTCAATGCCCGACCCGCTTTGGCGGCGGCTTAATTTTGCGTGGGCCGCGTTTTTCATCGTGGTCGGAGCCCTTAATCTTTTCGTGGCATTTCGCATGTCGCGCGATGTCTGGGTCAGCTTCAAGTCGTTTGGCCTGACCGGGCTCACATTCGCATTTGCGATCGCGCAGAGCTTCTTTCTTGCCCGCCACATGCCGTCTGACGAATCAGAAGGAGGCGCGTCATGATGGTCGAGACCATCCAGGCACGTCTTTCAAGTGCGCTTATGCCCGAATCAATCAAGGTCGACAACGAAAGCGCCCAGCACGCGGGCCACGCTGGATACACCGATGGCGAAAGCCATTTCCGCGTGACGGTAGTCTCGCCGCTTTTTCGGGGTTGCTCCCGCGTGGCGCGCCACCGCTTGGTGTATCATGCGCTCGCAGATTTGATGCCACTGCCGATTCACGCCCTGGCAATCGTCGCATTGTCACCAGAAGAAGTATCCCCGCGGATTGAGCCGCCGGCTTCTGTTCCTTGACCGCCCCACCCTGCCCTTAGGAATGTCATGAAGCAACTCTTCGCCCGCGCAGCTTTTCTGGCTGCGCTTTTTGCATGCGGCCCGGTCCTCGCACAGAACATAGCGGTGGTGAATGGCAAGCCGATTCCCAAAGCCAAGGCCGACGAGCTGGTCGCCGAACTCGTGAAGTCGGGCAAGCCCGATTCGCCTGAATTGCAGCAGGCGGTACGCGAGCGGCTGATCACGGGCGAGATCCTGATGCAAGAAGCCGACAAGGACGGCCTCATTACCAATCCCGAGGTGAAACTGCAGCTTGAGCAGGCTCGCCAGCAGGTGTTAATTGGCGCGCTCGCCCAGGAGTATTTCAAGGCCCACCCGCCAACCGATGAGCAGATGCACGCGCAGTACGACGAGATCGTAAAGACCCTGCCGACCAAGGAATATCACGCTCACCACATCCTCGTCGATACCGAACCTGCGGCGGTCGCCATCATTGCCAAGTTAAAGGCCGGCGGCAACTTCGAAGAGTTGGCCAAGGCCCAGTCGAAGGATCCGGGAAGCGCCAGCAGCGGCGGCGATCTCGGCTGGAATTCGCCCGCGACCTTCGACAAGACCTTTGCCGACGCAATGGTCAAGCTCCCCAAGGGCAAATTCTCCCCGACCCCGGTCAAGACCTCGTTTGGCTACCACGTCATCCGGCTTGACGATGTGCGCGACGCGAAGCTTCCGACGTTCGATGAAGCGAAGCCCCAGATTGCCCAATTGATGATGCAAGACCAGAAGTGGCAGGAAGAGGAATTTCGCGCGATGCTGGCCGAGCTTCGCGCCAAGGCCAAGGTGGAGTAGGCGCCAGAATACTGGCGGCGAAAGCCACCTGAAAAGGGCCGCGCTGAAGGATTGCGCGGCCTTTTCTTTGGCGCGCTGCGCTATGCGTTAAAGTCTTTCCATGGATCAACGTCGCCGAGAAAGCCCTATCGCGCTTGCGATCGCGCAAGTCGTCCTATGGGGATTCAACAAGCACTACCGGCTCTTTCGGGAAACCAGCCGGGATGCCCAGGAGCGCTTCGAATTGGGTCAATGGCAGGCGATCCAGCTCGCGCAGCGCGAACGCATCGCCTTTTATGACCGGCGCGTCGGTGAAACCGTGGCCCGGCTTGAGAAGGAATTCAATTCCGAGGAATTGCCCGAGCACGTCTGGCAACAGGTCAAGTATCACTACATCAACCTGCTCGTCGATCACAAGCAGCCCGAATGCGCCGAGACATTCTTCAATTCCGTCTGTTGCCGGATCCTGCACCGCGACTACTACCGCAACGATTACATTTTTGTGCGGCCGACGATCTCCACTGAGCATCTGGATTCCGACCCGCCGGCCTATCGCAGCTACTACCCCCTCGATGCAGGGGTCCGTCCGGTGATTATCGCGGCGCTGTCAGATTTCGGGCTTAACTGTCCGTTTGACGATCTCGACCGTGACGTCGATGCGATCGTTTCACTTGCCAGGCAGCGTTTTGGCGCGGACCGAAAGCTTGAGCCAAACCATCAGATCCAGGTTTTGAGCTCGCTCTTTTTTCGCAACAAGGGGGCCTACGCGATCGGCAAGATCATCAACGGAAATCTCGAGATTCCCTTTGCGCTCGCGCTGTTGAGAATCCCGACTGGTCGAATCGTGGTCGATGCATTGCTGTTTGACATGGCCGACCTGCTCGCGCTTTTCAGCTTTTCCCGTGCCTACTTCATGGTCGATGTGGAGGTCCCAGCGACGTTCGTTCAGTTTTTGCGAAGCATGCTGCCGATTCGGCCCAAGTTCGAGCTCTACAACATGCTTGGCCTGCAAAAACATGGGAAGGCGCTCTTTTATCGCGATTTTCTGCACCACCTCGCGCATTCGAGCGACCCCTTCATCATCGCGCCTGGAATTCACGGGCTTGTCATGCTGGTGTTCACGCTTCCGTCGTTTCCCTTTGTCTTCAAAGTCATCAAGGACGTCATCCCCTTTCCGAAGGAGGTCGACCGGGAGGGCGTCAAGGCCAAATACCTGATGGTCAAGCAACACGACCGGGTCGGCAGAATGGCCGATACGCTCGAATACTCCGACGTGGCCTTTCCGAGGCACCGCTTCTCGGACGAACTGATCGAGGAATTGCGGCGGCTCGTGCCCTCACTCTTGCTCGAGGAGGAAGACCGCTACGTCATTCGCCATCTTTACATCGAGCGGCGCATGACACCGCTTAATCTCTACCTGCAAAGCGCCAGCGACGATGACAGACGCCATGCGCTTGACGAGTACGGGCGCGCCATCAAGCAACTTGCCGCCGCCAACATCTTTCCGGGCGACCTGCTCTACAAGAATTTCGGTGTCACCCGAAACCGGCGCGTGGTGTTCTACGACTACGACGAAATCGAGTACATGACGCAATGCAATTTCAGAAGGAAGCCGGCACCGCGCAACGAAGAGGACGAGATGTCCAGTGAGCCCTGGTATCCGGTGGCGAGAAACGACGTCTTTCCAGAGGAGTGGACCACTTTCCTGCTTGGCGATCCCTTGATTCGCGACACACTGCTCGCCTTGCATCCCGAACTTTTCGAGGCCGAATTCTGGAATAACCTGAAAGCGCGCATTCTCGATGGACACATCGAAGATGTCTTTCCCTACGACGAGTCAAAGCGCTTTGCATCCGAAGGACGCGTGTCCCAAATCTCCTAAGGGAGGAGAGCCTGCCCGGTCGCAGGATGCTCGAGGCGATTCAGAAACCAGCGCATGGCGTTGCCACCCGCTTCCGTGTTCCAGGAATAGTGCAGGCTGCGGCGTTGCGGTGCCGAGTCGGCGGTTTCCTTGACGATCAATTCGCCCCGCTTGACGTGCTCTGTGATCATCCCAAGCGGCAGGTAGCCACATCCAAGGCCAGCCGCCTGGGCTCTTATTTTGTCGGCGATGGTCGGCACGGTGAGCACATCCTGGCCGCGCAGGAGCCCAACTGTAATCGGGGGCTGGCTTCTTGACGTGTCGCCAACCGCGACCGCCCGGTGCAATCTGATCTGCGCGCGCGTTAGCAATTCTTCCTCACGGGCGAGCGGATGTCCCGGCGCAACCGCAAACACCATTTCGAAGTAGCCCAAGAGGCGCGATTTGAACTCGCCAACATCAGATTCATGGCGTGCCTCAAGCGCTGTTCCAAGCGCCAGATCGGCCCGGCCACTGACGAGCGCATCCCAGGTTCCCCCAAGCACTTCGTTCGTGATGCGAAGACGCGTTGCCGGCTCCTCCCTCAAAAACTCGTCGACCAGGACCAGCATGCGATCCATTCGCAATATTCCGTCGACCGAAATGCGGAGCTCCACCTCCCAGCCGGACGCAACTCGGCGCACGCGCCGCTCGAGCTGGTCCGCGGCCATGAGCAGGCCGCGACCTTGATCGAGCAGTTCGTGCCCGGCTTCGGTGAGAAGGGCCCTGTGACCACGTCGGTCAAACAACAGCACCCCGAGATCGTCCTCGAGCTTTCGGATGACGTAGGTAACGGCAGAGGGAACTCGGTCGAGTTCTTCCGCCGCCGCGGCGAAACTGCCCTTGCGCTCGATCGCATCTAAGACTTGCAAGGCGGTAAGGTCGAGAGGCATGGTTCAATAAATTTGAATAATATCGTCAAATCTAAACGCTTTCTTTTTCCAGAGCAAGCCCTATCATGTACCCATGCACATGGAAATTTGGAATCATTCGTCCTGAAAGGATCATTCAAATGATTGAAACAAGCACATCAGCCGTCCGTCGTGGCAAAGAGCGTGGATATGCCGACCACGGCTGGCTCAAGTCGTATCACAGCTTCTCGTTCGCCGATTATTACGATGCCGATCACGTTCAGTTCGGGCCGCTACGCGTGATCAACGAAGACTGGATCGCCGGAGGAAAGGGATTTGGCACGCACCCTCACCGGGACATGGAGATCATCACCTACATTCTGGAAGGTGCGCTCGAGCACAAGGACAGCATGGGCACTGGATCGGTGATCCGCCCCGGTGACGTGCAGCGTATGAGCGCGGGTCGCGGAGTGTTGCATTCCGAGTTTAACCACCTGAAAGACCGCGAGACCCATCTGCTACAGATCTGGATCGCGCCAAACGTCAACGGCATCGCTCCAAGTTACGAGGAAAAGCACTTTGCCCCTGAACAAAAGCGCGGCCAGCTGCGCCTCATCGCGTCCGAATCCGGCAACGACGGCTCGGTCGTGATTCATCAGAACGCGCGCGTGTACGCCGGGCTTTTTGATGGCAACGAAAAGGCGTTGTACCCGGTCGATGCCGGCCGGCGCATCTATGTGCACGTGGCGCGTGGCGAAGTATCGATCAACGGTGACGCGCTTAGCGCAGGCGATGCGGCCCTTCTGGAGAGCATCGACGAAGTGGTCATCGACGAGGGCAAAGAAGCCGAAGTTCTACTATTCGATCTGCCCTGATACGGCAGATCGCTCTTCGACATCAAACTAGGGAGAAAAAAATGACTTCAAAATACCATGACGAAATCCAGCTGGTCGGGCGCATCCTGATGGCGATCCTTTTCGTCCTCGCGGGCTTTGGGAAGATCAGCAACTACGCGGGGACGGGCGCCTACATGGCGTCACACGGCCTGCCCATGGTGAGCGTACTTGAACCCCTCACCATACTGGTCGAGTTCGGCGGTGGCATTCTCGTCATCATCGGACTTTTGACGCGCCCGGTGGCGGCCATCTGGTTTCTCTTTCTGATTCCCGTGACGCTGATGTTCCATATGCATCCGGACGCCACGCATGACGCCCAAGCGCAAATGGTCAACCTGTTGAAGAACCTGTCGATCATGGGTGCAACGCTCTACCTTTTTGCCAATGGACCCGGCCGCTTCAGCGTCGACGCCAAAATCGGCAAGGCGTAATTCCCCCTCAATTCAGAAAGACAAGACGTGTCGAAAATCGCAACCGTGTATCACAGTGGCTATGGCCACACCAAGAAACTGGCTGAAGCCGTGCACAGCGCCATTGCGGGTGCCGGTGCTGAGGCCACGCTGATCGCCATTGACGCAGAGGGCAATCTTCCCGAAGGCTCGTGGGAGACGCTTGGCGCAGCAGATGCAATTGTCTTCGGATCGCCAACTTACATGGGAAGCGTGTCCTGGCAATTCAAGAAATTTGCCGACGCGTCATCAAAAGTCTGGTTCGGGATGGGATGGAAAGACAAGGTGATGGCCGGATTCACAAACTCCGCGAGCATGAATGGCGACAAACATTCCACGCTGCACTACTTCATTACGCTCGCCATGCAGCATTCGGCCGTATGGGTCGGCACCGGCCTCATGCCAAGCAATGCCAAGGCAGCCACGCGCGAAGACGTCAATTACCTTGGATCGTACGCGGGTCTCATGAGCCAATCGCCCTCAGACGCAAGCGCCGCCGAGGCCCCGGGACCGGGCGATCTTGCAACTGCCAAGCTGTTCGGCGAGCGAATCGTCGCTGCGACCGGGAAATTCGCTCGCTAGCCACTAGCCAAGTGCTACGCGCGCGTTTCGGAACATGCGCATCCAGGGACTTTCCTCAGGCCAGTCCCTCGGATGCCATGACATCTGGGCCGTCCTGAAGACCCGCTCCGGATGGGGCATCAATACCGTGAAGCGGCCGTCTGGAGTCGTTGCGGCAGCAATTCCTTTGGGGCTGCCGTTCGGATTATGCGGGTAGCGTTCCGTGGGCGCGCCCTGATGGTCTACAAATCGCATCGCCACCTCTAGTGAACCCAGGTCTCCCTGCTGCGAGAAATCGGCATAGCCCTCGCCGTGG
>Ga0302324_100026547_pt1 | contig 11060 bp, 5 predicted proteins | sample Palsa_T0_1_FD_201949 | JGI IMG/M metagenome (GOLD analysis project Ga0302324, IMG submission 201949) | Peat permafrost microbial communities from Stordalen Mire near Abisko, Sweden - Palsa_T0_1 | ecosystem: Environmental > Terrestrial > Soil > Palsa > Peat permafrost | place: Sweden: Abisko... | reverse complement strand
CGATCTGACTGCGCATGAAGGCGTCGTAGGTTTCCTTGATCGACTTCTGGAGCAGATATTGAAGGTCGTTGATCTGCGTGGCGGAGTTTGAGAAACCGCCGCCGATGGACGCAGCATTGGAGTTGACACCCGTAACGGTGGCGCCGACGGGGATGGGGAAGGCGCTGGAGAGCCAAAGAAGGTTCTTGCGGCCGGGAATGCCGCTCATGTAGTCGGCAATGTGGTGCAGGCAGGCGAGTGCGTATCCGGCGTTGTATTGGCCGTAGATGCGTCCGTCGAAGAAGACATCGGGGATGTGGGGGCCGGGACCTTTGGCGAGCAGGGCGGCCTTCAGGAGCGCATGGTCGCTGGTGAATCCCTGCAGCATGAACAGCTTGGAGTCGTTTACGAAGATCGCCATTCGCGTGCCGGGCGCCGCCTTGTCGACAAAATCGAGCAGTTGCTTGTGGAAGGTCATCTGATCGTCGGGCGGGGTGTTCACCATGTCGTAGTAAAGGATGTAGAGCGGTCCCTGCTCGGTCTGGCCAGGAAGATCGATAAAGGTGTTTGCCGGCAAAGGTGGGAGCTTGGGCGGGATGAAGGACTGCGCGCTGTCGAAGTATTCGAAGGAAAGGATGTGCTGGTTCTTCTTGTCTTCCTTGACGGTGAAGTCTTCCTTGCGCAGGCCCTTTACGGGATTTCCATCCTGATCGGTGACGACAATGTCGATGGGGACGCGGCGGACTTCCATATGAAGGACCATCCCCTGGGGCTGAGAGGACCGGTTGCCGGACTGCGGGGGCCTGTTGGACGGCGCGGGGGAAGCGATGGAGAGAGAGGTGAGTGCCACCGGCAAAGCCAGGATCAGCGAGGCAAGGCGGGGGAGCGGGGTGGTCATAAGTTCATCCTACTTCGGTGTGCTGCGGGCGATTGGCGCGGGTCGATTGTTTCGAACTGGAGGTTTGCAGGATATGAGTATGAAAGGAGACTGATTCGTTCGATGCAAAACGGGGAACATTCGGTTGCCTGGAGGGAGCACAGTCCCCCCTGACTCATTGCGATCAGCCGCGAGGGCCCAGCTTCGCTTATTGGGTAAAACACTTAACCGAGGGTGAAGTTGCTACTTGAACATTGCGGCGACGTTCGCCCTGATCCGGGGATTGGCTGCGGTGCCAGTGATGGTGACGGGGATGGTGCCGTTGTTGGCAGCCACTGGCGCTTCCTTGTAGCCTACGGCCTTGCTGAGGAGGCCAACGGCCTGATGACTGCCGGCGGCGACGGTATTCAGAGCTTTTCCTGCGACCATGCCAACCCCGGTATCGGGATTGAATTTGGCCAACAGCTTGAAGTCGAGCTCTTCAGATGGAGAGACGTCTCCGTTGCCGGTGGCGGAGCCGATCTGCGGAATTTCGGCATCGATGTCGGAGAGACGCGTGCCGGCGGGCGAGTTGCTGACGTCTGCGCGGAGCTTTTGGATCCTCGTGCCTTCGCCCTTTCCGCCAAAGGGATTAATGCCACTGATGTGCGAGCCGAGATCGAAGCCGTAGAGCTTTGAGTTGTCGAGTTCGACTGGACCGGCGATGGTGGGGCCCGATGCGGGACCAGTGATGGTGAGGCTGGCGTTAATTACACCGCCCTGGAGCGACGAACCGCTGGGGAGGGTGATGCCTATGGCGGGCAGCAGTTTTTCCAGTTGATCGACGGGGAGCCCGGGAGCAGTGAGAAGAAGGTCGAGGACTGCGCCGTCAGGGTTGATCTGGTATGTGCCTTTGACGTGGACGGCGATGGAGCCGGTGTTGAGGGCTATGTCGTCGACGGTGCCAGCCTCGGTGGCGAGGTTGGTGCTGACCAGGTAGTCGATGTCGACGGGGTCAGTGGCGGGATGGCCGGTGCGCGCGAGGTGGAGACGCTGCGCTCTAATCTTGCCGGAGTTGCTGAGCGTCGAGCCATCGGAGCTGAGCTCAGCGTCAACGTCAAGCAGCATGGAGATTCCCTGGCTGGGGTCGACCGCGCCGCCGGCGACGATGTCGAAGGTGGTCAAGCTGAGGGTAGCCCGGAAAGGCGTGTCGGCCGAGTTCTTCTGAGAGATGGGCCCGGCGGCGCCTTTGAGATCGAAGTGACCGTTGGCGGGTAGGTCCGCTGAAAGCTCAAAGGGGAAGGAGCCGGTAAACGAAAACCGGTCTACCGTGAGGGTCACGTTGGAATATACGGAGGGCTTGGAGTGGGGCGCGAGCGAAGAAACGGAGGCGCTTCCTTTTTCAATCTTCAACTCCTTGACGGCGAGGTCGGGGACGGTGGAAGGGCCCTGCGCGGAGCTTGAAGGATTGGCGGAGCCGAGACTTGAAAAGTTCCATGTGCCTTTGTCGCCCCGGATGACCTGGATGGTTGGCGTGTCGACGATGAGCTTCGTGACGCGGACATGGTGCGAAAAGATGAGCGGCCCGAATTGAACGCCTATGGAGAGGGATTTGGCCTGAAGGAATGGAGCGGTGCTGAATTTGGGGTCGTCGGCAATCTGGATGTTTTCGGCAGTGAGGCTGCCGGTGAAGAGCGAGAAGCTGAGGTGGCCAATGGTGATCTTGCGGCCGAGAGCTTTAGTAAGCTGCGCCTCGACGGTGGGGCGAAGGCTCTCTGCGTTGATGAAGAGGGGAATCAAGAGAACAGTGAGGATCAGAACGGCGGCGACCGCGACTGCAATCTTCACCCAGGTTTTTTTCATGGGGACGCACCTTGAGGAGAAGGTTTCCAGGGATTATAGCGAATAGAGTCATAAGAATTGCATGAATGTTGGGCCTTAGCGCGGTGGGCGGCCAGCGAACGCTGAGACGATTTCCTGCGCTTTTGCCGAGAGAGAGGGCGAAACGATCGGGCACAGCCCCCGCCCACCCCTCGCGATAAAACCGCTATGAATGGGGCACAGAGTTGAAGCGAATGTACGCGGTCAGAGGCCTATTGAACTGTAACGGTCACCTGTTTTCTTGAACGCCCGTATTGATTGGTTGCGTCGAGGGTGTAAGTGGTAGTGGCCGAGGGAGTGAAGGTGATGGAGCCGCCGCGGACTGCGCCGAGCTTGTCGATAAAGTCGTAGCTCGAGTTGGTGGTACTCCAGGTGAGCGTGACGAGTGAGCCGGCAGAGACGGTAGCGGGCGAGGCGGTGAAGGAATTGATTGTTGGTGGAGGGCCGGAAGGCGCGGAGGCGGAATCGTAGCCGGGGAACGCAGGGTTCATCTGCACGACTTCGAAGTTGGAGGATTGGACGGCGTCGAGTTTCTCGAGGTCGTTGTCGTTCCAGCGCGGGTCGGCGACTCCCTCAAAGAAGAAATAGCCGCCGTTGTCGGCGAGGATCATGCCGTACTTCTGCATGGCGGTGAGGATGACCTGGTTGGCCTTGGAGAAGCCCGAGATATCAAAGCTTGCCTTGAGGCGGATGCGCATGCCCATGACATTGTTAATGCCCCAAACTGTTCCTGCGGCGTGGCTGGCGGGCGACACAAAGTAGCCGTCGTTGGCATCGTTTTTGGTTTGTTGCATGGTGAAGCGGATGGCATGGTTGATAGCGCCGGCTTCGACTTCGTCGTAACGGACAAGGCCGGGGAAAATGGGAAGTCCGGCAGCGTCGGCCGAGGTCCAGCCCCAGGGACGCTGTTCGTAGTTGTCCATATCCCAGATGGTTTCTGAAGAGGCGTTGTAAGCGCCGTTGCAGCGGTGGGTATTGTAGGTCTCGTAGAGCGTGCAGGTGGCGCGGTCGAGCACAAGGACGTGAGCGTCGCCCTCGTAGGTGTCGGGCCAGCCCAGGCAGTCGGCGGGGTTGTCTTCAATGGGCGCGTCGATGGGGTAGGGAGCGTATGTGACGTCGCTCTGGCTGGCGTAATCAATCACATTGATGGGGACGAGCGGAGTGGTCGAGGAGTCGACGACGATATACGGCATTCCGAAGTTACCACCGGCGACAGAAGAGAAGTTGTGATGCAGGTGCATGCCGGCAAATCCAGCCTCGGTGGTGATGAGGGCGTTGTTTGGATCGAGTGGAGCGCTGGAGATATTGGTGTTCCAGACGTTGCTGGGGGGGAAGGGAACAAAGCCGTTGAGGCTGGCGCTTGCGCCGAGAGACATGACCTTGCAACTGCCGGCTGCCGGTGGAGCGACGACCAGAGCCGGGCTGACGGTGAGCGAGAACGTGGCCGATGCCGTGAGGGCAGTGGGCTGGGTAGAGTCGGTGATGTTGACGGTGACGCTGACTGTGCCGGCTGAGTTGGCTGCAGGCGTGCCGGAGATGGTGCCAGTCGTGCCGGCGATAGTGAGGCCGGCGGGAAGGCCCGAGGCGGAGAAGGCGTAGGGAGTGGTGCCGCCTGAAGCGGCGACAGGGGCGCTGTAAGCAGAGCCGACGGTGGCGCTGAGGAGCGACGTGGTGGTAATGAGGATGGGGTTGGGGGCAGGGGTGGACGTGGGGGTTGGAGCAGGGGCGGGTGTGGGAGATGGGTCAACCACCTTCAGGTCAGCGGAAGAGGTGCAACTGGAAAGGAGGATGAGGCCGAAAAGGATGACGACAACCGAGAAGAATGCAAATTTTTGCAACGCAGGCATGAAGGTTTCTCCCAACCGGGCAGGCATGGGATGCATGGCTACACGGTCCGTACATCGGCAGGTTAGTGCGGAATCAGGCGGGAAGATTGAGGAATCGAATGGGGGAAAATGGAGACCGCGCCAAGGCGGGCGGGTTGGGAGGGAGTGTCTCATTTCGGGACAGGTGGGATGAGGTCGAGGTGGGTTCGCTCGAGAAGAATCGGGCTGCAAGGCCGCGGACGAAGCGAGTGTAGGTCAAGGGGGTTGGGGATGAGGTTACAGTCTCGAATTCTTAGCACTTATTGGGGATTCCCACTTCTTTTTGAATGTGCTAAGCTCCAGCCACTATGGGCGGAGTCTACAAATCGGTTACTGGATTGGTCGACCCGCCGGTCGCCTTGGAGACGGCAGACCTGCTCATGCTGGAGAATCAGCCGCAGCTGGGACTGCGGTATTGCGCGAACTGTAACAGTCTGATCGTTGGAAAGCCACAAGTCATTGAGGAGAAAGACATTTGCGTAAAGTGCGCGGCGGAAGGGCTCAATAAGAGTCCGGCGGAGCGACGCAAGGCGTTTGTGGGAGGGCTTCTATTCGGTTTGGCGGCTGCGGTGCTGGCCAGCGCGTTCTGCACACTGTTTGGCCTGCTGACCAAGCTGGACGTGAACTACCTGGCGCTTTTCGTGGGCTGGCTGATTGGCGCGGGGATGATGCAAGGCTCGAATGGAGTTCGTGGGCCGCGGTATCAATTCGCGTCGGCGATTTTGACGTACTTTACCGTGTCGCTATCGGCAATTCCGATCTATCTTATCCCAATTGTTTTCTTCCTGCCGCAGGACTTTAGCTGGAACGGCATTATGGGGAAGTTGGCGTATTGGGCCGTGGCGTCGCCGGTGCTGGAGTGGAAGAACGGATTCGCAGGGTGTGTTGGGCTGGCTATTTTGTTCATGGGGATGCGGCTGGCGACACGGGTCACAAGGGCCGAGTGGCAGGAGTCGGCGCAGAAGCCGGCGGAGAAGGTCGGAAGCGCGACCATCCATTAGATATTCGGATTATTTAGACCGCCCATAACTGCATTGGGGAAGAACGGCAAGGTCCGGATGCGTTTTCCGCTGGCTCTGAAGTAGGCGTTGGCCAGCGCCGGAGCGATGCACGGGACGCCGAGTTCGCCCACGCCGCCAAGATTTGTTCCAAAGGTTGATTGTTCCGGGTTCGGGATCAGCGTTGTGAACACCTGCGGCATTTCATCCATGCGGATCACGCGGTTCTGGGGATAGTTCCCGTACTGCGGAACCCCGTTGACGAAGCTCTGACGGCCGTAGAGGGCGGCGTTGAAGCCATGCACCATGCCGCCGACAAGCTGTGTCTGGATCTGGCCAGGGTTTACGGCCAGGTAGCAATCGAGGGCGATGTAGACACTGTTAACCGTGAAGAGCTTTGGCTGTCCGTCGTAGTCATTGGACGAATTGAGTGAAAGAGCGACCACCATCGCCACGTAGCTGTTGGCATACATCGTGACAGCCATGCCGAAGAACTGTCCGGAGGGAGGGCCCGACGAATAGTTGCAAAGGTTGGCCACGGCGTTCAGCACTCCGGTCCAGCGCGGATCGGTCGACATGTTGAGCCTGTACTGGTAAGGGTCCACTCCCGCGAGGGCGGCAAGTTCGTCAATCGCCGACTCCACCGCAAATGTGTTGACCGACATGCCCACGGATCGCCAGAAGCCAACTGGAATGGGCGAGGGGTGCGAAATCCACTGGGTCGAGATCGACCCGCGCGAATACGGCAGACCTGACGTTCCTTCGTACGCCTGGCTGTCACCGGAGGCGCCCACCGGATATCCGCGCTGAGCCAGAATCGAAGGCGAAACGTTGGTGCAAGCCCATCCCACAATGCCGCCGCTGCTGTTCAGCCCGGCATTTACTTGCACCAGGGCAACGGGCCGGAACTGGTCGCGCCCGAAGTTCTGTGGCCTCGGCCATAGCAGCATCACAGGTTTGCCAACGGCCATCGCCACCTGAATCGCCTGGCTCACAAAATCGGTTTCGATTCTGCGTCCCAGGCCGCCGCCGAGCCACGTTGTATGGACGCGAATCTGATTCAACGGGAGGCCGGTCAGTTGGTTGGCAAGATCCAGAACGCTCGATGCCACCTGCGTCGACACATACACATCGCAGGAGACTCCGGGGACGTAGTTCACCGTGCAGCTGAGCGGCTCCAACTGGTTATGCGCGACATAGGGCAGGTTGTATTGCTCGGAGAACTGCTTGGCCGCGCTTGCGATGGCCGAATTGGCCGAGGCAAGGTTGCCTTCCACGGTATACAAGGTCGGTGGGTTATTTGGCCCACTCGAGGAGTAGGGCGTGTTCGTGGTGAGCGCACTCTGTGCTTCCGATACAAAGTTTGCATTGTTCAGCGAGGAGGCGTTGGAGGGTGTTGTCCAGTCAATTTTCAGGTTCAGCGCCGCCTGCCAGGTATCCCAAGTGTTAGGGCCCACCACCGCGACTGCATTCACCATCCCCGTTTGCTCAGTGCCTCGCCCCGTCCCCGCAACCACCTGCGTGGGCACAACGGCGATCATGCCCGGCGGCGTAGCCGGAACGGAGCCGCTCAACACCGATCCGAATGTGGGGGCATGCTGGATTACTGCAAACACCATGTTGGGCAACCGGATATCCAGACCGTAAATGGCTGTCCCGTTGACTTTGGCGGGGATGTCTACGCGGTTAACGGTCTTTCCAATGAACTGAAACTGGCTGTCGGGAATGAGCGTAGGGTTGGCCGGTACAGGCAACAGAGCGGCGGCATTTGCCACCAGGCCATAGCTGATTAAGGTGCCCGTCGGGGTGTAGGTGATAATTCCATTCGAAACGGTGTAGTTAGCGCTGTTCTGGTCGCCGATGATATTCATCGCTGCCTGGACGAGCATTTCGCGCGCCGCCGCTCCGGCCTGACGCAGGCTCCAATAGTTAGTCCAGGTTACCGTACTGCCATAAGTGCCGATTGAATTGCCTATCTGCTGCGCGCCGGTTGCCGGCACTCCCTGCACGGTCTGAATCGTGTTGTAATTCACCATCAGATCTTCTGAAAGGATCTGCGCTAGACCGGAGAAAGAGCCTTGGCCCATCTCGGAAGAGCCGATGGTCAGAGTGATAGCACCGCTGCTGGAGATATTCAGCCAGGTGTTCACCTGAGTATTCGCCGGCGGACCCGCAATTCCAGCCATCTGCGCTTCGGCCTTCCGCGACCCATGCTCAAAGGCAAACCCTAGTGTGAGGCCTGCTGCTCCCCCCACAACCAGGAACTCACGGCGGCTCAACTTGCGCGGTTTCGTTTCGAACTTAGTGCTTGTTTCAACTGCAGACATAAGTCAAGCCCCCCAGAGGGCTGGATGACGTTCATCTAGAGCGTATCCATAGCTTGCAGGATCCGCGGGTAAGTGCCGCAAATGCAAATGTTATGCATGTTCGCGGCGGCGTTGGCGCCGTGATTACCAGCCAGCAACTGAGCGGCGCACGACATGATTTGTCCAGACTGGCAATAGCCGCACTGAGGAACCTGGAATTTTATCCAGGCCAGCTGGGCAGGATGGGTTGAATTTGGAGAAAGGCCCTCGATGGTGACGATCGTATCGCCAACCACCGATTCCACTTCGGTGATGCAGGAGCGTGTGGCCACGTTGTTGACCAGCACGGTGCATGCGCCGCAGGTGTTCTCGGCGCAGCCGTACTTCGTCCCTGTCAGGCCGATGAGGTCTCTAATTACCCAAAGCAAAGGCATTTCGGGGTTGTTGACGGTCACGTTGTGGTTCTGACCGTTCACGTTGAGCGTGTATGTATTCGCCACGTCGACCTCCGACTTTTATATAGGGAAAAGTCCAGACTTAAGGGGAAAGGCCCAGGGCTGCATAAGAGCACATTTTGAGATAGGTTATCAAGTACTCAACGTAGAGTTACTTAAGAATCAATCAGCGGTTACCGATGTTACTTATCTTTATCGGCCGAGGAAGAGGCTGCTCGATAACTAATGCACCGCATTTTTTCACTTGCCTTTCAGAACTAACCCGGCCTACTATGATGCTCTCGCCGATCCCCTGGGGGCTCAGCAAAATCTGGGAAGGAAGATAGATGCGAGGTCGTCTCTCTATCCTATTTGCATTGTCGTTCATGCTTGTGGCGGCCACGGCTGCGCGAGGACAACAGCCATTTAGCAACTTCCCGATAAGTGGGCAGATCAGCGCCTTTCAGATCAATGGGGGCTATTCGACCTCGGATTCCTTCACGCTGACCTCGGGAGCCACCATCGGCCAAGTGGTCTTTGGCGCATGGGTGAACAAAGGCGATTCGGTCACTGGAGTCACCTGGTCGATCGGAACAACAGCCTACGACACTTCTCTGGGTACAGGGGTTGCTACCGCGACAAGCGCTTACGACTCCACAAATGTGGACGGTTTCGACGTGAACACCGTAACCGTCACGATTCCGAGCCTGACGCTTTCCGCAGGAACTTATTATCTGACGCTTTCGAATGCAACCAGCGCATCCGGCAATCCGGTCTCGTGGGATATCAACGACGCCACGGGCATCGACGCGTGGAACAGTGGCTACGGGCATGTCTCGGCTGGTGCTACGTGCTTTACGACGATCGGTATCTCGGGCACTTGCGCGTCGTCGTTCCAACTGTTGAATCCGAGCGCGGGCCCGACAGCCACCTTGACCTCCTCGCTGGCTTTCCCGAACACACCGAGCGATACAACTTCAGCGGCGCTGGCAGCAACACTATCGAACACCGGCTCTGCAACGCTGAACAACATTGTTCCGAGCATCACCGGCGCCAACCCCAGCGATTTCGCTCTCTCGACCGGCTCGAACGCCTGCGGCTCAACGCTGGCCGCGGGATCGAACTGCGCGATCTACTTGACGTTTACACCGGCCTCAGCTGCAAGCTTTACCGCAACGCTCTCGGTCGCCGACAGCGCCTCCGGCTCTCCGCAAACGTCGTCGCTCAGCGGAACCGGCACTGCACCGGTCGCATCGCTGTCCTCGTCACTGAGCTTCCCGAGCACGACAGTGGGCATGACGTCGGCAGCAATGGCTGCGACGCTTTCGAACACCGGCAATGCCACATTAAACAACATCGTCCCCAGCATCACGGGCGCCAGCCCCAGCGACTTCGCGATCACCACGGGCTCGAATGCCTGCGGATCGACGCTGGCGGCGGGATCGAACTGCTCGATCTACGTGACGTTTACACCGGCATCGGCTGCGAGCTTCACCGCGACACTCTCGGTCGCCGACAGCGCAAGCGGATCGCCGCAAACGTCCTCGCTTAGCGGGACGGGCACCACGCCTGCTCCAACGACATGGCCGAATGGATACACCTATCAGGCCACGTTTACTGTCGCCGCAGGCAAGGTTCCCAGCGCGCAGACCAGCTTCCCGGCGCTGATCTCGGGCACATGGTCGGACTTTGCGACGACCGCCAACGGCGGCAGGATCACCAACACCTGCAACCAGACAGTAGGCAACAACGTCACGTCGGTTCCCTGCGACCTGATCTTCACTTCGGATGCGGCGGGGAGCCAGTTGCTGAGCTGGGAGTTTGAAACTTATACCGCCGCAACCGGCGCGGTGAACATCTGGGTGAATGCGCCGAGTCTGGCAAACGGAACGGTGATCTATGCCTGGTATGGACAGGCATCAGTTAGCACGCTGCAGACGACTCCGTCGTCGACGTGGCCAAACTACCAGGCCGTGTATCACATGAAGGAAAATCCAGCAGGAACCGCGCCGCAGCTGAACGATTCGACCGGCAACGGCAACAATGCGACGATGAAGGGAACGGTGGCAGCGGGTCAGCAGCAGGCAGGCGAAATCGACGGCAGCATCAACTTTGAAGGCGACTCGTATGCCAGCCTGGCCAATTCATCTACCTTCAGCTTCGAACGAACGGATTCGTTCTCGGTCTCTGGCTGGTTCAAGATCGGCTCCAATACCATAGGGGCGCTGATATCGAAGTACCCGGATCCGACCAATGCGGGCTGGGCGTTTGCACAGCTCGCCGGCACGTCGTCGCCGCAGTTCGCTCTTGGATTGTTCGGAAGCGGCTCGTCCAATAGCGCGTTTGCCGAGACTACCTCGCAAGCGAGCATGGGCGTGTGGCATTACGTAGTGGCCACGTATTCGGGAACGAGCACCGTGGCGGGCATGAACATCTACGTCGATGGCGTGAACCAGGCGCTGACCACGAAGGAAAACAACCTGGCCACGTCGATCCTGAACAGCGACGCGCCCGCCATCAACAGCAGGGTGGGAACCGTAGCACAGGAATCCAACGACGTGATGGATGAGCTGCGCGTTTCCGCCAAGGGCGTGGTGTTGACACCCGCGTGGGTGACCGCGAGCTACAACAACCAAAGCAGCCCGGCAACATTCTTTGGTGTGACGACGGGGCTGACGAATTCGAGCACAGCGCCGGTCGCATCTCTGACCTCGTCGCTGAGTTTCCCGAACACGACGGTG
>Ga0302324_100026546_pt1 | contig 11060 bp, 10 predicted proteins | sample Palsa_T0_1_FD_201949 | JGI IMG/M metagenome (GOLD analysis project Ga0302324, IMG submission 201949) | Peat permafrost microbial communities from Stordalen Mire near Abisko, Sweden - Palsa_T0_1 | ecosystem: Environmental > Terrestrial > Soil > Palsa > Peat permafrost | place: Sweden: Abisko... | reverse complement strand
GGCCGGACTCACCAGGCACCGGGCGATGTCGCATTGCTTGACACGCTGCCCGGCTGGACCGTGCACGTTCCCGGCCATCCGGATGAGGCGGAGGCGCAACTGCGGGCTGCCGTGACGGCGGACGGCCCGGTCTACCTGCGGTTGTCGCTCCCGGCGAACGCGGCGCCTTTCCCGGCACGCCCCGGCGAACTCACTGTTCTGCGCATCGGCAGCGCGGGCACGGTGCTTGCGGTCGGGCCGATGGCCGACGCCGTGCTCGCCGCGACCGCAGGCCTGGACGTGACCGTCCTTTACGCGACGACCATCAGGCCGTTTGACGCGCATACGCTGCGGGCCACGCTGAGCCACCCGGACGTGGTGCTGGTCGAGCCGTACCTGACCGGCACCTCGGTGCCGGTCGTCGCCGAGGCGCTGAGGGACATCCCGCACCGAGTGCTCGCGCTCGGCGTCGGGCGACAGGAACTGCGCCGCTACGGCACCCCGGCCGAGCACATAACGGCCCACGGCCTAGACGCGGTCAGCCTGCGAGCGCGGATAGCTGACTTCCTTTCGGCGAAGCCCCCCGGTCGGGCGCTGCGCGTGCCGGATGGCGGCGCTCCGAGTCTCACCCGCACCTGCTAGCACACGAGTTCCCAAATACCCGGTTTCTAGCGGCTGCTCGCGTAGTCAGCCGGGGAGGTCCTCGGGGCGCTTTTTGGCGAGATGGCCGTGCAGCACGCCCGTGGCCTGGCCTACTTCGATCAGGTAGCCGTCCGGGTCTCGCAGGTAGCAACGGATCTCCGCCTCACGGTCGATGGGCGGCGTGACGAACTCCGCGCCCTTCGACTTCCATTCCTCGTAGCAGGCTCCGATGTCAGCGACCCGCAAGTTCAGGAAGATCGAAGTGGTGTCGCCTGGCTCGTAGTTGACCACCGAGATGTCTGGCTTGTCGGGGGTGGGCGGCCCGCCGGGATTCATCAGAATCCACGAATTGGACAGCTTGACGATGCACGGGTTCTCCTCAAGGACCACGGTGCCGCCCAGGACGCGCGAGTAGAAGTCCCGGGACCGCGCCACGCTGCGGACGGTGATGAACAGGGTCACCACGATGCCCTCGGCGGGCGCCGGCAGGTTGGCGACGTCAATGTGAGGCGAAGGTTCTGTCATGCGCTCACCGTTCCCCGGGTCGGGACGGCGCACACGCGTCAGGACTCGGCCCGCCCGCTAGACATGCCCGGCCCCACGTCCCTGCCCGCAGTGGTGGGACGGTCAGATAATGGGGGCCGCGCTCGTTGGTCCTGCTTGCGCTCCGGTGGCTGGCTTGGTCCGGGAAGGGGCCGGGTCGAGCAGGGCGTGCAGGGCGGCCAGGACCGGCAGCCACGTGTCCTCGGCGTCGTCTTCGCTGCTGCCCTCGATCTCGTCGACCTGCAGTCGGAGCGTGGTGCCGCAAGGTGTGGTCCGGAGCTGCCAGGTGAGGAACGTGGGCGGGTCGTGTGGTCCGGACTGGAGCAGGTAAGACAGCTGCCGCGGCGGCTCGGCTCGCAGGACCTGCCCGGTGAGCCGGGCCGCGGCGGGCGGATCCTCGGAGCCGCCGCCGGACCGTAGCGTCAGCGGCGCGCCCGGCGACCAGTCCGAGTGCACGGCCAGCCCGTGCAGGTAGCGGCGGGTCAGGTCGCCGTCGGTCAGCGCGGTCCACACCGCGGCCGGTGCCGCCGCGGTGGTGAGGGCGAACTGGTGTGAGGTCAGCGGACTGACCGGGCGGCCAGCCGCCTTCGGTCTCGGCGTCGGCTGCTCCCAAGCGTCCATGAGGCTGTCCCCCCCTGGCGGGTTCAGTAGCTCGCTGACTCGACCAGTTCGGTGACCTGGATCTCGGGGATTCCGATCACCCCGGCCTCCTTCATCTCCTCGGCCAGGCCCGGGTTGTCGAGGAAGCCCGCGGCCGCGGCCACGTCGGGGAACTGGATGAAGGCGACGATGTCGGTTGACCCGTCGGCGCTGGCCGGCGCCCGGGTGAGGGTGACCGAGGTGGCGCCCGCGGCGCGGCGGTTCGGCTCGTCGGCGTCGTAGCCGATCTTCCACTTGTCGTAGTCCGCGACCGTGTGCTTGATCGTGACGATGTTCATTCGCGCTCCCTGTCGTAGTGGCTGTGGCTCTGACAGTAGGGAGACGAACATGCCGGTGTCCCTTAGGCAAATGCTCTTTGTTTCTTACTTTCGCTATCCCGGCGGGAGGTCGTTCCGGTGGACGTGCACCGCGGAGGTGACGATCAGTTCGAGCTGGCCGCGCCCGACGGGCTGGAGCTGAAACGGGTCGCCGCGCTCGGCCAGTCGCCGGCGCAGGGTGACGAGCCGGGCGTCCAGGTTGTCGTTGCCCGCGGGCAGCCCGATGTCCCGGTTGAGCCGCAGCTCCCGGTTCGAGAACCGGACCCGGCCGGATCGCTGGTACTCGGTCAGCATCGCGAACAAGATCCGCCCGGCTACTCCCCGGATGATGTAGTCACCGTCGATCAGCACCGTGCCGTCGGAATCATGGAATGAAACGGAACGGGCACCGGAACCCGCACCTGGCTTGGTCCCCGCACGTCGCGGACCAGGACTCAGATTCAGATCGTCTGCCGTCGTGTCCAGCAGGCCGACGGTCACCAGATCACCGAGCATTATGCACCCAGCGTCAGCCAACCCGACCTCGGCTGCGGCCCCGGCGAACCGGGCCCGGTGGGCCTCGACCCGGTCGAACTCGTCATCGGTCGGGTCCCGCACGACGTCGACGGTGCCCTTCACCTGCGCCGAGTTGTACGTCACGGGATGGGCGGCCGTCACGGCTATCCGGCCTTTCGCCGCGAGGTTGGACCGCATCGCCGACCCGGTACACGCGGTCAGGCACACCACGACGTACCCGTCGCCAGAGATCGTCGGACCCCAGCCCCGCGTGATCGACGGGCGCCCCTCCGCGTTAGCGGTCGCCGCCACGACAGCAGCGCCGCCACGAAAAAGCTCCCCCACCTGTTCTGCCACCCCAGCGTCCACGCAGCCCCCTCAGTACCAGGATAGTAACTGTGCCGTGCCGCGGCCAGGGCCGCAAAGCCCGGTGCCAGCCTGCAGCCGCAGCCGCTCGCGCCGCTGCTGCTCAGCGGGGTCTACCGGTCACGTGGCGTATACCATGGTCATGCGCCCGGCAAGCCAGCCAGCGTCACGACCTGAGTTGTACGGGTTGATCCCGTAAGGTCCGCCTCCGCGTTCGTGCGGGAAGGCCGGGACAACCCGGCGAAACCGATTCCCCGGTTATGCGATAGCTGTTGATTGCGATCTGCCTAAGGAGCGTTGCCCTGGCCGCGCTGCCCGCAGCGCGCGACTTCGGCGTGTTAGCTTGCCAGGCACTGATCCCGTGCTAATTTTGCGGGTTAATGTCGAATATTTCCTGCTATGACGCCACCGCGTGACAGCAAGCGCGGCAGCCTCTCAGGTGCAACGAAGATACCTATACGTTCGAGTTTCGGAAGGGCCTGGCTGTGGACTCTGCCCCCATCACCAATGCCGACCAGACCAAGATTGAGCCCGCTGGTGCGCTGACCTGGCTGGACCGCCTGCTGCAGCGATGGCGGGTCCGGCTGGCGCTGCGTGAGCTGCCGGAGGTCAGGAACCTGCTGGACATCGGAACGTACGACGGGACGATGTTCCGCCTTAGCGGGGCCAGCGGGATCGGCATCGATCCAGAGCTGGTCGATGCACCGGAGCTTCCGGGAGTCACGTTCGTGAACGGTTTTTTCCCCGCCGATCTGCCGGCCACGCCAGAAGCGACGTTTGATGCGGCCGCCGCCCTGGCCGTCGCTGAGCACGTGCCCGAGGACGAGTTGGCCACATGGGCCACGGTGCTGGCCCGGCTGATGACCCCGAACGCGGTCCTGGTCCTCACCGTGCCGGCCCCGGCGGTCGACAAGATCCTGCACGTCCTGATGCGCCTGCACCTGGTCGCCGGGATGGAGGCCCATCAGCACCACGGATTCCAGCCTCATTACCTCGACACCGTCTTCACGGCCCCGCTGTGGCGGCGGCGCAAGCACCGTCGGTTCCAGCTGGGCCTCAATCACCTGTACGTCTTCGAGCGTACGGCGGACTGACGGCAGGCGCCGCCCGGCAGGGCTGTCGGCGGTAGAGCGATTGCGTCCGTTCATCTTCCGTACATGACGGCCCCGGGCTATAGTCCTGCGCGGTTCGCGGCCGACGGTGCCCCTTCATCGAATTCACCCAGCCGCAGGCGATCTATCGTCGGCTGGCCCAGGCCATCGGCCCAGGTCACAAAGCTGGCCGCCGAATAGTGCGTCGAACGCAATGGTTTGCATCTTGGGAGGAAGGCCATCGCGTACCAACAATCCGGGACGACGTCCTTACATTTTCGTTGGTATCTGTTCCATAATGGTCATATCGGCGGGATGCGTGACGTATTACCAGTCTTTCGGGGGCTGGTCATTCCATCGGAAGCCCGGGATGGCAAGTCGTGGGGCGAAGAGCGCCTCCTACCCCAGTCCCCTGGTACGCCATTGCATCATGTAGCGAACGGGAGTGGATGTCGTGCGATCAATGTGGAACAAGGACCCTGTCCGCCCGCTGGGAGCGTCCGGGCCCCCGGCAGTACGGTGGAGGCGGCGCCTGACGGCGGGGGCGGTGACATCGCTAGCAGCCATCGGCCTAGTTGCGGGATCCGTGACGGCCGCATCCGCCGCGCCACTGCCCCCAGCAGCGGGCATCTCACCGGCCGTGGTGGCCGGCGGTATCGGCCCTATCTACTTCTACACCGCCGCCAACGGCTCGGTCTGGACCAAGACCGAGACCGGGGCTGCTACGCAGGTGAGTACCGGAAAGGTTGTCGGCGCGGTGTCCGGGCTCTTCAACGGCTCGAGCATCATCCTGTTTGGCGAGGGCACCGACCACGCGCTGTGGTTCACCACCGGCTCTGGTACCAAATGGAGTAGCTGGGCCTCCCTGGGCGGCAGCATCACCGCCCAGCCCGGTGCGGTATACCGCGGCTCCGCCGCCCTCTACGCGGTGTTCGCGCGCGGAGGCAACGGAGCGGTCTGGGCCCGCGACCACAGCTCGGCCGGGTGGGGCGCCTGGCACTCCGAGGGCGGCAACCTGCTCGGCGGCACCGGGCCGTCCGCGGCCTACTTCAGCGGCATCACCTATATCCTGGCGGCCGGCACCAACAAGCAGCTCTACCTCGCGGAGGCGGGCTTGACCGGCTTCAAGCCGGTCGGCGGCCTGACGACCGCCACTCCCGCGCTGACCACGGCGCCGGGCGCGCTGGCGGGATTCGTCCGGGGCACGAACGGGGTCGGGTACTTCCACCGGTTCCTGTCCACCTCGCCGGGCTGGAGCTCCATAGGTGGCCAGTTCACCAGCGGCCTGGGGGCTGCCAACGCGGCCATCGGCGGCACGGAGACCTTCACCGTCGGCCTCGGCACCGACAGCAATGTCTACTTCGACGGAGGAAACTGGAGCTTCGGCTTCCCGCCGCACTTCCTCGGCTGGAGCCCGATCACGGGCTGAACCACCGAGAGGGACCGTTCGGGCCCGCGAACCAGCGGCCTGCTGACGGAGCACCTCTTTACAAGTGCGGCGCGCCCCCCGCACCACCATTTCGCCCGCGGCGCGCCGCGGGAGCGCCCGGGGGGCCGCCCCCGCGCCGTGCACGCAGACCACCGCGCCGGGCGGGAGCAGTACAGCGTGGGTCAGGGATTGGCGGGAGCTTGGGCTGGCTCGCTGTGGTGGGTGACGCGGTCGGGGTAGCTCTTGGAGAACTTCAGCATGTACAGGGCGATCGCGCCCGGGACGGCCAGGCCGAGCAGGAGCTCGGGCAGGCGGCGGGTGGTGTGTCCGTTGATGGCGGCGGCGGCGAGCCGGGAGACGCCGATGGCGAAGATGGCCACGCCCCAGCCGGCGCTGAGCACCCGGTTGATCTTCTTGAAGGTGGGCGAGGACCAGTAGGCCTGCGGGACCGATTCGCGGGCGAACTGCTCGGTGAACGGCATGACCGGGATCAGGGCCAGGATGATCAGCCCGAGGATGAGGCCGACGCCGGCGCCGCCCCAGGTGGCTAGCCACCGGTCGTCGTTCTTGCCCAGGGTGAAGCCGAGGACGGCGATCAGCGCGAACAGTACGAGCGAGCAGGTGTTGAGGATCTTCGGCGGCCAGACGGGGTGGCTGGTGAGGATGGCGATCAGGGCGATCACCGCGGCGGCCAGGCCGGCGATGCCGATGTAGCCGTGCGGCAGGAAGCGGGCCAGCACGGAGAAAGCGATCAGGGGCACGAAGGCGAGGATGAGCGTCAGTGTTTTCATACCAGGGAAGCTAAGGGCCGCCCGGTCGGCGAGGCATCCGCCAGCCGGCTGATCTAGGCTCCGGCGAAGTGTGCCAAGCCAACCGGGCGTGAGCACGCTCATGGCATGGATCGCGCCGCGACCCCGCCGACGAGGGTGCCGACCGCGATGCCGATGGCCAGGTTGACCAGCGCCGTGGCGATCTTGGCGTCGAGCGGGGCCGTGGTGCTGAACGGGAAGATGACCGGGATCGTGGTCACCAGGGCCACGATCCAGCCGAAGAACAGCAGCGGCCGCAAGGTGCCCAGCATCAGCAGGTGCACCACCCCGGTGGCGACGATGGCCGCCGCGACCGCGACCAGGATCAGGGCGGTCGTGCGCACGTCGCCGTAGGCGCCGTCCTGGCGCGGGGCCAGCACCGTCAGGTGGAACAGCCAGCGGCTGACCAGCACGCCGGTCAGCGCCACCAGGCCGGTGATCAGGGCGCTCGCCGCCCCGCCGGCCCACAGCTTGCGCGCATCGGCGCCGACGCCGACGCGCCGGCGAGCGTCGGTCGGGGTGATCGCCGGCCTGATCGGCATCGTGGTCGCGGTCCGGCCGTTGACCGGTCGGATGGTGGCCTGCTCACTTAGGGTGTCGAACTGGGTGCCCATGTCGGGTCTCCTCTTCTCAGCTTGTCCTCTGCGGATAGATCCAGTTTCGCTCTTGCCGAGAGCAAAGTCCCTAGAGAAACTCCCTAGTCCGCTCCCCAGGCCGGGGCTAGCCGAGCTGAATCGGGCGTCAGCGGGTACACGCTGGACGGCCCGCGGACCAGATCGAGCGCGAAGTTCCACCGCGCGCCGCTAGCCCGCCCGCCCGCCCTGAGCGGTCGCGGGTCAGACCGCGGCGGGCTCGCGCCACTGCGCGACCAGGCGGCGCAGCTGCTGGCGGCTGTGGATGCCGTATTTGGCGTAGATGTTGCTTAGGTGGTACTCCACGGCCTTGCGGCTGATGAACAGCTCGGCCGCGATCTCGGGATTGGACAGGCCCATGCCGACCAGGTGCGAGACCTCGGTTTCCCGGCTGGTCAGCTCCAGGTACGACTTCTTCTCCGCCGCCGGATCGCGGGGCAGGTGGCACGCGGCCAGTTCCTGGTCGGCTCGTTCGGTGAACGGCGCGGCCCGCAGGGCTGCGAACAGCGAGCGGGCGCTGCGGAGCCGCTCGACGGCCTCGGCCCGCTGCCCGCTGCGACGCAGCAGCCGCCCGTGAGCCAGCAGCAGCCGCGCGGTGTAGACCGGGCTGTGCCCGGCGGCGGTGTCTTCGCCGCTGGCGTAGATTTGCCGGGCCTGCTCAGGGCGGCCCTGCTGTTCGGCGAGCCAGCCCCGCAGCCAGGCCAGGACCGGCCGCAGGTAGCCGGCCCCGCCCGGTTCGCCCGGCTCGCCCGCCTGGCCGCGTCGGCTAGCCGCATCCAGCTCGTCCAGTACCTCGGCCGCCAGTCTGGCCTGACCCGAACCGACCAGGCCCTCGGCCAGCAGGGGCCGCCACAGCCCGGCGTAGACCTCGCTGCGCTCGTCCAGCGCCGGAACCTCCCGCCAGGGACCCAGTGCGTCGGCCATGCCCAGGTAGTCGCCGGTGGCCTGGCAGACCAGGGCCCGGGCCATCGCCGCATACACGCGCTCTTGCATGTAGTCCATGCTGGCCGCCGCCTGCTCGGCTAGCTGGGCGTGCCGCTCGGCCTCCTGCATCAGGCCCCGGCCGGCCGGGACGCAGGCCGCCGCCAGGTACAGCAGCGGCAGCTCGTAACGGCGGTGGTGGATCGAGGCGGCCGATAGGCCCTGCTCGGCGGTGAGCAGCAGGTCGTCCCAGCGGCCGGCCAGGTACTGGGCCAGCGCCAGGTAGAAGTAGGCGCGCAGGCCGAGGGTGGGCGGGACGCCCCGGTTTACCATGGCGACGCTGGCGGTCAGGTCGGACACGGCCCGGTCCAGGTCGCCGCTCAGCAGCCGGAGCACGCCCCGGTAGGACAGGGCGTCCACATCGGCCGGGGCCACCCGCACCGGGTCAGGGTCCAGGTATGCCAGTTCGGTCAGGGCCGCGCGCGGACCGCTGACCTGGGCGACGCCGGCCGCTATCAGCGTCCGGGCACGGGCCGCGGCCGCCGCGTCCAGCCGTCCGGTGCCCAGCGCCTGCCGGCCCAGCGCCACGCCTCGCGCCCCATCGCCGAGCAGCAGGTGGATCGCGGCCAGCCGGTTGGCGGTCATCGCGGCCAGCGGCAGCGCGTCCGGGTCGTCGCGCGCCTGCTCGAGCGCCTCGGCCAGCAGCGGCTGCGCCTCGCCGAACTGGCCGGACGAGAACGCCATCGTGCCCAGCACGCAGCTGCGCAACGCCGATGGCGCCGCCGCTTCAAGGGCCGGGCGCAGGGCTGAGCTGCGGGCCTCGTCGGCCATCGTCAGGTGCAGCGCCGCGGTCAGCAGCCGCCGCTCCCGGTCGGCCCGGGCCGGGGACACGTCCGAGGCCCACAGCAGGTGGGTCGCGGCTGCGGCGAGGCGGCCCTGGCCCGCCTCCTGGCCGGCCAGCTGCTCCAGCTGGACGGCGAGCGGCTCGTCCGGCCGGTCCAGCGCGGCCACCCGGTGCTCCCACGCCGCTGGCTCGCTGACCACGGCGGCCGCCCGGCCGTGCAGCTCGCGGCGCCGCGTCACGGTGATCCCGGCGTAGATGGCGTCGCGGACCAGCAGATGCCGGATCTGCACGGGGCCGCTGGGCTCGTCCGGCCACCAGTCCACCAGCCCGGCCGCCACGGCCGGCTCGATGGCCGCGCTGGGGGAGCCGAGCTGCGCCGCCTGCCCTAGCTGGGCGATGGGCATCCGCTGGTTCAGTACGGCCAGCATCTGCAGGATGTCCCTGGTGTCCGGCGGCATTCCCTGCAGCTGATCCCCGATGGCGTCGGCCAGCGACGGGGGTAGCGCGAGCCGTCCCGCGACCCGCGGATCGGAGCCCGATCCCTCGGCGAGCATGGTGCGCACGTACAGGGGGTGACCGCCGGTGCCCTGGTACAGTCGCTGGACTGCCTGCTCGTCCAGCGATCCCGGTGCCACCGCAGCCGCCAGTGCCGCCACCTCATCCAGGCTCAGACCGCCCAGCACGAGGTGCTCGCTGTGCTCCACGCTGGCCAGCAGCCGCTGCGCCGCAGGGTCCAGGCTGCGGCGGGGCCCGCGGTACGTGACGACTGCGACGACCGAGTCGACAGACAGCCGCCGCAGCGTGAACGTCAGGGCCTCGACCGACTTGCGGTCGGCCCACTGAAGATCGTCGACCAGGATGACGACCGTACCCGCGGCCTCCAGCCCGCCCACCACCTGCAGCAACCGCGCGCCGACGGCGAACGAGGAGCCCGGCGGCTCCGGCCCGATCACCGGAGCGGCCACGCCCGCCGACCGGAGCAGCTGGTCGGCGAGGCCGTAATCCAGATCGGCCTCGGCCTGGTCGGCCCGGGCCGCCAGGACCCGCGTCTCCGCTGCGGCCTCCCGGGCCAGGGCGGTCTTGCCCATCCCCGGGTCACCCTCGATGGCCACCAGCCACGGCTGCCCGGCCCCCGCCCGCCGGAGGATCTCCGCGACACCCTCAAGCTCGGCCGCCCGGCCGACGAATAGGTCTGCCGGTGACTGCCAGTCCCGCACCCGCTCACCTCGTCCCGCCGTGACCTTATGAGCCTAGCCGTCGCCGGACTGGCGCTCCATCCCCGGCGGGCGGCGAACACCCTAGGGAGGCGAACTAGGGAGTTCTCCTAGGGACCGGGCGCCGGATCTGAACGACAGTAGATCTGTCAGCACAACGAGAAAGGGAGACCCCCACATGAGCACCAAGTCCGCCACCCTGGACCACGAAGTCGGCTACACCACCGAGGAGATCGAGCGCTACCACGACCAGCAGGACCGTTCGGCGCGTCGGCGCCGCTGGCTGCTCGGCACTGGCGCGGCAGTGGCCGTGGCCGGCTGCGCGGCGGCCGCAGCCCTGATGTTCACCTCATCCGCCAGCACCCCCGTCGCCCCGGCGGCCCCGGCGTCCACGTCCACCTCGACCGTCAACCCGGCCGTGCCGAGCCGCCCCACCACTCCGACCGTCAACCCGGCCGTGCCGAGCCGCCCGAACACCCCGGCCAGCAACCCGGCCGTGCCGAGCCACCCCACCACCCCGACCGTCAACCCGGCCGTCCCGGCCAGCCCCGCCCAGGGCACCGGCACCTCGGCCGGCTGATGACCAGGCCCTGCCCCGGTATCGTGCCACGCCCCCGCATTACGATGCGGGGGCGTTTCGCGCCTCAGGCCCGGGAACGCACGGAAGCTACCTGTTCATCTCCTGGCTTGCTGCCTGATCTGGCCCGGTACCTAAAGGTCGGGACGTCTGAGGACACCGGATTTTACTTGCGCATACTAAATTTCACCCGCCAGGGACGATGCGTATCTATCTGCGGCAGCGTACGGTTTTGTTTCGAAAAAGGGTAATTGATCACGGTTACCCCGTCGGCGAGGTGGTCTGCTACTAGCGCTACTCGGGAGTGGATGCGCTCGCCCCACGAAGATCGGGGATTATGCAGGGCCGGCGTGGCACGCTGCTGGGATCCGTCCGGCGGGCCATTGCCCTGACGCCGGTCTTGCCGCTGCGGGGCCTCCCCCCGATCAGGCCGCCGCCCCTTGTCTCGCCGCGCTTTCGGTTACCCGTGGGGCACCTGTCCAGCGGCCACCTCGCACGCGTGTCGTGCCTCAGGCCTTGCCCGGCCCGGTACGCCACATGG
>Ga0302324_100026541_pt1 | contig 11061 bp, 15 predicted proteins | sample Palsa_T0_1_FD_201949 | JGI IMG/M metagenome (GOLD analysis project Ga0302324, IMG submission 201949) | Peat permafrost microbial communities from Stordalen Mire near Abisko, Sweden - Palsa_T0_1 | ecosystem: Environmental > Terrestrial > Soil > Palsa > Peat permafrost | place: Sweden: Abisko... | reverse complement strand
TCCGTTCGCCCTGTACCAATTCTTTCTCAACAGCGTCGACGCCATGGTCGGCGCCTACCTGCGCTTCTACACGTTCCTGTCCCACGAGGAGATCGAAGTGCTCGACGCCGAGACGGCGGCGCATCCCCAACGGCGCGCGGCCCAGCGTGCGCTGGCCCGGGAGATCGTCGCTCTCGTACACGGCGAGGCCGAGGTGGCCAAGTGCGAAGAGGCCTCGGCCGCACTGTTCAATGCGGAGATCGCCGCGCTCAGCGAGGAGATGCTGCTGGCCGTCACTGAGGACGCACCGTCGACGGAGATCTCCCGCCAGTCGATCGCCGACGGGCTCTTACTCATCGACGCATTGGAGCGCAGCGGTCTGGCCAAATCGAAGACCGACGCGCGTAACACCATCGCCGGGGGCGGTATCTACGTGAACAACCTGCGCCAGTCCGACGCCGGTCGCCAACTCGGCCCCGACGACCTCCTGCACGATCGCTACATCGTGATGCGCAAGGGTCCGCGTGGGGTCCACGTGCTGCGCACGGCCACGGTGTGAAGCGACTCCTGTCCGTCGCGCTCCTGCTTCTCGTGGGGGTCGGCGCCGCGTCGTGTGCCGGTGAAGACCAGATCGGATCGGCAGCCCACCGGATGTCGGTGTGGGTCAAGGGCACCGGGTTCGGCGACGACATCGGCACGCTCATGGCCGACAACGCGCGCGTCCCCAAGGATGTGAAGAACGGGACCGGAGCCGTGCACGCAGCCTGCGGCACGATGGAGGACGATGCGGATATGGCCAACGACGAGCTGCCGACTCCCGACGGGGAGGTCACGAACTGGCTCTCGACCGCCTACGGATTGGAGGGGACGGCGGCCACCGAGTGCTACAACGCCGGGAGCACGAACAAGAAGCTGCTGGCCGAGTCGGCCCGGAACGCCAAGAAGGCGGAGGGGCTCTATTCGCGGGCGCTGATCCGCATCCAATCGATCGACGGTCGGATACCGACGACCACGACGACGACCGACAACGGCCCCATCAGCATTTTCGGATGACGAACGAATCCGAACACGACGAACACGACGAACACGACGAGTTCGATCGCCAGCGTCGACGCGTTCTGTGGGCGCTCCCCACCGGTCTGTATCTGATCGGGAGCCGCTTCGAGGACCGGGTCAACCTCATGACGGCCAATCTCGTGGTGCAGGTCTGCATCGAGCCAAAGTTGTTGGCGGTTGCTCTGGAGTCCGACTCGGTCACCGCAGATCTCGTGACCAAGTCCGGCGCGTTCTCCGTCTGCCTTCTGGCCCGCGCGGACAAGGCCGTGGTGCGACGTTTCGTCAAGCCGGTCCATGAAGTCGATCGTTCCGCCGCTGGGGCGGTGGTGGCGATGGCGGGGCACGATGTGCACGAGGTGGGCGCGGCGCGGCTGCCCGTACTGGCGGCGGCGACGGGCTACATCGCGTGCGCGGTGACCACCAAGGAGCCTCTCGGGAGTCACGCCCTCTTCATCGGAGAGGTCGTCGAGGTCGGTGGGGAGCCCGCCGAGGTGCTCCGCATGGAGGACACGAAGATGCACTACGGCGGCTGAGCCGATACGGCCATCGGCGCGGCAGTCGCCGCGTCGCTATTCGGCTGCGTCGCTCGTTTCGCCCTTGGGGCGCAGGTCGATGCGCAAGGTGAGGATGCCGTCGACCAGCTCGGCCTGGGCGTCGCCGATCATGGCGTAGTCGGTGAAGTCGCGCTGGGCCTGCTCGCGGAATCGCTGGCGCTCGGCACCCTCGATGGGCGGGATTCCACGTGTGCGCACAGCCTCGGCACGCTGCCGGAAACGGGCCACCATCTCGTCGGGGTCGAACACGGGATCCAGCGTAGGCTGAAACGGCAGAAAGGCCCTGACCGGGGGGTATCGCACCATCCTGAACAGGCACGGGCCCGCAGCCACTACACTGGCCCGGCGGTCAAATAGGTTTGCGACCGCACCACGGGGCGGGACGCGGTTGTTCCTCCCCAGGTTGACAAGGAGTTCTCGTGAAAAAGGGACGCCACCGCCGGTTTGAAGAGGCGCGAAGCTTGAAACGATCAGCGACGGAGTCCACTGCCCGTTGCGTGGAATGTGGCGCCGAGCCCGATGATGTCCACGCCACGTGGTGCCTGGCCGAAGAGGACAAGTACGACCGTATCTTGGGATCGACCCCGACGCCCTCGTCCTCGTATGCAGAGGAAGACCCGCTCAACGACTGAAACAATTGGTCGGGGAGAGGCTGCTCCTGCAGGAAAGGCCGCCCCCCCCCGGATTGAGGGGCTACTTGGATTGAGGGGCTACTCCAATTGGGGGCTACTCGGTCAAGCAGTTATTCGGGCATCAGTACGGCGTCTTCGGATCGAGCATCCTCCGGGTGCACGCCATTGGTCCCGTTCGTTTTGGCATAGCGCACGGCCGGGTGGGGGAGCGCGACCCGCTGGGCCCGGAGGCGGTCCCGCTGACGGAGGTACGCCAGCAGGCGCTCGAACACATCGGCGCCGACCATCCTCGTGAGCTCGGCCGCCATCTCCTCGTAGACGGGTTTGGTTCCGACGAAGGCCTCCGGGTCCTCGGTGCACCACCAGTGGAACTCCTGGCCACCCTTGCCCCAGTGTCGACGGTCCCATTGCCGGAGGGTCGAGACGACGTGGCCGTCGTCCTCGACCTGATCCTCACGACGCAGGGGTAACTGCCAGCAGACCTCCGGCTTGTATTCGAGAGGGTTGACGCCGCGCTTGAGGGCGGCGAGGTGGAGAGCACAGCCAGCGCCCGCCTCGAAGTCGGGGCTGTTGAGGAAGATGCAGGCGTCGTTGTGGAGGCGGGTCACCAGCTCACCGTGCTTGTTGGTATGGATGACCTGCTTCTTGGTGCCGTGGTTCTGCCATTCCTCGGCCGTCAGGGTCTTGGCGACCTTCTCGACCCGACGGGCGTCCTTCTGGTCGATGAGGTGCGCGCCATAGCTGCAGCACCCCTGCACGAGCTCGGGCGCGGGCCCCGTGAGCACACCCTGGCAGCCCTCCCCGAAGATGCATTTCCAATTGCTGGTCAGGAAGCTGACATCGAAGACCCACGTGCGTTCTTCGTTTTCGTCTTCGAAACTGACCCACTCTCGGGTATCGACAGGGGGTCGCGCCACGACCAGGACGATACAACGTCGGCGACCGCGCAATGGGCATCAGCGCGGGCTCCGGCTCGGGGTGGGCGCCGGGTGGTCGGACATCCCATGCTCAGGCCGTAGACTGGCCCACATGGCCACAACTGCCGACGAACTCATCACCACACCCGTCGTATCGCTGACCCCCGAGGCGCATCGCGTCGTACGCGAGGCACTCGACCAAGAGCCCGAGCCGGCCAGCCTGGCGCTGTGGCTCGAGGTACGCGGCGTGGAGGCCGGTGCGTTCGTGTACGACCTCTTCTTCCAGGCAACGTCCGATGCCGGAGAACAAGACGAGGTGCATGCCGATGGCGATGTGGACGTCGTCGTGCCGGTGGGCAGCGTCGACCGCCTACGGGGGGCGCGTCTGGAGTGGTCCGAGGATGGCGGTGGCGGACTCGTTCTCGTCAACCCCAATGTGCCCACACCCGAAGAGGCGTCCCCGGGCGTACCTCCTGAGGTATTGGCTGCGGGCATCACCGGTCCCCTGGCGCAGCGTGTCATCGGCGTGCTCGAGCAGTCGGTGAATCCTTCCATCGCCAGTCATGGTGGCCGGGCCGACCTGCTCGCACTCGACACGGACGAAGGCGTCGCCTACCTCCGCCTGTCGGGCGGCTGCCAGGGTTGTGCGATGTCGCAGATGACGCTGAAGCAGGGAATCGAGACCACCTTGCTCGAAGAGGTGCCCGAATTGAAGCGCGTGATCGACGTGACCGACCACGGTGGCGGAGAGAACCCCTTCTACTCCTGAGGCCGAGGATGCTGCGAACGGCCTGAGATCGTCCTAGTCTCGGGCGGTCGAAGGGGGCGCTGATGTCCAAGAAGAACGGTTCTGGAGCGAAGAAGAACGCGGCGGGGTCGGGGTCCTCATCGGGGTCTCTCAAGGCGCTGCCCGACATCACCGAACACTGGAGCGACGAGCCGGAGGAGCATGACTTCCCGGCTGCTGCGGCCTATCTGAGCCTGGTCTGCGAGCCGACCGACGTGCGCAAGCTCGTGAACGCGCTCCAGACGTCTCCGACCGTGCGCCACCAGGCGAAGGACCTGCTCCGGGCCTCCGGTCTGGGGTTACTTCCGACCGACAACGTCCATGTGGCTTCAGACCTGGCCAAGATCGACCGGGGCGAAAAACTGTCGCCGGTCCTCCTCGTGCGGGGAGACTTTCGGCGTGGTTCCCCGCTGACCATCGCCGACGGGTACCACCGGGTTTGCGCCAGCTACCACCTCAGCGAGAACGCCGACATCCCGTGCCACCTGGTCGATTACAAGTCCTCGGCGGCCGTTCCGGGCTTTCGGGTGAGCTCGGCAGCTCCGGAGGGTGAGTAGCCGTCCGGTAGCGTACGGGCGTGTTGCGCTATCTCACCGCCGGTGAATCGCACGGTCGGGCCGTGGTCGTCACGGTCGAAGGCCTCCCGGCCGGCCTTCCGGTACAAGCGGAAGACATCGCCAACGAATTGACGCGTCGCCGCCTGGGTTACGGCCGTGGGCCCCGGATGCGATTCGAGGCGGACGAGATCACCCTTGTCGGGGGCATCCGCCATGGTCGGACTCTCGGATCGCCCGTGGCGATCGTCATCGCCAACACCGAGTGGCCGAAGTGGACCGAGGAGATGTCACCCGAACCAGGGCGGCCGGTGTCCGTGCTGACACAGCCCCGTCCGGGCCACGCCGACCTGCCCGGCATGCTGAAGTACGGCTTCGACGACGCTCGTGATGTGCTGGAGCGGGCGTCGGCCCGGGAGACGGCGGCCCGGGTGGCGGCCGGCTCCCTGGCCAAGCTTCTCCTGTCGCACCTCGGGATGACCGTCGTGAGCCACATCGTGGGCCTGGGCGAGGCCACGACGTCGCCCGAAAGTCCACGACCGGGGCCGGGCGACCTGGATCGCGTCGACGACAACAGCGTGCGCTGCTTCGACCCGGTGGCCGCGGCAGCGATGGTTGCCGCCGTGAAGGCCGCCGCCAAGGAAGGCGACTCGCTGGGAGGGGTGGCCGAGGTGCTGGCCTATGGGGTCCCGGTCGGGCTCGGTAGTCATGTCCACTGGGACCGCAAGCTCGATGCCCTTCTGGCCCAGGCCCTCATGAGTATCCAAGCGGTCAAGGCGGTTGAGATCGGCGAAGGGTGGGAGAACGCGGCGCGGCGCGGCTCCGAGGCGCACGACGCCATCCGGTATGACCCCGACGAGGGTTACGTGCGCCCCACTGACCGGGCCGGCGGGATCGAAGGTGGCATCTCGAATGGGGCCCTGCTGGTAGCCCGGGTGGCCATGAAGCCGCTGGCCACACTGAATCGTCCCGTGCTCGAAACGGTCGACGTGGTGAGCAAGGAGTCGACCATCAGCTTCCGGGAGCGCACCGATGTGACGGCGGTTCCCGCCATGGGAGTCGTGGCCGAGACCATGACGGCGCTCGTCTTGGCCGCCGAGGCTCTGCGCAAGTTCGGCGGCGACTCGTTGGCCGAGGTCGTGCGGAACCGGGATGGCTTCATCGCCTCCCTGGGGAGCACACCGTCTGCTGCGGTGGGGCGGGAGCTCGACGACGCGTGACCGGAGCGGGTGTGTCGGAGCGGATCTTGCTGGTCGGCATGATGGGTGCGGGGAAGACGACGGCGGGGAAGTTGGTCGCCGAGAAGCTCGGCTGGGATTATCTCGACTCCGATGCCGAAGTGGAGAGGACGACCGGGCTGACCGTGCCCGAGATCTTTGCCCGGGACGGCGAGGCGGCGTTTCGGGGGGCCGAAGCCGACGCACTGCGGCGGGCGTGCGCCTCGGGTGAGCCAGTCGTCGTGGCGGTGGCCGGTGGCGCGGTCCTGAGCCCGGAGAATCGGACGCTCCTGCGTGCCTGCGGCCGGGTGATCTGGCTCCGGGCCCGAACCGAAACGCTCGCCGACCGTGTCGGTGACGGGATCGGGCGCCCGCTTCTCGACGGTGACCCGGCGGCTGCGCTGCAACGCTTGGACGCGGTCCGGCGCCCGCTCTACGCCGAGGTGGCCGACGACACGATCGATGTGGACGGCCTGGGCCCAGCCGAGGTCGCTGCGCTGATCATCGAACGGGGTTGTGGAGCGGGAACATGATGCAGGAGATCCTCGTTCAACTCGGCTCGCGCTCGTACCCCGTCCTGATCGGGCGGGGGGCCCGTCATGAGCTGTCACGTCTCTTGCCGCCGACGGCCAAGCTCGCTGCGGTCGTGACCCAGGAGGCCGTGCAGGGCGCCGGGTGGCTCAACGGCCTTGATCCAGGCGTGCCCTTCGAGGTGTGCACCATCCCGGAGGGGGAGGTGGGAAAGACATTGGCGACGGTGGAGGAGCTCTGCCGTCGGTTCGTGCGCATGGGGCTCTCCCGCTCCGACGTCGTGGTTGCCGTGGGGGGCGGCATCGTCACTGATGTGGCCGGTTTCGCTGCTGCCTCGTATCACCGGGGGACGGCATACATGAACATCGCCACGACGCTCCTCGGCCAAGTTGACGCCGCCATCGGCGGGAAGACCGGGGTGAACCTTCCGGAGGGAAAGAACCTGGTCGGTGCGTTCTGGCAGCCCAGCGCCGTGCTGTGCGACACCGAAACCCTCACCACGCTGCCCCCACGAGAGTGGTCCTGTGGCAAGGGCGAAATGGCCAAGTACGCGTTCCTGGGCGACCCCCCGAGCCCCGAGACCGAGATGGACGAGCAGGTGGCTCGGTGCGTCGCCATCAAGGCCAGGGTTGTCGCTGCCGACGAGCGGGAGGGTGACGCTCGGATGGTCCTCAACTATGGGCACACCCTGGCGCATGCGCTCGAAGGGGTGGGCATGAGCGAGCATCCCGAGTGGGATCTGCGACACGGTGAGGCGGTGTCGATCGGGCTGATCTTCGCCGCCAAGTTGGCCCGACGGCTGGGGCGGATCAGCGAGGAAAGAGTGCTGGCGCACCGGGCCGTGGTCGGGAGTTACGACCTGCCCATGGACTTGCCGGAGAACGCGGTGGCCACGGAGCTGATCACCTTCATGGGGCGGGACAAGAAGGCGCAACAGGATCTGACCTTCGTCCTCGATGGGCCCGAAGGGGTCCAACCGGTGCGTGGTGTGGCTGCGGCCGATGTGCTCGCTACCCTGGCAGACATGGGAGCCCAGCTGTGAGCCTCGTCGTCCTGCTGTCAGGGCCGAACCTCAACCTGCTGGGGGAGCGTGAGCCTGCCATTTACGGGACCGAGACCCTGGCGGACCATGTAGCCCGGGCCGAGGCCGCGGCGGCCCGGCACGGCTTGACGCTCGAGCATCTGCAATCCAATCACGAGGGTGAGTTGGTCGCCGCAGTCCATGCCGCCCGGGGCCGGGCGGACGCCCTGGTGATCAATGCCGGTGCGCTCAGCCATACGTCGTGGTCGCTGCACGATGCCGTGGCGGCCTTCGCCGGGCCCACGGTCGAACTCCACCTGTCGAATCCAGCGGCCCGGGAGCCCTTTCGTCACACCTCGGTGCTGGCACCGGTGGCCGCCGGACTGATCGCCGGATTCGGAGGCCTCGGTTACGAACTCGCTGTCGACGCCGTCGCACAGCTATTGAAGGGAGCTACATGAAGGCACTGCCCCCCATGTCCGTCTCGGGCCGGTTGGACGCCCTCCGGGCCGGATTCGAAGGCTTTGATGCATTGGTCGTCACCACGTTGCCCAACGTCCGCTACCTGACCGGCTTCGCTGGTTCGGCCGGCGTCCTGGTCGTGACGCCCGAGGGTGCCCTCCTCACCACGGACGGGCGTTACCGCACGCAATCCGCCGAACAGGTGCGAGAGGCCGGAGCCTCGGTGGACATCACCATCGGCAAGATCTCCGAGCAACGCCAAGCGGCCAAGGACTTTCTCTCCGCCGCGGCGCGGGTGGGTCTGGAGGCTGACAACGTGACCTGGGCCGACCAGCGCACCTGGGCGTCGCTGTTGCACTCCAACGAGCTGGTACCGACGAGCAATGCCGTCGAGGCCCTGCGTGAGGTCAAGGACGCGGCCGAGATCGCCCGGATGGAGCGGGCCGCCGCCATAGCGGATGCCGCGCTCTACGAGGTACTGCCGATGCTGTCCGACGATGTGACGGAGGAGCAGTTCGCGCTCGAGTTGGACACCGCCATGCGCCGTGGCGGCGCTGAGGGCGTGGCGTTCGAGACGATCGTGGCCGCCGGCGAGAACTCGGCCATGCCGCACCATCGGCCGGGCCCCCGGCGGGTCCGCACGGGCGATCCGGTCGTGGTCGACTTCGGCGCCACCTTCGAGGGGTACCGCTCGGACATGACGCGCACCTTCTGCGTCGGTGCCGAGCCCGTCGGCGACATGGCCCGGGTGTTCGCCGTAGTCGGCGCCTCGCAGGCCGCGGGAGCCGCCGCAGTGCGGCCGGGAATCCAAGCCAAAGACGTCGACGAGGTCTGCCGGGCCATCATCGAAGAGGCGGGATGGGCCGACCGATTTGAGCACGGGACCGGTCACGGAGTCGGACTCGACATCCACGAGGCCCCGACGGTCAGCCAACTCGGCACTGCTATCCTGGCTCCCGGCTTCGTCGTCACCGTCGAGCCCGGTGTCTACCTCCCCGGCCAAGGCGGTGTCCGCGTGGAGGACACCTTGGTGGTGACCGAAGACGGGAGCCGACCCTTGACCCGCTTCACGAAGGACATTCATGGCATTCTCGACTAACGACCTGAAAAACGGCATGAGCCTCAATCTTCCCGAGGGGCTCTTCAGCGTCGTGGAGTTCCAGCACGTCAAGCCGGGCAAAGGCGGCGCCTTCGTGCGCACCAAGCTCAAGAACCTGCGCAGCGGTGCCGTGATCGAGCGCACCTACAGGGCTGACGAGAAGCTGGATCAGGCCATCATCGACAAGCGGGACATGCAGTTCCTCTACCGGGACGGATCCGACTACGTGTTCATGGACACGAGCACCTATGAGCAGATGCAGGCCGCGCCCGACACCCTCGGCGATGCTCCCGACTATCTGAAGGAGGGCGACGAGGCCAACCTGCAGATGTACAACGGCGAGATCGTCGGCGTCGACCTTCCGGCGTCGGTGGAGCTCACGGTGACCGAAACCGAGCCCGGCGTGCAGGGAGACCGTGTATCGGGAGCGCGCAAGCCCGCCACGCTGCAGACCGGACTCGTGGTTCAGGTCCCCCTTTTCGTCAATCCCGGCGACGCCATCAAGGTCGACACCCGCACCGGCGAGTATCTGACACGGGCTTGAGTCCGAACCCGGCCAAGGTGCCAGCTGCCGTGGCGGACTCGGAGCCGGATGCCGGATCGGAGTCCGGGGCCGCCACCCGCCATCAGCAGCGCGAGCGAGCGCTCTCCCTCCTCTACGAGGCCGAGCTCAAGGGCGAGACCCCACGGGCCGTGCTGGCCGCGTTGGCGGTGCGACCCGACCCCTACGTGTGCACCCTGCTGCAGGGCGCCGAGGATACGCGGGCCGAGGCTGATCGCCGGATCACCGCGGCCTCGGTGGGTTGGCCGCTCGACCGCATGGCGGTGATCGACCGGCTCGTGCTCCGGTTGGCCGTCGCCGAGTTGCTCGACCCCGACGGCCCACCGATGGCGGTGATCATTGACGAGGCGGTCGAGCTGGTGAAGACGTACTCCACCGACGACTCGGGATCCTTCGTCAACGGCATCCTCTCCACCATCGCCGCCGACGTGCGCCCCGGCTGAGCGAGCGGGCCGACCGAGCAGGCGGGCCGACCGAGCAGGCGGGCGGGCAGGCGGGCGATAGTGGTGCTAGTATAATTAGCACTATGGATGGTCTCCACGTAGACCCGGCCGACCGGACGCTTCTGCACGAGCAGGTGGCGGCGGAAATCCGCCGGGCGTTAGCCAACGGGGAGGCCGGCCCCGGCGAGCGCCTGCCTCCGGCCCGGGATCTGGCCACGGTCCTCGGGGTAAACGCCAACACGGTCCTGCGGGCACTGCGGCAACTTCGGGAGGAGGGACTCGTTGAGTTCCGGCGAGGCCATGGGATCAGCGTTACCGGGCGTGCTCCGGCGCGGAGTGCCGTGGTCTCCCGGGTGCGGGACCTGGTGCAGTTCGCCCGGCTGCAGGGTTATCAGCCCGATGAGCTGATTCAGATGATCGAGGGTCTGCGATGACGCTCACGCTTTCGCCGCGCCCGTCCCGCGATCAGGAGGAAGCCGACGCACTCATCAGAGAGGCTCGGCGTCTGCATCGGCGTCGTCGTCGGCAGCGAGCGGCACTGGTCACCTCCGCGCTCCTCGTGGTGGCGGGCCTCGTCATTGCGGTCCAGGGTGGTCAACCTCCACCCACCCATCGGCCGCCATCGCCCCAGCCGGCGCGCCCGGTGCAGGGGAGGGTGCAGGGCCCTTCGCTCGGTCCCGCCACCTCGTATCAACTGACCGGTCCGATCGGTGTGGCGACGAACCGGGAGGGCGACGTCTATTTCAGTGACGGTTACCGGGTGCTCGAGGTCGATCACGCCACCGGGCAGCTCGAGGTGGTGGCCGGCACGGGAGCACTTGGCTACTCGGGCGACGGTGGCCCGGGTCCACGGGCCAGGCTCTCCTCGCCGACCGGACTGGCGGTCGCCCCGAACGGCGACGTCTACTTCGAGGACGGCAATCGCATACGCAAGGTCTCGGCGGCGAGCGGGATCATCTCGGTGGTGGCCGGCAACGGTCGCTCGGGTTTCCGGGCCAGCGAAAGTCCCAGCGGCAACGGCGGCCCGGCTGTCCGGGCCTCGCTGCTCCTGGCCACGAGCGGCGTCTCGTCGGGCCTCAACGATGGGCTCGCGTTCGGTCCACACGGCTACCTCTACATCGCCGACAGCGGCAATGACGAAATTCAGAAGGTGGCGCTGCGCAGCGGCATCATCACCAGAGTGATGGGAGGCCGGGCCCCCTGTGCTTCTGACGACGGGATCTGCATGGCTGCGGTCCCGTCGTGTC
>Ga0302324_100026540_pt1 | contig 11061 bp, 8 predicted proteins | sample Palsa_T0_1_FD_201949 | JGI IMG/M metagenome (GOLD analysis project Ga0302324, IMG submission 201949) | Peat permafrost microbial communities from Stordalen Mire near Abisko, Sweden - Palsa_T0_1 | ecosystem: Environmental > Terrestrial > Soil > Palsa > Peat permafrost | place: Sweden: Abisko... | reverse complement strand
ACCCCGAAGCCGCTCAGGGCGCGGCCTTCCGCGCCGACTGGGACCGCTGGAACCCCGGGGTACGGCTGGAGACCCTCGACAGCCCGCACCGCTCGCTGGTGCATCCGATCGTGGACTACGTCCGGCAGGCACAGCAAGGCAGCCGGCAGGTCGCCGTCCTCATCACCGAGATTCAGCCACGCCGGTGGCGTTACCGGATCCTGCAGAACCAGCGGGGGCTGCTCCTAGCGACCGTGCTGCGCGCCAGCACCGACGTCGTCATCTGCACCATCCCCTACCGGATCACGACCCGATGATCGGACTGATAGCGAGGTAGCCACCTGGTGCGGTCGATGGCCTGATCGATCTGGTCATCGGTAAGCGCGGGCGCGACCGCGTCGGCTACCGCGGCCTTCGCCACGGCTCTCGCCACGGCGGTCGCGGTCCCGGCGAGCTGAGCACGGTCCGGCAGCAGGGTCCCTTGCGGGTCGTGCCGGATCGTGGCGGCGGCACCGACGGCGGCGGCGGCCGCGGTCATCATCGCATCGGTGACGCGGGTCGCGCGCACGGCGGTTACGCCTAGGCCGACTCCGGGGAAGATGTAGATGTTGTTGCACTGGACGACGGGGATGCTGACCTCGCCGACCCGCATCGGCGGGAACGGGGAGCCGGTGGCGACGAGCGCACGGCCATCTGTCCAGTCGGCCAGCTCCTGCGGGCGGGCCTCGCTGCAGCTGGTCGGGTTGGACAGCGGCATGATGATCGGCCGTTTGGCGTGCGCGGCGACGCGGCGGACGACCTGTTCGGTGAAGGCTCCGCCCGCGGCCGACAGTCCGATGAGCGCGGTCGGGTGCACAGCGTCGATCACCTCAGTGAGGCCGGCTGGGCGGCCAGGTTCGGTGCCGGGTACGGCGGTCGGCGGCTGGGCGAGACGGCGCTGCGCCGGGTCGAGGTCCGGGCGGTCGGTGGTGAGCAGGCCGTTGATGTCGACCACGAAGATCCTGGCGCGGGCGTCCTGCCCGGACAGGCCGTCGGCCGTCATCGCCCGTACGGCCTGCTCGCAGACTCCGATCCCGGCCGACCCGGCGCCGAGCATCAGCACGGTCTGGTCGCGCAGCCGCGACCCGGTGGCTGCTGCCCCCGCGGACAGCGCGGCCAGGACCACGGCCGCCGTGCCCTGGATGTCATCGTTGAAGCTGAGCAGCTGGTCGCGGTAGCGCTCCAGGATCGGCAGCGCGTGCGGGGTGGCGAAATCCTCCCATTGCAGCAGCACACCAGGCAGCTCGGCGCGTACGGTCTGGACGAACCTGTCGACGAAATCGTCGTAGTCGGCGCCGGCCAGCCGACGGTGCCGCCAGCCGAGGTACATGGGGTCGTCTAGGAGCCCGGCGTTGTCGGTGCCGACGTCCAGGAGGACCGGCAGGGTGCGCGCAGGGTCGATGCCGCCAAGCGCCGCGTACAGCGACAGCTTGCCGATCGGGATGCCCATGCCGCCGATGCCCTGGTCACCCAGGCCCAGAATCCGCTGCCCGTCGGTGACGACGATGACGTCGACCTCCCGCCGAGGCCGGTTACGCAGGATCTCCCCGATGCGGTCGCGGTCGGGATAGGCGATGAAAAGACCACGCGGACGGCGGTAGATCTCGCTGAAGCGCTGGCAGGCCAGCCCGACCGTCGGGGTGTAAAGGACCGGCAGCATCTCCTCGATGTGGTCGGACACCAGCCGGTAGAACAGCGTCTCGTTGGTGTCCTGCAGCGCGCGCAGGTTAATGTGCCGGGCGAGGTCGGTGGGCTGCTCCTGGTACGCCTGGTACCTGCGGCGCACCTGCTGCTCCAGCGTCTCTACGACGGCCGGCAGCAGGCCGCGTAGGCCCAGCGCGGAGCGTTCCTCCTCGGAGAATGCGGTGCCCTTGTTCGTCAGCGGATCCTCAAGCACCCGCACCCCGGAATCTTGCTCGACGCCCATGACCTCGCCCGTTCCTTCCGATTCGCGCCGACGGCGCGCGATACAGCCTGGGCGGAATCATTTCGCCGGCGGACACCGAACGTCTCTATCGTTACATACCGCGGGACGACGATCGCGCGGCGAACCATGCATGGTTCGCCGCGCGTTTAGGGGTTACTTCGCCGTTGAGCCGCTCTTGGTGGCGGGGGCGTCATCGGCGCCGGGGAGGATCGACGCGGTCGCCGCCAGGACTTCCTCGGCGAACTTCCGCTGGCTGGCCAGCAGCTGCTCGGCGAAGTCGTAGGCACTCGAGATGAGCTCCTGCGGCTGGGGCAGCTTCTCGGCAAAGGGCACGGTCACATCCGGCAGCGCCGGCGTGATCGACTGGACCGCGCGGGCCCAGGTCTGGATCGCTTCGACTACTGCTGACTGGCTGCTGCGAACCGTCTTCAGGATCTCTTCCTGGACTTGCTCGCCCGCAGTGCGTGGGTCGGTCATGATTCCTCCTTAGGATTCTGTTGCTAACTATATCTAGCGAATGATTGGTTTGTCAAGCACATGGCCGCCGAGGAACGCAGAGCTCATGGAAACCGCGGTCAGCGATACGTGGCTGGTGAGAAACTCCAGTCCCTCCGTTCTTCATAGGACACATTTTTCTAGAAAAACATTGCTAGTTTTTCATTTCAAATATAGCTTGGGGGCAGACACCAGCAATCAGCTGCCAGTCCGGCCCCCTAGCGGCGGCTCGCCTTGCTGGTCGTCACTGATTCCCTGAAGGAGCCATGACATGAAATACGTCCCGCCAGGCCTGCCTGGCAGCATCGTCTCCGTCGAGCCGAGATATGAGAATTTCATCGGTGGCAAGTGGTTGGCGCCAACGCACGGCAAGTACCGCGTGGACCTGGCCCCAGCGACCGCCGGTCCGATCACCGAGGTGGCCGACTCCACGCCGGAGGACGTCGAGCTCGCGCTGGACGCTGCCCACGCGGCGAAGGACGCCTGGGGCGAGGCGTCAGCAACCGAGCGTGCGAAGGTGCTCAACGCGATCGCTGATGCGATCGAGAAGAACCAGGACATGCTGGCGGTCGCGGAGAGCTGGGAGAACGGCAAGCCGGTCCGTGAGACGCTGGCGGCCGACATTCCGCTGGTGGTCGATCACTTCCGCTACTTCGCCGCCGCGGCGCGTGCCGAGGAGGGGCGCTCGACTGAGATCGAGAAGGACCTGGTCGCCTACCACTACCGGGAGCCGCTAGGTGTGGTCGGTCAGATCATCCCGTTCAACTTCCCGCTGCTGATGGCGGCGTGGAAGCTCGCGCCGGCGCTGGCGGCGGGCAACTGCGCGGTGATCAAGCCTGCCTCGCCGACGCCCTGGTCGATCCTGAAACTGATGGAGACGATCGAGGACGTGCTGCCGCAGGGCGTGATCAACGTGGTGACCGGTCCCGGTGCGGAGATCGGCAAGGCGCTGGCGGCGAACCCGCGTATCGCCAAGGTGTCCTTTACCGGCGAGACGGTGACCGGCCGGCTAATCATGCAGTACGCGGCGCAGAACCTGATCCCGTCCACCGTCGAGTTGGGCGGCAAGTCGCCCAACATCTTCTTCAACGACGTGATGGCTCATGACGACGAGTTCCTGGACAAGGCGATCGAGGGTCTGGTGCTGTACGCGTTCAACAAGGGCGAAGTGTGCACCTGCCCGTCGCGGGCGCTGATCCAGGCCGACATCTACGACGAGTTCATGGCCCGCTGCCTAGCCCGCATCGCCAGCATCAGGCAAGGCAATCCGCTGGACACCGACACCCAGCTCGGCCCGCAGGTCTCGGCGCAGCAGATCGAGAAAATCGCCTCCTACGTCGACATCGGCCGCAACGAGGGCGCCGAGGTGCTCATCGGCGGCCAGCGCGCCAGCGTGGCGGGGGCGGAATTCGCCGACGGCTATTACTACCAGCCGACGGTGCTGAAGGGCGACAACAAGATGCGGGTGTTCCAGGAGGAGATCTTCGGCCCCGTGCTGGCGGTCACCACCTTCACCGACGACGCGGACGCCCTGGCGATCGCGAATGACACCCTCTACGGGCTGGGCGCCGGCGTCTGGACCCGAGACGGCACCCGGGCCTACAAGATGGGCCGCGGCATCAAGGCCGGTCGCGTCTGGACGAACTGCTACCACCAGTACCCGGCAGGTGCCTCCTTCGGTGGCTACAAGATCTCGGGCATCGGCCGCGAGAACCACCTCATGATGCTGGATCACTACAGTCAGACGAAGAACCTGCTCGTCAGCTACAGCACCAAACCGCTCGGGCTGTTCTAAGGCCCGTGATGTCCGAGCCGATGGTGCTGGCCCGCATCACCGCAACCCCGGCCGCGCGCGAGGCGATCCGTCTCCTGCGCGCCGCCCGGGGCGGCCCGGTGATGTTCGTTCAATCCGGCGGCTGCTGCGCAGGCAGCACACCGATGTGCTTTCCGGTCGGAGAATTCCTCATCGGCGACATCGACGTCCTGCTCGGCGACATCGACGGATGCCCGTTCTATATCGACAAGCGCCTAGACCAAGCCTGGCACCAGGAGCAGTTCCTGCTCGATGTCGCCTCCGGCGAACCCGAAGACTTCTCCCTGCCAGCCGGGGACAACCTTCACTTCGTCACCCGCTCCCCGGCCTGCGCCTCGGCGAGTGCACCCGACGTAAACGTCCTTTCCGCCACTCCTGACAGGAACACACCATGAGAGCAGCAGTTGTCACCAACTTCCACTCGCCCTTGCAGATGCAGGATCTTCCGATCCCCGAGCCCGGCGCCGGTGAGGTGCTAGTCCGGATCGAGACGAGCGGCTTGTGCCACACCGACATCCACGCCGCCCACGGCGACTGGCCGGTCAAGCCGACACCGCCGTTCATTCCCGGACACGAAGGCGTCGGTCACGTCGAGAAGCTCGGCACCGGGGTGAGCACCCGCGCGATCGGCGACCGGGTCGCGATCGCGTGGCTCGGTTACGCGTGCGGTGAGTGTCGCTACTGCAACAGCGGGTGGGAGACGCTGTGTGAGAAGCAGGAGAACTCGGGCTACTCGGTCAACGGCACATTCGCCGAGTACGCCGTGGTCCCCGCGGCGTTCGCCGCGCCGGTGCCAGACAGCATCTCCTCCCGGGACGCCGCGCCGCTGACGTGCGCGGGCGTGACGACCTACAAGGCGATAAAGGTCGCCCGAGTCGCTCCCGCTGAGACGGTCGCGATCTTCGGCGTCGGCGGACTGGGACACCTCGCGCTGCAGTACGCCCGCATCGCCGGCGGGTTCGTCATCGCCGTGGACGTCGAAGACCACAAGCTCACGATGGCCACCGAACTCGGCGCCGACCACGTCGTCAACGCGCGGACCACCGATCCGGTCGAGGCGATCCAGGCCCTCGGCGGCGCCGATGTGGCCGTCGCCCTCGCGGCGTCGCCCGGGGCGTTCGATCAGGCCTACCAGTCGCTGCGCCGCGGCGGGCGCCTGGTCTGCGTCGCACTGCCCGCTGGCAACGCGACGCTGAGCCTGCCGATTTTCGACACCGTCATCAACGGCAAGTCTGTCATCGGCTCGATCGTCGGCACCCGTAACGACCTCGCCGACGTCTTCGCCCTGCACGCCGCCGGCCGCACCAAGGTGATCGCCGTCGACCGCAAGATCGACGAGGTCAACCAGTCCATCGACGACGTCCTCGCCGGCGCTGTCCCGGCCCGTGTCGTCTTCCAGTTCTGATCGCTGCCTCGTTCGGCGATGCGCGGTCAGGGCGTCGCCGGGCCGGTCGGGCTAACCGCCGCTCGTGTTCCGGTCCGGTGCCAAGCGCCGCGCCGGACACGGCGGCGGGCGGATACTTCCTGGCCTCCGCATTCGGCCAGCAGGAATGATGTGACTGCATCGGTGAAGCCGTCCGGATCCTCCCAGAAAAGCAGATGGCCCAGGTCAGGGAAGGTCACGAGCCGAGCGTCCGGGATCCGGTCCGCGAGCAGCCTTCCGTTGCGCGGGTCGACCACGGTATCCGCGCCGCCCTGCAGGACCAGAGTGCGCGCCCGGATGCGCGCTTGCCTCAAGCGCCCGGTGTAGAGCGCTCCCGCGGTAGCCTGGGCCGCCAGGGTTCGCGGGTCCGGCGGCGGCTGGGAGTCCTGCAGTTCGAGAAGGCGATCGACGAGTTCTGGATGGTCCTGGACGGTCCGCGCAGACAGGGCATTCTCCGTGTGGCGGCGCCGTGCCACCTCGGCCCTGATGACGGCGGTTACCAGGATCAGCCGTAGGGCGGCAGGGGGCATGGGGTAGGCGAAGGGCCAGCCCGGTGCCGTGCAGGCGAGGACGAGACCATCGACCCGCTCGGCGTGGGTAATCGCCAGCTCCTGCGCCACCATCCCGCCCAGGCTGGCCCCCATCACGTGGGCTCTGCGGATGCCAGCGGCATCGAGCACGGCGACGATATCGCCGGCCATGGCGGCTACGCCAAACAAGCCGGCCGACCGGTCACTGCGCCCGAACCCTCGGTTGTCCACCAGCACAAGCCGGAAGTGGTGCCGCAGTTTCCGCAGCACCGGATCCCACCCGGAACGATCGAAACCCATCCCCTGGATCAGGACTAGCCATGGCCGCCGCCGATGCATAGTTCCGCGCAACTCGTAGGCGATCCGCAAGTCACCGCTGCGGGCGTACCGGGTTCTGCTCACATCGCCTCCTCAGCGGCGGCTGTCAAGGAGAGACCGATGCGTATAGTTAGCATTTGCTAAGTATATCAAGCAATCGCGCTGGCGGCGGGCGGAACGGCTATCCGGCGCGTGACTGGATGGCAGTGAGCGCCACGGTGTAGACGATGTCGTCCACCAGGGCACCGCGGCTGAGGTCGTTCACCGGCTTGGCCAGGCCCTGGAGCATCGGGCCGATGCTCAGTACCTGCGCGCTGCGCTGCACCGCCTTGTAGGTGGTGTTGCCGGCGCCGAGGTCTGGGAAGATGAAGACGCTAGCGCGCCCGGCCACTGTGCTGTCTGGCCGCTTGTTCTGCGCCACCGAAGCGATGGCGGCCGCGTCGTACTGCAACGGGCCGTCAACGGCCAGACCGGGTTCGCGTTCACGCACGATCCGAGTCGCCTCGGCGACCTTGTCGACGTCGCTGCCCGTACCTGAGGTGCCGGTGCTGAAGCTGATCATCGCCACCCGGGGCTCGATGCCAAAGGCCCGGGCCGAGGCCGCGCTGGCAATGGCGATGTCGGCCAGTTCCTCGGCGTCGGGCCGGGGGTTAATGGCGCAATCGCCGTAGACGACGACCTCGTCCGGCAGGCACATGAAGAACACCGACGACACCAGCCGGCTGCCTGGCCTGGTGCCCAGGATCTGCAGCGCCGGGCGAACCGTGGCCGCGGTGGTGTGGACCGCGCCCGCGACCAGGCCGTCGACCTCGCCCTGCTGGAGCATCATGGTGCCGACCATGATGGGGTCGGTGAGGTGATCGCGTGCCATCTCCTCGGTCCAGGCTTTGTGCCGCCGCAGCTCGGCCAGCGGGGCGACGTAGCACTCGGCGACAGCCCGGGGGTCGACCACGGTGACGCCGTCGGGCAGTCGCAGCCCGAGGCTGCGGGCCAGCCCGGCGACCTGGTCCGGCGGTCCCAGCAGCACGCAGCGGGCGATGCCGCGCTCGGCGCACGCGACCGCGGCCTGCACGATGCGAGGCTCGGTGCCTTCGGGCAGTACCACGCACGCGCCGGCGGCGCGGGCGAGCTCGACCAGATGGAAGCGGAAGGCGGCGGGGCTGAGCCGGCGAGACCTAGAGGAGCTGCGCAGCGACTCTAGCCAGACCGCGTCCAGTGCATCGGCGATATTGTCTACTACGCCCTTGATCCGTTCCAGGTCGTCGATCGGCAATCCCGGGTCGAGGTCACGAACCCGCGTCGCGGTCTCGTAACTGTCGTCGTCGACCACAAGGACGGGAAGCCCGGTCGCGCACGCAGCCCGGGTCAGCGCCCATACCCGTGGGTCCGGCTCGGTCCCGGCGGTCAGCAGCAGGGCGGCCAGCCGGGTCCCGCTGAGCGCGGCGAGGCAGGCCGCCATGACCACGTCATGGCGGTCTCCGGGGACCACGACGAGCCGGCCCTCGGTGAGCACGCGAAGGCCGCCAGGGACGCCCTGGGCGAACACCGCCACCTCTTTGATACGCCGGGACAGGTCACCCTCGCTGAGCACCTGCGGGCCCAGCTCGCGGACCAGGTCGCGGACCCGCAGCCAGCTCAGCTCGGGACGGTGCGGCACCGCGGCGATAAGGCGGAGCCCGCGCTCGGCCAGCGCGTCGCCCAGCTGCGCTGCCGCCGACGGATCACCCGCCGGCGTGCCGTTGACCACGCAGCCGACCACGCGTGTGTGCTCACCCGACCAGTACCCGCTGGCCGTGATAGCCAGCGACTCGGCCAGAAGCTTGACCGCGTCCCCGGCCGGATCTGGCCCAGGCTCCGCCGGGTCCTCGCCGCTCACCGCGCCTGCCGCCGGCCAGCTGGCGACCAGCAAGACGTCGGCGTCAACCGCTTTGGCTAGCGCCTGGTTGAGTCCGCCGGCGTACAGCTTGGCCGGGCCCGGGCTGAGCCCCTCGACGACGACGACATCGGAGCGGTCATGCACCGGCTGCCAGGCCGCGACGATCTTCTCGAGCACAGCGTCGAGTCCACCCGATCCGAGGTGCTGTTCCAGGTGTGCGGTGGACAGCGGATCCGGAGGACGTAGCGCAGTTGTGGCCGTGGCCAGTGCGATCGACCGGTCGGGGCCGCCGTCGGCCCGGGGCTGGGCCACCGGCTTGACAAAGGCGACGTTCACGCCCCGCCGGTCCAGGGCCCGAACCAGGCCGAGGCAGGTCCTGGCCAGGCTGGCGCCAGCCGCGGTGGGGACGACCAGCAAGGTCCGGCTCATGACATCACCGCACTCGCGTGCGCCAGAGGCCGTCGGTCGGCGGCAATGACACGGGCGGTGTCGCGGGCGATCAGTAGCTCCTCGTCCGTCGGCACGACGAGCGCCAGGACCGACCCGTTAACCACGCTGATGCGCCCCCCGGTCCGCCGGCCATGGTCGGCATTGGCCGCGGCGTCCTCGGCCAGGCCGAGGAAACCCAGCTGGCGGAGCACCAGGCTACGGACGACGGCGCTGTTTTCCCCGATCCCGCCGGTGAAGACCAGCGCGTCGAGCCGCTGCAAGCCGACCACCAGCCCGGCGATCGCCTTGGACAGCCGGTGCACGAAAACCTCAAGGGCGAGCCGGGCCCGCTCGTTTCCGCCCGCGGCCGCGGCTTCGACGGTGCGCATGTCATTGCCCACGCCGGACAACCCTTCAAGCCCGCTTTCGAGGTTCAGCGCCTGGGTGAGCTCGTCGACCCCCATGCCGGTCCGGCCGGCCAGGTAGCCGAGCAGGCCCGGATCGACATCACCGGAGCGGGTCCCCATCACCAGCCCGTCCAGTGGGGTGAGCCCCATGGTCGTATCCACCGACACGCCGTTGCGCACCGCGGTTGCACTGCACCCGTTGCCCAGGTGGGCGGTGACCAGCCGGAGCTCGCCGGGTGGCCGGCCCAGCACGACGGCGGTCTGCTCGCTGACGAAGCGGTGACTGATGCCGTGGAACCCGTAACGCCTCACCCCGTACCGCGTGTACCACTCCTCGGGTACCGCGTAGCGAAACGCATGCGGCGCCATCGTCTGGTGGAACGCGGTATCGAATACGGCGACTTGCGGCAAGTCGGGCAGGACGGCCTGCACCGCCTCGATGCCGGCCAGATTCGCCGGGTTGTGGAGCGGCGCCAGGTGACTAAACGAGCGGACCGCGGCTATGACTGCGTCGTCCACCCGGATCGAAGCGGTGAACCGCTCTCCGCCATGCACCACCCGGTGACCAGCACCGAGCAAATGAGCGCCGGAATGCCCGGCCTCGGCCAGGTGATCCAGCACCCGGGCCACGACAGCCCGGTGAGTCGCTCCGGGCAGCCGTTCCTGCACCGCTGCCGCCGGAAACCACTGGACCCGCAGCAACGCCTCTGGCGTACCGAGCCGCTCGCCGATGCCGCCCATGAGACGCTCGCCAGTTTCGGGGAGCAAAAGCGCGAACTTGACCGACGAACTGCCCGAGTTGAGCACTAGCACCAAGTCGTCAGAACCGATCATGCGGGGCCGCCCAGGTCCAGTTCACGATTTCCGGCATGTCCTGGCCATGCTCGGCGATGTACCGGCCGTGCTCGACGAGCTTGTCCTGCATCATCTGCTTGAGGTAGGCGCCCGTGGCGCCGAGCTGCGGCAGCCGGTCGACCACGTCCTGGACGAGGTTGAACCGGTCCAGGCGGTTCTGCACCCTCATGTCGAAAGCCGTGGTGATGGTGCCCTCTTCGTTGTACCCCCGGACGTGCAGGTTGCGGTTTGCGCGGCGGTAGGTCAGCCGGTGGATCAGCCACGGGTACCCATGGAAGCCGAAGATGATGTGTTTGTCCTTGGTGAACAGCGAGTCGTAATCGGTGTCGCTCAGGCCGTGCGGGTGCTCGCTGCTGGACTGAAGTTTCATCAGGTCAACCACGTTGACCACCCGGACCTTCAGGGCGGGCAGCTGCTCGCGGAGGATGGAGACGGCGGCCAGCACCTCCAGGGTGGGCGTGTCCCCGCAGCAGGCCATCACGACGTCCGGCTCGGCGCCCTGGTCGTTGCTGGCCCAAGGCCAGATGCCGACGCCCTCGGTGCAGTGCACGATGGCCTGGTCCATGGTGAGCCACTGAGGCATGGCGCGTTTGCCCGCGACGACGACGTTGACGTAGTGCTTGCTCCGCAGGCAGTGGTCGAAGACCGACAGCAGGGTGTTCGCGTCGGGCGGCAGGTACACCCGGACGATGTCGGCTTTCTTGTTGACCACGTGATCCAGGAAGCCGGGGTCCTGGTGGGTGAAGCCGTTGTGGTCCTGCTGCCAGACGTGGGAGGCGAGCAGATAGTTCAGTGAGGCGATCTTGCGCCGCCACGGCAGCTGCGCCGTGACCTTGAGCCACTTGGCGTGCTGGTTGAACATCGAGTCGACGATGTGGATGAATGCCTCGTAGCAGTTGAACAGGCCGTGCCGCCCGGTCAGCAGGTAGCCCTCCAGCCAGCCCTCGCACTGGTGCTCGCTGAGCATGGA
>Ga0302324_100026539_pt1 | contig 11061 bp, 8 predicted proteins | sample Palsa_T0_1_FD_201949 | JGI IMG/M metagenome (GOLD analysis project Ga0302324, IMG submission 201949) | Peat permafrost microbial communities from Stordalen Mire near Abisko, Sweden - Palsa_T0_1 | ecosystem: Environmental > Terrestrial > Soil > Palsa > Peat permafrost | place: Sweden: Abisko... | reverse complement strand
TGCGGGGCGCGACGCACGCGCGACTTCCCTATCACGTGTCGGCCGAGCACTGATGAATCGCTCGGCACTTCGTCTTTGAAGTTTTCGAGCGCCGTACTCGCACACGCGCGCAGGTCTGCTGCGTTCGTTTGCAAAGCGTCGCATCGGCGATTGAGGAGCTCACCGGAGTTTTGAGCGGACCTTTTGCGCACGTCACGCATTGTTTAACCGCGAGAGTGAGTCGTGAACGCTGGGTAACAACTGCCAGCCGGCAATGCCGGTGGAGGGACACTGCTATGGGCCGTGGAATTTTATTGTGGATGCTGGGTGTGCCTATTCCCATCATTCTGCTCCTTGCCATGTGTCAGCACTGAAGCGGCAAGGAGCTGCCATGGAAACCCTAATGAACCTGGACCGGCCTTTGCTCGGTGGCGCAAGTGTCGCCAATGAGTCCGCGAAGTCTGCCGTCTCTTGGCCCGCAATCATCGCCGGTGCGGTCGTTGCGACCTCGGCATCATTGCTATTGCTGGCGCTTGGCTCTGGATTAGGCCTCATCGCAGCATCGCCTTGGCCGGGTAGCGGCGCATCCGCCGGCACGATCACCACGCTTGGCGCCATCTGGTTGATTGCTGTCCAGTGGATTGCTTCAGGATTCGGCGGCTATCTGACCGGGCGGCTGCGCACGAAATGGGTCGGCACACATAACCACGAAGTTTTCTTTCGTGACACAGCTCATGGCTTCGTGACTTGGGCGCTCGCAACCCTCGTGTTGGCTGTCGTGATCGCCGCCGCGGTGGCCTCGGCGCTGGGAACGAGCGTGCGAGCCGGAACAACGCTGGACTCGGGTGCCGCAGGCCAAGCTGCCGCAAACGCTGCGCCGCACGCGATGGTGAGCGGCTACGACGTCGATATGCTGTTTCGCTCATCGCAGCCTGACCCTGGTGAATCGGCAGCTGACTCACGCGCACAGGCCACACGCATCCTCGCCAAAGGACTTACAACGGGCGACGTGGCCGCTGCCGACCGTGCTTATGTTGCGCAGATGATCGTGGCGCGCACCGGAATTGCACAACCAGACGCCGAAAGACGCGTCGATGATGCCGTCGCGCAATTGAACGCGGCCGAGACCAAGGCCCGACAGGCTGCCGATGCTGCGCGCAAGGCCGCCGCAACGGCCTCTATCCTGATGGCACTGTCGATGCTAATCGGCGCATTCATCGCCTGCGCTGCCGCGGCGCTGGGCGGCCAGGAGCGAGACCTGCACCCCTAAAGACAGGCGCCACGGACGGCGCGGGGTCGGAAGGCGCAAGACCCGCGCGACGACATACGGCTTGGCCGGTTGTCGGCTGCGCCGGCAGCACGCCGCCGGCCATTGGCTTGATCCGCGCGCTTGGCGCCGCACATTAAGCGCCCAGCCATACCTATCTTTTCATCGCCTGCAAGACACGCGCGCACATAGAAATTCGCGTTTCCTTCCGAGCTAACGGTTGATTACATTTGCTGGCGCTCGCCGTCAGCTCGCTAACATGCGGCCAACGCTGTCACTGCGACGCAGTGCACATCATTTGAGAATAATTGTTTGAAACGCGCGTGCCGATGCGTGCGGCTTCTCAGTCACCGCGCTTTTTGTCAAATAGACCGGGCGCAATTCAATTGCTGTCAATCAAATCCACGGCAGTGCGTTACGTCAAAACGCTGTCTGTACGCACAGACATTTGCAATTCAATTATTGTTGCGCTTTACTCTCCCCCAAGTTAAGGGCAAACCCGTCGTGAGGCGGGGACGCAAAGCTTCCGGTCTTGAGAGCCTAAACAGGCTTACTGAAGACAGCGGGGTTGCCGGCAGAGCGCTACAGTATTAGTAGCGTTCGTCGTCAGTTCTTCCGGTGTTGTTCGTGATTCTCAGTGACCGTGCTCTGCAGCCCGCTTTTAGGCTGTTTTCAGGGTGGGTCACGGATGCACAACAAATTCTCGATCGCTGCTTCAAAGCTCCATCATCTTGCTTGGTGCACGGTGTTGGCTATCTCGCTCGCCGCTTGCGGCGCTGATGATTCGGCGAGTACAGCGGCGCAGACCAGCGCCACCACGAGCGCAGCCAGCCAGCCCTTCACACTCAACGGCGTACCGCAGACCTCTGTCATGGCCGGCTCAGCGTATCGATACACGCCCTCGGCCTCCGGTGTAGACGGACGAGTGCTCGCCTACGACATCGTCAACAAGCCTGAATGGGCGGCATTCGATGAGACCAGTGGCGAGCTCTCCGGAACTCCCGATGCGAGCAATGTCGGCACGACAGGCGGGATAGAGATTGGCGTATCCAATGGCACGACGCGCGCCACGGTCGGTCCCTTCAACATCAGAGTAATCCCGGACGAAGTACGGACTGCTCCAGTAGCGCCACATGATCCGGTCCAGCCTATCGCACCGCCTACGACAACCACGACGACAACGCCGAGCCCGCCCACGATCTCCGGGGCGCCATCCTTGAACGGTCTCGCAGGTCAACCTTACTCGTTTACGCCCGTCGTATCCGATCCCAGTGGTGAGGCTCTAACCTTTTCGATCGTCAATCGACCCGCATGGGCGACCTTTAGCACGGCCACCGGACAGCTCTCCGGAACCCCCACCAGCGCGGACGTGGGCAAGTTCACCAACATCGTGATCAGCGTCAGCACTGTTGGGGTCCCGGTCTCGCTGCCCGTGTTCTCCATACAAGTAAAAGCCGCGACGGACAGCACGCCGACGATTTCCGGCACCCCGACAACTACGGTCGCTGTCGGCGGCAATTATGCATTCACGCCCGTCGCGAGCGATCCCGACGGCAACGCCCTAACCTTCAGCATCCTGAACGCGCCCTCCTGGGCGAGCTTCGACGCGGGCACGGGTCAGCTCTCCGGCACACCCGCTGCGGCGAATGTCGGCAGCTATCCGAACATCCTGATCAGCGTCAGCGACGGCACTGCTACCGTCTCGCTCGCGGCATTCAGCATCACCGTAACGCAGGCCACGACTGGTGGTGGTGGTAGTAGCCCTGCGGGTCAACCATTTCCGCATTTCGGAGTGCAGGCGATCGCAGGAAATCAGGTTTTCCCCGCCGCGAACGACAATCAGCTCGCGCAGTACCCGTGGATCCTCTTAGGGGGGAACTGGGATGCGTGGCCCAGCTCATCAGGAAGGACGCGCCAAGCGTTGGTCGCATCGCTAAAGGGCCAGTCCAAGACGGGCAAAAACGCGGTCACACCTATCGTGGGTCAATATGAAAACCTGTGGGAGATGAATGTTGCATCCCCCTGGTTCTCTGAGTGGACAGCAAAAGTCGCAGCTAATAATTGGTATCTGTATATCAACGAAAACAGCGGGACTCTAGCTCAGTCCGTGTTCAATTCCGCGTACAATCTGGTTGATATGTCGGCTACGGCAGGGCCAGATTCAGCGACTGGGCTCTATCCTGCTCAGCAAGCCGCTTTAATGCTCAATCAGATGTTCATCACTGGCGCTATCGGCCCTCCAGGCAATGCAGCATCGAATCTGGATTTTGTGTACGTCGATAACACATCGGTGTACAACTTGTCGGCTGAGAGCGCGGACTGGCTGCGTAATGGAACGCAGCAAGGTTCAAACGATGCGACGTCTATCGCTGCCGTGACCGCCGGCAAGGCGCAGCTAGCCTCGTATTGGGAGACAATAAACCCCACACAGGGTATCTCCGCCAACACCTCATATGCCTACGGCACCGAGCCGACTAATGTCGGCGGGATGGGCCTTGATGGCTCAAATATAAGAGGGCAATTCTCATATCCCATGCAGCAGTTTGTATGGGAGACAGCTGGTGGTCCTAATTCCGCCACTTTGACGTGGGGCTCACCGACGCTTGCGATGGCGTGGTACAAAGCACAAATGGCCTCGGCCAAGGCAGGGAGCGTAGCGGTACTGACCGGTGGTGTCGTCCCGACCGACGCTCAGCTCGTGCGCTTTACATTAACAATGATGCTCATGGACAACGGTTACGGTATTTATGGCATGCAGGGTCCTGGTAGCGATACGATTGATGGCGCAAACACCTCAACTTTTCCTGTATTTGATGAGTTCTGGGGCGGTAGCTTGAACCTAGGCGGATATTTGGGAGCGCCCTCCGCCGACGCGCAGGGGGCAGTACAGACTTCGGCTTGGAGCAATGGTGTATGGCGTCGCGACTTTGAAAACGGAATTGCCTTATGGAACGCAAGCGGCAGCTCTCAAACAGTGAACCTCGGTGGGACGTACTACCATATCAAAGGCACGACTTCAGTGAACACGGGCGCGGCAGCCACGAGCGTAACGATTCCAGCCTCTGATGGACTCATAATGCTCAATTCACCGCCGCCATGATCAAGAATCGTGGCGAGGACACCCTTCGTACTGCATGATCAGCGTGGGGTTCGCGCCGACCTCGCTCGGATCGAAGATGGCAACGCTGAACGTCAAGGGGCGGTGGCGCCGGCACCCAGACCCTAGCGCTTACCGGCATCGGTACCAATCATTGAGCCTCAGGGGCAAAGCCACTGACTGGACCTCATCTCGCGCAGGCTCCAGGACACCCTCGCGGGCGCAGCTATTCCCTGCGACGACGGCGTGATCCGTGAATTGGCCTGCACGCGCTGCGTTAACGACTCAACCTTCAGGCTACTGCGGGCACCGACGTGCCGCAGGTATTGGTTTGTGAGAGCTGGCTGTCATTCTTGCCGGTGAGCTTGATGCTGGCGATGGGCAGCGCTCCGCTGCCTTCGTTTGTCACCGTCACCGACTGCGGCGCACTGACCGTCGTCGTCTGCACGCTGCCAAACGCCAGCGACGTTGGCGAGACCGCGTAAATCGGCGCAACACCGGTTCCGGTGAGCGTCACTGGCTGCATTACGGACGGGGTCCCGGCACCGCCGCCGGCGACGACGCTCAGCGTCGCTGTCAGCGGCCGCGTCGCGGTCGGCTTGAACACCACGTTAATCGCGCATGCGGATGCGATCGCGATAGACGCCCCGCAGTTATTGGTCTGCGAGAACTGCCCGGGATTCGTTCCCGCGATCGTGACACTCGCGACGGGTAATGTTGTGGCGCTTGCGGTTCGTCACGGTCACTGACTGCGCCGCGCTCGCAAAGCCTGTCGTGTTGCTGCCAAACGCCAAAGAGGTCGGCGATACCGTGTAGGGCAGAAGTCCGTAGACCGCCACCTGGTTGGACCAGGTCGCCACATAAACTTTGCCGTTTGCAATCATCGGCGGCATAAAGCGCGCAAGCGTTCCGTAGCCGTCGCGCACCGCGTTCATCGTAAAGTTCCACAATTCGCTCGCGATGTTTTCGGCATTGAAGGCATGAAGCGCGGACGGCACTGCCGGATTGCCTCGAGCGGCGGGGATTGCCGCGGTAGTTGCCCACAGCACACCGCTGCCCTGTACATTGCCGTTAGCAGACACCGCGAAGATGCCTCCGGGATATGACGCGGTGTTCGTTCCCTGCGCGCTCGGAGGGGACTCGAACGTGCTGCCGTTGATTCCGTAGCCCCTGAGCACATCGTTCGCGCCCCAGTTGTAGAGCAAGGGGCCGGCGGTGGCAGCGGACCCCTCCCAATAGACGGGCCCGCCAAGAATCTCGTTTCCGGCGGTAATGCTTAGACTCTGCACAACCTGGCTGTCGTTGGCAGTCCAGTGGCCGATGTTTCCGGTATCGAGCGCGTAAAGAACACCCGTCTTGCCGCCGCCTGCGAGCAGGCTCGTGCCCGGGACCAGCAGCGGCCCAGAACTCGAGAGGTGGAGGTCGTTGGTATCGAAGTAGCTCCAGTTGCCGGCCGTGAACCAGTCGACCAAAGCTAGGCCATTTGACGGATCGAGTTTCAGCGCGCTTTCGCTAAAGTCGTTCACGCCGTTGTAACCGTAGCCGCCTGCTTTCGCGTTGCCCGAGAACACGTACACGTAGCCCCCGCTGTCGACGGCGGGTGGACGCCCGGCCTGCCAAACTCCGCCGCCGCCGTTGCCGGAGACAATCGTCGCGAAGACGCCGCTCTGCTGCAGCGTCAGTTTGTTGTACGCCATCACCCAACCTTCGTACGTATCGAACTTCTCTTCCGCCATCGAGGCAAAGCCGAACACGACTTGGTTGCCCGCAAGCGCCAGAGATATGCGCTGCGTCTGAAAAGGCGCGCCAAAGGTTGCGCCGCCATAGCTGCCCGTGATTGGTACTCCGGGACCGTAGGGTTCCGCGCCGCTGGTGATGTCGATCGCATGCAGCCGGTACACCGCCGTCAGGTTCTCCAGGGTGCAGGCGACAACGTACAGAATATGGGTGGACGGATCGATGACCGGAGTGCTCAAGATGCCGAGGTTGCCGGCGAGGGTCGCAGGGGGAATCAAGACGTCCACCCACGGCACAGCCGTTGCATTAACCAAACTCGCGAGATTAACCGACCAAATCGGCGTGCCGCCCACGTCGGCGTCGAAGGCGTACAGCGTGTCGTTCATGGTCGCGACGTACAGAACGTTGTGAGTGCCCTGGTCGGGAATGGCAACATTCGGCACGTACAGCGGCTGCGCGTATACCTTCTCATCGACGGGCAGCTTGAACTGGAGGCCGAACGCGCCGGACCCGAGGTTAGATGCATTGATTGTGGTCTCGGTTAGATTCGCACCGGAAACGTTTACGTCGTAGCCGCGCTTGCAGCACTGGCTGTGTCGCGATCTGCGCTTGCGACACAATCGACCCGGCAAATATTGCCAATGCCATCAGGCATTTTGAGGTCATCGAGTCGGCTCCTCTAAATTCGGAATCTTCTGGCCGGGAGGCAACCAATAACCGCATTGCGTTATATTGCTGTTTTAGCGATTCAAGTGGTTTATCGGTCGCATCTTGCGCTGAAAATAAAAACTAGTAAGCGCTTGCTCAGACGCAACTCAGGTGCCAATCAGTCATAATTTGCACGACTCGGATTCGGGCAGAAATTGTCTCGGTGAATGAAGGTGCGCTGGTGCGGGAGCAACTTGAAAAGGACTGGTACGCGGTGGAGCCCGCGCAATTCACGAGTCCCGCCGAGTTGTTGAGGTCACCAGTGCACCGCCCATCCGTTCGGTGATCGTGACCGACTGCGCGCCGCGGTAGCCTACAACAGGCTTAAAGTTTAAGTTGGACTACTGCAGCGGTCTGCTGAAGGCTGCAAGACGTTCGACGTACCGTGCCACCTGATCAACTTCGAGGTTCAACCGCGCACCATTCGCCAGGCGAGCGAGCGTCGTCACCGCGAGCGTATGTGGAATCAGATTGACTCCGAAGGTTGTCTCGCCCACTTCGTTGACTGTCAAACTCACGCCGTCGAGCGCCACAGAGCCTTTGCGCGCAATGTAGCGCGCCAGAGCTGCGGGAGCCTGCACAGTGAGGCGGCACGAGCGCGCCTCTTGCGTGGCGGCGGTCACGGTAGCAACGCCATCGATGTGGCCGGAAACGAGATGCCCGCCAAGCGCATCGCCCGCCCGCAGCGCAGGCTCGAGATTCACGGGGGCGAAGTGTTCAAGCTCCCCCAAAGTGGTGAGCGAGAGCGTCTCGCGCGACACGTCCGCGCCAAAGCTGCGATCGCTCACTGCGGTCACCGTCAAACATACACCCTGCACGCAGATGCTGTCGCCGACCGCGACGCGCGCCAGATTCAAGCGATCCACCGCGATCGTGAGGCGCATGTCGCCGGCATGAATTTCGCGCTGCTGAATCCGACCGACGTCCTGAACGATTCCGGTGAACATATTTGTCCCTCAGACAGGCCGCAGTTGCAGCCGCAGATCGGAGCCGATCGCGCTGCTATTCATCAGCGTAAGTCGCCTGCTCTGCGCCAAATCGGTGAGCTCGGGCAACTGCAACAGCGCCCGCGCCTGCGGCCCCAAAAGCACAGGCGCTACGTACAGCAACAGCTCGTCCGTCAATCCAGCCTGCAGGAACGCCCCGGCAAGCGTGGGCCCGGCCTCGACCAAAACCTCGTTGATCTCAAGTTCGGCAAGCCGCGCGAGCACCTTGCCCAGATCCGGCGGGGAGTGTGCAAGCCGCTCCACTTTGGCGCCCTGCTGTTCGAGTGCGCTGCGGCGCGCAGCATCATCAGTGGCGCTGAAGAGTAAAATCTCGCCAGGTTTCGCAAGAATGCGCGCATCCGGTGGTGTACGCAGTCGGCTGTCGAGCACGACGCGCAGCGGCTGATGGCACGCGCCCGCCGCGCGCACATCCAGGCGCGGATCATCGGCGAGCACGGTTCCGATCCCGGTCAGTACGGCGGAGCTGCGCGCGCGCCACTTCTGCACATCGGCGCGCGCCGCCTCGCCCGTGATCCAGCGGCTCGCCCCATTCGCCAGCGCCGTGCGACCATCAAGACTCATCGCAAGCTTGATGCGAACCCAGGGCCGATGGCGCAGCAGACGACTGAAGAAGCCCACATTGAGCTCTTGCGCCTCTGCCGCCAGGAGGCCGGATGCCACTTCGATGCCGGCTTGGCGCAACCGCAGCGCGCCTGCACCGCTCACGCGCGGATCTGGATCCTCGATTGCAAATACCACACGCGCGACGCCCGCGCGCATGAGCGCGTCGGCGCACGGCGCCGTGCGCCCGAAATGACTGCAGGGCTCAAGTGTGATGTACGCGCTCGCACCGGACGCTGCAGCGCCTGCCTCGGCAAGCGCTCTGACTTCGGCATGCGCCTCGCCCGCGCGCTCGTGCCAGCCCTCACCGACAATGCGGCCGTCGCGGGCGATCACGCAGCCCACCCGCGGGTTGGGCTGCGTCGTCGTAAGACCTCGCGCGGCGAGCTCCAGCGCCCGCGTCATCGCGAGGCGATCAAAGGCATTGAACTCGGCGGGCACCGCTTGCCTACTTGCGCTCGTCCGGCGTCGCAGGCTCCGACGGCAATAGTGGAAGCTGATCGCTGCGCTTCTCACGTGTCGCATCACGCGGGCGGCGATGATGCCGCAGCCGTTCGATCTCCTCGCGAAAGGCTTCGAGATCCTGGAAGCTGCGATACACCGAAGCGAAGCGCACATAAGCGACTTCGTCCAAGTGGCGTAGCTCCTCCATGACCAGTTCGCCGAGCGCGCGGGAGTGCACCTCGCGCTCGCCGAGCGCGCGCAGCTGATGCCGAATGCGCCCTACGGCCTCGTCGAGCGCCTCGCGGCTGACGGGCCGCTTTTCCAGGGCTTTTTCCATGCCCGCGCGCAGCTTCGACTCATCGAAGGGCTCGCGACTGCGGTCGCCCTTGATCACGAGCGGCATCACGAGTTCGGCGGTCTCGAAGGTACTGAAGCGCTCCGCGCAGGACAGACACTCGCGCCGGCGGCGGATCTGCTGGCCTTCGCTCGCCAAGCGCGAATCGATGACCTTGGTCTCGATGTGGCCGCAGAAGGGACAGTGCATACGCCGCCGAAGTAGTGCCCGTCACGGACCGTAGACCGGAAAGCGGCGGCACAGGGCGATCACCTGCGGCCGGATGCGCGCGATCGCCTCTTCGGCGCCGCCCGCCTCGAGCACTTCGGCAATGAAGTCACCTACCTGCTCCATTTCAGGCTCCTTGAATCCGCGAGTCGTTGCCGCCGGCGTGCCGAGGCGCAGGCCGCTCGCGATCGACGGCGGCCGCGGATCATTCGGGATCGCATTCTTATTGACGGTGATGTTGGCGCGCCCGAGCGCGGCATCCGCGTCCTTGCCGGTGATGGCGTGGCTAGTAAGAGAGAGCAGGAACAAATGATTGTCCGTGCCGCCGGAGACGACCGGAAAGCCGCGCGCCATGAGCCGTGCGCACAGAGTGCGTGCGTTGGCGAGGACCTGGCGCTGGTATTCTTTGAACTCAGGCTGCAGCGCCTCGAGAAACGACACTGCTTTGGCGGCGATGACGTGCATGAGCGGACCGCCCTGGATGCCAGGAAAAACCAGCGAGTTGAGCTTTTTCGCAATTTCATCGTTGGGGCGTGCGAGGATCAGGCCGCCGCGCGGACCCCGCAGCGTCTTGTGCGTGGTGCTGGTCACGACGTCGGCGTGCGGCACAGGGTTCGGATAGAGTCCGGCGGCGACGAGGCCGGCGACGTGCGCCATGTCGACAACGAAATAGGCGCCGACACTCTTCGCAATCGCTGCAAAGCGAGCAAAGTCAATGATGCGCGAATAGGCCGAGAAGCCTGCGATGATCATGCGCGGCTGGTGCTCTGCGCTCAGGCGCTGCACCTGCTCGTAGTCAATCTCTCCTGTATCGGGGCGGATACCGTACTGCACGGCACGGAACAGCTTGCCCGAGAAATTGACCTTGGCGCCATGAGTCAAATGACCGCCGTGATCCAGGCTCATCCCGAGAATCACATCCCCCGGCTGAATGAGCGCAAGGTAAGCCGCCGCATTCGCCTGCGAGCCGGAATGCGGCTGCACATTGGCGTACGCGGCGCCGAAGAGCTTCTTCGCGCGGTCGATCGCCAGCTGCTCAACGATGTCGACGTACTCGCAGCCACCGTAGTAACGCTTGCCGGGATAGCCTTCGGCGTACTTGTTGGTGAGCACCGTGCCCTGGGCGGCAAGCACGCGCGGGCTTACGTAGTTTTCCGACGCGATGAGCTCGATGTGCTCCTCCTGGCGGCGCACCTCTCCATCGAGCGCGGCGGCGAGCTCGGGATCGAAACTTGCGATATCCATCGTTTTCTTGAACATGTTTTCAGTGCCTTGCGGTAGTCGGTGCTGCCGACGCGAATTGTACCCTGCTAGAACAGATTCTCGACGACTGCGCTCCAGGCCTGCGCGAGATTAGCGCGGTTATAGCCGCCACCGCCCATGGCAAGCAGGCGCCCGTGGCCGAGGCGCTCGGCAAGCTCGCGAAGCTCGCGGGCGGCGCGTCCGTGTGATGCGGCGGACAGGCGCAAGTGGGTGATTGGATCACCTTCGAGGCTGTCAGCCCCGCACTGCAGGAGGAGAAATTGCGGCTCGAACCGCGCGAGGTGCGCCATGACTTGCGGCCACGCATCGGCAAACGCGCTGTCGCGGGCACCGGGGGCGAGCGGCAGGTTGAGCTTGGTGCCGAGCGCGGCGCCGCGCCCCGTCTCCTGCACCGTTC
>Ga0302324_100026538_pt1 | contig 11062 bp, 8 predicted proteins | sample Palsa_T0_1_FD_201949 | JGI IMG/M metagenome (GOLD analysis project Ga0302324, IMG submission 201949) | Peat permafrost microbial communities from Stordalen Mire near Abisko, Sweden - Palsa_T0_1 | ecosystem: Environmental > Terrestrial > Soil > Palsa > Peat permafrost | place: Sweden: Abisko... | reverse complement strand
CTGTATGGCGTGACCGCGTATGGCGTTCAGCGTCAGAAACAGGAGATTGGCATACGCATGGCGTTGGGTTCTACGCGTGGCGGAGTAGTCGGCATGGTGCTGCGCGGAGCGATGCTGCAGACGTTGGCTGGTTTGATCGTTGGGATTCCAGTGGCTGGGCTGTGTGTGCGTTACATCAAATCCTTTCAGTCGCAGCTATATGGAGTAGCAAACATGGACGCCAGCGTGATTGCCGCAGTGGTTGGGACGCTGGTGGTAGCGGCTTGTCTGGCGGGATTGGTGCCGGCGCGGCGGGCGGCGTCAGTGGACCCGGCGCGGGCGCTGCGGGCGGAGTAGACGACATAGTCGAGACATGTCGCCGAACGACGCAACCAGTCTCTGCCCACTATCTCTCAAGTGAGCAAAGATAAATGCACTGCTGTTCAGCAACAACGAGTGATTCCTGAAAAATCAGCTTTTCGCAACTTCGACGCTCAACTGGCGACAACAGGGCGATTCGCTCATTGAGCCCTGAATCGGGAGCCTTATGAAGTTCTTGGGGGATCAATCGGCCATTCCGGAAGCTATCTAACCCGACTAGGCTGAAGGCAGCCAGAGCGGCCGCCACAAACACGAGCATATAAACGAATTTCTATCCTTTCGACTCTTCTCGGATAAGGCTTCAAGGGCGTTCATTGCCGGGTCTTGCGAGTCGCAGTAAAAGCCGTTTCACTCCGGTACCGGCCCTCCCGCAATCTCTCTTAACGTAGGATGGTGTGGATACAGTTGCACGAAGGGGTGAGTTCGATGAGAACTTTGATGAGTCGGTCCGGGATGTCTGGCATCTTTTTATCCGTGGTCTTCTTATCCGTGGTGTTCGCCGCGACGAGCGCCTCTGGTCAACAAGGCGTTCATGCCACGGTTGTGCCTCAAGCCAGCCGCGAGGCTGCGCCGGCATTCCAGCTGACTGATAGTTCTGGAACGAATCAGCAGGCGACCGACTTTCGCGGGAAAGTTGTGCTGCTCAACTTCTGGGCGACCGAATGTGGCGGATGCAAACTGGAAATTCCATGGTTGATCGAATTGGAATCAGCTCATAAGAGCGACAGTTTTACAGTCGTTGGCGTTTCGATGGATACCTCGTATGAGGGTTCGAAGACCGCCGACGAAGCTTGGAGCAAGGTCAAGCCCTTCGTCCTGGATCACAAATTGAATTACCCGATTCTGATGGGGGACGCTACGCTGATAACCTCATACAAAATGGCAGCTGTTCCGGCGACGTATCTGATCGACAAGCAGGGCCGGATCGCCGCCACCTACAGCGGCGTTGCCGATAAGGGTGACGTGGATTCAAATGTCAAAAAGCTATTGGCCGAGCAATAGCAGTAGAAGCCGGATGGTGTCTGTATCTCAATCTCCGCTCACCCCTGGGCGACGATGTATCGTTTTCTTATGTCAATTTCATTCCCCCGGAAGCATATTTTTCCTGCCCTGAGCGCCACGCTCTTGCTCGCCTGCCTGTCTTTCTCCTCGATTTCCATTCCCGCCCTGGCGCAGGCGGATAAGGACAAAGCCGCAGCAGACAAATCGGACAAGTCCGAAAAATCTGATAAATCCGATAAGCCAGCCGCTCCCGCCGCGGACAAGAACGCCTTGCCGCCGCTGCCGCCCGATGCGCATGTCCAGCAGAGCATCGAATTCGATGGCAAGCCTCTCAAATACACGGTAACCGTGGGCACTCTGCCCGTACGCGACAAGGAAGGCAAGGTCAGCGGTGAAGTGGTATTTACCGCCTACACGGTAGATGGCAGCAATCGCCCCGTCACCTTTGCCTTGAACGGTGGCCCTGGCGCGTCGTCTGTGTACCTGAACTTCGGCGCCATCGGACCCAAGACGCTCAAGGTGGGCAACGAAGGCGATAGCCCGTCCGATCCGGCTACGCTCAATGACAATCCCGGCACCTGGCTCGACTTCACCGACCTGGTTTTCATTGATCCGGTCGGCACTGGATTCAGCCGCTCCCTGGTCTCGCCGGATGAAACCAAGAAGCAGTTCTACTCGACCACGCCAGATATCGAGTATCTCTCCCGAGTGATCTATGACTGGCTGGTCAAGAACGATCGTCTTTCTTCGCGCAAATATCTGGTTGGCGAAAGTTATGGCGGCTTTCGCGGCCCGCGCGTGACGCATTTTCTGCAGTCCCAGCTGGGCGTGGCCATGAATGGCGTGGTGCTGGTTTCCCCTTACCTGAACCCCTCGATCGATGACAACGCCGAGTTATCTCCCATTCCGTGGATGGTCACGCTGCCTTCGATCACCGCAGCGCACTTGGAGCGGGAGAACAAACTGACGCCTGCCGCCATGGCCGATGTGATTTCCTATACGCTCGGCGAATATGCCACCGACCTGCTTAAAGGGCGCAGCGATCCCGAAGCCAATCCACGATTGATCAAAAAAGTCACAGAGCTTACCGGGCTAGACCCCGCATTTGTGAAGTACTCCGGTGGTCGCCTCGAAACCGGAGCCTATCTGCGCGAGGCCTATCGGGAGCAGGGCAAACTCAGCTCAGTCTATGACTCGAATGTAACTTCATTTGACCCGTTTCCATTTTCGCCGGAACAACGCGCCAATGATCCCATTCTGGCCAGCATCATCGCTCCCACCACGACCGCGATGGTAGATTTTGTAACTCGCACCGTCGGCTGGAAGATCGATGCCCGCTACAACGCGCTTTCCTATGCCGTAAACGCCCAGTGGGACCGAGGCGACGACCTGCGCCGCGGCTCAGTGCCCCAATTACGTGAGGCGGTTGCTGCCGACCCCAAGCTGCGGGTACTGATCGTGCATGGCTGGAACGATCTCTCCTGCCCATTCATGGGCTCTGTGCTGACCGTGAATCAGATGCCCGTCATGGGCGATCCTACGCGCGTCGCAGTGCATGAGTATCCCGGCGGACACATGTTCTATACCCGCCCATCAAGCCGCGATCAGCTCCATACAGATGTGAAAGCGATGTTCAGCCTGCACTAGACGCAGCGCCACGGTCGCTCCGCTCCGCACCTCGCCTCAACTTCCTGAACCAACGGCCCGGCATATGCCAATGCATATGCCGGACCTCGGGCCTATACACAATCGACCAAAATTTTACGCAATTCCATCTCCAGCAAAACAAACGAGATCCAACAAATTCACTTGACAACTCCCGTCTCGCGCCACGAGTCCAAAATTGTTCCACGCGGAACAATTCGCTGTCCTATGCCAAATTTCGAAGTGTCCCAGATAGAACACCCGGCTCGATTCTGTACCGTAAACTAGAGTTTCGGAGGACGGTCACGATGAAGAAAATCGGTGTTCTGTTTGGGATGGAAAACAGCTTTCCCGGCGCGCTGGTGGAGCGCATCAACTCGCTCCACGCGGATGGAATCACTGCCGAATTTGTCGAAACCGGCGCCGTGCATCTGGACAAGCCATCGCCCTACGCCGTTATCGTCGACCGCATCAGCCATGACATTCCGTTTTACCGAGCCTATTTGAAGCACGCCGCGCTCAACGGCACCATCGTCATCAACAATCCTTTCTGGTGGTCTGCAGACGATAAATTCTTCAATTACACATTGGCGGAAAAACTGGGCGTAGCTGTGCCACCGACTGTGATTTTGCCTCACAAGAAATATCCTGAAGGCACTAACGACCGCTCCATGCGCAACCTGGAATATCCGCTTAACTGGGACGCGGTTTTCAACTATGTTGGCGAGCACGGCTTCCTGAAGCCTGTGGATGGCGGCGGCTGGCGCGATGTTTATCACATTCACAATCGCGAGGAGTTTTTCAACGCGTACGATCAATCGCGCGACTTATGCATGATTTATCAGAAGGCAGTCGATTTCAAAGAGTATTTCCGCTGCTATGTGGTGGGTCAGAAGAAGGTTCATGTCATGCCTTATGACCCGCGCAATCCGCATCATGAGCGTTATTTGTTGAATCCGCCCACCTACGACAAGGCGTTGCTCAAGCGGGTGGAGCAGGATGCACTGAAGCTTTGCCAAGCGCTGGGCTACGACTTAAATACCGTTGAATTTGCCGTCGAAAACGGGATTCCGTATGCGATCGACTTTATGAATCCGGCGCCTGATGCGGATCTGCATTCGGTGGGCGAGGCGAATTTCGAATGGATCGTCTCCGAAGTGGCCGAGCTGGCCATTGCCAAGGCGAAGACTGCGCCCGCCGTGCCTGAATTGCGCTGGGCATCCTTCCTTGGAGCGGCTTCTACTCCCGCCAAAGCAGCCAAGAAAGCTCCGGCGAAGAAAAAGGCAAAGCCGAAGAAGGTCGCCGCGAAGACGGAGTAAGTTGTCTTCTATAACTCTCCGGTTGCGGCCAGCCTTCCGTACCAGAGGCCTGAGTCTTTGATGATGCGCTTCTGGTCGCGGTAATCGACGTAGGTCAGGCCGTAGCGCTGGCTGTATCCGTCAGTCCATTCGAAGTTATCGAGCAGGCTCCAGGCGTGATAGGCGCGTACGTTGGCTCCATCTTGAATTGCACGCGCCAGTTCGCTCAAATGCGCACGGAAGAAGGCGATGCGGCGCGTGTCAGGCACATGGCCGCCATCGGCAGCATAGGGTGTGTCGCTGTAACAGCAGCCGCTTTCTGTGATCTCTATGATCGGGCGGTTATATTCACGAGTTATCTGTGTGACTAAGTCGTAGATACCGTGCGGATAGATTTCAAGTCCGGCTTCAGTCAATGGATTGTCCGTTGGCATGACTGCGTGAAAGCGCGTGTAGGGGTCGCGTCCATTGGCATCCGGCGCGTCCGACTCGGTCTCAGTTCCAAAGCGCGCTGGGCCTGCGGAGCCGGTGTTTTTGGCGTCTGAGATGATGCGGCGCGTGTAGTAGTGAAAGCCTATCCAATCGAGCGGAGCGCGCATAATCTTGTCGTCTCCGGAGCGATATCCCATCAGCTCGTAAGGCGTTTCGCCCACGAATGCTTTGGGGTACTCGCCTTTCATTGCGGCATCGAGGAAGTAGAGATTGTTCATGGCGTGATAGCGCGCGGTTGCTGCTCGATCCGCTTCGCTGCCTGTCCTGGGATAACCGGGAGCCATGCTGTAGGCGCTGCCTACAGTAGCCTTTGAAGACGCTGCCTTGATGGCGCGGGAACACTCGCCTTGCGCAAGGGCCACAGTGTGCGCCGCCTTCATAAACAGGCCGTATTCAGCGCGCCCCGGCGGATGAATGCCGATGCCGTAGCCGTAGTAGATGAATGCCCAGGGCATGTTGAAGGGCGCCCATACGGTGATGCGATCGCCGAGTGCTTTGGCGAGGATTCCGGCGTAGTCGGCGAAGTAGCCGGAGAGGTCGCGATTGGGCCAGCCGCCGCGGTCCTCTAATGCTTGCGGAAGATCCCAGTGATAGAGAGTGCAGAAGGGACGTATGCCGGCTTCGAGAAGAGCATCGACGTAACGGCTGTAGTGGTCTAGGCCTTTGGGATTGGCTGGTCCTGTGCCTGTGGGTTGGATGCGCGACCAGGAAATAGAAAAGCGGCCGCTCTTTTGATTGAGTTGTTTGAGGATGGCGATGTCTTCGCGATAGCGGTGATAGGAGTCGCAGGCTATGTCGCCAGTGGCTGCGCCTTTGATCTTGCCTACTTGATGCGTATAGCGATCCCAGATGGATTCGCCTTTGCCGTCTTCATTCCACGCGCCTTCGATCTGGTAGGAGGCAGTGGCCATGCCCCAGAGGAAGTCCTTGGGAAACTTAGTTTTGGATTCGGAGAAAGTATGGCGCGGGAGCAGCGAACCTGCGGCCAAAGCGGAGGAAGCTGCCAGAAAGCGGCGTCTATCCATGGAAATCTCCCTATGAATCGGGAATGCTAGCAGCGAAGCGAATGTTTAGTCAAACGTTTTAGTTGATATTGCCGCACGAAATGGGTTATGCGATTTTGCGGAAGGTGAGGTTGTAGCGATAGGGGCCTGTCAGAGGATGGTGGCCGGGTTTGAGAGGCTGAACGCCGTGGAAGCGCATCCTGGACGGTCCGCCCCAGACGATGACGTCACCGTGTTCAAGCAGGATGCGGCGCGGTTTGTCGGTGCGCTGCAGGCCGCCGAGCAGAAAGATGCATTCGAGTCCAAATGAAAGGGAGACGATGGGCTGTGTCCAGTCGCATTCGTGCCGGTCCTGATGCAGGCCGAGCTTGGTGCCTGCCTGGTAGCGATTGATGTGGCAGGCGTCGGGGCGGAATTGTGGGAAGCCGGAGCGGACTGCGCAGCGGATGGCGAAATCCCGAAGCAGTGGAGGCATGGGCGGCCACAGGCGCATGCGCTCCGGATTTGCAGTGTCCCATCGATTCGCGAAGGCGCGAGAGTCGCCGCAATCTGTGACCATGACTCCCATGGGCAAACCGCTTGGAGTTGTGGTGTGATGCAGCGGCCGCGCGGCGATAATCGCTTCCGCGGCGGTGAAGAACTCGTTGTCCTGGGGAAGGGCAAGGCTGCGCATGAGCACCGCGCCGGGAAAGATCTCCTCGTGTGTTGGTTCTGCCACGAGTTGGCTGAACAGGTTCATCGCGTCTGCTTTACATCATAACGCAAAAAGCGAAGATTAGGCGAAAATTATAATTCGCCAAAGATTATGACCTTTGCGCAAGGTAGACGGCAATGAGAATATTCATTCCATGTTCCGAGAGTATATTGCTTCGGTATTCGAGACGATGGAGGGCAAAATGAGCGGTATTTGCTCTTTATTTCTGACCGTTGCAGCCGCCTATTCGACCTTTTTCTCCGGCACCGAGGGAATTGAGAGGATGAAGGTTTATTTATGGGCCGCTGCTGGGATTACGTTCTTGTTCGCGAATTACACGGCATGGCGGCGTGAGCACCTGAAGGTCGTTAGTGAATCTCCAGCAATCGAAATGTATATCGATCAGGTCCGTTGGGAGATGGGAGCTAACAACAATACCGTTCTTATTTTCGCCGTGTATCTAATCAATAGTGGCGCTCCCTCAATAACGCGAGGTTGGTATGGGACCATTAAGGTCGGAAACGGGGATGAAGAGAAACTCGAGCATTTCCATGCGTCTAGTCCTTGGGTAATTCACCAAGACGGACAGACTGTAACGCTTCATCCAGGGGACTCGATAGTTGCGAAAACACTGGAGAGAAGACTCGAAACCGGGGAAGGTAAAGCCGGGCGAATTTTCTTTGCTCTCAAGGGCGATCGAATCAACCAACTGGCCTCGGCCAACTTCAAGGCCAAATTGGGGTGTTTCGACTTCAAGGGAAAATTGACGCAGAAGACGTTTATTCCCCACGGCGCTCCACTCTCGGGAGTCCAACTCTACCCAAGCGAGGAGGGGACAATTATCCCCCCGCTTCCGCCGCTCTCCGATACCACAGTATCGCCGCCGGCGGAATAAACGACAATTGGGAGCGTTATCAATTTCTTGTATTCAGAACTGGCGCTTCAATCAGTTTGATGAGTGTGTCGTAAAACGGGTAACGATTTGAACGGTTGTAGTACGGAAGCTCGAAGATTCTTCGCAGCAACCTTGTGCCATGATCCTACGATGCCGCTCTTGAGCAAGCTAAATGCGCTCTCGATCCTGTTGGTCGTGGTGTCGCCACGAAATAGACTCCAGCAGAGTAATTGATGATCTTGCGCTTAAGGTAGTGAATCCCACACTCGATCATTGCGGCCGGAAATGCCAATCAGTCATCTGCGAAAGCATATCTCAGGGGCTAAAGGGTGTGCGTGCGAACTCAGGACCGAGCCATAAAAATCGGGTTCAAAGGGCCCGCGGCTAAAGCCGCTTCTATGTTTTGCACAGATTTCAGCAGCCTAAAGGCTGCTGCTCCCTCCTAGTCGCGCGCAGAAATGAGTTCTCACAGACGCTAAAGTCCGCGTTGATTTTACTGGTCTTATGCCAAGGCTGAAGCCTTTGCATACCTTAGAAGGGAGTTTCCTTGCAGTCTGTGAGTTATGACCCCCCTCAAAAGGGGGCGGTGATCTGTAAATCGTGTCGAAATCGAGTGGTCTGTGTACGGCTGACGTGTGTGTGTGCGAACTCAGGTCTGAGCTATAAAGATCCGGTTCAAAGGGCCCGCGGCTAAAGCCGCTTCTATGTTTTGCACAGATTTCAGCAGCCTAAAGGCTGCTGCTCCCTCCTAGTCGCGCGCAGAAATGAGTTCTCACGCAGACACTAAAGCCCGCGTTGATTCTGCTGGATTTATGCCAAGGCTGAAGCCTTGGCCTACCTTAAAAGCGAATTTCCTGCAATCTCTGACCTTTGACCCCTCTTAAAAGGGGGCGGTGATCTGGAAATCCTGTCGAAATTGATTGGTCTGTGTGCGGCTGGAGTGTGTGTGCGAACTCAGGCTCGAGCCATAACTCAGGCTCGAGCCATAAAGATAGGTTCAAAGGGCCCGCGGCTAAAGCCGCTTCGATATTTTGCACAGATTTCAGCAGCCTAAAGGCTGCTGCTCCCTCCGATTCGCGCGCCGAAATGAGTTCTCACGCAGACACTGAAGCCCGTACCCTTCAAAAATCGACTTAGTCAACGCTCCCTTAGCTTTACAATTGGCGGAAAGCTGTGACAAATCGGACGGGAGACTACATGCGGCCATCGTTTTCGCTTGGCATTGAAGAGGAGTACCAGACGATTGACCCGGTGACTCGGGATTTGCGCTCGCACATTGCCACCGAGATGCTGTCGCAGGGCAAGATGCGGCTGGAGGAGCGGGTCAAGGCTGAGATGCATCAGTCGGTGGTCGAGGTGGGCACGCGCATCTGCCACAACATCGACGAGGCGCGGGAGGATTTATACGATTTGCGGCGGCAGATGATTCGGCTTGCCAGAGAGAATGATCTGACGCTGGTGGCTGGAGCGACGCATCCGTTCGCGGACTGGCGCAAGCAGGAGATTTATCCCGATCCACGCTACCGGCAGGTGGTGAAGGATTTGCAGTTAGTCGCTCGCTCGAACCTGATTTTTGGGCTGCATGTTCATATCGGGATTGAGGATCGCGAGGCGGCGATTCGCATCATGAATTCAATGCGTTATTTTTTGCCGCATATCATGGCGCTGACTACGAACTCGCCGTTCTGGCTGGGATTGAATACGGGGTACAAAGGCTATCGAGCGAAGGTGTTTGAGAATTTTCCGAGGACGGGCATTCCGGATGCGTTTGCGAGTTACTCGGAGTATGAAAACTACGTCAACCTGTTGATCAAGACGAACTGCATTGACGATGGCAAGAAGATCTGGTGGGACATTCGACCGCATCCTTACTTCGACACGGTGGAAGTGAGGGCTTGCGATATTCCGCTGCGGGCTTCGGAGTCGATTGCTGTTGCGGCGTTGATACAGGCGACGGCGGTAGTGCTGTACAAACTGCATGAGTCGAACAAGGACTTTCGCCAGTATGCGCGGCCCTTGCTGATGGAGAACAAGTTTCGCGCGGTGAGATACGGGCTGGACGGCCATCTCATCGACTTTGGCAAGCAGCTGGAAGTGCCGGAGCGGGATCTTATTCGCGAGTATCTTGACTTGGTCGATCCGGTGCTGGATGAGTTAGGCAGCCGTGAGGCAATCAACGGTGTTCGCGAGATACTTGAGACAGGGACGGGCGCGGATCGGCAACTGGTTGTGTTTGAAAAGACTGGCGGGGATTTGAAGGCCGTGGTGGATTACATGGCTGAGGAGACGGCGGCGGGGCTATTCTAGATATGGCAGAGGGAGGCTCGCTATATTTGCACCCATAAGCATCTATGAGACGAGCTAGTGATAGCCCAAGGGAGTCGCTCTCAGAGTCTAGGCCTGGCGTCCTAAAGTTTGCTGCGAAAGTCACTCAACCGGTGCGTTTGGTGGTATTTCCCATGAATTGAATCTTTGCTTGAGCTCAGTCCTTATTTTCTCTTTGCGTCCAAGATCAGTTGTCCCAGACGCTTGTGCGTCGAGCCCAAAGATATCTGAATGCGCCCGATTATCAGGGTTTCCACCAACATTCTGGACGGGCGAATGAGATACCGTGAGTTCGTCGATCTCTCTTACCGGCCCTGCTATCAGTCTAAGGATTGCAAATCGTTGAGGTTTGCCGGGGCGGGCACGGGTTTCAGAGGCCGTGCTATATTTCTCCCAGTCTGTGGAAATTGAACCTTTGTTTTCTCTGAATATCCCAGGAGCGACCTTCAGGTCTGGCCTAAGCCATCCCACTGAAACTCGGTAAAACAAGGAATCTTGATCAGGAATCTCTTCCACCGGCCAGGAAGACATAGTTAATCCGCTAACCAAAAAACGAGCTCTGCCCTCGCTTCGGAGGGATCACACCGACCAGATATCTCGCTCTTAGCCTTCCTTCCGTAATAATTTGCAATGCTTTCAGAGGGCAAGAAATTGATCAGGAGTGTGCGGTCGCTCTTTTCCCAGTAAAGGTCAACGCTCCCGCAGTCTGCAGGGCCAATTTGCGGCACTCCCATACCAACAACGTTCGCGGCGTGCGCATGGATCATTAGTCTTCTGAGGAAACCCGTGGCACGAGAAAGAGTCTCCTTCTCGTAAGGCACGAAATCGTCCGACTCCGTATCGCTCTCGATACTCAACAGAAAATCGGCAAGTTTGATTTCTTCCTCCATGGCTTGCCATTCCAGCTCCTTCGGTGATAGAGGAAACTTAACGACCGAGGAGAGAGAGACAAATTCGTCGGGCGCTCTATGGCTTTCATTCCTTTTGAAGCCGACCGGTTCGTCTTTTGGGGAGTGGACTCTGTACGAAGACCCCCGAAATCGGCGCTCCTGCAAACTGCTGTCCAGCATTCTTTCCAATCGGCTACGTGGCACGTGCTTCTCTCCTTATTCGACTGATGGGGTCAATATTGGCGTAGTCGAACCAGTTGCAAACTGTCTCAGAGCCTTGTCCTTCGTGATGGCTCTCGATATCACTGCGCTGAGGGCTGCGAGGTCTGTTGAGTCCAATGCGAAGTATGTTGATTCACGCTGGCCATTGCGCGATGCACGTATCGCTAACTGATGAACAATTACCGCACCAGCGACCTGCGCATCCTCTCCTAAGCAGATGGGTCTCAAATCTGAGA
>Ga0302324_100026536_pt1 | contig 11062 bp, 10 predicted proteins | sample Palsa_T0_1_FD_201949 | JGI IMG/M metagenome (GOLD analysis project Ga0302324, IMG submission 201949) | Peat permafrost microbial communities from Stordalen Mire near Abisko, Sweden - Palsa_T0_1 | ecosystem: Environmental > Terrestrial > Soil > Palsa > Peat permafrost | place: Sweden: Abisko... | reverse complement strand
AGCACGGTCCCGTCCTTGCCGAAAACCACCGCCTCGGGCGCCACCGACGCCTTGGCCAGCCGGACCAGCCGATGCCGCGGATCGAGCAAAACCGGCGGGCGCAGACTGAACTGGCGGGCATGAATCCTCGCCGCGTCGGGTGTCAAATCCGGGTCCACCTGCACGATATAGAAGGCGAAATTTGTGTAGTCGGCGGACAGGCGGTTGATTTCCGGCGCGTAACTGTTGCAAATGGGGCAATCATGCCAGTAAAAAATCAGCACCGAGCCGGTCTTCGTCCCAACCTCCAGCGGACGCTGAATGGCGCCGGACAAATCCACAAAATCCGACGGACCGGCCTCCGCTCGCCAAGCGAAGCCGCCGACCAACCACAAAAAGCAACAAATCAATGCCGCAAACTTCACGAGCGCAGATTAAAACTTTAAGGACTAAAATTCAACCATTAAACATCCCCGCTCCGGTGCTATTCTTGAACGGGTTGAATACGCTCAATCCCGGCCGCTGGAAATCAATCTCGTTGCCGGTGACAATCGTAAGTCCATGGCGGCGCGCTGTCGCGGCGATGAAGCTGTCTTCCACTGGCATCCGCCGGCCGGCTTGTTCAAACAAGAACTTTTGGTCGGCCCACACATGTGCCGTTCCGATGTTAAATGACAGGATGCGTCCCTCCATGGCATCAATACTCTGCCTCAGCCAGGCTTGCAGGCGTAGCCGGGTGCGCCCCTGCTTGGTGCGAATCCAGTAGGCGATTTGCGCGATGACGATGGTGCTCGTGTAACACTCCGCCTGCTCCCGTTCCAGCCACGCCATAACGCCGCGATGCCCATTCGTCTTCACAGGTTGGCAGAGCACGTCCGTATCCACCAGCCAGCTCATGGCTTGACCTTTTTCGGCAGTTCCCTGCTGCGTGGCGGAACGGCGTCCATCGGGACTGGACACTTCTTCCAGACTTCCAGCCAGTTTGCCTTTCGTTTTAACCGTCGGAGCGTCACCGTGTCCTCCTCGGCGTCAAAAGTGGCGTCGAACTGATCGCCCGGACTCGCCGGCGCGAGTGCCGCCGGAATACTAAACCGCCGTTTGGCATCAAGCGTTACAATCATGGTGGGATAATCCCACATCAGCCCGCCAACGTCAACCCCCCCGTCCTCCAAACACCTCGGCGTTCCTCGACTTGACGCGCAGACCCGTTTTCTCCGGCGCGCCGGCAAAGGAAACGGCGCCCCCTTCCGCGGTCGCGCCGGCGAACGGATCATTTGCAATCAGCAGGTTGCCGTCAAGGTCCAGGTGATCGGTCAATTCGGCCAGATGCGCGGCGGCGGTGATCAGGACGCTCGATTCGATCATGCACCCGATCATCGTTTTCAGTCCCGCCCGGCGCGCCGCCCGGAGCGTTTCGTAGGCGCCGGTGATGCCGCCGGTCTTGATGAGCTTGACGTTGACACCGTGGAAGCACTGGGCGCAGTCGCTGATGTCGCAGGCGTTCTGGCAGGATTCATCCGCCAACAAGGGCAGCGGCGAACGGCTCTTGAGCCAGGCCATGTCCCGCACCGGGGTGGAGGCCGGCATCGGTTGCTCGACAAATTCGATGTGCGGATCGCGGGCCAGCCATTCGAGATTGCGCAAGGCCTCCTCCTTGGTCGTCCATCCCTCGTTGGCATCCACGCGCACGGTTCTTTTGGGAACGGCCTCGCGCAACGCGGCTAGGTTTTCCTTGTCGCCGGGCGCGCCGATTTTGAGTTTGAGAATGGGGTAAGCCGCCGCTTCCGCCACTTTGCGGCGCACCATTTCCGGAGTGTCAATGCCGATGCTGTAGGAGGAGAGGTGCTTTTTTTCGGTGAAGCCGAGGCCGAGGAAATCATAGACCGGCTGGCCGGCTTTGCGGGCCGCGCCATCCACCAGGGCGACATTGAGGGCGCACTTGGCGGAACAGTGATCGGGCGCGAGCTTTTCCAGATAATCCATGCTGCCCGGAATGTCATCGAAGGAAAGTTTGGCCGGATCAACCAGGCGCAGGAAGCCCTGAATGGCATCCGCGCTTTGAGCATAGCGCAACGAAGTGGGAGCCTCGCCCAGCCCGGCAAAGGAATTATCACCGAGTTTGACCAGGACAGTAGGCGCCACAACCTTGCCGCCGCCCATCGCGGCACTGCGGGAGACGGCCCAAGCGTGGTTGAGTTTCAGGTCGAAAGCGAGGAACTCAAGTGTCATAAACCGAAAAGCACACCGCAAAAGTGCCTCCTTGGCAAGAAGTTAAACCAACCCTTCCGCCGTTTCGGAACCCTGTAAATCCGAGGTCGGAACAAAACGGCGGAACGATGCGTGACATTCAAAGCAATTTCCCGTTTCATTCGGCCATGAGTGCATATCAAGATTTTACGACTCGGTTCAAATTGCTGATTAGCAAGAACCCGCACCTCATCACAACTACGTTGAGCAACATCTTCACGATGCGACTGATTGGGAACAAAACGCATGGAGATTTGGCGGAAATAGCGATTGCGGAATTCATCAACCAATATATGTATGACTTCAATTCTCTTCATGTTGGAAAAGACCGTTACCGCGCCAAAGAACACGAGGAGGACATCACCATTACCAATGAGATAACAAAGGAGACTTTTCCAGTGAGCCTCAAAGCTTAGGGTGATGGCCCGCTCCAGTTATCCACCGACAAAAACTTTCAAATGTTTCCGAAGCTCAAAGCGATTGGAACGCTGATAGAAAGCAAGACGGATATTGCGAGAATCTGGGCTGACCCGGCATTCTCCGAATTCAGCACAATGAACGTGCTGCCTTTGATATACGACGAGAAAAAACAACGGTGTAACATCCTTGTCTTCAATTCGGAAGCTGCCAAGGCTGGTGTTGCTCGCGTAGCTTACGAGGAGATAGGACGTGGACGAATGCATCCAGTTTTCCGTTTTTATGATGCTGAGGGAGATTATATTTTTGAAGTGCGCTACGGAAGCGGAACTGCCAACGCTCTGCAACGCGGCCTATGGACACACACCAAAAACGGTTTAAAATATTTCGACAGCGCCACCGCTGGCTGGATTGATTATTCGCACAACCGTGTTTTGGTAAAATTCTTTTCACATGCTCTACTTGCGACCAGCAAAGGCCACGAGGCGGCTTTGGTGAAGTTGAAGGAGGACATCGAGGAACAGAAGCAGCGCTCTAACCTTCGGTAATTATGCAAACATTGAATCTCTTTGATGGCATGGTTGTGGATGCCCCACAAACGCAGGGGATCAAATACGCCGGCTCGAAACTCAAGCTGCTCCCTTATATTCTGCAACTGATCCAAAAAGTACAGCCTCGCAGCGTGCTTGATGGGTTCGCCGGCACAACGCGAGTTTCACAAGCATTGGCACAAACCGGATATCGCGTGATTGCAAATGACGTTGCTGTCTGGTCCAAGGTCTTTGGGACTTGTTACCTTCTCAATCCGCATCCAGCCGAACATTACAAACCAATCATTGACCATCTCAACGCCTTGCCCGGCAAAGATGGCTGGTTCACGGAGCATTATGGGGGCGATCCAAACAGCGGTTGTTCCGTGAGCAAAGACAATCTCAAGAAGCCTTGGCAAAAGCATAACACCCATAGGCTTGAGGCCATACGCGAAGAAATCGAACGGCTCGCACTACCGGAATATGAAAAGGCCGTGGCTTTGACGAGCCTGATTCTCGCTCTTGATGAAGTGGACAGCACGTTGGGGCATTTTGTTTCCTACCTGAACGATTGGTCGCCGCGTTCTCACAAGAAAATGAATCTCAAAATTCCCCGGCTAATTCCCCAAACGGAATCTCATCGCGTGACTCACGGCAGTATTTTTGATTTGCTACCCCATCTGGAAGGAGATCTCGCCTACTTCGACCCACCTTATGGATCGAACAACGAGAAGATGCCGCCATCTCGAGTGCGTTACGCCGCTTATTATCATCTTTGGACAACCGTTTGCCTTAACGACAAGCCACCACTGTTCGGCAAAGCGAAACGGAGGGAAGACACCTCGGATACGGTAGTCAATTCCGAGTTTGAGGAATTTAGAAAAAACGACGCGGGACGTTTCATCGCACTGCATGCAATTGACCGGTTGCTCGCCACCACGAGGGCCCAGCATATCATTCTTTCCTACAGTTCCGGAGGGCGGGCGACGGCGGAACAATTACACGACGTTATTGCATCAGTGGGTCGTGTCATCCAAGTGTTGGAAATTGACTACCGCAAGAACGTCATGGCTGGCATGTGCTGGACAAACGAATGGATTGCTGACGCTTCAACTCAAAACAGAGAATTCCTATTCTTAATCGAAAAGTTGTGAGTTACGTTGCCGCCGTTATGCGACATTCAACTGGCAAGCTAAAAAAGCTCCATTATTCTGAGCAAACAGAGGGCAGCCGTCTGGCCGCCAAGGTCAGGAAATTGGCCAGCAAGCTCACGCCTGAAGAAGAGGCGGAGCATTTTCGGCGCGGCATGGTGAAGATCTATGGCGGCCATCCGTCGCACCCAAGACGATTATTGAAGGCATTGCGATAATTGGCGCAATAACGGCGGCATCATTGAAAATATTTTGAATTTTTATTGGTTTATTCCCATCAAACATGGTAGTGTGGAAGAGTTGAGGCGCCCAGGCGCATGTTCTTTGAAAATTTGCACCCGTCTTCGCGAAGCCTTCCGCCGTCGCTTGGCTTCCACCTTCGCTAAAGCTACGGCGGGACAAGTTGGCGAGACAAGACGGCGCGGCAAGAGGCCGTCATTTTGACTTAATTTGACTTAATATGACCAAAATTGATGTTTCACGGCAACCCCTGCGAGAAAAGGGCCGCTGATTTGGGTTTGGCGACACTAGCCGAAGGCTCGCTGCTCCCGGCTAATCTGGAGTTTCGTCCTGCCGCACACCGCAAACGGCGCATCCCCGGTTCGACTTACGTAAGTCGTTGATTTCCATGATAATTTCGGTTAATTTCAGGTCTTTTTGGGGCCGCCACAAGTTCTGCGCCGGAATCAAGGAAGCAGGGGCGACCGCAGTTCGTGGTTGATGATGGACAACGCGCAGAGCGCCGCTGTCTCACTGCGCAAAACCAGCGGGCCTAACGTGATCGGCAACGCTCCCGCGCCTTTGATCGCTGCCATTTCCACCGGCGCGAAATCGCCCTCGGGGCCGATCCAGATGCAAATGGTTTGGGGCCGCCGCGTGCCGGTGGGGAAATAACCGCGAAGATGCCGGCTGTCCTCTTGCAGCGAAGCCACCAGAGTCAAGTCGAATTTATCGTCGCGGGCCAGCAACGCCGGCAGTGTCATGGGCGCGTCCACTTGCGGAAGCCAGCGTTGGCCGCATTGTTTGATCGCTTCCACGGCGGTCTGCCGCCATTGGGCGGCCTTGTGTTCGATGGACTCGCCTTCCAGATGGGTCGTGACGCGCTGGGAGAGCAGCGGAACGATGCGCCAGACGCCGAGTTCGGCCGCCTTTTGAATGATCGCTTCGAGCAGCTTGCCCTTGGGGATGGCCTGCACCAACGTGATCTTCCAAGCCGGAGGCGCTTCGGTCGAGCGGCCTTGCACTTCCAACTTCACCTGCTTGCGCGTGACCGCTTCGACGCGGCAGGCCAATTCGCCGCCCGCGCCGTCGAGCACGGCCACCTCGTCTCCCGCCTTGAGACGCAACACGTCGGCGGCATGATGCGCCTCGCTGCCGGTCAGAGTCAGGTGATCGGAGCGGCACTCTTGGGAGGGCAGATAAAAGCGGCGCATGGAGCCGTTCAACTGAAAAGGCCCCTGGCTTTTTCCAGGAAACTCTTGCCCATGGGGTGGACGTTCTCGTCGCAGAGCTTGGCGAATTCTTCCAGCTTGGCGCGTTGGGCGGCGTTCAAGCGGGCCGGCACCTCAATCTGGACGCGGACCATCAGATCGCCATGCCCGTGACCATGCACGTTCCTGACTCCTTTGCCCTTGAGGCGGAACACGGCGCCGGCCTGCGTTCCCGGGGGCACTTTGATCTCCGCCGCCTCAGTCAAAGTCGGGACACTGATGAGGTCGCCCAAGGCGGCTTGGACGAAACTGATGGGAATTTCGCATAGCAGGTCGTCGCCCTCGCGATTGAAAATGTCGTGGCGCTTGACATGCAAAACGACAAACAGATCACCCGGCGGTCCGCCGCGGGAACCGGCCTCGCCGTTGCCGGTGGAACGCAAACGCGAACCGCCCTCGACGCCGGCGGGGACCTTGATCTTGATTTTGGTCGTCTTCTCGTGCCGGCCCGCGCCGCCGCAAACGCGGCAAGGCTTGTCAATGACGCGGCCGAGTCCCTCGCAACGCGGGCAAGTCTGCGCGATGCTGAAAATGCCGCGGGAACTGATGACTTGGCCGCGTCCTCCGCAAACCGAGCAGACCTTGGCGGTCGCGCCCTGCTCGGCCCCGTTGCCGTGGCAGGTTTCGCATTGGTCCAATTTCGTGACGCTGATTTCCTTCTCGCAGCCCTGGGCCGCCTCCAGGAAAGTCAATTCCATGTCGTAGCGCAGATCCTCGCCTTGTTGGGCCCCGCCGGCGCGCCGTTGGCCACCGCCGAAAAGGTCCTCAAAGATGCTGCTATTGCCGAAGACCTCGCGGAAGATGTCGCCCGGTTCATGGAAGCCGCTGCGGGCGCGGGCGCGGGAGTCGAAGGCAGCGTGGCCGTATTGATCGTAAGCGGCGCGGGACTGGGGATCGCTCAAAGCCTCGTAGGCCTGGCCGATCTCCTTGAATTTTTCCTCAGCCCCTTTGTCGTTGGGATTGCGGTCGGGATGAAACTTGAGCGCCAGCTTGCGGTAGGCTTTCTTGATCTCTTCGGTGTCGGCCGCCCGGTCCACGCCCAGGACTTCATAATAATCTCGTTTTGACATGGGAAGCTTAGGCCGCTGGTTTTTTGGCGACGACCACCCCCACGGGCCGGATGAGCCGGTTGCGAAATCTATAGCCTTTGCGAATCTGGCGGACGACCTGCCCTTCGGGCGCGTCTGTGGTTTCCTGTTCCGAAACGGCTTCATGCAGGTTCGGATCGAACGGCTTGCCGTTGGCGTCGATCTCCTCCAACCCGGCCTCCGCCAGGACGGATTTGAGCTGGTTGGAAATCATGACGATGCCGGCCTGGAGGGATCGTCCGGCGGAATCGCCGGCGGCCGCGGCCAGGGCCATTTCAAAGGCGTCCACCACGGGAAGCAGCTTGACCAGCAAATTCTCGTTGGCGAAGGAGACGGCTTCCTGGCGCTCGCGCGCGGCGCGCTTCTTGTAATTGTCGAAGTCCGCTGTCAAGCGCAGCAATCGGTCCCAGTTTTCCTCCGCCTTGGCGGCCTGGGTCTTGAGTTGTTCGAGTTCTTCGGGCGTTAATCCCGGCGCGGGCGCTTCGTTCTCGTCGTCCGCGGCTTCCTTGTTGTTTGCCTTTTTATCCATGAGCACAGCAATACACGATAATCGGTCCGGTTTCAACCTTCCTCAGAGAGTAAAAGTCGCGCTGGGAATGTGCTGGGCGGTGCATTCGACGCCCACGTGCGTGCCGCCCAGTCGCTCCAGGCGGCCGGCCACCGCCTTGCGGGCCAATTCGGGCCGGTTGCAATCCCGGCTTAAATGCCCCAGGTAAAGCCGCCGCAAACCGGGGGAAAGGATTTGCTCGGCGACGTCCGCTGCGGCGTCGTTGGACAGGTGGCCGTGCCGGCTCAAAATCCGTTGTTTAAGGCTCCAGGGACGGCGCGGGTCGTTCTGCAACATTTGCACATCGTGATTGGCCTCCAGCAGCAGCACATTGGCGGCGCGGACGCGCTCGACCACCAGCTTGGTGGCGTGGCCAAGGTCGGTCAGAAAACCGATGTTCCCCGCCGCTGTGCGCAGCAGGAACCCCACCGGATCGCAGGCGTCGTGCGGGACGGAAAAAGTATCCACGGTGACATCGCCAATTTCGAAGGAGCCGCCGGTGGTGAAAATTCGGGCATTGATCTGAATGTGCAACTGGGCCTCGATGGCTTCCTTGGTCAATCGGTTGCAATAAATGGGCAAATCGAGCCGCGCCGCCAAACCGGCCAAACCGCTGATGTGGTCGGAGTGTTCGTGGGTAATGAGGATGCCGTGCAGAGTTTCCGGCGCGCGGGCCACGGTGGCCATGCGCTGGCGGATTTGGCGCCCGGTCAGGCCGGCGTCAATCAAAAGCCGGACCTCGGCCGTCTCCAGATACGCGCCATTGCCCTCCGAACCGCTGCCCAAAATGGTGAATTGAACCGACACCAAGCGACCTTAGAAGGGCGATTTGCGGCCAGCAATCTTTTTCTCAAAAATTGACTTCTTCTCTTGAGCTAACCGGCGTTGCAGGATATAATGCGTTGATGTCTCAGGGTTTGCATTTATCGCAAAGAATGTCGCTCTCGCAGGTGCTGGCGCCGCAGTTGCAGCAGTCGCTGGCCCTGCTGCAAGCCCCTACCCTCGAACTCAAGGCGTTGGTCGAGCAGGAATTGCAGCAGAATCCCATTCTGGAGGAAGTCCCCGCCGCCGAAGTTGAATTAAGCGAGCGCATCAAACTGGACGGCCCCGGCGACAGCGACGGCGCCGATCTGGCGGAACCGCCGCCGGACGTGAAATTCGATCCCGCCACCGAAAAGCCCAGCACCGCCCCGGTGGATGATTTTCAAGCCGAGTTCGAGAAATTGGCGCAGTTCGACCAGGAATGGCGCGACCATTTTTCCCAAACCAACCTGCCCGTGCGCCAAAGCCAGGAAACCGAGGAAAGGCGCCAATTCATGTTCGATTCCCTGGTGGCCGGCACCTCGCTGCAGGAGAACCTGCTCGAACAGATGCGCTTCTCCGAAATGACCGAGGAACAAAAGCCCATCGCCGAAATGATCATTGGCAATGTGGATGATCGCGGCTATCTCAAGGCCACCGTGGATGAATTGGCTTTCTCTACCAACATTGCCCCGGAAAAAATTGTCGAGGTGCTTAAGATCATCCAGGAATTCCATCCTCCCGGCGTCGCCGCGCGCGATCTCCAGGAGTGCCTTCTGTTGCAATTGCAACGCGCCGGGCGGGAAAAAACCATCGAATACCGCATCATTCGGGATTTCATGGAGGCGCTTTTTAAACGGAAGCTGCCCGAAATCGCGCGCGGGCTGGGCGTGAGCGTGGACCTTGTGCAAACCTCCTTGGAACGCATCAAACACCTCGAACCGCATCCGGGACGCGACTATTTGCCAGACAACGACCGTTACATTTCCCCGGAGGTTTTCGTGCAGAAGGTGGGCGACGATTACGTCGTCACCACCAACAACGAACAAATCCCCCACTTGCGCATCAGCAACACCTACAAGGATTGGATGTCGCAAACCGGCACCACGGCCGAGGTGCGCGAATACATTCGGGACAAAATCCGCGCTGGAAAATTTCTGATCAAGAGCCTGCAGCAGCGCCAGCAGACCATCCAGAACATTGGCAACGAGATCGTCAAGCGCCAGCGGGAGTTCATGGAGAAAGGCGTCGCGCATCTCCGGCCCATGACAATGGTGCAGGTGGCCGAAGTGGTCGGCGTCCACGAAACGACCGTCAGCCGGGCCGTGTCCAACAAGTATATCGAAACTCCGCAAGGCATCTTCGAGATGAAATACTTTTTCACCTCCGGCATTCAGACCGACAGCGGCAGCGGGGTTTCCAATACCAGCGTCAAAGACATGGTGGCCGAGATGTTCAAGGGCGAAAACCAGAACAAGCCGCTCTCCGATCAGGAGATCGTGAAAATGCTCAAGGAGAAGGGCATCGTCATCGCCCGCCGCACCGTGGCCAAATACCGCGCCGAGTTGAACATCCTCCCCTCCAATTTGCGCAAAGTTTACTGATCCGGGCGGTCAAAATGAAATCCGCTTTTTCTCGCGGAAGTGTTCATGCCTTGTCCCTCGTGATCGCTCGGGGCGAGAAATGAGCTAAACTACAACGCGCCGCATTCAAAGCGCCCAAGCTAATGATGAAAGCAAGCACTAATACTCAGAAGATTGAAGATGAGGCAATTCGCTTGCTTGAGAGCGGCAAGCTGCGTCGTGCAGAACGCGTGTTGAAAGGATTATTAGCTAATGATCCAGACAGTCTTGCCGCCCATTTCAATCTTGCTCGTGTATATTGGAGAACCGAAGAATATGAATGTGCGTTACTCCATGCGCGCCGCACTTTGAGGCTGAACCCCAAGGAGGCCAATGCGTGTTTGAACTTGGGCCTGATATATGAATTCATGGGGCGGGATAAACTGGCTTCCTACTATTACAAAAGAGAGTTGTCGCGCGACCCCGGCAGTACAGAGACCCTGTTTAATATCGGTCGGCTTTATTTCAGTAATCATCGCTGGCTCCGCGCTTCGAAATACCTCCGCCGCTGTTTTGATCTTGGTAATTTGTTTAGGGTCGAAGATACGGTTTACAAATTGGGTGAGTGTTACTTTAAACTCCATGATCTTCAATCATTTATAGATGTTTACAAACGCTATCTCCAAATGGTTCCAAATGCATCATGGGCGGCTGCCAATTTAGGTGGCGCACTGTTACGCGCAAAAGAATACAGGCATGCTGTCCTGTGGCTTTCTCGAGCCAGGCAATTGGGCGTCAAGCATAGCGTTGATGTTGAGTTGGCGCGAGCGAAGAAAATGGTAATGAAAGGGTTCGTGTAGAAGTCGGCGGCGTCATCTCCGAAACGAACTCTGTGCAGACTTTAGTGTGGTTCTGAATCCATGGCTGTTGTGAGACAAAATCCCTTTAATTAAGCGACAGCGCCTGAACCAAAGGCTCGCTCCTATAATTGTGACACTCATGTTCTTGGCTTATCCCAATCCGCAATGACGCGCCGGGTCAACAAGGAAACATTACTTGAAACCTGAAACCAGAAAGGATAAATTCAGACTATGATAACGTCAGACATGCTCCGGCAACGCATACGAGAGCAGCCGTTCAGGCCATTCCGTCTTACCCTGACGGACGGCAGGGCGTTTGATGTCCCAAATCACGACTTCGCATTGGTCAAGAAGAACACCATTGAGGTGGGCGTCGGTGTTTCAGACCCG
>Ga0302324_100026533_pt1 | contig 11062 bp, 12 predicted proteins | sample Palsa_T0_1_FD_201949 | JGI IMG/M metagenome (GOLD analysis project Ga0302324, IMG submission 201949) | Peat permafrost microbial communities from Stordalen Mire near Abisko, Sweden - Palsa_T0_1 | ecosystem: Environmental > Terrestrial > Soil > Palsa > Peat permafrost | place: Sweden: Abisko... | reverse complement strand
TGCAGGGTGTCGACGATCAAACCAGTTTTGAGCGCGAGGGCCCGATGATCTTTACCAATCTCGCAACCGGCCGCACGATCGACGTCGTCGTCGAGAAAGTACTCTTGAATCGCGCGGATTACGCGCGAAGCACCGGGCAAGTATGCCGATGAGTCCGGCCTGAAATCATATGGCATTGCTGCGCAGCCTGAATAAATTGAAGTCTCTGCGCCGCCTTTTGGTGACGATGAAGAGAGCGTATCTCAACCACGTCTGGGGGATGGACTTGGATCCGACATGCGATTTTTCGTTGAGCGCGCGGTTCGACAAGACCTTTCCCCGCGGTATTCACGTAGGCGCGGAAAGCTACGTGGCATTCGATGCCGCGATACTGAGCCATGAAATGATCAGAGCGCTGTACGCTCACACACGAATTGGGCAGCGGTGCTTCATCGGTGCCAGAAGCTTGATCATGCCGGGCGTCACCATTGGAGATGGGAGCGTCGTTGCCGCCGGAAGTGTCGTGATCAAGGATGTTCCGGCACGGTCCATTGTTGCCGGCAATCCGGCGCGGGTCATACGGAGCGACGTTGACGTCGGCCCGTATGGTCGTTTGCGGTCGGAAATAACATTCGTGGGCGAATGAGACAGACCTCGACCTCGCCGCCGAGCGCGCGGCCTCCCGGATTCAAACTAAATTCGATCCAGTATCTGCGCGCCGTTGCCGCGGCCGCAGTGGTCGTGTCGCATGCGGCCAACAGTCTCCTCGGGCACACGGCGCACCTGATCAATCTGGATTACGGCGCCTACGGCGTCGATATTTTCTTCGTCGTCAGTGGCTTCGTCATGTACTACACAACTTTCGACCTAAGCATGCGGCCGAGTACCTTCTTCGCCAAGCGCCTGATCCGGATCGTGCCGCTCTACTTCATTCTATCGACTGCGATGTTCGCGCTGGTCGTCCTCCGACCCGCGAGTTTCAACGAGGAGTCTCCCGATGTCCTCGCCTACGTCGAATCGATCTTGTTCATCCCGCATTGGAATCCGCGACTGCACAACCTCGAGCCAATCATCGGTCAGGGTTGGACGCTCAATTACGAGATGTTTTTCTATTTGCTCTTCGCCGCTTCGTTGTTCCTGAGGAATCGATGGAACGCCCTCGCCGTGTTGCCGGTGATCGGCGGCCTGGTCGTCCTTGGACGCGTCCACCCCGTCGCGGGCCCGGCATTCATCACCTATACGAGCCCGTTGATGTTGGAATTTTGCTTCGGCATCGTCGTCGCGGCTTCATTCGTCGCCCCGGTCAAACTGAACTCGCGATGGCCCCTCGCCCTGCTCATCTGCCTCGCCGCGGCCAGCGCTTACCTCTATGCATTCCATGCCAACTTGCACGGCAGCGAGGCGCTGCGGCCGCTCTATGTGGGGATGCCCTGCGCGATCCTGGTCACGGCGCTCGTCGCGATCGAGCGCGGCGGATCATTGCCCCAGATCGCGTTGCTCGCCTTGGCGGGAGACGCTTCCTATAGCCTTTATCTCGTGCATGGCTTCGTGCTCGGTTTCGGCAAGCGCCTATGGCAACATCTCGTCGCGATCGATTCGATCACGGCGCATGCAGTATTCATTTCGCTCGTTCTCGCCGCGAGCATTTCGATATCGATTCCGGTCTATCGCTACCTCGAGCTCAAGTTCAGCCGCAGTTTAAGCGCGGCCGTCAGGAAACGCCGCGTCGCATAGCTTCGGTGCCCGCGGGCTCGATCAGGCGAAACCGCAGAGGCTCAGTCGCGACTGCCCGGGTCTCCGCCGCGCGCTGGCGCGCGATGCGCGCAATATAGATATACGAAGTCACCCACCAAAACACGGCGAAAAGCGCCGGCGCATAGGTCACAGTCTCCACGACACTTCTCGTCAGGCAGCCAAACAAGATCGTCAAGTAGAACAAGGCGCCGTGCCCATAGCGCATGAATACGAGCCACATCGCACGCCGCAGCGCGGCCAACCATATGAAGGCGCTGATGGCAACACCGATGATTCCTGTCTGAAGCACCGCATCGAGCCAATTGTTATGCGCGTGCCCAACCTCCCAATCCGCGGAGAGCCAGATGTTGCTTCTCGTCACGCTCGGCTGGTCCCAAAATCCGTAGCCATGCCCCAGGAAGGGTCTTTCCCGAATCGCCGCCAACACCGCACGCCAGACCGCCGTGCGGCCGGTCAGATCGCTGGAGCGTCCTGCCAGACGCGGCAGCTGTTTCATCAGATCCAGGTCGATGATGCCCAACGGAAGTAAAATCAAAAATACCACCGCCGCACCGAGACCCATAAATGCAAAGATCCGCAGCACCGGAGCACGCTTGCTTTGAATCGCGCCACCCACGATGAACACGAGGATGGAAACTGCGGTTGACACCCAGGCGGTCGCCGACCACGACAAGATCAGCAGCGCGAAACACGCCAGGAAAGTCAATCCGGCGAATAGACGGTGATTTGCGCGCACGATATAGGAATAACCGCAGACGACGACGCCGAACGACATCGCAGACCCCAGCCAGTTCTTGTGGGTGAACGCACCTCGCCACGCGGTGGCATAGCCTCCTCCGATATTGCTGAATCCGAGTCTCGGGACCACGAGCATCACGGCGAGCGAGGCCAAAACCGCGATTGCAAAGCCGCGCGTCAACACACGGACAAATTGAGTCGAGTCGTACTCAGAGGCGAAATAGGCCGAGAGGATCACCATGATCAGAAAGCGCACCGCTCCGGACTTCGATGGATCGTGCAAGAACAGGGTCGTCAGCAAGATCCAGCCGCAGAGAATCATGACCGGCCACGCCGACAACAGAGTCTTGGAAACGTCCCTCCAGCGTATCAACGCGAGCAAGGCGATGCATATATAGGAGATGATGCTGATCGCGTGGGCAACGCCGAGGCCGTGCTCACCCGTCGAAGTACCGAGCGCATCGCCCGTGGGACTCACGAAGCTCTCCCACGGAGAGAACAAACCCATGGTCAATACCAACCAAAGCACCAGAAGCACGATTTGCGCGATGATGCCGATGACTTTCATCAAAGGATTTGTGATTCAACCATCCGGTATTTTATCCAATCTCGTCCTGCCAGACCCCGCCTTCGGCCGCGGCCTCTTTACTTAACGGTCAGCAGCTGATCAGACCTGCTACCACTGCGTATCCTACTTCACGCTTGAGGTCCAGATGAAAGTTTGTACAGACGCGATTATCAGGATCACGCCCCCTCGAATGCCGTCACGGCCGCTATGGTATAAATTGAAAATTTGGGAAAAAGGATGGTAGATGCCGACTGATCGCACTATTTTGCGGAGCCGCTCCCTCGCCATTTTCCTGCCAAACTTGAGCGGCGGCGGCTCGGAGCGCCTGCAACTCGATCTCGCGCCTCTGTTCATCGCGGCCGGGCTCGACGTGGCGTTTTTGCTCGGCGCAGCCGAAGGACCACTGCTCACGCAGGTACCGGCAGGCGCGCGCGTGGTGTCGCTCAATGCACCGCGACAATTGAGTGCCTTGCTTCCGATCGTGCGCTATTTGCGCAGCGCCCGCCCCGACATCCTGCTCGTCAATACCGAGCACACCGCGATTATATCCCTGTGGGCGCGCGCGATTGCGCGCAGCCCCACTCGCATCATCGTCTGTCAACATAATGCGTTCTCGGCGCAGGCTCAGCGTAAGCATTGGCAATTTCGCATCCTGCCTATCCTGTTTCGGCTGTTTCTCGGCTGGGCCGACCGGATCATCGCCGTCTCGGGAGGCGTCGCCGATGATCTGAGTGCGCGCAGCGGCGTCGCGCGGGGACGCATCACGGTCATCTACAACGGCGTCGTCGGCCAGGATTTCGAACGCAAGAACGCCGCGCCAGTCGAACATCGCTGGTTTGGGAAAGGCACGCCGGTCATCGTTGCCGCTGGGCGCCTCGTCGAACAAAAGGATTTTGCGACGCTGATCGAGGCCTTCGCGGTGGTCGCACGCAAAACTGATGCGCGCCTCGTACTGCTCGGCGAAGGGCCATTGCGGGCGCCGCTGCAAGCGCTCGCGCAAGCCTTGGGTATCGCAGGGCGCATCGACATGCCGGGCTTTTGTTCCAATCCCCTGCCCTACCTGCGGGAGGCGGCACTCGTGGTTCTCTCGTCACGCTGGGAAGGCTTCGGCATGGTGCTCGCCGAGGCGCTGGCCTGCGGCACGCCCGTCGTCAGCACCGACTGCCCGCACGGACCTGCGGAGATCCTCGATCACGGACGCTATGGTCGGCTGACGCCGGTCGGAGATCCGGCGGCGCTCGCCGAGGCGATCATCGCGACGCTCGACGCACCCCCGAGCCGCGAGTCGATGCGCAGCCGCGGCTACCTCTTTACTACTCGCGCGTCCGCAGATCGGTATCTTGAGTTGTTTGACGCGATCTCGGTCTCGCAATCCCTAGCGACTTCGCGCTAGCGCGCAGTATGGCTCCTGAACCTCCGCTTCGACGCGCAGCGCTTCGAGGCGGTGCCTATCTTGCCGGTCGCCAGGTCGTCTCGATCCTATTGAAGTTCGTCGGCGTGATTCTAATCACTCGGGTTCTGGGTCCGTCGAAATATGGCGCCTACGTATCCGCCTTCAATATCTACCAATATGCGGCGACCATCGGCTTCGCCGGCGTTGGAGTCTACCTATTGCGTCACGAAGGCGACGTACCGGAATTGTCGTTCGGTACCGCTTATTCGATCTTACTGTTGACAGGGCTTTCACTGCTCGCGACCATCGAATTTGGCGCGGGCGTGCTCGCCAATTGGAGCGGCGTCTCCGGATTCGAGCCCGTCATGCGCGTCATTCTGCTCGGGCTGCCGCTGCAATTGCTGTCGACCCCGGCGAGTGTGCGCCTCGAGCGCAAGCTCGACTATCGCAGCGTCGCGATGATCGAAATCCTCGGCCAGGTCGCCTTCTACGTGCTCGCCGTGCCTCTCGTGATCCTCAAGTTCGGACCGGTCTCGCTGGCAGCGGCCTGGGTCTTGCAACAGACCGTCACCTGCTTTGCCGCCCACGCGGCCGCCAAGACCCTGCCTCACTTTTCGTTCGATCGTGCGACCGCGCGCCGCATCTTTCAATATGCCGCCGAATTCTCGGTCGCCAATTGGATTTGGCAGGCGCGAATGCTCGTCAATCCCTTGGTCGTGGGTCCCGCGCTTGGCGCCCAGGCCGTCGGCCTCGTCGGCATGACGGTCGGCCTGCTGGAGATGCTCAGCATCATCAAGACGATCGCATGGCGCTTATCGGTCGCAGTGCTCACGAAATTCAAATCCGACTACGCGAGGTTGCGCACGGCCGTCACGGAAGGCATGGAGCTGCAGGTGCTCGCAGTGGGCACAATCCTGCTGGGCTTCGGGTGGACCGGGCAATTCATCGTCCCGCGCCTCTTCGGCCCCCGGTGGCTCGGCGTCATGGACCTCTATCCCTATATCGCATTGTCGTATCTGACCCAAGCCGCCTTCAATGTTCACTCGGCGACACTGTCGGTCGTCAATCGAAATCGAGGTCTCGCCGTATACCACGTGCTGTCCGTAACAATCTTTGCCAGCGTCGCTTATCTAGCGGTCGCGAAGTTTGGAATAGTCGGCTATGGCTATGCCGAGGTCGCCACGGTACCGGCGTATATCGCGATGCACATCGTGCTCGCGAGGGTCGTCGGATCGCCTGATTATCGGCTCGCCACGATCTGGTGGCTCGGCGCCGCGACCGGGCTGTTCTGCAAGTTCAGCTTGTGGCTGAGCGCCGCGCCGTTTATCGCGCTCGCCACTCCGATTTCCGTCCGGAAACTGCGGACATACCTTCACGATAGGATAAAACGCGCGTGATTGATTCACGCGGCGCCCGGCGTGATTGATCATCCGATGGTGCGCAGCCTACGCATTCCAGCGTGCCATCGCCTTGTCGATATCGATGACGCCGTTGTGGACAACGCGAGTGAGCGCTTTCCATCGCGACATCGCATAGCGGATCGCAATGGCCAGGTCGGATTTCGCCGAGATCTGCGCAAGCGCGTCTTTGAACCAGCGATATAACGCCTCGAGCGGCGCATCCGAGCGAGCATGGCGGATCTCCCGCCAGATATCGGGGAACAGACCGCGGATCTGTTATTTGATACCTTACAATTCGCCGATGCGCTGGATGGTGGCGATCGCCAGCGGCGAGTCGGTGGCGACCTTTATGTCGTAAAACTTTCGCCTCACGGGCGGGAGCAAGCGGCTTCCTGGATCGGGTGACAGGCGTCGGCGTCGTTGAACAGATTGTCGAAGCCGGCTTATGACGGTAGCTCGCTTCCCGATGCTCAGTCATCGCGTACACAGGCCACAGCCGCCCGCTTGGTCGTGCCCCGACCCGGGGCATAGCACCGACACCGGGGTGTCGTCGGCATGCAGTTTGTTGCTGGCCAGCATGTGTGCCCGCAACGCATCGACGAGCGGGCGCAGCGGCGGGCTCGATTATCTGACCCAGTCGGCGAGGGTCGAGCGATCCAGATCGACGCCATCGCGTGCATAGATCTGGCTCAATGGAAGCTTGGCAGCGGCCTATCGGGCCGGAATCGGGCTTTAGGTTATGTTCTCATGCCGGGTTCGCGACCGGCGCCTTACGCCATCGCAACGCTGAGTTGAGTGCAAGCCTCCCCGGACACTCGATAACGTAGTACGAGATTGTTGCGAATAGGCAGGCCAACATTATCGTGGCGCCGATTCCTAGCGTGTTCAATGCGATCAAGTTGTACGAGAGCGCCGCAACATGCGGTCTAACATAGCCTTGCGCGAGTGGGTAAACGAGGTAGAACGAATAGGAAACCATCCCTATATAGTAGATCGGTCGATTGTCGAACAATGCCTTAGCCCAACCCCGATCGACATACAGCACCAAGACTAGCGCCGGGAAGCAGAAGAATGATATCAGGTCGTTAGGCCCCAGCGCGATTGCGGTCCCTATCGCCGAAAGCGCTATGTTATTGGCCATCTTCCCCGATATGATTCGCATTATTCGGTCTTTTGCGGTCAATTCGAACGCCAAAATACCGAGAACGAAGCCACTGCAGCACCTCATAACTGCAAATGGGCTGTTTTCGCCTGTCACGTCAAGCGGCCCGGTTACACCCGCACCAAAGCGAAAAACGCTAACTATTCCGCCAATCGCCAGGAGCAGCAACAGCGGCTTGATGACCCGGGCGCGAGCGACACTCAAAATGATCCAGGGAAATGCCAGGTATGCGAATAGCTCGGTGCTCACGGACCACGCGTTGCCCAAGATCGACCTGAAACCGAACCCCCAAGCCTGAACGAGGAAGAGGTTGGCCACTAGGTCGTGCGCGTCATAAGGGCGGGAATTTGGCTGCCCATACCGCAACAGCACAAAGGCCGTAATGGCGATGTATGCGGGATAGATCCGAGCGAACCGCCTGAAGAGAAAGCCGGCCACCGCGCGGGCGCTGACGGATTCACGAAAGAGGCGCCCGTAGGTCAGAGCCAGGACAAAGCCGCTAAGGACGAAAAATAAATCGACGGCTAGGTACCCGTGGTGGATAAATCGAGGCGTGTAAGGGACCGGCATGGTGGTTTGCAGGGTGCAGTGATACAGGGCAACGACCAGCGCCGCGACCCCGCGTAAGCCCGTGAGCGGCCTAATCTCGTTTCGCATGATGTACCTTTCCCTCGATTCGACAAAACATCTAGGAGGCGCATTGCTGGGGCCATTGTCTAGCCTAGACCATCCTCAAAGGCGTTTGAGATGCTGAAATAGGAAGGGCTCAATCGCGATAGAAGTGCTTTGTCACAAGTATATTCCGTTACAAGACAGATGCTTTCATGGATGACCATAGCACACGACAGAATGTCCTTGAGAGTACCGTTCTCGAAGCTACTTTTCATCGTCTTTCCGACGCGCCAGCTACAGGCGTAGCTGCGATGGAGCCGAGCGTCGGCATGGGCACTTTCATGGGGCTTTTCGACTTCCGCAGCGTCGATCGCCTGCTCCAGGACACTCGCGTCCAATTCGCGGGTCAGTGCAAGGGCGTCGCCGTCTTTGTTCGGCAGCAGGCCGTGAATGCCATTTATATCGCGCTGCCCATGAGCAATGCGCCGCGCATAGAAGAAATGCTTCAGGAGTTTCGCGACACGACGGCTTCGATTTACTTCGTGCCGGATATCTTCGCGTTCGACCTGGTGCAGGCGCGCTGCGTCGAATTCAGCGGCATACCAATGCTCTCGATCTGCGATACCCCGTTCCACGGCATGAAAGCAGTGCAAAAACGCGCGACCGACATCGTGCTGTCGTCGCTGGGACTGCTGATGTGCTGGCCCGCAATGCTGTTGGCGGCGATCGCCGTAAAGCTCTCCTCCCCGGGCCCGGTGCTGTTCAAACAACGCCGATATAGCCTGCACGGGGAGGAAATCGTCGTCTACAAGTTCCGCAGCATGACCGTCTGCGAGGATGGATCCGTCGTCCTGCAAGCGAAAAGGGGGGATCAGCGCGTCACCGCCGTGGGCCACTTTCTGCGACGCACGTCGTTGGGCGAGCTGCCGCAGCTGTTCAATGTCCTGGAAGGCGGCATGAGCTTCGTCGGTCCGCGCCCTCATGCTGTCGTGCACAACGAGGAGTACCGCAAACTGATCAGCGGCTACATGATCCGGCACAAGGTTCGCCCGGGCATGACGGGCTGGGCGCAAGTCCATGGCCTGCGCGGTGAGACCACCACCGTTGAGCAGATGCGCCTGCGGGTCGAATACGACCTCGATTACCTGCGCCAATGGTCGCTATGGCTTGACCTGAAGATACTGGCCAAGACCGCGGTAATCGTCGCCCGCGGCAGAAATGCCTACTGACGCGGCAAAGTCCCCTGCTTTTGCGGCGCGTGACAGGCGACTGATTCGGCCGTCGACCCCCTAAGCCCCGCCGATCAGGTCAACGCGGTCGAGAAATGAAACGCGCTGATGCGCAGGTGCCGGCTCAGGTACAGGCGGTGCGCCGCATGTCGCTGGGTACCGGAGTCCAGATGAAACTGCCTGCATCCCAAGCGCCGTGCCTCCGCGATCACCCAATCCAGCAGCGCCCCGCCATAGCCGTGACCGTGCTCGGTGGTAGCGGTCACGAGGTCATCCAGATAGACCGCCTTACCCCAGGCGAGGTGCTCCACGACCCGATACCCGGCGCCGGTGACTGGCCGCCCGGCGACCTCGCCGGCCACCAGCGTATAGCCGCACTGCGCACGTTGCCGCTGTACCTGGGCAACGAACGTGGCTTCGTCCAGGTGCGGACGCAATTCGGCAAACACGGGATAAACCCGCTTCAGGTCGGGCGCCGACTCAATCGGACGCACGGAAAGTGCTGAAGTTTCGGCTGCGCTCATGTTTTCCCTCGCCATGTCTTCAAACGATGTCCTCTGGTGCACAATAGCCGTGATTGTGATTCGCCGGCCAGCACGTGAGGCAAATATAGCTTGCTTAGAGAGACATCATTGGAGAACGAAGCCGAGCCCGAAGGCCCGGAGCCACCTGATCCGCGCCGCAAGGCGCTGTTGGCGCTGGTCTTCGTGCTCGTGCTGATCGTGGCTGGACTGTTCCTGACCCACGTGCTTCGCCATCTATCGCAGATCCAGGACTGCGCGATGTCGGGCCGCTCCAATTGTGCCCCGATCGATTCGACCACGACGGCACGCTGATGAGTTCATTGATTACCGGCGGGTGTCTGTGCCGTGGGGTGCGCTATGAAGTGCGCGGCAAACTTCGCGACGTGATCGCCTGCCACTGTGTCCAGTGCCGGCGAATGAGCGGTCACTTCGTCGCCGCCACGGCGTGCCGGCGGGGAGCGTTCACCTTGGTCAAGGCCGAGACGCTCAAGTGGTATGTCGCGGTGCAGGGATTTCGGCGCGGGTTCTGCAGCGAATGCGGGTCCAGCCTGTTCTTCGAAGAGGAAGGGGGCGAGCGGGTGTCGATTGCGGCGGGCTCACTGGACACGCCCCAAGGCCTGAGAATCGCGGCACATATCTTCGCGGGCGAGGCGGGCGATTATTACGAGATCGATCCTTCAGTCCCGATATCGCTAACAGGCAACCACAACGTTCCGCTGCCATAGACTGGGCCGCGGTGGGCGCGGGGCACCCCCGGCTGTAACCTTCCTGGGAACCGCTGCGAAAGATCTCATGCATCCCTCGTTACACGGAGCGCAACCGCCATGCTGAAACGTAGCTCCCTGGCGCCTTACTGCGGCATCGCGCTGCTGCTCGCTGCCAGCGGCGCCGGGGCGCAATCGCGCCCTACCGTGGTCGAGCTTTTCACCTCCGAGGGCTGCAGCTCCTGCCCGCCGGCGGAAGCCGAGATCGGCAGGCTCGCGAAGGAGGATGGCATCATCGCGCTGGCCTTCCACGTGGACTACTGGGATAGCCTGGGCTGGCGCGATCGCTTCGAGCTGCCGGAAGCCGTAGCGCGGCAGAGTCAGTACGCACACACGCTGCACCTGGCCTCGGTCTATACGCCGCAGCTGGTGATCGATGGCCAGCACGATCGGGTCGGTGGCGGCGATGGCATCGGCGCGAGCGGTGGCAAAAAGCCTGGCGTACCGCTCGCGATCTCGGTGCAGAACGGCAATGTCGTCGTAGCGCTCGGCGCGCAGCCGCAATCCGGCCCCTGTGACGTACTGCTGCTGGGCTACCTGCCCGAGGCGGTCTCCAAGGTGACGCGCGGCGAGAACGCGGGTCATGAACTGCACGAGTTCAATATCGTCCGATCGGTACGCAAGCTCGGCAGCTGGCAGGGCGACGGCGAGACCTTCAGCGTGCCGCTCACGGCGTTGTCGGCCGATGCCACCGGTGTCGTCGTGCTGGTGCAGCAGCGCGATCAGGGTCCGATCGTCGGGGCGGCGACCCGTCTGGTGCGCTAAAAGCCCTCGGGAGATTCGCGGCCTACGCGCTCTGCGCGATCAGACCACGCCCAGATAGTCGAGCAGTCCGCGCGCCGCCTCGCGGCCCTCGAAGACCGCCGTCACGACCAGGTCCGAGCCGCGCACCATGTCGCCGCCGGCGAATACTTTAGGGTTGGTGGTCTGGAACGGGC
>Ga0302324_100026530_pt1 | contig 11063 bp, 8 predicted proteins | sample Palsa_T0_1_FD_201949 | JGI IMG/M metagenome (GOLD analysis project Ga0302324, IMG submission 201949) | Peat permafrost microbial communities from Stordalen Mire near Abisko, Sweden - Palsa_T0_1 | ecosystem: Environmental > Terrestrial > Soil > Palsa > Peat permafrost | place: Sweden: Abisko... | reverse complement strand
TCGAGCACTTTGCGTTGTGTGGCTTCAAGAGAATCCGAATTTTCGGCGCCAATCTCGACGAGCAGAGCCGCGGCCTTGGGATCGAGGGTTTTCCAGTAGGCAGGCGTTTCCTCAAAGGCCTGACCGTCTGCGGTGAGCGCCGGAGCGACCATCAGCTCGACGGCGGAGGCGCCGAGGCCGACGAGGCCAGGAACAAGGGCGATCGCTTCATCGATCGTGGGAACTGGAATCCATGCCACGCTCGTCACGCGGGGTGTCGGAATCGTCTCTAGTACCGCTTCAGCGATGAACGCGAGTGTACCTTCCGAGCCGACAAGTAGGCGTCGAAAAATCTCGAGCGGCGTTTCACCGTCGAGAAGTGCGCAAAGCCGTAGTCCGTGAGTGTTCCTGATTGCATACTTGCGACGCACACGGTCCGCCAGCACCGGATCTGCCAGAAGCTCTCTTCGCAGATCGAGCAAACCTTCCGCAAGCTGGGGCTCTGCCTGGACAAACCGCTTTTCGGCATCCGGTTTCGATGTGTCAATTACAGCGCCGGATGGCGTTATGAACGTGAGCGCGGAGACGGTATGGTACGCATCTTTCTGCACGGTGCACCGCATGCCACCGGCGTTGTTCGCAATTACGCCTCCGATCGTGCAAGATGCGGAGCTAGCGGGATCCGGTCCCAGCCGGCGACCGTGCCGCTCCAGCATCAAGTTGATGTGGCTGAGGATCATCCCGGGGCGTACCCGCACGCGTCGGCCGTCATCCTCCACATTGCCGCCATTCCAGTGGCGGCGCACATCGATCAAAATGTCGTCGGATAGCGATTGACCGTTGAGACTCGTGCCCGCCGCCCGAAACGTCGCGTGCCGACCGGCCTCACGGCAATAACGGAAGAGCTTGACGATGTCATCGGTCGTTCGAGGCAGCACGACAACCTGAGGGACGAGCCGATACGGGCTCGCATCGGAGGCATATCGTACGAGATCGATTACTCTGTGGAAGACGTTCTCTTTTCCCAGGAGGGCGATGAGTTCGGCCTTCAGGTCACCCGGTGTACCGTTAACCAGAGAGGCAGGGACCGCATCGCTCATTGCTGGACCATCGAACCGTCCTATGCGTGCAGGGTCTACGGAAAATAGCTTCTTAAACATCGCAGCGCTCTCATTTTTTCAGATCTTTACTACCGGCTTGTTGTGAGACTAGACACGGCGAGCAACTGCGGCAATTACATGAAGCTGGTATAGCACTCTTCGCACGACGTTAATACGGTGTTTGGTGGACGCTTACGATTGATTCTTGATTCGTGACAAATCTCCAGTGCGAATCGCCAATACGCGTTTTGAGGAAGTCCTGATCTGTCAATACGCATCGCCCTGAAGACAACGACTTACATCCATCAAGAGCTACGTGGAGGCTGAACGATCGGCTCGCCAGTCAAGCCGATCAGAAGTCGACCTTCCGCGCCAACCGGATCTGGCGCGGTCCGTCGAGATGAAAGAGGGTTGAAAGCTCCGTTAGCTGCCGTGCCAAGGTTGTTCCGGCTGAAATTGCCGAGTTGCCGCTCCAGAAAAGCTAGGATAAAGCAGGAGCAAAGTTCCATGGCCCCCGGAATTGACCTCGCTCTTTCGGAAATCGGAGACGCAAGCGTGCGAGCGGTTTTTCTTAAATCACGATTTCGGTGGACCGGTTGGAGTGTCCTGACCCTCGAAGTCTGTCTTTTCCTCGCGCTTGCTTGCTCGTGTTCCGCCGCGCTTGAAAGTGATCGGACCATTGCCCAATTCGCGCATACCGCGTGGGGACCGAAAGACGGCGTGCCGAGCCCTGTTAGAGCGTTGGCGCAAACTTCCGATGGGTATCTTTGGCTGGGAGGTTCCGACGGCCTGTATCGCTTTGACGGTGTGGTCTTCGAGCGCTACCAACCGCAGTCGGGCGGCCCATTCCCGGGCAGTCCTGTGACTTCACTGTTGGCCCTAACCAATGGAGACCTTTGGATCGGCTTTATGCCCGGAGCAATCACCCTTCTGAGGAACGGAAATGCCACGAACTATACCGTCCGCGAGGGAGTGCCCAACGAAGAGATATTGGGCTTCGCGCAGGATCGAGAAGGGACGATTTGGGCCGCAACCAAAGCCGGGCTCGCGCGGCTGGACGGCAATCGATGGAAGGCAGTGGGGAAAGACTGGAATTTCCCGGGAGGTCTTGTCCACACGATTTTCCTGGATCGTCAGGGAACCCTTTGGGTTTCCACCGAGAATACGCTGCTTTTTCTTCCATTGGGAGAGAGACGGTTTCAACCGACGGGTATTCGAGTCGGCGAGGTAACACAAATCGCGCAAGCCGCAAATGGGAAATTGTGGATGGCCGAGACGACGAGGTCAGTCCGGCCCATCCCCCTGTCGGATAAGCGGCAGCCTCCTGACGAAACTGAGGTCCAGGTCGGTTCGATCGGAATACTTGTTGATAACGACGGAGCCTTGTGGATTACCAGCTTGGGCGACGGTCTTCGTCGTTCTCAGGTTCCCGGAAGTCTGAAAGGCAAAATCGAGGGAATAAGTACCGCGGTCGAGTCGTTCACCGCGAAGGATGGATTAAGCGACGATTTCGTGCGCGCCATTCTTCAGGACCGCGAAGGAAATATCTGGGTCGGAACCAACAACGGTTTGGATCGCTTCCGCAAAACGAACCTGGTACCAGTTGTTCTCCCCTTCAAGCCCTGGAATGCTGTTTTGGCTGCTGGAGCTGACGGAGATGTCTGGATAGAAAACGCGCATTTCAAGTTCCGGCTTCAAGGTGGTCGCTCTGATCATGGTGGGGATCCGATTCCCGACGAAGCCCTAAATGCATACAGTGACCCAACCGGCGTAATTTGGTGGCTTTGCTGGAATTCCATCTATCGCTATGACGCGGGAAACTTAACCAAGATCGCGCTACCGCCGTCGTTTCCCAGGCTTTACCACGAGCGAACGATTGCGGCAACGGAAGACAGTTCCGGTGTGCTCTGGTTGGCTGCCGTAGGCGAAGGTTTGTTCTATCGGAAAAATGGAGAATGGCAACAACTTGAAACCGCGTCAGAATTCGCAAAGTTATCTCCCACGACAGCCTTCACGGACTGGATGGGCCGCGCATGGTTCGGATACGAGGGGGGCACAATCATTCTCCTGAAAGATCGAAACATCCAGACGGTTTTTCCTGCCGATGTTTCTCCCGTTGGAAGCGTAAGAGAAATCAATGGTCGGGGGCGACATGTATGGGTTGCGGGACAATTGGGGCTGGCTTTCTATGATGGGAAGCGCTTCCGACGCATCGACCCTGCGGAAACCGAATCATTTGGTTCGATCATGGGCGTTGAGGAGACACCCGACGGCAGCTTGTGGCTGGCTGCGAGCAAGGGGGTAATTCAAGTCCCCGCAACCGAAGTTCAGCATGCCTTGGACAATCCATCCTATCGCGTAAAGTGTCGTCTGTTCGACTCTTTCGATGGTCTTCCCGGCACATTCGCGGGTGCACCATCATATTCGTGGGAGATTCAGGGAACTGACGGCAACCTTTGGTTCATTGGGTCAAACGGAATCGTATGGGTCGATCCTGCCAACATCTCCACAAATGCGCTTCCTCCCCCTGTTCTGATTCGGTCTGTGAGAGCGAACGGCAGAGAAGCTGGATCGTTGACGAAGCTGGTCCTGCCACCGCGAACAACCGATCTGGAAATTGACTACACGGCGTTGGGCCTGGCTGTGCCGGAGAAGGTACGTTTTCGGTACAAGCTGGAAGGAGTGGATAAAGACTGGCAGGACGCGGGCACCCGACGCGGAGCTTTTTATACCAGGCTCGGTCCCGGCATATACCATTTCCGAGTCATAGCATGCAATAGCGACGGAGTCTGGAATGAAGAGGGAGCGCATCTGGACTTCAACATCGCGGCCGCCTGGTACCAGACGATTTGGTTCCGAGGGCTTTACGTGCTCGCTTTCTTCACACTGCTCTGGGCGGGTTATCAAATGCGTGTTCACCATTTGCATGAGCAGGAGAGGACATTCCGCGAGGCTGTAGAAACCATGCCGGCCCTGGCTTTTGTTGCCGACCCAAGGGGCAATCGCACGTTCTCGAACAGGGGATGGCTTGAATACACCGGATTGAACTCGGAAGAAGCATCAGCGTCAGGATGGGAAAAGACGATTCACTCGGACGATCTCAACCGCATCACCGGCAGATGGCGCGAATCGCAGACGACTGGCCAACCGCTGGATTGTGAAGCGCGGCTGCGCCGCGGATCCGACGGAGCCTATCGCTGGTTCCTGATACGCGCCGTGCCTGTGCGGGACAAGCGCAGGAACATTGTGAAATGGTGTGGCGCGGCAACAGACATTGAAGATCGCAAACGTGCCGAACAGCTTCAGGCCGATCTTACTCATGCGAGCCGGGTCAGTTCGATGGGAGAACTGGTTGCCTCCATTTCACACGAACTCGCACAGCCTATCACGGCAACAACCAATCATGCCAAGGCGTCTTTGCGATGGCTTCAGCGCGAACCGCCCGAAGTGAATGAAGCTCGCAAAGGAACGGAAAAGATCATCGAGGCGAGCATCTTTGCCTCGGAGATAATCCACCGCCTGCGATCGTTGTACAAAAAGTGCCCTCCTAAACGGGAGTTGATCGCGGTAAATGAGGTCGTTGGCGAAATGGCCGGGATGATGGGAGGTAAGGCCAGAGAACATGGCGTATCGATCCGCACCGATCTCAAAGATGATCTTCCCATGACCGTAACGGATAGAGTCCAACTTCAGCAGGTGCTCATGAACTTGATTCTGAATGGCATCGAGGTGATGAAAGATGAGGGCGGCGTAGTTACATTGAAATCGCGAATACGCATGGACGGCCAGATCGAGATCTCGATTAAAGATACGGGGCCCGGGCTGCCCGCGGGCAAGGCCGACCAGATATTCGACGCATTCTTTACGACGAAGCCGGAAGGCAGCGGCATGGGCTTGGCAATCAGCAAATCGATTGTCGAATCGCAAGGCGGCCGGATTTGGGCCGAGGGCGAAGGCGGGCACGGCGCAACGTTCCACTTCACTCTGCCAGTGGCTACCGTGGAAACAAGCCCTCCTAGGGACGTCGCATGAGCCGGCTCCCCTAGGAGTGGGTAACCTTGCCCAGTCGGAGGTCATTTAGTGCATCTCCGCCAAGGCGTTCATCGGTAACGCAGTACGAAGTTGGCGTCACAATAGACGCGGTGGACAACTGTGCCAGTCACATAAAACTGGTATCACTGCGATCCCGCCTGGATTCAGCTTGGCTTCGCCGGTGTTTGTTTTCCGGTTACGTCCTTTATTCCATCTCCGGTCTTCTCCGACGCCTTCTTAATGCCCTTCGCGGTGTCCTTGGCAACAACCTTGGTCCCGTGGCCTGTTCCCTTGATACCGGACTTCGTCGCATGCCCTACTTTCTTTCCTGCATGCTTAACCACCTGTCCGGTCTTGGCTGCACTCTTGTCCAAATCGTGAGCAGCATCCTGGCAAAGTGCCATCCCAACACAGACAACCAGCAATGCTGGAACCATTGCAACTCTTAGTGATTTCATTGTCTCTCCTCTTATCATCTATTGGCCTATCCGGAATGAGACGCACTTCGGCAGGCGACTAGTGCGATCGTAGCAACGAAACGCAGTTCCATAAATTACATGAACCTTGTACGCGTGCCGCATTGACTGTCGATCACCAGCTACCAGAAACATGTAATGGCGATCCTTCGAGATGCTCAATACGATAAAGCCGAGTCGGTCTTATGTTTTCGAAGATTGTCGTCGCCTTGAATGAACTACCTGAATCGCAGCGCGCCTTACGCACAGGGATTGAACTCTCTCGTTTATGCAATGCAGAACTCATGACGATCTCAATCCTGGGAATCTTCCCGCTTATAGCTCGTTTTCAATCGTTGTCGATCCAGGATCTCCTGCGGCGATGATGGAGGAGCAACGCCACCGTCACGAGGATATGCATGAGAAGGCTGCGAACCTGGCGCGAGAAATGGGTGTCCATGCGCATGGCGCAATCGCTGTTGGTAACGAGGTGCGTGAAATCCTTGCTTTTTTGAAAGAACATAGTACCGATTTGCTCGTCGTCGGGTTACTTCAACATGACTTCTACCTGTCCCGACTTTGGAACTCCATCTATGACCTGGCGCAGGAAGCTACCTGCAGCGTACTCGGCGTGTATTGATTGAGGACGCAAATGAGCAATCTAAAGACTGGGGAATTGAGGCAGGCCGGGAGGCCGTAAGGCATGAGCAAAAAATCCTGGATTATCCCGTTGATCGTCTTGCTCGCTGCCGCCGGCCTTCTCTTCGGCATCGCCGGGCACTGGACAGGTTGGCAGGCGAGCCGCGCTAATCAAGAAACTGACGATGCTTACCTGAAAGCTGACGTGACGCCTTTGAGCACCCGGATTTCTGGAACCGTTCGAAGAGTTAATGTTGGCGATTATCAAAGCGTGAAGGCAGGCCAGTCGCTTATCGAACTTGATGATGACGACTATCGAGCGGCATTGGATCAATCTCGGGCAGCTTTGGCTGCATCTAAAGCCGCTCTCGAGGACAATCAAGCAGCTAAGAGAATACAGGATGCTGAAATCGAGTCAGCAACCGCCGGAGTAGTCCAGGCACAAGCCGCAATAGATGCAGCAAAGGCCGGAATCGCCTCTGTTTCACCCGAACTCGACAGAGCACTCGCCGAGTTGCATCGGCAGCAAGCCTTATTCGATACGAAGGCCGCCACTCATCAACAGCTGGAAGCGGCCACAGCTCAGGAAGGGGAGCTCCGTGGCCTGCTTGAGGCGCGTAAAGCGGACCTCGCGCGAGCTGAAGGAGCCCTCGCCGCAAGTCAAAGTCAACTTGAGGCTGCCAAGCGCCAGCGAGTGGCACTCAATACAAAAGATGATGTTTACAAAGCAGACATTCAGGCGAAGCAGGCCGCGATCGTCGTCGCACAAGTAAATTTGGCCTACACGCGCATAGCAGCTCCAGCTGACGGAACGGTTGGGGAACGTCATGTTCTTGCCGGCCAGTTAGTCGCTCCAGGCACTCAGACAATTGATCTCGTGCAGAGTGACGTTTGGGTTCAAGCCAATTTCAAAGAAACCCAACTGACCAACATGCAAGTTGGAGATTCGGCGGACGTTCGGGTCGACACGTTTCCGAATCGTGTATTTCATGGCAAAGTAGATCAGTTGTCTCCCGCAAGCGGTTCACAGTTTGCCCTTCTGCCTCCAGACAACGCGACAGGAAACTTCACAAAGGTCGTTCAGAGAGTGCCTGTCAAGATCGTGCTGTACCCAGGCCAGCCCGATCTCGACCGTCTGCGTCCCGGCTTCTCTGCAGTTGTTACCGTTCATACCAGGAAGACTGGCCGCAGTTCGGACGGTGATCAATGACAGATTCCGGCGTCAATTCGGCTGAAGCCCAGCCGACCCTGGCCACCCATCCATTTCTCGGGATTGCCGGCGTACTTCTCGGCGCAATGATTGCAACTTGCACAGGGAGGTTGATGAGCGTGGGCTTGGCCGACATTCGGGGAGCGTTGCATCTTGGGGCCGATGAAGCGTCTTGGATCAACACTTCATTCAATGCATCGATGATGTTTATCGGTCCATTTTCTGTATATTTGGGTGGGCTTCTCGGTCCGCGCCGTGTCCTTCTGGCTTGCGCATGGATCTTTACTGCAGTGAGTTGTCTGATTCCGTTTTCCCATTCGCTCGGCGCCGTGATCGCATTGCTCATCCTTGCCGGCCTTAGCGCGGGCACATTCTATCCGCTCACCCTTTCCTTCGTATTGCGCACTTTACCTATGCGCTATGTCTTGCTAGGGATCGCAGTGTATGCGACTGACATCATATTCACGACGGATATGGCGCAGGCCTGGGAATCTTTTTTTATTGAGCACCTCTCATGGCGTTGGATCTTCTGGAACGGCACTGTTCTCACGCCAGTGATGATCGCGCTGATCCACGTCGGCATCCCGCGGCAGCCGCTTCCAAAGCCGCGACCTGGGCATCCTGCTCCGAATTGGAGGGGCTTTCTATACGCAAGCCTCGGGGCCTCGCTCCTGTATATGGTGCTCGATCAGGGACAACGATTGGATTGGTATCACTCCTCGCTCATCATTGGCCTGACGGCCTCAGGCGTGCTGCTAATACTCGCAGCGTTCATTCGGCACTTACTCCTGCCGAATCCCCTTGTAAACTATCAGTTCCTCATCCGCAGAAACACATTGCTGCTCGCTCCTGTTCTAGTGAGCTTTCGTTTTGTGATGCTCGCAACCGTGGTAAGTATCCCGAGCTTTCTGGGTTCTGTTAAGGGGTTCCTTCCTTTGCAAGAGGCCCCCGTGCTGATCTGGGTCGCGCTGCCCCAGTTTGTGCTCGGAGTGGCTGCCATGTCATTGATGCGCACAATCGATCCCCGACTAATCCTCACAGCAGGCTTCGGGCTGGTCGGAATTGCATGTTTGCTCGATGCGCGAGCCACTTCGGTGTGGGCCGGCCCCAACTTCGGAATCGCCCAGGCTGTGATGGCCATCGGGTTGGCACTAGCCTTTAACTCGATGGTCGGCTCTATTGTGCTTGAGGTTATTGACACCGGGGCATTGACACGACCAGCAGACATATTGACATTTGCCGGGTTCTTCCAGGTGATGCGCTTATTTGGCGGCGAATTGGGGGCAACCTTTATGGGGCACTTCATCGCGATCCGAGAAGAGTTCCACTCAAATATTCTTGGCCTCAACGTTCAACTTCACAATGGCATTACCGCTTACAGGCTCCTTGAGCTTCAACATGCCTTCGCTTCGCGCTCCACCGGTGTGACCGCGACCGGCCGTGCCGGAGAACTGCTGGGGCTGCAAGTCCGGCAGCAGGCGTTCACTCTCGCGATCTCCGACAGTTTTCTTCTTCTTGCTGCGTGCTGTGTCGCATGTCTAGTCGTGGTTGCCTTCATGTCCAGGGTTCCAACTCAGTACCGGCAAGTCACTGCCGGTCCTGCGGAGGCCAAATGAGAAGGACGCTCCATAGAGTGGGAGGGAGTACGATACGAGGCTCAATCGCGCAGTGGGGGCTTCGTTCAGGGGTCTGGTTGTTCTTGCCTATTTCGTTAATAGGCGGGTCGTTTTGCATCGGTATGATGGCACAAACAGCATCTCCGACTCCGGTGCGCCTAACACTGGATCAGGCGATCGATCTTGCATTGAAACAGAATCATTCTGTTCGTCTCCGCTCTCTCTCTGTCGAGCAGATGCAGAGTAAGAAGGACGAAGCGAGGTCCAATTATCTACCTCACATCAAGGCAACTGGGAGCATGCTTTACATAACTGAACTCGAAGGTGTGGCAATACCGGCAGGAACATTTGGGAACTATCCATCAACCGGTCCGGTGCCATCGAAGCCACTCTTTATAGATCAGGGCTCTAGCACTAGCTACACCGGGGGAGTGGGTTTAGAGCAGCCTCTCACGCAACTGTTCCGCATCCACGAGGCGAATGTTGCGGCAAAGGAGGATATTCTCATCGCAAGAACACAGCTTGACCAAACGCAGGATTCCATCGCACTGCAAGTCCGGCAGCTCTATTACAATATCTTGATCAATGAACGGAAGCTTGACGCATCTCAGGATCAATTAGCCACCGCTCAGGTCAAAGATGAAGAGAGTCGTAGCGGCGTAGAGCGAGGCAACGCCCTGGAAGTATCGGCGCTCCAGAGTAAAGCCAGTATTCTACAAGCACAGCAGGAGAGCCTAACCTTGCGGCTCGAAGGAAATGACCTGCGGCGTCAGCTAGCGGACACGCTTGGGCTCCCAGTCAATACCCCGATCGAACTCGACCCCGGAGCAGCGGCGGCTACGCTGAACATTCCGTCTCGAGCTGACGCAGTCCGGACCGCCCTCGAACAGAACCAAGATCTCAAAGCAGCCCGGGAGGCTCTCATAAAAGCACAGGCCGGGCTGACGGCCGCCAAGGACGCCTACATCCCCGATATCACTGCTCTATCCCACTACCACTATCAAAGTGGTGTGCCGCTTCTGGTCCATAATTTTGGAACCTTCGGCTTCTCGCTCAACTACGACCTCTTCGACGGTGGACACCGCGAAGCCAATATCCGGGACGCGCGAACCGAGGTGCGTTCTGCCGAAGTGAAGGTGGACGAGCTGAAGTCCGCGATCGAGGTGCAGGTACAAGGTATTTGCGACAGAATTGACGAACTCAGGCAGATGGTTGCAGTTGCGGAACAGATTGTAGAAGTCCGAACGGAGGCGGCCCGGCTGTCCGATCGCCAGTTTGAACAGCACGCGGCGCTCAATTCCACACGTAGCCAAGCTCACGCGGACATGGCAAGCGCAACCGCATCACTATTGGAGGCGAATTGTGGCCTCTCGCTTGCGGAGGCCGATTTGAAGAGAGCCATCGGCCAGATGCCGCATTAGACAGGGTTTCGCGCTCAGAATTAAATGAGTGCACGAAGGTGGGTAGGACCTCCATGGATAGCACCCTTACCAGCGTCTTGGCCGCGCTCAGCGGCTCCGTCATCGGTGCAACAACTCCCGTGCTTAGCAATTTTGTAATTCAACGAAGCGCGACACAGCGAGAGATGACGAATCGCGAAATCGCTCAACGCGAGGAGCTCTACTCGGAATTCATACGCCAGGGAACGAGCTGTTATGCAAAAGCACTCTCACAAAGCTTGGAAAACATCGATGAGATTGTGGCGATGTATGCGCTTGTGAATAGAATCAGGCTCTTCGCATCCCGCAACGTACTCGAGGCTGCCGAAGCGTTTGTAAAAAAGCTGGTCGCAAGATATGGCGAAAAGAACATGACCATCGAACAAATCAAATCAGTGGCCCTGGGACAACACGCGGATCCCCTGAACGATTTCGCACTCAAGTGCCGAGCAGAGCTTCACGAGGTCTATGCACGAGGAAGTTGGAGAAATAAATGATCCTCACATGCACGACCCAACCTGTTACCGCTCATCTTGGCATAAAGTGCAGATTGCTGCAGAAGGTCAGGGAACGAAGAACTGGGGGGCCGCAGT
>Ga0302324_100026527_pt1 | contig 11064 bp, 6 predicted proteins | sample Palsa_T0_1_FD_201949 | JGI IMG/M metagenome (GOLD analysis project Ga0302324, IMG submission 201949) | Peat permafrost microbial communities from Stordalen Mire near Abisko, Sweden - Palsa_T0_1 | ecosystem: Environmental > Terrestrial > Soil > Palsa > Peat permafrost | place: Sweden: Abisko... | reverse complement strand
ATATTGATCTTGACGGTGTTTCACCGTCTCGCGCGGATATTCGCGCAGCCGGTCATAAACTTGATAATCGTCAGTCGCCAGCAAGCTGACTTTATCAGATACGACCTCCCGAACGAATGTGCTGGCCGTTTCGGCGGTGACACTATTCAGCACACGAGCAATCACGTTGCCCTTCCGCTGCGCTGCGCCAATCACCGGAATTTTGCCAGAACCTTCGCCGCCGCGCCCGCCGCTCTTTTTGTCCCAATGCCTCCAGTAGTCTTTTCCGCCCACATATGTTTCGTCCACCTCGACAATGCCGCCAAGCTTCTCTTGCGGCTGCATCATCGCGGCACGGATTTTGTGCGTCATATTCAGCGCGGTTTCGTAAGAGCCGAAGCCCATTTGCCGCTGAATTTGGAGCGAGCTAATTCCCTTTTTGCTCGTGGTCATCAAGTGGACGACCTTAAACCACTGCCGAAGCGGCTTGTTCGTGTTTTCAAAAATCGTGCCAGCGATTACGGAGAAGCGATAGCCCTGATCGGGCGCACACTGATAGCACTGCCACTTAAACGGCATCGTGCTAACTGGAAAAACCTTTACCGCACCGCAGCGCGGGCAGATGACGCCTTGCGGCCAGCGGCGGCGCATCAGATAGGACCTGCAGGCATCCTCATCGCCAGCCGGAAACATAGCCTCAAACTGGCCTTCGGTCATCTGATGGACGGGCTTTGGGCGGGGTTTTCGGGTCGCCATTTCCGTGCTCCATTCCTAAGAACGGAGACAGAATATCACGTTTTCCGTGCCAGTCAAGAGGCAGATAATCGCCTTCCGGAACGGCGCCCTGCACAAAGCGAGGTAATTGTGCCATAACCGAAACGGTGACCTCGTGTCAAGGAAAAAGTGACGGAGTCGCCATTTTCGGGAGCGGCGAAGGGTCACAACCTTATGGCGAATCTGGCGCCGAGCGGCCAAAATGTCCCAATACGGCTGTCGCCGAGATTCGTAGGGTAAAACGAGCGGTTATGAACGCTGTTGAAATCGAGGAAGCGGTATCAAAGTTAGTGGCGGCGCCCTTCGACGCGGCCGAATTTCCTTTCGCATTCCTCGCCGCCTTCGGCAATAAGGAAACCACAGTCAAGCGCCTGCGGGGCGCCTCGTCCAATTCATCAGACGTGCAAGGCGGCGTTCTTCAACGCAACAACATCCACATTGCGGTCTGCCCGGAAGGGAGCGTCAGCGAGACTCTTGGCAAGCTGCGCACGAGCCCGAAGACCACTGCGAACAAGGCCAAGTTCATCCTCGCAACCGACGGCGTCACGCTGGAGGCTGAGGACCTCAATTCCGGCGAAACGCTCGCATGCGCCTATCCTGATCTTCCCAATCGCTTCAGCTTTTTCCTGGCGCTTGCCGGCATCACAACGACAAAGCCGATCCGCGACAACGCATTCGATATCAGGGCCACCGGGCGTCTAAACAAACTCTACATCGAGCTTCTGAAAGAGAATCCGGACTGGGGAACTGTGGCGCGCCGCCACGATATGAATCATTTCATGGCGCGGTTGATCTTCTGCTTCTTCGCCGAAAGCACGGATATATTTATCGGCGACAATCTGTTCACGGCGACGATCGAGCGGATGAGCGAGCGAAATTCGTCAAACACCCATGAGGTGATTGGCGAAGTGTTCCGGGCCATGAATACCAAGATGGCCGACCGTGCCGGCGCCGAAATACGAAGTTGGGCCGACTCTTTCCCCTATGTGAACGGTGGATTGTTTTCGGGGAGCCTGGATGTGCCGCACTTTTCGCGGTTGGCGCGCTCCTATCTCCTGCACATCGGCAGTCTCGACTGGAAGCAGATCAACCCCGACATTTTCGGCTCGATGATCCAGGCAGTCGCGGAGGACGAAGAGCGTGGCGCGCTTGGCATGCACTACACCAGCGTGCCCAATATTCTGAAGGTACTCAATCCGTTGTTCCTCGACGACCTGCGCGCGCGGCTCAACGAAGCCGGGGACAATTCCCGCACCTTGCTCAATTTGCGTCGGCGCATTGCGAAGATCAGGGTATTCGATCCAGCCTGTGGTTCAGGCAATTTCCTCGTGATCGCTTACAAGGAGATGCGGGCGATCGAGGCCGAGATCAACAAGCGCCGGGGCGAATCGGACCTACGCTCCGTGGTTCCGTTGACCAACTACCGCGGCATTGAGTTACGCGATTTTCCGGCGGAGATCGCGCGTCTCGCTCTCATTATCGCTGAGTTTCAGTGTGACGTGCTCTATCGTGGGCCGAAACTTGCACTGGCCGAGTTTCTCCCACTCGATGCCGAGAACTGGATTACCTGCGGCAACGCACTGCAGATCGATTGGCTCAGCGTCTGGCCGGCCACGGGGACGGGAGTAAAGTTTCAAGCAGATGATTTGTTTAATTCGCCACTCGATCAAGCACAGATCGATTTCGAGAACGAGGGAGGCGAAACCTATATTTGCGGAAATCCACCTTACTCCGGTTACAACAAACAAGCGAAGGCTCAAAAGGAGGATCTCGAATACGTTTTCAATGACTTGTTGAAGAATTGGGGTAATCTCGACTATGTGGCCGCGTGGTTCGTAAAGGCGGCGATTTATTTGAGGAACGCTAACGGAGCGTCGGCATTCGTCGCTACTAACTCAATCTGCCAGGGTGGCCAAGTTGCAGTTCTTTGGCCTTTGATCGACAAACTCGGCGCTCATATTCACTTTGCTTATAGCTCATTTAAATGGAGGAATCTTGCTGCGAACAACGCCGGCATCACCGTCGTTATCGTCGCCCTTTCCACGCAGCCACTGAAAACTGCTAAGCTTTTTGATGTTGAAGAGGATGAGACGTCCGTCAGAAACGTCCCGAACATCAATGGGTATCTCATCCCAGGCCCTGCGATATACGTGGGCAAGGAGTCGCAGCCGATATCCGATCTTGCGAAGATGAGTTTCGGAAATCATCCCTACTATGCTGCAGATTTAATAATGTCGATTGCTGAGGCGCGTGACCTCGTCAATGCTGACGCGAGGTCGGCGCGATTTCTTCGGCCGATTTATGGGTCGACGGAGGTCATAAACTCACACCCCCGTATGTGCTTATGGATCGAGGATGGGCTGCGCGGAGAGGCGGAGCAAATCGCAGAAATCAGACGACGTGTCGAATCTGTTCGCGAAACGAGAAAACGAAAGCTCAGCGACGCTAGCGCACAGACCCTCGCGGATTTACCCCGCTGCCCATGATCGCAATGATGAGACGCTGGAACGCATCTATATCGGCCGGCGCTTCCGCAATGACACCGAACGGCTGGAAAAGCTGTTCGAACTCTACACCAAAATGGTCGGGTCCAAGGACGGCAAGGCCAAAGGCCGCGTCAGGAAGCCGTCTGTTGAAGCGGGCTCCTGAATGCCTAAATTTGACTGGGACCCCGACAAGAATGCCGGCAACCTCGCCAAGCACGGCATTTCGTTCGAGGAAGCCGCGACGATTTTCGAAGGTCCGGTTTTTACGGTAGCCGACGAAGACCCCGTGGATGAGGTGCGCGAGCGGAGTTATGGGCTGATCAACGGGATTACGGTAGTATGCGTGATCCATACCGATCGAAACGGAGCGACAAGGATCATCAGCTCACGAAAAGCAACCAAGAGCGAACGAGACCTGTTTAATGCCTATCTCAAAGCAGCGGGCTACTGAAATCGAGGCGATAGCCGAGAAGGATATCGACACCTCGGACATTCGGGAGGTGGGCGAGGAGTTCTTCAAGAAGGCGAGGCTCCGGCTGCCAACGGCGGCCGGCGCAACGGGCAAGTTTACCGTGCCGTCAGTTTCGGTGTCCTATGCGCGGACCGGTGCGTCGACCAAGATCAACGCGCTTGGCATGCGTCCGATGCAGGAGGGCGCCTACGAGCGGCGCGGCGAGCAATACCTTCTGATCAAGTCACCGCCGGCCTCCGGCAAAAGCCGGGCGCTGATGTTCATCGCGCTCGACAAGCTGCACAATCAGGGCCTCAAACAGGCCATCATTGTGGTGCCGGAGAAGGCGATCGGCGCAAGCTTTTATGACGAGCCGCTCACACAGTATGGCTTCTGGGCCGACTGGCGGGTCGAGCCGAAGTGGAATCTGTGCAATGCGCCGGGTGCGGACAACGGCGGAAAGGTCGAGGCCGTCGGCGCGTTCCTGCAGAGCGACGACAAGGTATTGGTGTGCACCCATGCCACGTTCCGCTTCGCCGTCGACGAGTTCGGGGTGGAGGCTTTCGACAACCGGCTGATCGCGGTCGACGAGTTCCACCATGTTTCGGCCAATCCCAACAACAAGCTCGGCGCGCATCTCGGGCAGTTCATTGCCCGCGACAAAATTCATATCGTGGCGATGACCGGCTCTTATTTCCGGGGCGACGCCGAAGCGGTGCTGGCGCCGCAGGACGAAGCCAAATTCGATACGTTCACCTACACCTATTACCAGCAGCTCGATGGCTACGACTATCTCAAGCAGCTCGATATCGGTTATTTCTTCTACAACGGCCCCTATGTCGACGACATCGCAAAGGTCCTCGATTCAGATCAGAAAACCATCGTCCATATTCCCAGCGTGAACTCGCGGGAAAGCACGCTGCGTGGCAAGACGACCGAAGTCGAAGATATCATGCACGCGCTCGGGACATGGGAGGGCAAGGACCCGATTACCGGCTTTGATCTGGTCAAGCGTGCGGACGGGCGAAAGTTGAAAATCGCCGATCTGGTTGACGATGGGCCGGAGCGGCATGCCAAAGTGCTGGCCGCGCTGAAGGACCCCGCGCAGAAGAACAACCGGGACAATGTCGATATCATCATCGCGCTCGGCATGGCCAAGGAAGGCTTCGACTGGATTTGGTGCGAACACGCCTTGACGGTGGGCTATCGCTCAAGCCTCACGGAGATCGTCCAGATCATCGGGCGGGCGACCCGGGACGCTCCGGGGAAGAGTCGCGCGCGGTTCACCAACCTGATCGCTGAGCCGGATGCCTCGGAACTCGCTGTCAGCGAGGCAGTGAACGACACGCTCAAGGCCATCGCCGCAAGTTTGCTGATGGAGCAGGTGCTGGCGCCGCGTTTCACTTTTACGCCGAAGAATCCGAACAGCGGTCCGATCGAAGGCTATGATTACGGCGAGGGTGGTTATGATTCGACGAAATGCAATGTCGGCTTCAGCCACACGACGGGCCAGTTCCAGATCGAACTCAAGGGCCTTGCTGAACCCAAGAGCAAGGAAGCGGCGCGTATCTGCCAGGAGGACCTCAACGAGGTCATTGCCGCCTTCGTGCAGGATAAGAACACGATCGAACGGGGCATTTTTGACAAGGAAGTGGTGCCCGAAGAGCTGACGGTAGCCCGGATGGGCAAGATCGTCAGGGACAAGTATCCCGAGCTGACCGAAGAGGATCAAGAAGCAGTGCGGCAGCATGCCATCGCGGCGCTCAATTTGACACAAGGCGCCCAGCAGGCCGCATTGCAAAGGAGCGACGGCGAACAGCAGGCCAATACGGCTTTGATCGATGGCGTGCGCAAATTTGTGCTCAGCGTCACCGAACTCGACATTGATCTGATCGACCGGATCAATCCGTTTGGCGAAGCCTACGCGATCCTCGCCAAAGGGATGAATGCGGACAGACTGAAGCAGGTGGAGGCAGCGATCGCGGCTAAGCGCACGAGCCTGACGCCGGAGGACGCCAAGCAGCTTGCGGCCCGCGCCGTCAGATTCAAAAAGGAACGCGGCCGGCTTCCCTCGATCAGCTCGCCGGATGCGTGGGAAAAGCGCATGGCCGAAGGTGCGGCTGCTTTCGTCCGCTTCAAGGATGAGGGGCGCTATGAGCGAACCTGATCTCGACGAACTGCGGGCAGAACTCGACGCGTTCGCGCAGCCGGAAAAGAAAGGCGGCCGCTCCGCGCGCGAGGAACGCATCATTGCGGGGTTGGAGGAAATCCAGCGGTTCGTGGAGAAGCATGGCCATCCGCCGCTGCATGGCGAAGATCGAGATATCTTTGAACGGCTTTATGCGGTGCGGCTTGATCGGCTGTGCGCGTTGGAGGAATGCCGCTCGCTCCTCAAGCCACTGGATTATCAGGGTCTGTTGACGGAAAGCACCGCCGCGGCGGGTTTCGAAGACTCGCCGGACGTCGACGAGTTGGCCGCCGAATTGGGAAACGCATCAGATTCGTCCGACATTACCGAACTCCGTCATGTCCGCACCAGCGCCGACAAGCGCGCCGCCGAGGAAATCGCCAATCGGCAGAGGTGCGAGGACTTCGACCGCTTCAAACCGCTCTTTGCGGCGGTTCAACAGGAGATCGAAGGCGGCATACGGCAGACGCGGCCCTTCGAACTTAAAGCGGAAATCAGACCGGGAAGCTGGTTCATCGTCGGCGGCCAGAAGGCCTATGTCGCCGAGATGGGCGAAATGTACACAAACGCCCAAGGCCGCACCGACGCGCGGCTTCGCGTGATTTTCGACAACGGCACCGAGAGCAACATGCTCATGCGGTCATTGCAACGCGCGCTTCACAAGGACGAGGCGGGGCGGCGGATCACCGATCCCGTCGCCGGCCCGTTATTTGCCGACAAGGCTGCAGACGACGACATCGAAAGCGGCACCATCTACGTGCTGCAAAGCAAGTCCGACAATCCCGAGATCGCGGCGCGTCGCGATCTGATTCACAAAATTGGCGTGACCGGCGGCAAGGTCGAGACGCGGATCGCACACGCCGCACTGGACGCAACCTATTTGCTTGCGGACGTGGAAGTCGTTGCAACTTACAAGCTCTTCAACATCAACCGCGTGCGCCTGGAGAACATCATTCACCGCGTGTTTGCGCCGGCACAGCTCGATTTGACGATCGAAGACCGCTTCGGCAATCTCGTGAAGCCGCACGAATGGTTTCTCGTGCCGCTTTCGGTGATTGACGAGGCGGTGGAGAAAATCAAAGACGGCTCAATTATTCATTTCGAGTACGACCCGCACACGGCTTCACTGAAGAAGATCGACGCGGCGGCCGCGTAGTCACTAAGCGTTTTCGGTAGCGCCGCGACAATTCGACAGGCCTCCGCCGCGGCGGGTATAATGCCAGCGGGGCGCGGCGGCGCGGCACGATCGGTAATGTCCGGAATAATCGGAAAAATAAAGCGACTTGATCGCGGGCTGGTGATTTCCGCGCTCGGGCATGTCGGCCTGCTGGTGATCGGGCTTTTGTACCTGGGCGCGAGCGCGCACGAGGCGGTACCGCCCGAGGCGACGCTGGTCGAGCTCGTGCGGCCCCAAGACATCCCGCACCTTTCCGGCGCGCCGAACGATTTGCGGCTGTCGGGCGCCGACAAGGAGGGCAAGCCGCAGCCTCCCACGCCTGCGCAGGAGGCTAAGCCGCGGCCGGAGCAGAAACCGCAGAAGCCACAACGCGACGCGCAACAAAGCCCGCCGCCAAAAACGCAAACGCCGCCGCTGCCGCAAATGGAGGTGGGGGAGGCGATGAACGCGCCGCTGGAGCAGCCGCCCGATCCGCCGGCGCCTGACGCGCCGCCGACACCGGACGAAGCCGCGAGTCTCGCCGAACGCGCCCAAATGGCGCTGTTGGGCGGCCGGCTCGGCGGCGGCTTTAACGCGCCGCCGGTCGATTCACCGGTCGTCGGCTACGACTTCACCGAGCCGTTCCGCCGCGCGGTGAGCTCCTGCGCGCCGCCGGTGCCCGGCGTCGATCCGCGCGAGAACATCAGCGTGCGGATCCGGATTTTCCTCAATCGCGACGGCACGGTGGCCGCGGCGCCGCGTATGCGCGAGATAAATCCGTCGCCGCAACAACAAGCGATGATGCAAGCCTTCGCCGCCGCGCTCGAAAAGTGTCAGCCCTACACCATGCTGCCGCAGGACAAATACGCGCAGTGGAAAACGCTCGACCTCGTGGTCTTTCCGATGCAATCCTTCGGCGGGTGAGGGGCATGAAGTTCACCTCCCCCTGGAGGGGGGAGGTCGCCGCGCTACGCGCGGCGGGAGGGGGTGAACTTCTTCTCGGGTTTTTCACCCCACCCCGCTCGCTTTGCTCGCGACCCTCCCCCTCCAGGGGAGGGTGAAAGCAACGGTATTCTCGCGAGGAATTTCTCTTCCCCGCTTCGCGGGGCAGATGAAAATCACCCCAGCCTGCGGTCGAATTCGAGCACGGCGTTGAGGAGGACCTGCGCGCCGGCGGCGCATTCGTCGAAGCTGGTACTTTCCGCCTCGTTGTGCGAAATGCCGCCGGCGCACGGCACGAAAATCATGGTGGTCGGCGCGACGCGCGCGACGTAAGCGGCGTCGTGGCCGGCGCCGGAAATCATGTCGCGCGACTTGAAGCCGGCTTTTTGCGTGCCGGCGCGCACGCAGTCGATGAGTTCGGGCGCGAATTTCACCGCCGGCGAATCCCAGATGCGTTTTTCTTCGTAAGTCAGTTTTGCCGCGGTGAGGATGTCGGCGAGCGAGGCGCGCAGTTTCTGCTCCATGACGTCGAGCACCTTGTCGTCGGGGTGGCGGAAATCGACGGTGAAGAACACTTCGCCGGGCACGACATTGCGGCTGTTCGGCTTGTTCTCGATCAGGCCGACGGCGCCGACCGCCTCGGGGGCGTGTTCGAGCGCGATCGCCTCGATGCGCTCGACCATGCGCGCGGCGCCGACGAGCGCGTTCTTGCGCAGCCGCATCGGCGTGGCGCCGGTATGCGCCTCCTGGCCGGTGACGGTGACCTCGTACCAGCGCATGCCCTGCACGCCTTGCACAATGCCGATCATTTTTTGCTCGTCTTCGAGGATCGGGCCCTGCTCGATGTGCAGTTCGAACATGGCGGAGAATGTGCGGGAGCCGGCTTTTTCCGGGCCGCGATAGCCGATGCGGGTAAGCTCGTCGCCGAAGGTTTTGCCGTCGCGGTCGGTGCGGCCGTAAGCATAGTCCGGCGTGAACACGCCGGCGAACACGCCGGACGCCAGCATCGCCGGCGCAAAGCGCGAGCCTTCCTCGTTGGTCCAGTTGACGATCTCGATCGGCGCATTGGTCTCGTAGCCGGTCTCGTGCAGGGTGCGCAAAGCTTCGAGCGCGCCGAGGACGCCGAGCACGCCGTCAAACTTGCCGCCGGTCGGCTGGGTGTCGAGATGCGAGCCCATGGCGATCGGGGAGAGCGCGTTGTTCCTTCCGGGGCGGCGCGCGAACATGTTGCCGACTTCATCAACTGAAACGGTGCAGCCGAACGCTTCGCATTTTTGCCTGAACCAGTCGCGCACCTTGCGGTCGAGGTCGGTAAGCGTCAGCCGGCAGATGCCGCCCTTGGCGGTGGCGCCGAACTGCGCGGTCTCCATGATGGTGTCCCAGAGGCGCTGGGAATTTATCTGGAGGTTTTGGGTAGGCGGCATGATTACTCCTCATATCGTCATGCGCGGGCTTTTGACCCGCGCATCCCTGCGGGGCCGCCGCGAGAAGACGGCCACGTTAGACCATCATCGAAGCAGCATGGATTGCCGGGTCAAGCCCGGCAATGACGAAGTAAGAAGGCGGCGAGAGGGGTTCTTACTGCTCCCGCAAGGGGAGGGCTCAGCGCGGGCCGCCTCGGTTCCGGCTCGACTTACGGCGTCACCGGCACGCGCTCGACCGGGTGCGGGGCGTTGACTTCGCGCCACTCGGAATTGGCGACATGCACGGCGGGGAACGGATCGCGCGCGACGTATTGGCCGGCGCCGGCCTTGGCGCGCAGGTCGCCGTCAAGCCAAACGATCTCGCCGCGCGACAGCGTGACCCGCGGCAGCCCGGTGCAGGCAAAGCCCTCGAACACATTATAATCGATGCGGCTGATTTGCTTCTTTGCCGAGATCGTCTTGGTGGCTTTCGGGTCGAACACGATGATATCGGCATCGGAGCCGACGGCGACCGCGCCCTTCTTCGGATAGATATTGAGAATGCGGGCGATGTTGGCGGACGTCACCGCGACGAATTCTTCCTTGGTGAGGCGGCCGGGCGTGACGCCCGCGGTCCAGAGCACCGACAGGCGATCTTCCAGTCCGCCGGTGCCGTTGGGGATTTTGGTGAAGTCGGCGCGGCCGAGCCGCTTCTGTTCGGTGGTAAACGCGCAATGGTCGGTGGCGACCGCGTGCAGCGAGCCTGATTGCAATCCGGCCCACAAGCTGTCGCGATGCTCCTTGGTGCGGAACGGCGGCGACATCACGCGGCGCGCGGCATATTCCCAATCCTTGTTGCGGTATTCGTTCTCGTCGAGCACGAGGTGCTGGATGATCGGCTCGCCGTAGACGCGCTGGCCGGCAGCGCGGGCGCGCGCGATCGCTTCATGCGCGTCGCGGCTCGAAGTGTGGACGATATAGACCGGACAGCCGGCCATGTCGGCGATCATGATGGCGCGGTTGGTGGCTTCGCCTTCGACCGCGGGCGGCCGCGAGTAAGCATGGCCTTCGGGCCCGGTCATGCCGCTGCCAAGATAATATTGCTGCAGGTGCCAGATCAGGTCGCCATTCTCGGCGTGGACAATCGGCATGGCGCCGAGCGCCGAGCAGCGCGCGAACGAATTGTAGAGCTGGTCGTCGTTGACCATCAGCGCGCCCTTGTACGCCATGAAATGCTTGAAGGTGTTGATGCCGTAGGTTTTGACCACGGTCTCCATCTCGTCGAACACCGACTTGTCCCACCAGGTCACCGCCATGTGGAAACCGTAGTCGCCGGCCGCGCCTTCCGCCTTCCTTCGCCAGTCCTGATAGGCCGCGAGCATCGATTGGCCGGGCGAGGGAATGCACATATCGACGACCATGGTGGTGCCGCCGGACAGCGCCGCTTTGGTGCCCCACTCGAAATCGTCGGCGGTCACCGTGCCCATGAACTCGAATTCGAGATGGGTGTGCGGGTCGATGCCGCCCGGCATGACGTAACATCCGCCGGCATCGATGACTTCGGCCCCGGCCGGCGCTTGCAGGTTGGCGCCGACGGCGACGATCGTGCTGCCGTCGACCAAAACGTCGGCGCGCCGCGAATTATCGTGATTGACGACGGTGCCGCCGCGAATGAGCTTCGTCAT
>Ga0302324_100026525_pt1 | contig 11064 bp, 5 predicted proteins | sample Palsa_T0_1_FD_201949 | JGI IMG/M metagenome (GOLD analysis project Ga0302324, IMG submission 201949) | Peat permafrost microbial communities from Stordalen Mire near Abisko, Sweden - Palsa_T0_1 | ecosystem: Environmental > Terrestrial > Soil > Palsa > Peat permafrost | place: Sweden: Abisko... | reverse complement strand
TGTATTGATAAGTGGAGATGTCCAGAGAATCCTTGGCCGCTTTGACCGCCAACTGGGTAGCCGCCGCTTCGTCGGCCAGAATCTTGAGCGCCGCCAGATTGTCCTCGACTTGCTGAAAGGCGGTCAGCACCGTCTGCCGGTAAGTCGCTACCGTATTGTCGAAGAGCGCTTCCGCCTGCTTCACCTGCGCGCGCCGCTTGCCGCCCTCGAAGACTGTTTCCGACAGTTGCGGGCCGATAGAGAAAAAGCGGCTCGGCCAGGTAAGCCATTTGGCGAAATTGGTGTTCTCAAACCCCGCCGATGCGCTGAGCGTGAGTGTCGGATAGTAGGCGGCCACGGCGATGCCGATCTGCTCCTGCACCGATGCCATCTGGCGCTCGGATGCGGCAATGTCGGGGCGCCGCTCGAGCAGAGTGGAAGGCACGGCTACGGGGACAGGCGGCGGAGGCGTCTTGAGCAGCATGGCGGGAACGGTGAGTTCCGCGGGCGGCTTCCCGATCAGAATGGCGACGGCGTGCTCGTATTGCGCGCGCGCCACTCCTAGGTCGATCAACTGCGCCCTGGTAGTATCCAGCTGCGTTTGCGCCTGCGCCACATCCGCACCCGAAGCCACTCCGCCCTTGTAACGGTTTTGCGTCAGGGTCAAATACTCTTCGTATGATTTCGCCGTAGTCCTAAGCAGGTCTTCGTCGCCATCGGTGCCGTGCAGATTGAAGTAGTCTTGCGCCAGCTCGGCCTGGTAGGACAGGCGGGCATTCTCCAGGAGGGCAAAATCCGCTTGGGCAGTCGCCTGGCTGGCCTTGATATTCCGCCGGACCGCGCCCCAAATATCCGGCACCCACGAAGCGGTAGCCGCCAAATCATAGATGCCCACCACGCTGGTGGTGGCCAACTGACTGCTGCCTTGGCTGCCCGATCGCGAGGCGGATATCGACGGACCGATGCCGACGGTCGGATATAAGGCCGCCCGCGCAATGCCCACAGCGTACCGCGCCGCGCGGAACTGCGCTTCGGCCGCCAGCACATTCTGGTTCGACAAATTCACCTGCTCCTCGAGCGCGTTCAGAGCCGGATCGTTGTAGATCTCCCACCACTTTCCGCGGATCGCGGCGTCGTTGGGCTGCGCTTCCTTCCAGCCTTCGGGCAACGGCTCTTTGAACGTCTGCGGAACCGGCGCGGTGGGCCGTTTGTAATTCGGACCTACCATGCAGGCGCTCGAAAACAGCAGCGCGCCGGCGACTGCGATCCATGCTGATTTGCGCAACATCTTCTCCAACTTCAAACCTCTGACCCGATCGGCCCGGAAAGCGGTGGTTCCTTGTGCCGCACACGATACCACCAGTGTTGGAGCCGGTCGAAATAAAGATACACCACCGGGGTGGTGTAGAGCGTCAGCAACTGGCTCACTGCCAGGCCGCCGATAATAGTAATTCCGAGCGGGCGGCGCAATTCCGATCCAACACCGCTGCCGATGGCGAGCGGCAAAGCGCCCAGCATAGCGGCCATGGTGGTCATCAGGATCGGGCGGAAGCGCAACAGGCACGCCTCGAAGATGGAATCCCGCGAATTCTTGCCTTCATTGCGCTCGGCGGACAGGGCGAAATCGATCATCATAATGGCGTTCTTTTTGACGATGCCGATCAGCAAAATGATTCCGATCATGGCGATGATACTGAGATCGGTGTGGGTGAACAGCAGGGCCAGCAGGGCGCCGACGCCGGCTGAGGGCAGCGTAGACAGAATCGTAATCGGATGGACGTAGCTCTCGTAAAGAATCCCGAGCACGATGTACACTGCCGCGATTGCCGCCGTGATCAGAATGGGCTCGTTGCCGAGCGAATCCTGATAGGCTTGCGCAGTTCCGGCAAATTTGGTCTGAATCGAGGCCGGTAGCCCGACCTTGGCGGCCGACGTGTTGATGGCATCCACAGCGTCTCCCAGCGCCACGCCCGGCTGCAGGTTGAAAGAGACCGTGACCGAGGGAAAGAGGCTCTGGTGGTTTACCGCCAGAGGCGCCGTGGTGGGGCCGTAGCTGGCCATGGCGTTCAAGGGAACCTCTTGTCCGGCCGGCGAGAGGACGTATACGTCGCGCAGCGTCAACGGATTCTGCCAATACTGCGGCGCCACCTCCATGACCACGTGGTACTGATTCAGCGAGGTGTACATGGTGGATACCTGGCGCTGTCCGAAGGCATCGTACAGGGTGTTATCGAGGAGTTGCGACGAGATGCCAAAACGCGCCGCCGTCTTGCGGTCGTACACCACCATGGACTGCAGCCCCTTGTCCTGCTGGTCGCTGTTTACATCGGTGATGATCGGAACGGTGCGCAGATCCTGCAGCATGCGGGGACCATAAACGATCAGGTCCTGCAGGTTGTCGCCCTGCATGGTGTATTGATAGAGCGCGGCGCTGGAGCGTCCGCCGATGCGCAGGTCTTGCGACGCTTGCAGATAGAGCGTGGCGCCCGGTATGCGGGCCAGTTTCGGCCGCAGACGGGCGATGACGTAGTCGACGGTGATCTTGCGCTCCGCGAGGGGTTTCAGCGAGACGAACATACGCGCGGAATTCGCGGCTCCCCCGCTGGGGCCTCCTCCACCGCCCGTGAATCCGTTCACCGTATCGATAGCCGGGTCTTTATCCACGATGTCGACCATTTGACGCAGAATCCGATCCATGGCCTGAAAGGAAGTGTCCTGGTCGCCTTGAATGGAGCCCACCATGCGCCCGTTATCCTGCTGCGGGAAAAAGCCTTTGGGCACGCGAATGAACAGGTAGACATTCAGCGCGATGGTGCCGATCAGGATTGCCAGGGTGATGGGCGCGTAGTCCAGCGCCTTGTTCAGCGTCCTCCCATAGCTATTGATGATCCAGGTAAAAAACCGCTCGCTGGTACGGTACAGCCAGCCGTGCTCCCGCTGCTCTTTCAAAAGGTGCGCGCACATCATCGGCGTAGTGGTGAGCGATACCACCAGCGAAACGGCAATGGCGATCGAGAGCGTAATGGCGAACTCGCGGAAGAGGCGGCCCACGATTCCTCCCATCAGCAGCAGCGGAATAAACACTGCAATCAGGGACAAGCTCATGGAAAGCACGGTAAACCCGATTTCCTTGGCTCCCTTGAGCGCCGCCTGCAACGGAGCCATACCTTGTTCCAGATAGCGGGTGATGTTCTCGATCACCACGATGGCGTCGTCCACCACAAAACCGGTCGAGATGGTCAGCGCCATCAACGATAGATTGTCGATGCTGAAGTTCAGCAGATACATCGCGCCGAACGTTCCAATCAGGGACACCGGAACGGCCACGCTGGGGATAAAGGTCGTCCGCACGTTCCTGAGAAAAAAGAAGACCACCAGCACCACCAGCACCACCGAGATCATCAGGGTCCATTCCACGTCGTGCACGGAAGCGCGGATGGTGATGGTTTGATCCATGGCCACCTGCACATGGATCGACTGCGGAATGGACGCCTCCAACTGTGGCAGCGTCGCCCGGATGCGATCCACGGTATCGATGATATTCGCGCCGGGCTGGCGGAATATGATCACCAGAACCGAAGGCGAGCCGTTGGCATAGCCGGAATTCCGAAGATCTTCCACCGAATCCACCGCTTCACCGACATCGGAGACACGCACCGCCGATCCCTTGCGGTAAGTCACGATCAACGGGCTGTAGTCGATCGCATGGAATATCTGATCGTTGGCGCCCACTTCCCAGACGCGGTGATTGTCGGAAAAATGACCTTTTGGAGTGTTGGAATTGGCGGCGGTCAGCACGCCCCGGACCTGCTCGAGGCCGATGCCATATTTGTTCAGCTGCATGGGATTCAGCTCCACGCGAACACCAGGCAGCGCGCTGCCGCCGACGACCACCTGTCCCACACCGGTGATTTGCGAGAGCTTCTGCGCCATGATCGACGACGCGGCGTCGTACATCTGGGCCTTGGTCAGAATCGGCGACGTGAGCGCCAGCAATACAATGGGAGAATCCGCTGGATTCACCTTCCGATAGGTAGGATTGCTGGGAAGATTGGTGGGCAGATAGCCACGCGCCGCGTTGATGGACGCCTGCACGTCGCGCGCGGCCGCGTCGATATTTCGATTGAGATCGAATTGCATCGTAATGCTGGTCGATCCCAGGCTACTTGCCGAGGTCATCTCGGTGATCGATGCAATGCGGCCGAACTGCCGTTCGAGCGGCGTGGCCACCGAGGATGCCATGGTCTCGGGACTGGCGCCCGGTAACTGCGCCGACACGGAAATGGTCGGAAAATCCACTTGGGGCAGCGGCGATACCGGCAGAACCCGGAAAGCCACGCAGCCGGCTAGCGCGATGGCAATCGTCAGCAGCGTAGTGGCAACCGGTCTGCGGATGAAAAGCTCGGAAACGTTCATGGCTTTACTGTGCCGGAGCCGGCTCCGCCCCGGGAGCGATCTCGCGTTCCTCCTGGTGCGAGAACCGCCTCGCCAGCCGATCGAACCAAAGGTAAATGACCGGAGTAGTGTAAAGCGTCAGCGCCTGGCTGAAGATGAGACCACCGATCATGGTGATGCCCAGAGGCCGGCGCAGCTCGGAACCGGTGCCGCCGCCGAACGCCAGTGGCACCGCGGCCAGCAGGGCCGCCATGGTGGTCATCAGGATCGGCCGGAAGCGCAGCAGGCATGCCTGATAAATCGCGTCTACCGGCTGCATGCCTTCGTGCCGCTCCGCCTGCAAGGCGAAATCGATCATCATGATGCCGTTCTTCTTCACGATGCCGATCAGCAGGACGATGCCGATCAGGGAGATGACGCTGAAATCCTGGTGGAACAACGATAGAGAAAGCAGCGCCCCCACACCCGCCGAAGGCAGTGTCGAAAGAATCGTGATCGGGTGGATGTAACTCTCGTACAGGACGCCCAGCACAATGTAGACCGTCACCAGTGCCGCGAGAATCAAGACCGGCTCGTTCGCCAGCGATACCTCGAAGGCTTGCGCCGTGCCCTGAAAGGATGCCTGAACACTGGGCGGCATGTGCATCTCGTCCTTCACTTTGTTCACCGCGTTGACCGCATCGCCCAGGGATGCGTCCGGCGGCAGATTGAAGGAGAGCGTGATTACCGGAAACTGGCCCTGGTGGTTCACGGTAATCGGTGCGCTCGACATTACCAGGTGCGTAAAGGCACTGAGCGGTACCTGGCCTCCATTGGGGAAAACCGTGCTAGATGCGGAAACGGAGCCGAAGGCTGTGCTTGACGCAATGGTCGCATTCGTGGAAACCGTCCCTGAGGTGCTGGCTATCGAAGCCCCCGACCCGCTCTGCGGGCCAAACGTCTGGGCCGCCGAAGACCCGCCCGAAACCAAGCCCGTGCCGCCGGTGGTAGCGGCGGCTCCCATGCCTGTCCGAATGTATAAATTGCGCATGTCCTCCGGATTTTTATCGAAGCCGGACGCCACTTCCAGCACCACGTGGTACTGGTTCAACTGCGTAAACATCGTGGACACCTGCCGCTGGCCATACGCGTCGTATAGAGTCTGGTCGATCTCGGAAGGCGTGATGCCGAGGCGGTAAGCCGTCGCCCGATCGAAGACCACCGTCGCGCGCAGCCCGCCGACCTGCTGATCGCTGGCGACATCGCGCAATTCCGGGATCTGTTTCAGCTTTTCCAGCATCTGGGGCGCGATGGTATTCAATTCATCGGCGCTGGCATCCTCGAGCGTGTACTGAAACTGCGTGCGGCTTACGCGGTCCTCCACCGTGAGATCCTGTATCGGCTGCATGTATAAAGTAATGCCCGGCACGGTGGCGAGGTCGGGCTGCAGCCGGCGGATCACGTCGCTGGCGCTGATCTTGCGATCGTCGAGCGGCTTCAGGTTAATCTGAATGCGCCCGCTGTTCAGCGTAGTATTGGTTCCATCGATGCCGATGAACGAGGAGAGACTCTGTACCGCGGGATCTTTCAGGATGATCGCCGCCAGTTGTTGCTGCTCGTTGGACATTTCCCGGAAAGAGACTGTCTGCGCGGCTTCGGAGATCCCCTGGATCACGCCGGTGTCCTGAATCGGGAAGAAACCTTTGGGAATCCTGATGAACAAAATAATCGTCAGCGCCAGGGTGGCGGCCGCCACCAGCAGCGTGATGGTCTGGTATCCCAGCACAAACCGCAGCGTTTTACCGTAGAACGCAATGATGGCGTTGAAGGCCCGTTCCGAAGCCTGGAAAAGACGTCCCTGACTTGCTTCCGGCGTGTGCTTTAGCAGCTTGGAGGCCATCATGGGCGTCAAAGTAAGCGAAACGAACGCAGAAACCAAAATGGTGATGCTCAGAGTAACCGCGAATTCCCGGAAGAGCCGGCCCACGATATCGCCCATGAACAACAGCGGGATCAACACGGCGATCAGCGAAATAGTCAGCGATATGATGGTGAATCCGATCTGCTCGGACCCGCGAAGCGCCGCCTTCATGGGAGTTTCGCCTTCCTCGATATAGCGGGCGATGTTCTCGATCATCACGATGGCGTCGTCCACCACGAAACCGGTGGCGATGGTCAGCGCCATCAACGTCAGATTGTTCAGGCTGTAGCCCAGCAGATACATCACACCCAACGTGCCTACCAGCGAAAGCGGTACAGCGACGCTGGGAATGATAGTAGCGGCGACGTTGCGCAGAAACAGGAACATGACCAGCACTACAAGAACAACCGTCAGCCCTAACTCGAACTGCACGTCGGCTACGGACGCCCGAATGGTGTTGGTCATGTCGGTCAGGATGGAGACCTGAACCGATTTGGGAAGGTTGGCGGTCAATTGCGGCAAGAGCAGCTTGATGCGATCGACGACCGAGATGATGTTGGCGCCGGGCTGCCGCTGAATATTTACAATCACCGCCGGCACGTTGTTCATCCAGGCTGCCTGGCGCACATTTTCGGTGTCGTCGACGACGCTGGCAACGTCGGTTAATCTGATCGGGGCACCATTGCGGTAGGCGACGATCAGCGGCTTATAGTCCGCGCTCGAAAGCAACTGGTCGTTGGCGCCGATCTGGTACGCCTGATGGGGGCCGTCGAAGTTGCCCTTGGCCTGGTTGACGTTGGCAGCCACCAGCGCGGTGCGTATATCCTCCAGATTGAGGCCATTGGATGCCAGGACCGTAGGATTGGCGCGAATACGCACGGCCGGCTTCTGGCCGCCGCTGATGCTCACCAGACCGACTCCCGGCAGTTGCGACATTTTGGGCGCCAGGCGGGTATCGGCAAGATCCTCGACCTGCGGTAGCGGGAGAGCGTTGGAGGTCAGCGCCAGCGTCAGAATGGGGGCGTCCGCAGGATTGGTCTTGCTGTAGATCGGCGGAGTCGGCAGATCCGCGGGGAGATAGGTCCCGGCAGCATTGATGGACTGCTGCACCTCCTGTTCGGCGACGTCGATGTTGAGGGTGAGACTGAACTGCAGGGTGATGACCGAGCTGCCGTCGGAGCTGGTAGAGGTCATCTGCTGCAGTCCGGGCACCTGTCCAAATTGGCGTTCGAGCGGCGCTGTGACCGACGACGCCATCACGTCCGGACTCGCGCCGGGATAAAACGTGGCGACCTGAATAGTCGGATAATCGACTTCCGGGAGCGCGGAGATGGGCAACTGCTTGTAAGCCACTATGCCGGTCAGCATGATCGCCACCATCAGCAGAGACGTGGCGATAGGCCGGAGAATAAATATCCGGGACGGGCTCATTTAGTGGCTCTTGTGCGCAGATTTGCCACTTGCCGCGGGGGTGGTGGCGGTGGTGGGCACGGGGTTGGACCCCGGAGCCGAGCTGCCGTTACTGGCGGGCTTGCCGGTCGCGGTTCCGGCGGCTGTGGTGAAATGTGCGCTGACCTTGGTGCCTTCCTGAAGCTTGTCGACGCCGGTCATGACGATTACGTCGCCAGGCACCAAGCCGGAGGTCACTTCGGAGTCGTCGCCCTCCGTGGTCCCGACGGTTATCTGACGGACCGTCACGGTTGAATCCGGCTTCACAAAAAAGACATAGGTCGACTGAGAGTTGCGCTGGATGGTAGCGGTGGGGATCAGGGTCACGCCCTGCTTGAGCTGCACCAGCAATCGCACATTCACAAACTGATTCGCGAACAGCGTGTTGCGCTTGTTGTCGAACGTGGCTCTGAGTTTCAGAGTACCCGTGGTGGGATCGATCTGATTGTCCAGTGTGGAAAGAACGCCGGTTGCCAGCTTGGTGTTCGAAGAGCGGTCATAAGCCTCGGTCTGCAGGTGCTGCCCCGCGAGCAATTTCTGCTGCACCACCGGAAGTTGATCTTCGGGGATCGGGAAGATCACGCTGATCGGGTCGATCTGAGTGATGACCAGCAGGCCGCTCGAATTGCTGGTCTGCACGATATTGCCGGGGTCCACTAGGCGCAGACCAATGCGACCGGTGATGGGGGAGACGATGTGGGAATAGGTTATGTTGAGCTTGGCGCTATCGACCATGCCCTGGTCGGTCTTGACAATTCCTTCATCCTGTGTGACCAGAGCCTGCTGCGTGGCGAGCTGTTGTTCCGGAACCGCGTTCTGCGCCAGCAGCGTGGTGTAACGCGTCAGATCGATTTTCGCATTAGCGAGCAAGGCCTGGTCCCGTACCAGTTGTCCTTCGGCTTGGGTTAACTGCACCTGGAACGGCCTTGGATCGATTTCGATCAGCGGGTCTCCCTTGTGAACGATGTCGCCCTCCTTGTAAAGGACATCCATCAATTGGCCGCTCACCACACTCTGTACCGTCACGGTATAAATCGGAGTCACTGCTCCGAGGCCGGTATAAAACACCGGGATGTTGCCCTTCCGGGCTTTCGCGGCAACCACCGGTATGGCGCCGAAGCCTTTCTTCTGGGCAGCGGCCCCTGACGAACTGCCGCCGGCTGTACCGGCAGGCTTCCTCACCCAGAACAAATAGATGCCCACGGCCAGCGCGACCAGAACCAGCAGCCAGATCCAGAGGTGACCGGATCGGCGCTTGGGGGGTTTATCCTGTACCGGACGCGGCGGGTAGGTTGCATGGTCGGGCCGCGCAATAGGAGGGGCAGACTGCTCCAGCGCGGAAGGCGATTCCTGGTTCATATTTCTTCAGTATAAGATGCTGAAAACACATTAAAAAGTTACAGGACAGCTCTCAATTAGTTCAGGACGTCACGTCGAAGCGCTTGCGAAATGCCAGCATCGTCAACAGGTTAACAGCGCAGAACCACACCAGCCAGTGGACGCGCCAGCCGAAAACGTCGATCGCGGCATACGGATAGGATACGCCGATCCATCGGATTCCGGCCTTGGGAAGGCGCGCCTCCGCGGGATAATGCAGCCAGTCGAAAAGCGAAGCCACCCGCCGCATGGATATATAGCGAACTCCCGATCCGGTCTGCACGGTTTTACTGGCGAAGCCGTCCGGCAGGCGCAGCCATACACTGCCGGATGTAGATTCAGCGCGCACCCGCCAGCAAGCCTGGTGCTGATCCGGAATCCGCACGGCCGGAGTCTCCACCACGATGCCGTGCCCAATCAGCGAAGGAGTCAGCGAGTGCAAGTCCGTGCCGGCGTCGAATTGAGCGGTGACGATGGCGGATTCACCCGCCGCCAGCGGCCGGCTCCCGTAGATGGCTTCGAGCTGCATCAGTAAGATGAAGACCGGAACGGCCATCACCAGGCTGGGAGCGAGCATCCACCGGAGATAGCGCGCGTTCCACAACAGCAACTGCTTTTGTGCGCGGAAGATGAGCGTCGGCTCGTCGGCGAACAGCCGGAAGGCATACAGGTTGGCGCGTATTTTGTGCTGCGCCAGTCGGATGCGTTCCCCATCCGAGAATCGCGCGAACACCCACAACATGCCGAACCCGCTGGCAATGGCAATGGCCGTAAGGCTCCAGGTATGCGCCGCCGAGAGCATCAGTCGAGGTAGCCGAGCCCTTTCAGCCGGCGCACGATCTCTTCGTCCGACTGCGCGTCATCGAGCTTGGCCACCTCTCGCTCGAGCACGTGCTCGACGAATTCGTCGGGCGAGCTATAGCCTCCCGCTGCCGCTACTTTCTTTACCTTGCTCCAAAGGTCTTTTTTTATTTTGATGGTAGATCCCATGGTCCATCCCATAGCAAGGGCTTCCCGTCCATCCAGGCGGGCGGTTGTAAGCCGAAAAGCTGCAGCGCGGTGGGCGCCAGATCTTCGATGCCGGGTTCGTTGCCGGAATCGGAAGCCTCGAACTTGCGATTCGAGAACAGCACTCCCGGCACCAGTGCCGGATCCACGCAGTGGTCGCCGCTCCAGGCCTTAGGGTTGTCTTCGAGGACCTGGGCGGAGACTTTGCCCACGGCGCCGTCCCACGATGCGCGGTAGCCTTCGTTATAGCCCACCATGAAGTCCGGCGCCTGGTCGAGATACGGTCCGTGATAGAGCGATCGCGTCGCATAGACGGCGCGAATGGGCGCTCCACCGTCGTTGTCCCGGAGCGCGCCCAGCTTATCGATGATCTCGCGCTCGATCTGTTCGGTCTCCTGGCCGCGCGCGACAATACCTTGCGCCTCGCGTCCCCGTATGTTCAGATAGAAGCCGCCCAGGCCCAAGGCATATGCCCGCGTGCGGCTCCAGTCCACTCCTTCGAAAAACGATCCGCTCTCCCGCGCGCCGTTGTGCAGATGCAAGTAACCGTTATCGCGCAGCCACGCGTTGATATTCACCCCGCGGCGGAAGGCGCAGAAGCCGTGGTCGGACAGCACGAACAGCGCGGCGTCGCGATCCACGAACGGGCGGACCTTGCCCACCAGTTCGTCCATCCGGCAATACATGTCTTCGATGGTCCGCGCGTGCGGGTCCGAGGTCCCCAGGCGACGGTAGAACATGTGCTGGATACGATCGCTGGTATCGAAAACGCACGCCAGCACGCCGCGGCGCGTGCTCTCGAGCGCCTCCAGGAACATGGCCTCGCGCTCCGCGTAAATGTCGTAGGCCTGGCGCAGGAAAGCGTCTTCGTCGATGGCGCCCTCGTTCAGCGCCCAGGTATCTTCGGCCATGCCCAGGGTCGCGTACGTGCCCAGCAGGTTGGCCAGGTACGCCGC
>Ga0302324_100026524_pt1 | contig 11065 bp, 13 predicted proteins | sample Palsa_T0_1_FD_201949 | JGI IMG/M metagenome (GOLD analysis project Ga0302324, IMG submission 201949) | Peat permafrost microbial communities from Stordalen Mire near Abisko, Sweden - Palsa_T0_1 | ecosystem: Environmental > Terrestrial > Soil > Palsa > Peat permafrost | place: Sweden: Abisko... | reverse complement strand
GTCTCGAAGCCCGCCGAAATCGACGCCATCGTCAAGGAGACTCTCGCCACTTATGGCCAGATCGATATCCTGGTCAACAACGCCGGCGTCACCTGGGGCGCTCCCGCCGAGGCCATGCCTTTAGACAAGTGGCAGCAGGTGCTGGACGTGAATCTCACCGGCGCGTTCCTCTTCTCGCAAGCTTGCGGACGCGAAATGATCAAGCGCAAGTACGGGCGCATCGTTAACATCGCGTCGATTGCCGGCTTGAAGAGTTCCATGCCGCAGGGCATTCACTACGCGGGCTACGCATCGTCCAAGGCCGGACTGCTGGGCCTCACGCGCGAACTGGCCGCCCAGTGGGCGCCCCACAACATCCGCGTGAACGCCATAGCGCCGGGCTTCTTCCCCTCGCGCATGACCGAGAAGGTGCTGGAAGCCGCGCAACCGTACATCGAGTCCGGCATCCCGATGGCGCGCGTGGGGCGTGCGGGGGAATTGAAGGGCGTGGCGGTTTTTCTTGCCGCGCCCGCCTCGGATTACATCACCGGGCAGACCATCGTCGTGGATGGGGGGGCGACGATTGTGTGAGAGTACGCGGCATTCGCGCCTCCGGACGCAGGGCCTGTGGGGCGTCATGAAAGGAGGCGTATCTCTTGTTGAAGACGGCCACACGCAGATGTGGGAGTATGGCTGGGGCGATCACGCCGTTTTCGACCTGCTCAAGATTTTCTCCAAAATGTCTCCGGCCAGCCGCTATCGGGAGCGGTACATCAAAGGCGCGCGGCACCAACTGCTGGCGATCGAAACGGCTTGGAAGGACGCAACAAAGGGTTACGCAGTTCTGAAGCGTAAGAGCCTTCGATGTGCCTAAAACAAGAGCGTACAAGAATCCTGTACAATCAAACAAGGGGCACCATATGGCGACGGAGACGAGCTACAGCAGCCTTCGCGAGAACCTCGCAAGCGTTTTGGATCGAGTGTTCGAAGACCAGGAAATCGTGATTGTGCGCCGGAAGGGATCGAAGGATGTGGCCCTGGTACCAGCCAGGGAATTGGCCGGCCTGCTGGAAACGGCCCACCTCCTCCGCTCTCCTCGGAATGCCCAACGCTTGTTGACCGCGCTACGGCGCGCGGAGCTTGGGAAAACCAAGCCCCGGACGGTAGACCAGTTGCGGCGGGAAATCCACATTGACCCAGGCGCCTAAGCGCCAAGCGGTCTTTCATCCGGAATTCCGTGAAGACCTCCGCTACTGGGTTAAGACCGAGCGAAACACCGCGCTCCGAGTTTTGGATCTGGTAGAGGCGGCACTACGCGACCCATTCGAAGGAGTGGGCAGACCGGAGCCGCTACGACATGCACTCGCGGGCTGCTGGTCCAGGCGCATCACCCAGGAGCACCGGCTGGTTTACAGAGTTGCCGAGGCGCGAATCGACTTTCTGCAGGCGCGGTACCACTACTGATCGGAATTTGCTTGTGGGGCGATTCGAGCGCCTTCAGGAACAGTTCGCGCTTGCCGCCGAAGCTCTGATACAGGCTCGCCCGGTTTACGCCCGTGGCGTTCACCAGATCCTAGATCGAGGTCGCCTCGTAGCCTTTCTCCCAGAACACGCCCACCGCAATCGTCGAGCGCCCGGTTGCCGTCGAATTCCTTGGTGCGCGCCATGCTCGCATCTCAGCGCGGCTGTTGCCGCAACGGGGGAACGGCCCTTCCACTCGCTTTGGCTCCTATAGACGTCCCCGCCAGCGAACTGGCCGGCCTGTTGGAAACGGCCCACCTCCTGCGCTCTCCCCGGAATGCCCGGCGCTTGTTGACCGCGCTACGGCGGGCGGAGTTTGGGAGAACCAAGCCCAGGACAGTGGGCCAGTTGCGGCGGGAGATCCAAATTGAGCCGGGCAGCTAACCGCCAGACGGTCTTTCATGCGGAATTCCGCGAGGACCTCCGCTACGGGGTGAATTCCGAACGGAAGACCGCGCTTCGAATTCTCGATTTGGTCGAGGCGGTGCTGCGCGACCCATTCGAGGGAGCGGGCAAACCGGAGCCGCTGCGGCATGTACTCGCGGGCTGCTGGTCCAGGCGCATCACCCAGGAGCACCGGCTGGTTTACAAAGTCGCCGATGAGCAAATCGACTTCTTACAGGCGCGGTACCACTATTGAGCCGATTCGTCCGCGCGACGCCGCATTTCGTCGCCTTCGCAGGGCGTGCTGCCGCCCCGGCGCCGCATGATCTTATCGAAGGCCTTGAAATCCGCGCGCGCCCGCCGATCGGCGAAGTACTTCGCAGTCTGCAGCGCCGAAACCTTTTCCGCCACGGCCGTGGCCACGAACTGATTGATGCTCGTGCGGTCCTCCCGGCTCAACCGCTCCACCGCCTCTTTGAGCGAGCGGGGCAGCCGTAATGGGTAAGTCTGAGTCTCTCTCATAGTCCGATCCTCACTATCGCCTCTCGCGGGAGCAGGACCTCCACTCCAAATCGGACCGGAGCCTCCCCATAGTCCCGCCGATTGAACGTCACCAGCGCATCCGCCCGGCCGTTCACCGCCGCCTCCAGAACCATCTCATCGTTCGGATCGCGCAGTTGAGGCCGCCACAGAAAATGTGTTTCCACAGCCTCGGCCATGGCGATCAGAGCGTCCAGGAAGATATCTACTTGCCCCTCCGATAGACCGGCTGCCAGGCGATGCTCCGGTCTCCGGCAGACCGCCTCGTATTCCAGGGCTAGCGGAACGCTCAATAATAACGTGGCCTTCTTCTGCCGCACTGCTCGGATGATTGCCGCGGACGCGCCTGCCGGACTCCGCATGGCCGCCGCCACCAAATCGGTGTCCAGCACTAGCCTCACATCATCCACGATATCACATCGCAGGCGATGTCAGCATCAACTGGGCGATCCATTGCCCACGCCCAGGAAGATGGCGACACGCCTGAAGACTTCGCGCTCTGGTTCGGCGAAAAGAAGAGACGGCCCAAGGAGGCCTTTTTCAATGGGGAAGTGAACCGGCGTTCCCGCGTGGTCGAGGAGCTGGACCGCACACTCCGTCAACTCTCGGCGCGGCGGGCCCGCATTCCGGCCGCGGCTGACTTAGACGCGCGGCGCGTGCGCGATCTCCCTGGTAATATAACGCTGAAGCCCGGGCGAGCTGCGGATTTATTGAATTCTTCGGCGCGGAGGACCGGGCGGCCAAGCTCTTTGAGTTGTCCCAGGCGCTGGCGAACGATTGGAGCGCCTTTGCGCGGACCGTGGAGGATGAGGTGCAGCCCGGCTCCAGTGGCGGTTTCACGGTGGTATGCTCGCCAACTGAGGAGGCTGGCTAGTAATGGCATCCATGTGCGGATTATGCCATGCACCGGTAGCGCCCGGTGCGCGCTGGTGTCCTCACTGCAAAGCATCATTCAAAGGCACAAAGGAAATCGACGGAGAATCGTTACGGTGGCGTCGGAGTATCAGGGCAATCCGATCACGCTGCTCGTAACGGGAACCGTTTCCGGGGACACCATGAACCTGAAGATACAGACCGAGGACGGCGCTTGGGGCACCGACGCGGTCGTCAAGCGTGGGAGTTAGGCGCTGCGGCGTTACGGCGTCATCACTTCTTGGCGAAGTGAATCGGCTTGACCGTGACGGGAGCGTCCAGGATTCGTAACTCAGCCTGTCCGTCGCCAACCAGCTTCAGCTCGAACTTGAGAACGTCGTCACCGTCTTTTTCCTCGAAGGTCAGCGTATCGCCCTGAAGCTTCGGGTTGAGCATGGGGGATGGCTCATCCGGCCGGTCGGCGGAGTCCGACTCCTTCAGATCGCCGTTCTCGTCGACGTTGATGCTGCAGTCGCGTGTTTCTCCCGAGATCGGGTCACTGGACTTTACCCTGATGGTGCAAATCACCTGGTCCTTAAATTTCGCCTCCCACGTACCGGCGAACTTCTCTTGCGCCGCGAGGGGCAGACAGGCCAGCACGGGCAGCAGAGCGAGTATGAGCCTCAGCATGGCACGACCCTTGCAGATCGCTGGCCGTTGCGGAAATCGAGCCAGCGCAAAGCGGTTGGCGATTGCAAACCGTGCCGGATGGTCACATATGTGAGGCAAAAGGTCAAGCGTGACGCGCCAAGGTAGCCTGCGCGCCGACCGCAACTTTGGCCCGTAGCTCGGGCGGCTCGACAACTTCGATCTGTCCGCCGAAGCTCAGCGCGAACTGCACGGCTTCCTCTTCGACGTCGAAGCGCAGGCGCACACGCACCGCTTGCCCGTCGGCGGCGCCGGCGGTTTCCTCTTCCAACCGCCAGCCGCGGTATCGCACCCACTGCATCACGGCGGGGCTGGCCAGAAAGGTAGCGTAATAGCGCGGCAGCTTTTCACGGAACTCCGTGGCCGAGTGCTCCCAATAGGCCGCCAGATCGAATCCGGCGAGGTGCTGGGCGGGCTGATCCAGAATCGCCGCTTCCCGCATGCGCGATACGCGGTAGGTGTGCGGTTCATCCTGCAGCGGCTCAGCACGCGCGACCAGATACCAGGTGCTGCCCTTGGCCACCAGCCCCAGCGGATGCGCGGTCCGCTCGCCCGGTTCGCCCATTACCCGGCTGTATATGAAGCGCACCTGCCGTTCGCGCCACAGCGCATCCAACAACACCGGCAGGCAGGCCACCGATTCCGCCGGATCGCGCCAGCCGCGCGTGTCCACCAGAATCCGCTGGCGGGCGAAATCGGCATGCTGGCGTGAGCCGGCCGGCAGCGATGCCTGCAGCTTGATCAACGCCGCGTCGGCCTGCACGCCCAGCCCTAGATCCGCCATCAGCCGCGGAGGCCGCGCCAGAAACAGCGATTGGATCTCGGCCGCATTCAAGCCGGTGAGCGTTGTGCGATAGCCTTCGAGCAGGCTCCAGCCGCCGCCCGCACCGCGCTCGGCCACCACCGGCACACCCACGCCGCTCAACGCGTCCATGTCGCGGAGGATGGTGCGCTCGGAGACCTCCATGCGTTTGGCGAGGTCGCGGGCGGTAACCCGCCGGTGTACCTGCAGCAGAAGAAGGATCGAAAGCAGCCGGTCGGCGCGCATAGGGAAACTTTAGCAGGCAAGTATGACAATGGGTGTCAGGAATGGCCGGTTACATTACCTGACATGAAACCTTTACAGGGAAAGATTGCGGTAGTCTGCGGATCCAGCCGCGGTGCGGGAAGAGGCATCGCACTGGCGCTCGGCGATGCCGGGGCTACGGTGTATGTGGCCGCGCGCACCTCGCGCGATGGACCCAAACCGGCCGATGGCGCGGCGGGCACCGTGGAAGATACCGCCGAGGAAGTCTGTGCGCGCGGCGGCCAAGGCATTCCGGTGCGGGCCGATCTGGGCAACGAAGAGGAAACGGCCGCCTTATTCCAGAGGGTGGAGCGGGAGCAGGGCGGGCTCGATCTGATGGTCGATTCCGCCTGGGGCGCGAATTTCATGCCGGAATGGTCCAAGCCTTTCTGGGAGTTGAGCGCGGGGATTTGGCGCGACACTTTGGGAACCATCAACGCCGCGTGGCTCACCAGCGTGCATGCCGCACGGATCATGGTGAAGCAGCGGCACGGACTCATCATTCACGTGACCGACAACTTGCATCCCGATACGTCGGCGTATCGCGGACAAGTGCTGTGGGATCTGGGGCATGAGTTTCTGAACCGGCTGGTAACGGACCTGAGTCGCGAACTGAAGAAGTCGAAGGTGACGGTGGTGGGACTCAACCCGGGCTTCATGCGCACCGAGCGTGTGCTCATGCACATGGCCACGGAGGAGATCAAGAAGCAGTTCCGCTTCGATCTGAGCGAGTCGCCGGAATATGTCGGGCGCGCGGCGGCGGCGCTGGCAGCCGACCCCCAGGCGTTCCGCAAGACCGGACAGTTACTATGGGCGGCGGAACTGGCGAAGGAGTACGGCTTCACCGACATCGACGGGCGCGTGATTCCGCTCTTCGACCCCAACGCGCCGGTGCAAGCGTACCCGTGCTGATCTCGTATACTTCGATCCACTGGCCGCGGCGCTGCCAGCGGGCTACTGGCGCGAGCGGCCTGCGCCGCATTTCGGGAAGGGTGAGATCCGGCTGGTACCCATAGAAGTGACGCCAGATCTTGCGCACCAGCTCGATGTTGGTCCAACTCCAATCCGGCTCCCACGTGCGCGAGAAGAATACGAGGATGCGGGAGTCGTGTTGCCAATCGGGCGCATCGATGCTGTGGGCGGTGAAATCCGGCAGGCTGTGGACGGGCATGGCGCTGCGCACATAGCCGAACTCGGGGCGGCTCAGCGCGGCGGTGAGCGGCCAAACGGTGGCGATGCGCTGGCCCGGATAGTTTCGTGCCACAAAGTCCGCGGCAGTCTGCTGCAGCCCAACGAAGTCCGTGAAGGCAAGGTTATTTTCGAAGGGGAATGGATAAGGCGGGTTCCAAAAATTGCCTACGATCAAGCCCGCCAGCAGGGCAACCGGGCAGACAATTTTCAGCGGTCCAGAGTAAATCGACATGGCGGCGGCCATGGCGGCGTAGACGATCGGCAGCACGGGGAGCAGGTAGCGCTCCAGCATGGCTCCGCCGACGGCGCTGAGGAACAGCACGTGGATGCCGATCGTGAGCCAAGCGATGCGCCAGGCGCGGGTGGCGAAAACGACGCGCCGCCAAGCCAGCAGGATGGCGATGGTTCCGATCCAGTGGAAGTCCTGAAAAAACAGATAGTAGAGGCGGCGGCCCAGCGCAAAGGCAAATCGCACAGGGTGCACGGGATAGTATAGGTTGTACTGGGTGAACTCGGTGTTGCCGAACAAGTGTCCTGTACCGCGGGCCAGCACCAGCAGCCAGCAGCCCAGGGCGGCGGCGGGCAGCAGAAACCAGACGGCGTCGCGGAGGCGCCTCTCGTAGAGCAGCCAGACGCCGAACAGCATCGGCACGAGTAGTCCGGTTTCCTTCACCAGCACCAACGCCGTGCAGGCGAGGGCGGCCAGCGGCGGCCGATCCTGTACGAACAGCAGCAAAGCCAGGCAGGTGAACAGCATCGCCGGCATATCCAGTTGCGCGAGCATGGCCTGCGCGAAAAACAGCGGAGAGACGCACAACAGGAACACCGCCACGAGTGCCGGCACGCCGCGCACATTGCGGCAAAGTTCGATAGCCAGCAGAAAGGCCGCCAAGACCGCCACGGACGCCACCAGCAGCATGGCGATACGCGTCGACAGCGGCGAGCAGCCGGCCACGGTCCAAAAAACGGCCAAGTACGCCATCACGCCCGGTGGATGCACGTTGGGAACGGTGGAATGCGGAATCCAACCGCCACCAAAGCCGGCGTGAAAGATATCCAGCGCGGCGGGTATGAACTGGCCCAGTTCATCCCAATAGTAGGGCAAGCGCAGCCACGGCGCATGCGGCAGGAAAACGACTAAGCCAAACAGCGCCAGGAAGAACAGGTAGGTATCGGGACGGATGCGGCGGCGGGCGGGCCCCGCGATCACTGGACGGTCCCGGCAGGCGGGTGCGGCTCCAGCTTGATCTCGCCGAACGCGGTTTCGTATTGGGTGACGTTTTGCTGGAGCACGTTGAGTAAGGCCTTGGCCTGCTGCGGGCTAAGGTAAATTCCCTGGAAATTCTGGATGTTCACGTTATCGGGCGCAGTCTGGTTGACCAAGCCGAAGAGCAGGAAGAAGTCCCAGAGGTTTACGCGGATCTGCACGCTGTTGGCATAGCCCTCCCGGTATTCCGGCATGTTGCTCATCTGGATCTTGGGGGGTTGCGGCTGGTTCATATGGACATGGTGACATAATTGACGCGCTTCGCGCGCCTGTGTCGGCAGGAGTGCCGACACGGCACGCCGGGGGCGTGCGCCACAAGGGGGTTTGAAGAAGTTTGTAAATTGCTACAACCTGCGCCCCTGTTTTTGCGTCCGATGTGGTGAGAGGGAATAATGCGATGAAACCAGTCGTTGAGAAAGGCGTTCGTGGGATGGCGCACTGTCCGATTTGCACCCACACGGTACCGGCGGTTATCGATATTTTTGGCAAACAGGCGAGGGTGTCGCCGGGACAACGCTGTCCGCGGTGTGCGGCTTCGTTGGACGTAGCCCTGGTGGTACAGATAGCACAGGCCGCATAACCATCGCAGTACTTTTTTGATTGGCGCTCGGAACGATTGCGCGGTATAGTGGATTCAGGCTGGACGAGATGAAAAGGAAAATGCCGCTTAAGCCCGAACCGGTGATCGCCCCTGAGATTCTGGAACAGGCCAAGCGGTCGCTGATATCCGATAACCTGAGGAAACCGGGGAAATGCTCGGTCTGCGGGGCGGAAACTTCGCTCGGCACGGGTGAGCCGTTGTGCTGGGTGTGCCGTCGTTTGAAGATCAGCGCCTGGCGGGACAACGAACAACAGATGCCCGCTCAGGAGTGAGGGACCGAAGTCCCGATGCCCTGCGCTTGCGCCCGTTCGTAGACGAACCCGGCGGCGATTACATCCTCTACCGCTAGTCCAATCGATTTGAATAAAGTGATTTGGCTAGGCGCCGTGCGCGCCTGCATCCGGCCTGTTACCACATCCTTCAATTCCGCGATTCGGGGGCTGCTCCAATCCTGTTCGCTCAATGCCATTACCAGATCGCCGGATTCCATGCGGGCCTGCTCAATCGAATCGACCACGATCAAATCGGCGCGCCGTACGAGTTCGGTTGGAATTTCGCGGCGGGTGGCCTGGTTCGATCCCATCACGTTGATATGGGTGCCCGGCTCGATCCATTCGGAAGAGATCACAGGTTCCTTGGCATTGGTGGCAGTGACCACGATTTGCGCGCCGCGCACGGCCTGTTCGGCGGTTTCGACGGCGCGTGTGTTGGCTTCCGCGGCGAACGCGGCGCGCTTGGCGGGATCGCGGCTCCAGACGCGCACGTCCGAGAATTGCCGGACGGTGCGCATTGCTTCCAACTGAGTGCGGGCTTGAAAGCCGCTGCCGATGACGGCGAGTGTGGAGGCGTCGGCGGGGGCCATGAACTTGGTGGCCAGGCCGCTGGCCGCGCCGGTGCGGATCTGTCCCAAGTTGTTCGCTTCGAGGATCGCTAGCGGCTCGGCATCCGCGGCGCGGTAGAGCAGGAACAGGAAATGCGCGCCGTGGCGGGGATTGGTCGCGTAGATCTTGGCACCGTAATATTGACCGTCGCCGGCGGCCATATAGTGCAGCACGGAGCCGGTAGGCAGGATCAAGCGGCGGCGCGGTTGGTTGATGGCTTCGCCAGAGGCCAGCCGCTGGAAGGCCGTCTGCATCAGAGCGATGGAGTCCTGCATCGGCAGCAGATCGCGCACGTCTTTTTCGGTGAGGTAGAGCATGCTCATTTGTTTGCCTCGATGGTCTGCGCCACATCCTCCCACTCGGCCATCAGGTTGACCAGGTCAGTGCGGCGGGCACTAAGGAGATCGTTGACGCGCACGGTTTCGTCGGCGCTCGAGAAGTTCGCCAGGGCATGTTCGTAGTCGGCGATTTCGACTTCCAAGCGGGTGACTTCATCTTCGATTTCGCGGCGGTGCTGTTTGAGCGCGCGGAGCTTGATGGGATTCAGGCGGCCGCCGCGCGCCGGCGCTGGTGGCTGGTGGTTAGTGGCCGGTGACTGATGGCTGTGTTTGGCGGGCGTCGGCGGGGGATCCGGGACTTGGGCGGGTTGGGCCTGCCGGCCTTCTTTGCGCCAGATGTAGTCTTCGTAGTTGCCGGGGAAGACTTGCATGGCTCCATCGGCGACTTCGAAGACTCGGGTTGCTAGCTTGTCGATGAAGTAGCGGTCGTGCGAGACGAACAGCACGGTGCCGGTGAACTCCTGGAGCGCGTTGAGCAGCACGTCCTTGGCGCGCATATCCAAGTGGTTGGTCGGCTCATCGAGGAGCAGGAAATTGGACGGCATCATCAGCATGCGGGCCAGCGCGTAGCGATTGCGCTCGCCGCCGGAGAGCACGCCGATGGTTTTGAAGACATCGTCCTCGGAGAATAGGAAGCTGCCCAGGATGGAACGCAACTCGGTGTTGGTGGCGCGCGGCGCGACTTCGCCCAGATCGTCCAGCAGGCGGGCGTTGATGTTCAACTCCTTGTACTGATCCTGCGCGAAGTAATCCGGCTGGGCGTTGTGGCCCAGGATGTATTCGCCGGAAGTGAGCGGCTCCGCGCCCGCCAGGATTTTGATGAGGGTCGACTTGCCCGCGCCGTTCACACCCACCAGCGCCACACGGTCGCCGCGCTCGATGGCGAAGTTCGCGCCCGCGAAGACCGGCGTATCGCCATAGCTTTTGGCCACGTTCTTGAACTCGGCCACGATGCGGCCACTGGGCTTGGGCTGCGGAAAACGGAAGTGGATGGTCTTCTCTTGGGGCGGGATTTCGATGCGCTCGATTCGATCCAGCTCCTTGATGCGGCTTTGCACCTGCTTGGCCTTGGTGGCCTGAGCACGGAAGCGGTTGATGAAGGCTTCGAGCTGGGTGATGCGGTCCCGCTGGTTGGCGTAGGCGGCTTCGAGCTGCGCGAGGCGCTCGGCCTTCTGCTGTTCGTATCGGGAGTAGCCGCCGGTGTAGAAGTGCACGCGCTTGTTCCATAGCTCGAGCAGCTTGCGCACGGTGACGTCGAGGAAATAGCGGTCGTGGGAGACCAGCACGAAGGCGTGCGGATAGGAACCGAGATAGCCTTCCAGCCAGTTGCGGGCTTCGAGATCGAGGTGGTTGGTAGGCTCGTCGAGCAGCAGCAGGTTGGGCTTTTCGAGCAGCAGCTTGGCGAGCGCGATGCGCATCTGCCAGCCGCCGGAGAACTCTTCGGTGCGCTTGGTCCACTGGCGCTGCGGAAAGCCGAGGCCGGAGAGCACCATGCCGACTTGCGCCTCGATGGCGAAGCCGTCGCGCGCGCGGAATTCGCCTTCGGCTTGGTGGAAGCGGTTGGCGACCTGGGTGTATTCGGGGCTGGCGGGGTCGAGCTCGGATAGCTTGTGCGCGAGGGTTTCCTGTTCCTGTTCGAGGGCCAGGAGATCGGCGAAGACGGTCATGCATTCGGCAAAGACGGTGCGGCCGGAGAGGGAAAGACCTTCCTGGGGCAGGTAGCCGACGCTGTCACCC
>Ga0302324_100026523_pt1 | contig 11065 bp, 9 predicted proteins | sample Palsa_T0_1_FD_201949 | JGI IMG/M metagenome (GOLD analysis project Ga0302324, IMG submission 201949) | Peat permafrost microbial communities from Stordalen Mire near Abisko, Sweden - Palsa_T0_1 | ecosystem: Environmental > Terrestrial > Soil > Palsa > Peat permafrost | place: Sweden: Abisko... | reverse complement strand
TGCCCTGCCCTGTGAACGAAAAGTGTTACCCACTTGCCCGGTACCTTTTGTTACCTACTTGCCCGGTCCGTACCATCATTTACGGCCCGACTAAAGTCGTGCCCTGATACAAAACATGAGTTTTTCCACAGCCTGTAAAGTCGTGCCCTGATACAAAACAGAGTTTTTCCGCAGCCTGCTAGATGCCTTTGATTTCTCCCCCATCCATACGCACACAAGATCCCGTCATCCACTTCGCCGCAGGCGATACCAGGTAGGCCATCAGATCGGCAATTTCTTCTGGTTTGCCGAAACGAGCGATGCCGACTTCGTCCGGGAACTTCTTCATCGCCTCTTCCACGGTAAGGTCGTGTGCCGGCGCCCACTTTTTAAAGAATGACTCCCTGCGTCCGGTCATCACAGCGCCTGGCACCACACTATTGACCTGTACGCCGTCCTTGATGCCTTGCTCGGCGAATGCCTTGGCCAGCGCGATGATCGCGGCATTGACCGTGGCGACCGCGGCGAAGCCAGGTTTGGGATCGAGCGCGGCGCTTCCGGAAATCAGAACGACGGATCCCTTCGAAGCCTTCAGCGCATCCCAGGCTCGTATAGTCAGACGGCGCGCGCCGTGGAGCTTGAGTGCTAAGCCGTCTTCCCACTGCGCATCGGACATCTCGAACAGATCAATCTGTGGCACTGCTCCAGCGATGTTGAGCAAGGCATCGATTCTGCCAAAACGATCGAGGGTGCCCTTGACAATGGTTTCCGCCGACTGGGGCGCACGCAGGTCAAGCGCGTAGATCTGTGGCTCGGCGCCTGCGGAGCATACAGCGGCCGCGGTCTTCTGCAACTCATCCTGATTTCTCGCGGCAAGTACAACCGCGGAGAAATCGCGTGCCAGCCGCAACGCAGTCGCACGACCGATCCCCTGGCTTGCGCCAGTAACGATAGCAACAGAATTGTTTTTCATGTGCGCCTCATTGGTTGTGCGATGGCCCGCTTAAATCACCGCGAGCGGGATTGCCAGATAAAGCGCGGATCATCGGAAATCATCAGGCAGCTTCCAGAATTACATCCACAACGAGCTCTGGCGCCGTGTACATAGGCGTGTGGTCTACCCTATGGGACCGTATGGTTGAGCCCATCCGGGTAGCCATGAATCGCTGGGTTTCGGGGATAATCATGCGATCCTCTTCCGCGACGAAATACCAGGTGGGGGTCTTCCTCCACGCCGGCGCGGGGGCTTTTTCCTGAATGCATTGCACCGCGATTGGCCGCTGTACCGCCGCCATAATGGCTAGTTGGTCTGGTGATGCCTTGTGAGCTACTGCGCAGCCGAAACCCTCCTCCGGCATCCAAATCAGTCCATGCGCATCCGGTGCAAGCTGGGGAGCTTTGGGATGCGGGGCGGTACGATAAAACACATCCGCAACCGTTTCCCCCTCATCGGGTGCTAATGCCGCAATGTACACCAGCGACTTCACTCGATCATCATGGGCCGCGGCGATCACAGCGCCGGCGTACGCGTGTCCTACCAGGATGACCGGGCCAGTCGTTCTCTCAATCACACGTCGAAGAGCGGCGGCGTCATCGGTAAGCGACGTGAGGGGAATGGGCGCCGCGGTGACCTGAAGCCCTTGATGTCGTAAGGGCAGGATGACGTTAGTCCAGCAAGATCCGTCCGCCCAGGCTCCATGCACCAATACCACCGTAGCGTTTTGAAGAGAGGAGTTCATCGCGCAACCGCCTTATCCGCCCCGCGTTGGACGCCCGTCGTCTCAAGGAACTCTCTTATGGCAGCAGCGATCTCCACCACGTGCGTCTCGGTAGCAAAATGTCCAGTATCCAGAAACTGGACCTTCGCATTCGGCAGGTCTTTCTTATATGCTTCCGCCCCTGCAGGAATGAAAAAGGGATCGTTCTTACCCCAGATCGCAAGGAGAGGCGGCTTTGATTTGCGGAAATACTCTTGAAACTTGGGATAAAGCTTCACATTGGAGGCGTAGTCCAGAAACAAATCGAGCTGAATGTCCTTGTTGCCCTTGCGTTCGAGCAGCGCCACATCCAACGTGTACGACTCAGGCGCGACGCTTTCCGGATTGGCTACGCCGTGCGTGTATTGCCAGCGCGTTCCTTCCAGGGTCAAGATGTTTTTTCCAATCACTTCGCGGTTTTCTGCTGTCGGCTCCGCCCAATATTTTCGAATCGGTCCCCACGCGTCGCCGAGCCCGGCTTCGTAGGCATTGCCGTTCTGCGAAATGATCGCTGAGACTCGTTCGGGGTGAGCCATCGCCAGACGGAGGCCGGTGGGAGCCCCGTAGTCGAAGACATAAATGGCATAGCGGTTGAGGCCGAGCGCATTGGTGAAGGCCTCGATGGTGCGTGCCAAGGCGTCGAACGAATAGTCATATTTTCGTTTCTCAGGTACTTCCGTAAATCCAAAACCAGGCAGATCTGGTGCGATCACGCGAAACTTGTCCGCCAGGCGTGGAATGAGTTCGCGGAACATGAACGACGAAGTAGGGAATCCGTGCAGCAGGAGCACCACCGGCGCACCCGGGTCGCCTGCCGCGCGGTAAAAGACGTTCACTCCGTCTGCTTCGATCTTATGAAAGGAAGTCACAGGTACAGCGGACTGGGTAAGAACCGGACTCATAAAACTCCTCCTAACTCTTTGTCGAAAAATAGGTAACCGAAGGGCCCGCTCGGTCGAAAAAAAGTGCCCTCAGGGGCTAAACAGGCTGCGGAAAAAGTCTGCAGTGGGCAGGAAAGCAATACCTCAGGGGCTCAAGCCCGAGCTATTCTCAATCGTTTACGGCCCGGCTAAAGCCGTGCCCTGATACAAGGCATGAGCTTTTCCGCAGCCTGTAACGCCGTACTCCTAGGAGAAAACGTACGTCAGGGGAAGAGTCTGGGTGAGAATCCACAATCGCTGCTCCTTAGTGGTTGAACCCAGGACTGACGTCCCCGGCCGCACACTCAGCCGTCCCCTTCGACAAGCTCAGGGCAGGCTCTTCGGGACTGGTCTCGGTGGAAATTTACACCCAGGACTAACGTCCTGGGCTACTCTCAGCCGTCCCCTTCGACAAGCTCAGGGCAGGCTCTCCGGGACTCCGAGTCCTGGACCGGCAGGTTCTCACGCAGACTCTAAAGCCCGAGCTATTCTCACCTCAATTTACGGCCCGGCTAAAGCCGTGCCCTGATACAAAGCCAATTTCGTTGCAGCCGAAAGAGAATTGCAAACCCTTCGCACGCCGCACGATTTTCATTACCTTGGGTGGGCTGCGGGGGCCATGGCTACTCTGTGCATTCGCTTAACTGTTTATTGGTGCAACTTTACCTCGCCATGGTTTGCCTTTGGTGATTGAATAAGCGCAACCGGGCCAGAACAACCTCCTTGACCGATTCTTCCGCGATGGGCAGGAGCTTATAGGGAACAACCTCCCGTGGATTTTTGGCAAAGGCCTCTTCCAGACCGCGCCGCCATGCCACCCGCAGTTCGGTGTTGATGTGAATGATATTGATTCCGGCCGCGATCGCGTCCTCGAGGTCGTGGTCTTCTGTCCCGGAGCCGCCGTGCAGGGTCAATAAAGATTTGGAGGCGCGTTTAATCTCCCGGATGCGTTTCAGGTCGAGCCGCTTCCTCACGCTCCCTTGCACCATGGTTTGCAGCATGCCGTGCGTGTTGCCGACTGCCGGAGCGAGAATATCGACTCCGGTGCTTTCTACAAACTGCTTTGCTTCCTCCGGAGTGGTCAGATCCTTCGGCTGGTCAGGCGCCGATTCATGTATCTCAGAACCTGTTCCGATATTGCCGATCTCCCCTTCCACGAGGATTGCCGGATTCACCGACTTCAGCGCCTCCACCGCTTGCCTGGTTTGCTTGACATTCTCCGCAAACGGCAATGCGGATAAGTCGTACACAATGGAATCGAAGCCGGCTTTGGCCGCCGCCATTGCGCTCTCAAGGGAATGGGTGTGATCGGCATTGAGAAAAATGGGTACGCCCTGTTCCTCGCGCAGGCTTCTTACCAACGCCGCGATTTGGGCCACGCCCAAAAAAGCGCGCTCCCCTTCGGATGCGCCGACGATTACCGGAACCTTCAACTCCTGAGCGGCCGCGTATACGGCTTTGAGCAAAATCCAATCGGAGATGTTGAAGTGACCGACGGCCACCCCGTTGCTTTGCGCTTCTTCCAGCTGATTCCGCAGTTGCATACTTTCTCCCTTCAGCTGTTGGATACTCGCCGGGCCGATGTGGCGCTATTTTTAGCAATACGGCCTTGTCTTCTTTTTGCCGTTCATCAAGAACGGCCGTGCGCCATGGCAGGTGAATTCACTTGTGTATCGGCGGATAGCGAAGGCGCGGACGAGAACAAGGGAGCAAGCCCTTCAACCAGAGTCGGGTGTGCCCAAATGGCATCGCGGAGCGCGGTATAAGGCAATCCGGCTATCATGGCGGTCTGTACCGAAGCCATGATCTCTCCAGCATCGACAGCAAAGGCTGTGAAACCGAGAATGCGATTTCCGGCTACTTCTACCAGCGCCTTGAAGAATCCTCGTGTTTCAGCGACGGTTCTGGCTCGAAGCACCCGTTCCATTGGGATCTTGAACAAGCGGTAGGCCATTCCTCGCGCTTTGGCTTCCTTCTCGCTCAGGCCTACGCGTGCAAGTTCCGGGTCGGTAAAAAGGGTGTAGGGGATGAGCCTGCCTGTTGTAACGTGATTGCCGCCTTCGAGGTTGTCCCGGACGACGCGGAAGTCGTCCACGCTGACGTGGGTGAACTGAGGGCTGCCCGCTACTTCGCCGATCGCCCAAACGCCGGGCGCGGTGGTCTCGAGCCGCTCGTTGACCTTGATATAGCCGCGATCGGTCACCTCAATCCCAGCCGATTCCAGCCCGATGTGCTCCGTGTTTGGGCGTCGGCCCGCTGCGACAAGCAGGTGAGTGCCCGCGAGAGTCTTCTCTCTCCCGCCTTGCTCGACAACCACGGTGACCGAGTCGCCCGATTTCCCGGAAATCTGTATCACCCGTGCGTTCAAAGCTGTATCGATACCCTCGTCCCGGAGCAAATCGGCAAGACCCTTGGACACGTCATCGTCTTCCTTGTGGAGCAAACGGTCATTGCGATCGATGACGGTGACCTTGCTGCCAAATCGGCGCATCGCCTGCGCTAGTTCCAGCCCGACGTAGCCGCCGCCGAGCACAATAAGTCGCCCCGGAACCTGATCCAATTCGAGTGCTTCGATGTGGGTGAGCGGCTGGGCATCGGCCAGGCCAGGAGCCGGTTCCAATGCAGCCCGCGTACCTGTGTTGACGATCACATTGGCTCCGCGGAGGCGGCGAGTCATTCCACCGGGAAGCGTGACTTCCACAGTCTTCGGGCCCACAAATCGTCCCGAACCCAGAATGAATTCGGCACCAGTCTGCTTGTAGTTGTCCAGATACATATCGTTCAAGCCAGAGACCATCGCGCGTTTTCGGCCAAGCACTGCCGCCATGTCAACGTGGAAACCGTCGGCGAACATGCCGAACTCTTTGCCTCGACGAAAATACGACGCTACCCTTGCACTGTGAAGAATGTTCTTACTCGGCAGGCAGGCGATGTTGGGGCACGAGCCTCCGATGTATTTGCGCTCGATCACCGCGACGCGCTGTCCCTGACTGGCAAATGTCCATGCGGCAACCGTCGATCCTGTACCGCCGCCGAGGATGACCAGATCGTAGACTTCCAACGCGCGGCCCTGATTAGCCTGGCCTGAAGAAACGGTTTCGGTCTCCTTGATGTCCATGTCTAAACCGGTGCAACCGGCGGTCCATCGCCCAAGAGATTCAAGTGGAGCAAGAAGTCTTTGATCTAAGTGATTCTGACGCCGAAAGTTAATGGACTTTAGCGGGCTCGCGGACTGGAGGCTTGGCGTGACCAACCTGCGACTGTAGTCCGACACTGGCGGAATTTGAACGCAGCGGCCGTCGCAGGTTTGCTGTTTCTCCGCCCGTGCTATAAGGAACCAATGCGTCGACTCGATTACGCACCCCGGCCCGCGCACATCAAATGGCTCCTCGATTCTGACCCGGCCATCCGTTGGCAGGTCATGAGGGACCTCACCGGTGAAGCCCCCAACATGATTGCAGCCGAGCGGTCGCGCATCGCAACCGAAGGCTGGGGAGCCCAACTTCTCGCCCACCAATCTCCTGCCGGCCATTGGGGCGGCGGGCCGAAGTGGGACCTGATCACCCTCTACAGTCTCGTAGTCTTGAAGGACCTGGGTCTCGACCCCGCCAGCAAGCAGGCTCGCAGAATGATCGACCGCGTCGACAAGCGGCTGGTGTTTAAGCCGCTCAACAACCGGCCTTACCTTCACGGCGAAACGGAGCCCTGCATCAACGGCAGAATCCTCGGCATCGGTTCATATTTCAAGGAACCGAACGACGCACTGGCCAATCAACTCCTGGGCGAGCAGCTCGAAGATGGCGGCTGGAACTGCGAAGCACCCAAAAGCCGGTGCTCTTCGTTCCATACCACGATTTGCGTTCTCGAAGGACTGGTCGACTACGAACGAGCAGGACGCAAATCGGCGGCCGTCACGAAGGCCCGCAAGCGGGCCGAAAACTATCTGCTCGAGCGCCGCATGTTCCGCTCCCTTCGAACTGGCGAAGTCATCGACAAACGCTGGCTCCGCTTCTCGTTCCCGACGTTTTGGCACTATGACGTCTTGCGCGGACTCGATTATCTGCGAAATGCAGGCGTCAAACCCGACGGCCGCGTCGATGAGGCCATCGAAGTCGTGATTAAGCGCCGCCACCAGAACGGACGTTGGCCGCTCAACCTCCTTCATCCCGAAGATATTCCATTGCAGATGGAGACCGAAGTCGGCAGGGCCAGCCGATGGAACGCACTGCGCGCTCTCCGGGTCCTGCGTTGGTACAACAACTCATGATTGGGCGGCGGAGACGGGACGGCTTATCCGGAGCTTGCGCATCTTGTAAACCAGGGATGTCCGCTTCATTCCTAGTCGCTCTGCAGCACCGTTCCGGCCCCCCACTACCCAATTGCTCGCCTCCAGTGCACGGACGATATGATCTCGCTCAACTTCCTCGAGACCCGCGATGGGCAGATTGGATCCCTGGTGAACGTGGAAGGGCTCCAATTCGGAAGTCGGGGCTCGCAACACAGTGCGAGGAGAGAGAATCACCGCCCGTTCGATAAAGTTCTGCAATTCCCGAACATTTCCAGGCCAGCGATAGCGCACCAGCGCATCCATGGTCTCGGAAGGGATTTCGTCGATTCTCCTGTTCATTCGTCGCGCGTAGAGCTCTGTGAAATGCCAGACAAGTTTAGGAATGTCCTCAGTACGTTGCCGCAAGGGCGGAACATTGATCGGAAATACTTTGAGCCGGTAGTACAGATCTTCGCGAAATGCCGTCTGCTTTACCATGGTGGCCAAATCACGATGAGTGGCCGCGATCAGACGAACGTCTACCTTGTGCGTGCGGTTGCTACCGAGTCTCTCGAATTCCTGTTCCTGCAACACCCGCAGCAGCTTTGCCTGAAGTTCCAGAGGAATGTCTCCGACTTCATCGAGGAAGAGGGTGCCTTTGTGCGCAAGTTCGAAACGTCCCGTTTTCTGCGCGATGGCTCCGGTGAACGCTCCCCGTTCGTGACCGAATAACTCACTTTCGAGGAGCCCCAGCGGGATCGCCGCGCAATTCAATTTGACGAAAGCCCGTTCCCGCCTGCTACTAAGGTTGTGGATGGCGCGCGCGATAAGCTCCTTACCCGTTCCCGTCTCACCCAGGATCAGCACGCTCGAATCCGTAGGCGCCACGACAGACACCATATGCAATGCGTTGTTCAAAGCTGGACTGTCGCCGACGATTGCTCCGAACTCGGCACGAACTTCCTCTTCGAGATAGAGTCTCCGTTTCGTTTCGCTGACCCTGTCTTCCGTCGCCTCTTCAAAGTCCAAAGCATTCTCAACAGCAATGGCTACCTGCAGGGCCACTTGTTCCAGAAAGGCAAACTCATCTTCGCTGAAAGCCCTCTCGGAGCGGCTGAACGCCCCCAAAACACCGATAACGCCCTTTCGACCGATAAGCGGTAGCTCGCAGCCGGACTTCAAGCCCTCCGCCAGCACTCGATCGAAGAAGCGTCGCCCCTCACTATTTCCGAAGCTATCAGCGTCGTGGCTCAGGTCTTCGAGCCTGTTGATGAGTTGATTCTTGCCAGACAGGAAAGCTTTACCACACGTCGAACCTTTGACGGGAACGATCGTGCCATCACGAATGGCGCCTCGGCCCTCCGGGTTGTATAGAACGGTCACGCGCAATTGACTACGATCCACATGGGGCAGAAGCAACGCGCAAAAATCACACCGCGTTACGCTCAGCAAATTCGTGGAGAGTGTCGCAAGCAAATGGCCGAGATCCAGCTTGGAGGTCATGCTGTTCGTGATTTTGAGAAGCAAGCGCAGCCGGTCGCGTTCATGGCGTAGCTTTTGTTCGTTCAAGTGGCGCTCAATCGCGATTCCTGCGATGTGGCTGGCATTCTCGATCAACTGCAGGTCAGCTGCACCCGGGCTACGGACTTCGCGATAAAGGATTGCGAATGTGCCGAGCACTTTACCTTCGCGCGAGAATAAGGGCCGCGACCACACTGCACGGATGCCATAAGGCGAGACTGAGTCACGATAGTCATCCCATAGGGAGTCGCTCAAGATGTCGGTGACATAGACCGGCTCTCGCCGATAAATAGCTGTGCCGCAGGACGCCCCTTTGGGGCTAACGAACATCGGGCCCACGTGAGCGCTGAATCCAGGGAGGCTGGGAGCCGCGGCACAATGAATTTGCCTTTCATCTCCATCGGGAAGCCAGATGGTGCACAATGTGCCCTCGCCTTGAGATTCAACTAATTGAGCAATGACCGCGAGCACTTCAGATAACGGCGAGCCAGCAAGAATCAACTTGAGTACGTCGAGCACGGATTTGCTGGAAAAGAAGCCGGACTCGTTTTGTGCCCGCTCCGCACGCGAAAGGAGTTGTAGAAGAGATTCCGTTGCTCGCTCCATGAGCTTTCCTTTCCCTGGGGCCACGCCGTGGAAGGAGCACACGCTCCCGAATGATCGTTCCGTACAATATTGTATTGATCTGGCGGCGGCACCGAGAGCCGGTCAGATCACTTTCCACACGTTCACGACCACCAGGTCGGCATATCGCTCGGCATTTCCCAGGAAGATCGATCTTTTGAGCCAGTCGTACCTTCCCTCGGGAGGGTGAAAGCGTGGCGTCGTTCTGAAGTAGTACTGGCTGGGAGAAACGGGCTCGCCGGCAGCGATACGATCCAACACATCCTGTGCGCCATGGCGGATTCCCGGATTGCTCACCTCAATCCGGACCGCGTCCGCTGTCTCGATGACGTAATGTGCATCCACTAAAGTGAGTCCGTCGCGGTCGACCAACTGCCAGTCGCCTCCTCCGGGCAGGACGCGACCGGAGATCCCGGGCCCGCGAATGCTCCCACCGGTGACGGGGACCATGCGCCTGAGCCCGAAGGAGCCCCACCCGAGTTCGAGTACCGGACCGATGTTGACTCGAAGTTCGAGGGCGAACTCGAGGTGCGGAGATACCCTTGCTTCAGCCATGTGCGTCCTCTCAAAGCCATTATGTCTTCAGCCCCAGACTTCGCGGGCGACGTCAACCACAAGCTGCAGCTTGGCCCACTGTTCTTCCTCGGTTAGTAAGTTGCCCTCCATAGTAGACGCAAACCCGCATTGAGGACTGAGGGCGAGCTGGTCCAGCGGAAGGAACCTGGCTGCCTCATGGATCCGCCGGAGCAGATCTTCTTTGCTTTCCAGTTGGGGTCGTTTGCTGCTGACCAGTCCGAGCACTACGACTTTTCCCTTTGGCACCAGGCGCAGCGGCTCGAAGGTGCCGGAGCGCTCATCATCGTATTCGAGGAGAAAACGATCGACGGCCAGTTCGTGGAAGAGACGTTCGGCGATGGCATCGTAGCCCCCTTCCGCGTACCAGTGACTGCGGTTGTTGCCGCGGCAGAGATGGATGGCAAGAGTGACGCCGGCGGGGCGGGCAGCCGCGAAGCAGGCGTTGTCGGCCTGCAGAGAGGCGGTGAGCATTTGCGCGGGGTCGACGCGCAGTTCCTTCTGCATCCACGCAGTCCACTTGGGATCGAGATAGTAGCTGTAGCGCGGCGCATCAATTTGCAGATAGGAGATGCCGCCGGTGGCGAAGGTGCTGATGTCTTGGGCCATAATGGCGGTGATGGCGCTGAGCAACGCGTACGGGTCACGGTAGACGGCATCGGTGATGCCGTATTTGAATGAGATGGCAGGGAATTGGGTTGCACTGGGCAAAGTAATTTTGATGGGACCGGGAGCGTGTTCTTTGAGGAAGGGAAGCTCCCGCCCGGTAAGGGGCTGGCGCAGCTTCAGCGGCGACGTGACGATGCCATTGATGTTGCTGACGGCTGCGGTGGAGCGTTGGGTTTTCTCGTCCTTGTCGTTCCATTGACGGGGCACGGCGTCACCGAAGTCGAAGCCTTCCACGGCATCGGTGAAATCGCTCATGAAGTTGGTGCGGCGCAGTTCGCCGTCGGTAAAGATGTCGAGCCCAATCTCTTTCTGACGCTCAAGAACCCGGAGAACATGCCGGTCCTCGAGGGCCTCGAGTTGCGAGGAAGCGATGTGCGAGGTGCGGGCCCGGAGCAGTTCCGCCGGGCGGAGGAAACTGCCGACATGATCGGCGCGAAAGGGAGAAGTCATATGCAGTCCTTCCTCATAGTCGATGGGTGAGTGAGGATCAGATGAGTATGCTGCGCAGCGTTCGGGCACCTTTCTGCAAAGCGGGGAGGCAGCGTTGCACGAGGCTGCCGCGATCGACACGCGATATGTGAGTTCCAACATTGATGGCTGCGACCACCCGGTTGCCGCGCGTGAAAATAGGGACGGCAATAGAGCGCAAGCCGGCTTCGAGCTCCTCGTCTACGATGGCATAACAGTCCTTTCTTGCCTGTAAAATCGCCTTCCTGATTTGTGGGATGCGGGTGAGGGTCTTGGGTGTATGGGCC
>Ga0302324_100026520_pt1 | contig 11066 bp, 7 predicted proteins | sample Palsa_T0_1_FD_201949 | JGI IMG/M metagenome (GOLD analysis project Ga0302324, IMG submission 201949) | Peat permafrost microbial communities from Stordalen Mire near Abisko, Sweden - Palsa_T0_1 | ecosystem: Environmental > Terrestrial > Soil > Palsa > Peat permafrost | place: Sweden: Abisko... | reverse complement strand
TATTCCGGGCGTCACGGCGGTGGGTCTTACGAACTCCATCACGATGGATGGCAATAACGATAACGATCCGATCTTCGCGGCCGACAGATCGTATGCCGATGGACAAATCCCGCCAATGCGCCGTTTCAAGTTCATCTCACCCGGGTATTTCAAAGCCATGGGAAACCCTGTGCTGGCCGGCCGCGAACTGACCTGGACCGACATCTACCAGACCCGTCCGGTGGTGATGGTATCCGAAGCGCTGGCGCGGGAGCTTTGGCGCGATCCCGCCGCCGCCGTGGGCAAGCAAATTCGCGAAAGTCCCAAGAGTCCGTGGCGTGAGATCGTGGGCGTAACCGGCAACGAGCGCGACAACGGTGCGGACCAGAAAGCCACCACCACCGTTTATTGGCCCATGATGCTGCGGGATTGGTGGGGCCAGCCTCTCACTGCTTTGCGCGGCCAGGCATTCGCCATACGCAGCAGCCGCACAGGTACGGCGAGCTTCTTGAACGAAGTCCGCCAGGCCGTGTGGTCCGTGAACCCGGACCTGCCTATCGCCGGCGTGCTCACGGTGCGGGAAATCTACGAGCGGTCCATGGCGCGCACCGCTTTTACGCTGGTGATGCTGAGCATCGCGGCGGGCATGGCGCTGCTGCTGGGCATCGTGGGCATTTACGGAGTGATCTCTTATGCCGTGTCGCAGCGGACGCGTGAGATCGGCATCCGCATCGCGCTCGGCGCGCCTCCCGGATCCGTGCGCCAAATGTTCCTTCGCGAGGGGCTGCTGCTGACGGCCATCGGCGTGATTTGCGGCGTGGCCGGCGCCGCGGGATTGACGCGCCTCATGAAAAGCCTGCTGTTCGAAGTGAGTCCGCTCGACCCAACCACTTACTGTGCCGTGTCTCTCGTCTTAGCCGCCGCCGCGCTGCTGGCGAGCTATATTCCGGCCCGCCGCGCGACGGCTATTGAGCCAGTGGAAGCGTTGCGCGTCGAGTAGCTTTTGTGGGGCGGGCGTCCACGCCTGCAGCGGGTCTCCAGACCCGCAGCTCCGTCGAAGGCACATGATTAACTGCTGGAGAAGAGGCGGGTCTGGAGACCCGCCGCAGGCGTGGACGCCCGCCCCACATGGCGTGGGTGTACACTGCAATACAAGGAGATTTCGCATGCGCATCCTTGCAGCTATCCTGCTCGCTGCCGCTAGCCCGGCTCTTTTTGCTCAAGCGCCGCTCGCCCTTCCCGGCTGTGAAGCCCCGCCGGAGATCCGGAAAGTGCTCGACGACAAGCTCGGAGACAAAGTCGTCGAAAACATAAAAGGCGTCGATCAAATCCCGCTCGAGCGGCAGGTGCTCGGAGGGTTGATCGCCAGTTACCCGCGCGAACTGGAACCCCACCGCCGGTTGATTCAGGACATGCGCTGGTTAGATCCGGAGTCCTATCCGGCTTTGGCCGAAAGCTACGTTAAGCAGGCCGAGCAGCACCCGGACGATCCACTGGCTCTGTATCTGGCGGCCTTCGTGTTGAATGGCAAAGACACGCCGCGCAGCATCCAGTTGCTCGATCAAGCCAAATCCAAGGCGCCGAATTTCGCATGGCCCAACGCCACGCTGGCCAGCATCCACGCCGGCGGGAAGCTCGTCGATAAGACCAAAGCGGCCGCGGAGATTGCAGCGTTCTTCGCCATCTGCCCCTCCTCTACGGATGGCCGCGCCCAATGGACTTTGAACCAGGCAGGCGGCACGGAACTGCAAGCGCGCGTAGCCGTTGCCTTGCGCGCGCGGCTGGCCAACGAGACCGATCCGAAACGGCTGCAGAGCTACGCGACGCTATGGGGCCTGGAATTCCGTACGCGCCCGCCACAGGAGCACGATGCCCTGCGCCGTCAGGTGGCCGCGGATCTGAAGCGTCTCGAATCCGTGAACCCGTCCCCCGATGCCGGGTGGCTGGACTTCCTCAAAGACGGCTACAAGCAGAGCGGCACCTCGGCGGAAACCATAACGGCCATGGAAGACCGCGTGATTCAGGCGTTTCCGCACTCCGAGGAAGCCTACGGCATCGTTTACGATCGATGGAAGAAAGCTCACAAGGAACCTGAAGATCAGAAGGACGCCGCAGCCTGGAAAAAGTACGACGCCGAGCATTATGCCGCCGTGAAGGGCTGGATCGCTCAGTTCACCGACGACCGGTATGTGGAACACGACCTTTGGTTCTACACGATTGCCGACGATCCGGATTTATCCGAGCAGGAAGGCCTCCGCGCCTTCGACAATTTCGCTGCGGAGATGCGCGACTACCAGTCGCCTCAGGCCTGGAGTCTCCTTTACGCCGCGGGCTTCCTGGTGGATCACAAATGGCGGCCCGAGCACGCCATCGAACTGGCGCGGCAGGCCGAAAAGTGGGCGGCGATATCGCGCGAGATCAATCGCAGCGATAATCTCACGGCGGACGACGAGAAGAGCCGTAAGGAGCAGGATGTTTACCTGGATCAGGAACTCGCGGGAACCATTTTGCGTGCCGCGAAGCTCGCGGGCAAGCCCGAAGAAGCGGCGCGCGTGAAACCCTCGGTCGAAACGGCGCCGCCTGAAGACGTCAAGGTCGTATCGGGTTACTGGCTGAATCGCGCCCGGCTGGCGGCCATCGAAAACCGCAAAGCCGACGCGCTGACCTTCTATCAGCAGGCCGTCTTCACGCGGGAGCGGACTCCCGAGATGTATCACGGCAGGCTCAAGGACGAAGTGCTGGACGAAGCCGGCGCCCTGTGGAAGGACACCGGCGGCACCGAGGTGGCCTGGAATATCTGGAAAACGCCGCCCGCGGGCAAAGTCCAGGAACTGGCGGAAGGCCGCTGGGAAAAAGCCACCAAGACCATGCCCGCCTTCGAACTGGCGGATCTCGCCGGCAAGACTTGGCGCGTGAAAAACCTGGAAGGGAAATCCGTGCTCATCAATGTTTGGGCCACCTGGTGCGGCCCCTGCCAGTCGGAGCTGCCCCATCTGCAAAAGCTCTACGAGAAGGTGAAGGACAGGTCCGATTTCCAGATCGTCACGTTCAATATCGATCAGGATCTCGGCCTGGTGGCGCCCTTCGTAAAGGAAAAAGGATTCACCTTCCCGGTGCTGCCGGCCTACAGTTTCGTGCTATCGCTCCTCAATGGGTACGCGATTCCGCAGAACTGGGTTCTCGATCGGAAGGGCGTCTGGCGCTGGTCTCAAGTGGGCTTCGACGCCTCCGATGCGCAATGGGCCGACACGGTGGTGGCTAAGCTGCAAACTCCGTAGTGCCAGAGCGGGTCCAGGGGGTGTACAGCCCCACCATGATACGATTAATTTTCAATCCCTCATGGAAATGGAACTCGATTTTCTCGGCGGCTTGCGGCGCACGCATACCTGCGGGCAGTTGCGCGCAGCGGACGCCGGCACGCGCGCCCTGTTGATGGGCTGGGTGCATCGCCACCGCGATCTCGGCGGCGTGATCTTCATCCATCTGCGCGACCGCGATGGCGTCACGCAGATCGCTGTCCGCGCCGATGCGGATGAAGCCGCCCACCGCAGAGCCGGGCAGGTCCGTCCGGAGTACGTGATCGCCGTGGAAGGCATGGTAACGCGGCGCAGCGCCGATACCGTCAATCCGAATCTGGAGACCGGCGAAGTGGAGCTTTTCGCCGAAAACATCTGGATCCTGAACGAATCCCGCACGCCGCCGTTCCCGATGGAAGAGGCCGTGGATGTGGCCGAAGAGGTGCGGCTGAAATACCGCTACGTGGATCTGCGCCGCCCGAACATGCAGCGCAACATTATCCTGCGTTCGAAGATCGCCTTCGCCGTGCGCGAGTGCCTCAATGGGCAGGGTTTCCTCGAGATCGAGACGCCCTTCATGACCCGCTCCACACCCGAAGGCGCGCGCGATTATCTGGTGCCCAGCCGCGTGCAGCCGGGCAGTTTCTACGCGCTGCCGCAATCTCCGCAAATTTTCAAGCAACTGCTGATGGTGGCCGGCTTCGACAAGTATTTCCAGATCGTGCGCTGCTTCCGCGACGAGGATCTGCGTGCCGACCGTCAGCCGGAGTTTACGCAGATCGATCTGGAGATGTCCTTCCCGCAGGAGGAGCGCATCTTTGAAGTCATCGAGCCGCTGGCCCAGCGGGTATGCCAGGTAGCGGGATTCGACGTGCAGATCCCGTTTCCGCGCCTGACCTACGCGGAAGCCATGCGCAGCTATGGCAGCGATAAACCCGACCGGCGCATTCCGCCCATGCATGCGGTGGAGCATCTATTTCCGGAGGGTAGCCTCAGCGCGCACGGCCTGCCGTTGTTGGCCGTCCTGGTGCCGCAAACGGGCGCGCTCAGCCGGCGCGAGCGCGACGAGCTGAAAGCTTACGGCGCGGATCGCGGGTTGCGGGTTTATGACGATCCCAAACGCCTGGAGCGGGACCACCCCGAGCCCATGGCCCGCGTGCGCGAACTGACCGGCGCCGCCGAAAAGGACCTGCTGATCCTGGCGGCCTGGGCCGGCGAGCCTAAGGGCCATCGCCCGGAAGAGACGGTGTTCCAGGCGTGCGGGCAATTGCGCCTGTTCGCGGCGCAGAAGTATAACGACCGACACAAACTGCTCGATCCGCGGCGTTTGGAGTTTCTTTGGGTGCTGGACTTCCCGATGTTCGAGTGGGACGCAGAAGAAAATCGCTGGAACGCGGCGCATCATCCGTTCACTTCGGTGCATGACGAGGATCTCGAGAAGCTCACCAGCGACCCGGCCCGCTGCCGCGCCAAGTCCTACGATCTGGTGCTGAACGGGACGGAATTGGGCTCCGGCTCCATCCGTATTCATCGCCGCGACGTGCAGTCCAAGGTGTTCGCCGCGCTGGGATTCAGCGAAGAGGAAGCCCGCCGGCGCTTCGGTTTTCTCCTGGAAGCCCTGGAATACGGCGCGCCGCCGCACGGAGGCATCGCGCTGGGCCTGGATCGGCTGGTGATGATCCTGGCGGGCGAGACTTCCATCCGCGACGTCATCCCGTTTCCCAAGACCGCGCGCGCCACGGATCTGATGTGCGACGCTCCGGCCCCCGTGCCGGACAAGGCCTTGCATGCCTTGGGAATCGCAATCCGGCGATGATGCGGCTAGGAAAACTTAGCCACAGATGAACACGGATAGGACGGCCACCGGGCCTCTGTGTTCTTTCTTATCCGTGTTTATCTGTGTTCATCTGTGGTTAAGTCTTCTTGCGGGCCAGGAAACCTACGTGCGCCGGCGTGAATCGAAATCGCCCGTACCCGCCGAGTAACTGCGCCTCAAACCCTGCCCGGCTCAGTTCCGCGAGTAACTCGGAACCCGAGTACAAATGCAGGCGATGGATCTCTTCGCTGCGCCTGTACAGCTTACCCGCTCGCCGGAAGCTGACGATCTGCCGCGTCAGCGTTTTGCGTCTGCGGTCCTCGGTCACTTCCAGAAGAATCGCCCAGTCGGGTCCTTCCAGAAATCTCCTCGGGGGTGCGCCGGCAGCCACGCCGGGTTCCACGATGTCGAAAATGAATACGCCGCCGGGGCGCAAGGCGCCGTACACACGGCGAAAGAACTCCGTCAGCCCTTTCTTGCCGCTCTTCCGGTCGAACGCATAGTTAACGCATTCGCCGATCGAAGTCACCGCATCGCAGGGAGGCAGTGCGGCGGCCAGAAACGACCCAACTTGGAACTTTGCGGCCGGCGCCTGCTTGCGGGCCAACCGGATCATGTGAGCCGATATATCGATCCCGAGCACCCCATAACGGCGATCGGTCAATTCCCGCGCCCAAACGCCGCTGCCACAGCCCGCGTCCACCACCAGGCCGTCCGCGATGCCGTTTTCCCGCAGCAGCCGCAGTAACCCCGGCGCGGCTTTTCTGGCGAAACCGGTGAAGCCGGTGTCGTGGATGTAGGCCAGGTCGCGATCGTACGCAGTCATGAATGACTAGCTGGAGAATTCCTGGTCGATCTTGGCGGCCAGGATGAAATCGCTCTCCGTCAAGCCGTCGATCTTGTGGGTGTAGGTCTTCACGTCCACGCGCCCCCAAGTGAGTAAGAGGTCGGGATGGTGCCCCTGGGCCTCCGCCACGGCGCCCGCGCGATTCACGAATGCCAGGGCGGTCTTGAAATCGGGAAACGTGAATGTCTTGGTGAGGTGGTGCCCACCGTTCACTTTCCAATCCGGCAACTGGGCGGATAACTTCTCTAACTCCTCACCTTGCAACGGAGGTACGCCTCCTTTGCAGGGTACGCAATGCTTCTGTGCCAGACTAGCTTCGGATTGACTCATATATCTCCTTGCCTTAACGAAACGGGATGCAACAGATCGTCGAGCTTCCCATGCACGAGGCGATCCCGTTCCCGAAAGCCGGCGCCGTCCATCGGCAAGCTTTCAAGAGGTCCGGCCAAGCGCTCGACCCACACCTCGATAGGAAGCTTGGTCACTCGAGCTCCACAGGAGCCCGCCCGCGAAACTTCCGGCGCGGTGGAATCAGGTTTTCGAATCGAGGGTGCGGCGCGAGCAGCAGGTCCTTGAGGCTCGGCGGCGCGCTATTCGGCAGCCGCGCTTCGCCGACGGGGGCGCGTTCCCTAAGGGGGGCCTTGGTATCTTGGATAGGCATTTCAGACAAAGCCAACTCTCAACATCCATGATACCTGACTGGTCAACCGCGCAGCCCGCCTACGCCGTGCGGCTGGGCGGACGCCCGATCCCGCAGAGCTGCTTGCCTTCGCTGTCGGTTAGGACCACGGTGGCCGATACCGTCTCGTTCTTCTCGTCCGGCGTAAAGGTCACCTGAAGCTCGCAACTGGCCTTCGGCAACAGACTGCCGGTTCCGCCCAGCGTAATAGAGGTGAAGCTCAGCGCCGCCGTACCGGTGTTAGTCACCGTCACGGTCTGCGGCGGGCTGGTCTTGCCGAATGCCTTCGTGAGAGCGCCCCGCTCGAAACGTTGAACGCTGGCTGGATCATCAGCGATACACTTGTGTCGGTAGCCCCCGCAATATCCAGCTTGCCATCCCCGTTGAAGTCCGCACGCAGAATAGTAACCGTGCCGCCCACGGAATTGGCCGCCTGGTCCAGCTTGTCATCGCCGTTGAACTCCTCGCCGCGAATGCCCTCGGCACGGAGAGCATCGGCAATGTGTCCAATGGGGCAAACGTGCCATCTCCGTTGCCCAGCAGAATCGAGAGGGTGCGGCCGCTGTGATTGGCCACCGCCAGATCCAGGTAACCGTCGCCGTTGAAGTCGCCCACTACCAGGCCCCGGGCAGGCCATCGTTTTTGTGGCCTGCCGCGTTCGAGCACTGGATAGCGCTTTCGAAGACACTGCACTAGCGTTCCTTCGAGAGGCAACTCAGCAGGAACCGGATCTCATCGTCTACTCTTGCCGGGTCCGACAAAGTGTGGCTGACATTCGCTCGCAGCAGTTCGCGGTACCGCCGCCGCAGGCGGTGAATAGCTACCTTCACCGCGTTTTCCGTCATGCCCAGATCCCGCGGTAAGTTCGCAGAGGCAGATGGATCGTCGCCCCCGGGCAAAAATGCCTGCAAGCGTTGAAATAGATTTCCGTGGCCCTCTCGATTCAGCGCCTCGCGCAGTTGATCGTAGGTCTGGCTCACCAGCGCCAGGGCCCACTGGCGGTCGAAAATCCGTTCGGGAGTTTCTGCGTGGACCGGCTCGTGGCTAAACCGTTGTTCCGCGCCGGTCAGGTCGATGGGCACCATGGTCACGCCACCGCCGCGCTTCTGGGCGCCGCGCCGCTCCGTCTGATCGGTGAGAAAATTTTTCAGAGAGACTGCCAGGAACGCACGAAATCGTCCGCCCTCGGGTTGCGCTGAAGCAAAAAAACGCCGCGTGAGCAGATGCACGAAGAATTCCTGAGCAAGGTCTTGCGCCTCATCGGCCGGCGCGCCGCGAATGCGGATAAATGCATAGACTGGATACCAGTAAACGCGGCAGAGTTCCGACAGAGCCGCGTCCGCCTGCGCATCGTTGCCGCCTGCGGACGATCGAATGAGCGACCAGCGTGTTGTCGGAAACAGAGCGGGCATACGACGAGCTTTCAGTCTACTCCGAGAACTAATGGAAATGGGATACCAGCATCAAGTCGACGCCGTCGTCGTCCACCTCCGTGAAATAAATCGAACGCTCGTCGTTGGTCACCGCAAGCCGGTCCCGAATGGGGCGGTCCGTGGCCGCCAGGACCTGGCTGCGCCCCGTGGTTAAGTCGTAGGCCACAATCTGGCACTTCTTCCCGCTCCAATTGCGGTTGTAGTACAGACGCCTGGCCGTGGCAAACACGTGCCCTCCGATGGCACTTTCGATCACCATCCGCTCCTCGCCGCCATCCGTGGACATGCGCCAGATGGAGGTACTGGAGGCCCGCAAGCGGCTATAGTAGATCCAGCGCTGATCCGGAGAAAACACGATGTCGAATCCGCCGTGCCGGGTCACCTGTTGTGGCGTGCTCCCGTTGGCTGGAATCCGCCAGATCTCGCGCTGCCCGGAACGGATGGAGCAATAATAAATCCATTTGCCATCCGGCGACCATATAGGCTGTTGTGTATCGGTCGGATCGGAAATCAGTTGGCGCGGTGTGCCCCCGGTGGCGGGAATGACGTATAATTCCGCCTTGCCCCTCTTGTTCCCATCGAAGGCAATCTGCCGGCCGTCGGGTGACCAGCGCGGCGACGAAGACATGCCCATCGTGGTGAGTTGCCGCGTATGCGATCCGTCCGGGGCCGCCAGCCAGATTTCGTACGATCCGCCGCGGTTGCTTTCGAAAGCCAACGTGCGGCCGTCGGGAGACAACGAGACATTCTGATCGCGGAGGGTGGAAGCCAGCACGCGCTCGCGGCTGACTTCCTTCCCAGCCGGAGCGTCGAGGCCAAGACACCAGACATTGCTATCGAATGTCTGGTGAACGAAAACCAGTTTCCGGCCGTCCCGCGATAACTCGGGTGTATCTACATTTCCACCTAGCTCGGTCAACTCAACCGGCGGCTTGTTTCCGGCAATAGAGCTACGGAACAGAGCCCGGGCGCCGCGCACGGGTAAAGTAAACAGCATCTCGCGGGAAGAGAGAAAGATTGGCGTCCCGGCTTCCTTATTGGCAAGGCCGGGGATGGGGACGCGGCGCAGCGGCCCAGTGGCGCGCAGATCCGGAGTCACCGGCAGTATCCAAATCTGGCCCGGCGTCTCGGCATCTCGGGCAAAGAGCAGCGCGCGGCCGTCGCGGGAAATCGCGGGTTGTCCGTCGAACATCGAAGCCGAATAGCCGGAACCCGTCACTTGCCTTTCCTCTCCCGTCGCCGCCGAAATCGCAAATAACCGGACCTGCTGGGAATTGGGAATGTAATGGGCCAATACCAGCCAGCGGCCATCGGGCGACCAGGCCAGCCTGCGACGCCGCGGGTCAAGATTCAAGGTCGTGGTCAGCAACTGCCGTGCCTGACCGCCGCTTTCCGGCATGAGCATCAGCTCGGTGGCATCACTCGGCGTAGAGCGCAGGAATGCGATCCACTTACCATCCGGCGACCATTCGGGCGAATACTCCATCGCCGGGTCGAAGGTGAGGCGGCGCGGCTCCGATGTGCCGACCCGCAAGCGATAAATATCCCAGTTGTCTTCGCGTTCTCCGTTCCAGGCGAATACGACTTCCTCCGCATCCGGCGAAAAACTCGGGGAAGTCTCCGCGCCCTGATAGGCAGTCAGCGGCGTCGCATCCAAGGGCGCGTAGGAGCGGCGTAGCGGAAGCCAGAGGATCAACGCCAGAGCAACTGCCGCGGCCGCCGCCAGACTCATTGCGGTCCGGTAGCGGCGCAAGCCGATACGCAGGCGGCGCCTCATCCGGGAACCCGGCGCCAGCACAGTCTCGCCGTGCAGGTACCGTTCCACATCGTCGGCCAGGGCTGCGGCCGATGGGTACCGTAGTCCCGGATGTTTTTCGAGACAAGCGTTCAACAGACGGCCCAAGTCCTGCGAGAGCGTACGTTGCAGCGTAGCCGGATCGGTCTGGCGCAGCGCCGCGGCATCGGTCAAGGTACCCGTTTCCGCCAGCCTGGCCGCGGGGGACGGCGCGGGCGTCTCGCGAATGACCTTGGCGGCCTCGGCCACGTCCAGGCTTCGCAGGTGGGCGTGATCGAAGGGCAATACGCCGCTGAGCAACTCATACAACAACACGCCCAGCGAATACACATCCGAGGCCGGACCAAGCGCAGCAGTGTCGAAGGATGCCTGCTCCGGGCTCATGTATTCGGGCGTGCCGAGGAACTCCCCGAAGCTGGTGGCGACGGTTCGCCCGGTTAAATGGATCCGCGCCGCTTTAGCCACCCCGAAGTCGATCAATTTAGGCATGAGATGTCCGTCGCGCTCGGTGATCAGGACGTTAGCTGGTTTGAGATCGCGATGCACCACGCCGTTGCGATGAGCGTGCTCGACGGCGCGGCAAACGTCGGCAAAAAGCGCCAGGCGCTCCGCTATGGTCGAGCGCCGCCGGTCGCAAGCGGCCGTGATGGGCAGGCCATCCACATACTCCATCACGAAGTAGGGGCGGCCCTTGAGGGATGTGCCCGCGTCATGCAGAGTAGCGATATTAGGGTGTTGCATGAGCGCTAAAGCCTGGCGTTCGGATTCGAAACGCCGCAATATCGCGGCTGTTTCCAGTCCCGGCTTTAGCACCTTCAACGCCACTTCGCGGTGCACGGGTTCCGTCTGCTCCGCAAGGTAGACCACCCCCATGCCGCCTTCGCCGATTTCGCAAACGATTTCGTAATTGCCGAAGGAGTCGTCCTCATCCGTATCGGCATCTGCGGACACTGCCATCGCCAGGAGACAGGCTGGACAGATGGGCCGGTTGCCTTGATGCTTGTGGAGTGGCGAACCGCAGCGTTTACAACTCCCCATCGGATCAGGTTAACATCGCGCTCCGTCTCGCCCACCGGGTCCACACCCGTTCCGGCGTTTCCAGATAGTTTGTAACTCTCCGCGGCAAAACCCGTACTTCCCATCGAAGCAACCACGTGTTCGTAACGTTGAAAGGGGAAAAAATGAAAATGAAGAGTTTGCTCTTGAGCCTTTTGCTTTCGA
>Ga0302324_100026519_pt1 | contig 11066 bp, 8 predicted proteins | sample Palsa_T0_1_FD_201949 | JGI IMG/M metagenome (GOLD analysis project Ga0302324, IMG submission 201949) | Peat permafrost microbial communities from Stordalen Mire near Abisko, Sweden - Palsa_T0_1 | ecosystem: Environmental > Terrestrial > Soil > Palsa > Peat permafrost | place: Sweden: Abisko... | reverse complement strand
ACGCCGTGCTTGGAGGAGCCCATGCCGCGGGCGCGGCCGAGCGGGCTGCGGACCACGGCCATCAGGCGGCTCCCGTGAACAGGATCAGGCCCCAGAAGGCCGCGGTGGCGACGATCGCGACGAGGATCACCAGCCAGGCCGAGTTGGTCGCGGTCTTGGGCTCGAAGCCATAGCCGGCGTCCCAGACCAGGTGCCGGACGCCATTGCTGAGATGGTAGAAGACCGCCAGCGTCAGGCCGATCAGCACGATGCGGCCGATGAGCCCGCCGGCGAGTTCGGAGAAGGCGCCGTAGGCGTCCGGACCGGCCGCCAGCGACAGCGCCCAAGCCATCGCCAGCAGCGCGCCGAGATAGAGCGCCATGCCGCTCGCGCGGTGGAAGATCGAGGCGGCCATGGTGATGTGCCAGCGCCAGATCCCGCCGCCCAGCTGGATGTTGGGCGACACCGGCCTCGGTCTCAGGCCCGGCGTGGCGTCGGCCATCAAATCCCCTCCATCCAAAGCGCGCGGACTTATTAAGCCGGGGACGGGGGGTGTCAACGCGAGGCGGGCGCGACGACGCGGCTGATCCGCCCAATGGTTGCGCGTCTCGCCGCCTTGCCGCCATAGTGGCGCGACGCCGGCGGGAGGGTCAGGGAATTGCGCTTGCTTCAAGCGGTTGCCGCCGCCCTTGCCGCCGCCTGCATCGGTTCGATGGCCCTGGCGCAGCCGGCGCAGAGCATCCCCGACGTCAGCCCCGAAGCGCCGGCGGTGAGCAGCACCGGCGATGCGGACGAAGATGCGGTGCTGGCGACGGTGGCCGATGTCCAAGCCCACGGCATCCTGGCGGTGAAGGACCATGAGGCCGCCTTGCGCAAGGTGGTCGGCGACATGCCCCAGCCGTTTGCGCGCGAACGCCAGGAAGGCGGGGTGATGACGTACCGGGCCGACTCGGCGGAGGGCTGCCTGGCCGAGACGGCGCGACTGCGGGCCGCAGCCGGACAGGCGACCATCGACCTCGTCTGCCGCGGCAATCCCTATCCGACCGCGGCCTTCTACCTCGGGTCCTATTTCAACGAAACCGCCCAACCCAACGCGGCGATCGAGGTGCTCAATCTCGGCCTCGTGGCGGCGCCCGACTCGCCGCTGCTGCTCACGGAGCGAAACGCGGCCTTCAACGCCTTGCACCGCTGGGACGACACCCTGGGCGGCGCGGATCGCGGCCTGGCCATCGCCAACCTGCTTCCCCGCGACCGCGCCCGGCTGCTGCGCAACCGGGGCTATGCGCTCACCGAATTGAGACGCCTCGACGACGCCCAGCAGGCTTACGAGGCGTCGTTGCACCTCGAGCCCGACAGCGCGTTGGCCAAGAACGAACTGGCCTACATCGCGCGGCTGAAGAACGGTGGGACAGGGGCGCCGACGAAGATCTTCATGCCCTACAGGCAGCCACCCTGAGGCCCGCGCCTCAGCCGCCGAGCTTCGCCGACCCCTCCAGCCAGGCCTCGGAGCGCATCTCCTCCAGCCGCGAGGCGGCGCGTTCGAATTCGAAGGATCCCTCGCCCTCGGGGTAGAGCTTCGCCGGCTCGGCGGCGGCCAGCACCACCAAGCGGGCGTGGGCTTCGTAGAGGGTGTCGATCAGGATCGCCAGCCGCCGCGCGGCGCTGCGGTCTTCGGCCCGCAGCCGCGGCACGGCCTCGAGGAACACCGTGTCGAAGCGCCCAGCGATGGCGAGGTAGTCCGACGGGCCCAGCGCCTCGCCGCAGATGCTGTGGAAGTTGGCGCGCAGCAGCCGCCCGGCGGCGCGCGGCCAGTGCTGCAGGCGTCCATAGACCTCCAGCGTCACGCCCGTCTCGGCGTCGCCGCCCAGCATCTCGCCCCAGAGCCGGTCGAACCCGGCCTCGTTGTCGGGATCGATGGGCGAGAACCAGGTTCCGGCGGCGCGCAGCCGGTCCAGCCGGTAGTCGCGCGCGCCGGCCACCTCCACCACCTGCATCCGCGCCTTCAGCATTTCGATGAACGGCGTGAAAAGCTGGCGATTGAGGCCGTCCTTGTAGAGGTCGTCCGGCGCGCGGTTGGAGGTGGCGGTGACGGTGACGCCGCGGGCGAACAATTGCTCGAACAGGCGCCCCAGGATCATCGCGTCGGCGATGTCGGTCACCTGGAACTCGTCGAACGAGAGCAGCCGCGCGCCGCGGGCGATGACCTCGGCGACGGGCGCAACCGGATCGTCGCCCTTGTGCGTGCCGAACGCCGCCTGACGGCCCCCCGCGTCACCGCTGCGCCAGGCGTTCACCAGGGCGTGGACCTCGGCCATGAAGACGTGGAAGTGCGCGCGCCGCTTCGGCTCGGTGGGCGAGGTCTCGAAGAACAGGTCCATCAGCGCGGACTTGCCGCGTCCCACCGGCCCCCACAGATAGACGCCGCGAACGGCCTCGGCCCTGCGGAAGAGACCGGCCGGCCGGCCGGCCTCGAGGTCGATTTCCAGCCGCTTGAGCGCGTCCACGGCCGCGGCCTGGGCCGGGTCCGGTCGCATCGCGCCGCTGGCGAGGCGTCGATCGTAGGCGGCGCGGAACTGTCCCGGCATCGGCCCCGCCTAGCGGCTCGCGCCGCGCGGCTCAAGCCGCGCCTAGGCCCCGAGTTCCTTCTCCACGAAGCGGTAGGTCTGCGGCTTCTCGCAGGCGCAGGCTCGCATCTTGCCGTCCTTGGTCCACCAGACCAGCGTCGGGTAGGCGAAGTCGACGCCGTTGTCCTTCATCTGCGGGATCAGGGCGGTGACCAGCGTGCGGCCGGCCTCGACCACGGCGGTGCGGGCCGCGTCGCCGTCGGCGGGCGCGATGCCGGGCGCGGTCCAGGCCGTCGGCGTCGAGGCCGACCACTGCTGGAACAGCTTCCAGCTACGGTTGATCCACAGCTCCGCCACCGTCGCGCGCTCAGCCGGCGTCGAGTGGGCCTGGCCGTTGCGGTCGGCCCTGGCGATCTCGATCACCCGCGTGTCGACGCCGGCCGCCTGCAGCTTGGGGAACTCGGTCTCCTCGAAGCGGATGCAGTCCGAGCACGAGCGGAACGAGATCATGTAGAGCTTGGGGCCGGTCAGGTGCGGCGAGACCCAGCCGGCCTGGTCGAGCGCCTGGGCGATCTCGGCCTGGTCCTTGGTGACGGTGTGCGGCCGCCAGCGCCAGTCGAGGTCCCACATCAGGAACACCCCCGCGCCCGCCACCGCGACGATGCCGATCATGACCAGCCAGAACATGAATCGGCGCATGAGCGTCTCCAGCGAAGGCAAGTGATCCTGAATACAGGAATTTCCCGATGTGGTCCTTCTCTCGCAAGCGGGAGAAGGGAGTCTTGCCCCGCCAGGTCGGCGCGGGGCATCCTGCGGCCCATGAGTCCCGTCGCTTTCCCCCGATGATCGTCCCCGCCGACGGCGATTTCCGGCTCGACCGCGAGGCCGACACCGCGCGCCTGGGCGCCGCGGTCGCTGGCGAGCTCAGGGCGCACGAGGCGATCTGCCTTTCCGGGCCGCTGGGCGCCGGCAAATCCAGCCTGGCGCGCGGGTTGATCCGGGCGCTGGCCGGCGCCGACACCGACGCGCCCAGCCCCACCTTCACCCTCGTGCAGACCTATGCGACGCCCCGCTTCCCGCTGGCGCACTTCGATCTCTACCGGCTGGCGCGGCCCGAGGAGGCGCTGGAGCTCGGCCTTGACGACGCGCTGGACGAGGGCGCGGCGGTGATCGAATGGGCCGAGAAGCTGGGCCATCACCTGCCGGCCGACCGGCTCGACATCGAGCTGGCGATCGCCGGCGCGGCGCGGCGCGCGCGGCTGACGCCGCACGGCGCCTGGGAGGGCCGGGCGTTTGAGTTCTGAGCGCGAGGCGGCCAAGGCGGACTTCCTCGCCGCCCACGGATTCGACGCAGCGCGGCGCCAGCGCCTGCAGGGCGACGCCTCCACGCGGCTCTACGAGCGGCTCTATCTGCCCGGCGGCGCGACCCGCATCTTCATGGACCAGCCGCCGTCGCTGGAGACCCATCCGTGTCCGCCAGACGCCACGCCCGCCGAGCGCCGCGCGCTGGGCTACAACGCCATGGCGCGGCTGGCGGCGGGCCGCGTCGACGCCTTCGTCGCCTGCGCCGGCTGGCTGCGCTCCAAGGGGCTCTCGGCGCCGGAGATCATCGCCGCCGACGCGCCGGCGGGCCTGGCGGTGCTCGAAGACCTCGGCGATGATCTCTACGCGTCGATGATCGGCGCCGGCGCGGACGAGGCGCCGCTCTACGACGCCGCGGTCGACACGCTGGTGCGCCTGCACGCCGAGCCGCCGCCGCCGGTATTGAGCGGCGACGGCCTCGTCTGGCCGCTGCTCACCTACGACAGCCTAGTGCTGCAGACGGGCGCCGGCCTCTTCCTCGAATGGTGGCCGAAGTACGCCGGCATGGCCCCGTTCACCGCCGACGCCGAGGCCGAATGGGAAGCCTTCTGGGCCCCGATCCGGGCGCGCGGCGAGGCCGGCGCAAGCGTCTTCTGCCACCGCGACTACCACGCCGAGAACCTGATCTGGCTGCCGGCGCGGCCGGCGGCGGCGCGCGTCGGCCTGCTCGACTTCCAGGACGCGCTGAAGGCGCACCCGGCCTGGGATTTCTCCATGCTGCTGCACGACGGCCGCCGCGACGTCTCGGCCGAGCGCGAGGCCGCCGCGCTCGCCCGCTATCTCGCCGCCCGCCCGGAGCTCGACGCCGACGCGTTCCGCGCCGACTACCACGCGCTCGGCGCGCTCAATGTCATCCGCATCCTCTTCATTTTCGCCCGCCAGGTGACCTTCTTCGAGCGGCCGAAATACCGCGCCCTGACCCCGCGCATGTGGGGCTATCTGGAGCGCTGCCTCGCCGCCTCGGCCGAACTGGCGCCGCTGCGCGCCTGGCTGGACGCGTACGTCCCGCGGGACGCGCGGATATGAGCGCACCCACGACCGCGATGGTGATGGCCGCCGGGCTCGGCCTGCGCATGCGCCCGCTCACCGACCATCGTCCCAAGGCGCTGGTCGAGGTCGGCGGCAAGGCGTTGATCGACCACATCCTCGACCGGCTCGAGGCGGCGGGCGTCACCCGCGCGGTGGTCAACGTCCACGCCTTCGCGGACCAGCTCGCGGACCACCTGGCCCACCGCCGCAGCCCCGAGATCCTGATCTCCGACGAGCGCACGGCGCTGCTGGAAACCGGCGGCGGCCTCAAGCACGCCCGCGCGCTCTTGGGCGAGGCGCCGATCTGGGTCGCCAACAGCGACTATGTCTGGCTCCCGGGCCACGACGAGGCGCTCGCCATGGTCGCCGCCGCCTGGGACCCGGCGCGGATGGACGCCTGCGTGATCGTTATCCCGAAAGCCCGCACCCTCGGCTTCGACACGCCGGGCGACTTCTTCCGCGACGATGCGGGGGCGCTCACCCATCGCGGCGATGCGGCCGAGGCGCCGTTGCACTGCTTTGGCGTCGAGATCATCGATCCGCAGCGCGCCTACGAGGTCGCCGAGGCGAAGTTCTCGCTGTTCCAGGTGTGGAAGGCCGCCTCGGAGCGCGGCCGCCTGCACGGCGTCGAGCCCGACGGCTTCTGGATGCAGGTCGGCGACCCGGCGGCGCTCGCGGCGGCGGAGGCGCGGCTTCGCGAGAGCGCATGAGCTTCCTCGCCGCCCCCGCGCCGCGCTGGTTCAACATCGAGGCCGGGCGGCCGTTCCTGGAGGACCTGGCCCGGGGTCTGGTGGCGGCGCTGGCGCCGATGGGGCCGCAGGCGCTGGCGGCGGCCACCATCCTGACCCCCACCCGCCGCGCCGGCCGCGACCTCGCCGACGCCTTCCTGGCCGTCTCCGGCGCGGGCGCGGTGCTGCTGCCGCAGGTGCGGGCGCTGGGCGACCTCGACGAGGGCGAGCCGCCGTTCGAGCCCGGCGAACTGGCGCTGGACCTGGCCCCGGCGATCTCGCCGACGCGCCGCCGCTACGAACTGGCGCGGCTGGTGGCCGATCACGAAAGCGCGCTTGGCCGCAACCCTGGCGCCGCCGGCGCCCTCGATCTCGCCGACGCCCTCGCCGGCTTCCTCGACAGCGTGCAGATCGAGGAGGCCGCGCCGCTCGCCAAGATCGACGATCTCGCCCCCGGCGACCTCGCCCGCCACTGGCAGGTCTCGGCCGACTTCCTCAAGCTGGCGCTGGCGGAATGGCCGCGGCGGCTGGCGGCGATGGGGCTGATGGACGTCGGCGAGCGCCGGGTCGCCCTGCTGCGGCTGCTGGCCGAGCGCTGGGCCGAAACGCCGCCGGACCATGTCGTCATCGCGGCCGGGTCCACCGGCAGCCAGCCGGCCGTCGCCGATCTGCTGCGCGCGATCGCCGGCCTGCCGCAGGGGGCCGTGGTGCTGCCCGGCCTCGACCTCAGCCTCGCCGAGACGGCCTGGACGGACGTCTTCGATCAGCATCCGCAGGGCGGCCTCAGGCGGCTGCTTCAGCGCGCCGGGATCGACCGCGCCGACGTGCGCCCGTGGAGCGCTGACACCGCCGCGCGCGGCCGCTGGCGCCGGCGGCTGATCAACGAGGCGCTGCGCCCGGCCGAGGCCACACGCGACTGGCTGGCGCAGATCAAGCGCCTGCGCGAGGAGGGCGCGCCGGACGGCGTCGATCCGATCGCCGCGGGCCTGGACGGCCTCTCGGTGATCTTCGCCCGCGCCGAGGAAGAGGCGGCCACCGCCGCGGCCCTGCTGCTGCGCGAGGCGCTGGAGACGCCCGGCCGCACCGCCGCCCTGGTGACGCCGGACGCGGCGCTCGCCCGCCGAGTCAGCGCCCGGCTCACCCGCTGGGGCGTCTCGGCCGACTCGTCCGCCGGCGCGCCGCTCACCGGCTATCCGATCGCCGCCCTGATCGGCCTCGCCGCCCAAGCCGGCTTCGATCCGCTCGACCCGGTGACGCTGCTCGGCCTCGCCAAGCACCGCTTCGTCCGCTTCGGCCTCGGCGAGGCGGAGCTGGCCGCGGCGCGGGGCGAGCTCGAGCGGGCGCTGCGCGGCCCCCGGCGTTCGGACTGGGACGCGATCGAGACCAAGACCGATGGCGCCCGCGACTTGTTGCGGGCGCTACGGACCGCCGTCGAGCAACTCGCCGCGCCGTTCGCAACCGGCGCGGCGCGGCCCGCCGAGGCCGCCGTCGCGCTCACCGAGGCGATCGAGGCATTGGCGCGCGGTCCAGGCGGCGATCTCGACGATCTCTGGGCCGGTCTGGCCGGCGAGTCGGCCGCGGCGCTGATCGCCGGCCTGATCGAGGAGAGCGACGGCCTGCCGGACGTCACCCCCGCCGGCTTCGTCGAGCTGATCGACCAGCTCATCGCCCGCGAGGCGGTGCGCGGCGGCGGCGCCAGCCATCCGCGGCTGCGCATCCTGGGCGCCATCGAGGCCCGGCTGGTGAAGGCCGACCTGCTGGTGCTGGCCGGGCTCGAGGAAGGCGTCTGGCCGCAGGCGCCGCCGATCGACCCGTTCCTGTCGCGGCCGATGCGCGCGACGCTGGGCCTGCCGCCGCCCGAACGTCGCCTCGGCCTCACCGCCCACGATTTCGCCCAGGGCGCCAGCGGGCCGGAAGCCGTGCTGATCGCGTCCGAACGGCGCGAAGGCGCGCCGGCCGTGGCTTCGCGCTGGCTCTGGCGACTGGAGACGCTAGTCAAGGGCGCCGGGCTGGAGCTGCCGTCGCGGCCAGAGGTGCTGGCCCTGGCCCGCGCCCTCGACGCGCCGGACGCCTTCGCACCGGCCGGCCGGCCGGCGCCCGCGCCGCCGCTGGCGGTGCGGCCGCGCGAGCTGCCGGTGACCGGGGTCGAGCGCTGGATCCGCGACCCCTACGCCATCTACGCCCGCTACATCCTGCGCCTGAGGCCGCTGGATCGGCCGGGCGAGCCGGTGGAGGCCAGGGCGCGCGGCACCGCGATCCACGACGCCTTCGAGCGCTTCGCCAAGGAGCATCCGGACGTGCTGCCCGACGGCGCCGAGGTCAAGTTCGCAGCGCTGCTGATCGAGCGCCTGGCCGCCGCCGGCGTGCCGACCCACCGGCTGGCGCGGGAGGGCGCGCTGGCGGCCAATGTCGCGCCGTGGGTGATCGCGTTCGAGCGCCGGCGGCGGGCCGGCGCGCGGCTGATCGTCGAGCAGCGCGGCGCCCACAGCTTCGAGACACCGGGCGGCCGCTTCACCGTCACCGCCCGCGCCGACCGCATCGAGCTGCGCGGCGGCCACGCCGACGTGCTCGACTTCAAGACCGGCGCGCCGCCCAGCGCCAAGCAGGTCGAGAGCGGGATCGCCCCGCAGCTGACCCTCACCGCGGCGATCCTGCGCGCCGGCGGCTTCGAGGAGATCGGCCCGATCGAGCCCGGCGCGCTCGTCTATGTGCGGGTCAGCGGCGGCCGGATTCCGGGCAGCGAGGAGGTGCGCGCCGAGCCGCCGGAGAGCGGCGAACTGGCAGCCAAGGCGCTGGCCGGGCTGAAGCGGCTCACCGCGGCCTTCGATGATCCCGCCAAGCCCTACCGCGCCTGGGCGATGCCGCAGTTCATCGGCCGCTTCGGCGGCGACTACGACCATCTGGCGCGGCTCTGGGAATGGGGCGTGATCGGCGGCGACGAGGCGGAGGCGGGCGGATGAACCTGCGCGCCGATCCCCGTCCGACCCTATCGCCGCAGGTCCGCGCCTCCGATCCGGCCGCCTCGGTGTTCGTCGCCGCCAACGCCGGCTCGGGCAAGACCAAGACCCTGGTCGACCGCGTGGCGCGGCTGCTGCTCAGCGGCTCGCGGCCCGAGGCGATCCTCTGCGTCACCTACACCAAGGCCGCCGCCGCCGAGATGCAGCGGCGGCTGTTCAAGGAACTCGGCGCCTGGGCGGTGATGGAGGACTCGCCGCTCGCGGCCAAACTGGCCGCCCTGGAAGAGCCGCGCCGCGACCTCGGCCTCGCCCGCGCCCTCTTCGCCCGCGCCCTGGAGACGCCGGGCGGCATCAAGATCACCACCATCCACGCCTTCTGCGAAAAGCTGCTGCGCCGCTTTCCGCTGGAGGCCGGCGTCTCGCCCGGATTCACCGTGCTGGAGGACGCCGCCGCCCGCGAGGTCTCGGCCAAGGCGCGCGAGGACGTGGCGCTGCTGGCGCTGGACGAGCCGCAGGGCCGGGTCGGCAAGGCCTACGCCTATTTCTCGGTCGAGCTGGACTACGGCCGCTTTGGCGACATGTTCGCCGCCTTCGAGGCGCAGCGCCGCGCGATCCGCGCCTATGCCGACGCCTGCGAGCCGCAGGGCTTCGTCTCCGACATCTGGCGCCGCTGCGGCTTCGCCGAGGAGACCTACGCCGAGACGATCGAGGCCGAGGCGGTCGCCAGGATCCGCTGGGGCCAGTGGCGGCGCGCGGCCGAGGCGCTGCTGGCCGGTTCCGAGGCCACCGACCGACCGTGCGGCGAGGCCATGCTGCGGATCGCCGAGACGGCGTCGTTCGCGGACGCACCGTTCGCGGACGTCTTGACCATCTTCTGCACCCAGGCCGGCGCGCCGCGGAAGCGGATGGCGACCAAGGCTGTCGATCCCTGGGCGCAGGAATGGCTGGCGCGGGAGCAGGCGCGGCTCTGTGAGGCGCTGCAGGCCTGCAAGGGCGCGCGGATCGCGGAGGCCAGCGCCCACGCTGTCAGCCTGGCCCTCGCCTACATCGCCCTCTACGACGGCGGCAAATCGGCGCTGAGGGCGCTCGATTTCGGCGACCTGATCCAGCGCACCCACGAGTTGCTCACCCAGCGCGCCGATGCGGCCTGGGTGCTGTTCAAGCTCGACGGCGGCCTGGACCACGTGCTGCTCGACGAGGCCCAGGACACCGCCCCCGACCAGTGGGACATCCTGCGCGCGCTCACCGACGAGTTCTTCATCGGCCAGGGCGCCGGCGAGAGCCACCGCACCGTCTTCGCGGTGGGCGACGAAAAACAGTCGATCTTCTCGTTCCAGGGCGCCGCGCCGGAGCGAATGGCGATGGAGCGGCAGAGCTTCGATACGCTCGTCCGCGGCTCTGGCCGAGACTTCGAGCAGGTGCATCTACGGGAGAGTTGGCGTTCAGCGCCCGAGGTGTTGGCCTTTGTCGATGCGGTGATCGAGCCGCCGGAAGTCGCCGCTGCGCTAAAGCCAGCCGGCAGCGCAGCCTTCCCGATTCGCCACGTGGCCACGCGCGGTCCTGGCGGCGCGGTCGACCTGTGGCCGCTCGAGGAAAGCGAGCCCTGGGACGAGCCCGATCCCTGGGCGCCGGTCGACGCCGAGCCACCCGAAAGCGCCACCAAGAAGCTGGCGCGCCAGATCGCCCGCTCGCTGGTCGAGATGATCGGCCGCGGCGAGTGCGTCATCGACCGCCGGTCGGGCGCGCGTCGCGCCATCGGCTACGGCGATGTGCTGATCCTGGTCCGCCGCCGCAACGCCCTCTTCCACGAGATCATCCGTGCGCTGAAGGCCCGCGCGGTCCCCGTCGGCGGCGCCGACCGGCTGCGGCTTTCCGAGCACATCGCCTTCCAGGACCTGCTGGCGCTGGGTCGCTTCGCCCGCTTCCCGGACGACGACCTGACCCTCGCGGCCCTGCTGCGCAGTCCCTTCTGCGACGTCGGCGAGGCGCCGCTCTACGACCTCGCCCAGGGCCGGCGCGCGCCGCTGTGGGCGGTGCTGCGGGCCAGGGCGGGCGAGCGGGCCGCGTGGGGCGAGGCGGCGCGGTTCCTAGGCTGGGCGCGGCGTGAGGCCGAGGCGCGCGCGCCGTTCGATTTCTACGCCCGCGTCATGGCCCGGCTCGACGAGCGCGGCGTCTCGATGAAGCGCCGCTTTCTTGGCCGGCTGGGCCGCGAAGCGGAGGACGCGCTGGACGCTTTCCTCGCCGAGGCCCTGGCGGCCGAGCGGCGCGGCGTCATCGAGCTGGAGCGCTTCGTCGCCGAGATGGCCGCCAGCGAGATCGAGGTGAAGCGCGAGCAGGAGGACCCCGAGCGGCAGGGCGAGGGCGAGGTGCGGGTGATGACCGTGCACGGCGCCAAGGGCCTGGAGGCGCCGGTGGTGATCCTGCCCGACACCTCGACCAAGGCCAGC
>Ga0302324_100026516_pt1 | contig 11067 bp, 10 predicted proteins | sample Palsa_T0_1_FD_201949 | JGI IMG/M metagenome (GOLD analysis project Ga0302324, IMG submission 201949) | Peat permafrost microbial communities from Stordalen Mire near Abisko, Sweden - Palsa_T0_1 | ecosystem: Environmental > Terrestrial > Soil > Palsa > Peat permafrost | place: Sweden: Abisko... | reverse complement strand
TTTTGCCGTCCGAATCGCAGGTGATGTCGGCCAGCACGGCATTGCGCGTCGGTCGTTCCGCCAGACGCTGAATGGGCATGATGGGAAACACCTGGCCGATGGCCCAGCTGTCCGGCAGTGATTGGAATATGGAAAAATTACAGAAATAGATATCGCTCAGCATGTCCTCGATGTTGTCCAGCTCTTCGGGAACCCGATCGAGCTTGCGGCAGTAATCACGGATCCTGGCGCAGGTGGCCCAATAGAGCCTTTCCGCCAATCCCCGAAACTCGAGGCTCAAATAGCCCAAGTTGAACATTTGCAGCGCCTGCTCGCGCGCCTGCAATGCATCGTGATAACACTCCACCAGGCGCCGCTCATTGACCGATCGGTAGCTATCGAACAAATCGAGCACCGGCTGCGGCAATTCTTCGGTTCCCAGATAATCCTCTTCGGGGCGGCCGGACACCTTGAATTGGTCGAGCTTGGAGGAGCCCAAGATATCGAACACCAACAGGCTGTGGTGGGCGGCGATGGCGCGGCCCGATTCGCTCACGATCATGGGGTGCGGCACGTCGCGTGCATCGCAAACGCTCTTGATTCGATACACCACGTCGCCGGCGTATTCGTTGAGCGTGTAGTTCATCGAGGACTCGTAGTTGGTCCCGCTGCCGTCGTAGTCCACGCCCAAGCCGCCGCCAATATCTATGTACTTGAGCCCAGCGCCCATGATCTTGAGCTCGGCGTACACATGCGCCAGCTCGTTGATGGCATCCTTGACACGTCGGATGTCCTGCAGCTGACTGCCTGGATGGCAGTGCACCAGCTGCAGGCAATCGAGCATATTGCGCTCCTTCAGCAGCGCGTAAAGATCCAGAATTTCGCTGATAAACAAACCAAATTTGGACTTCTCGCCCGCAGACTCGCGCCAGCGTCCGGCGCCCTCGCTTGCCAGCTTGACCCGCACTCCGATCTTGGGCCGCACGCCATACTTTTCGGCGTGCTTCAGGATCAGGTGAATTTCCTCGAAGTTTTCGACCACGGGAATGATGGTGCGGCCGAGTTTGGTGGCGATGATGACCGCTTCGATATAACTGTCGTCCTTGAAGCCGTTGCACACCACCAGCCGCTCGGGTGCATTTTCGGTAATGGACATGACCGCCAGCAGTTCCGGTTTGGAACCGACCTCGAGACCGAATCCAAATTCCTTGCCGTAGCGGTAGACCTCTTCGACCACGAGCCGTTGCTGGTTGACCTTGATGGGGAACACCGCGGCATAGCGATTCTTGTAGTCGTTTTCCGAAATGGCGGTCGCGAAAGCGTCAGCAAGATGACGCAGGCGGTGCGCCAGAATATCGGAGAAGCGAATGACCACCGGAGTATGCAGATCCCGCGCCTTGAGGCCCTGAACCACATCGTATAGATCGATTTCGCGGCTCGCGTCGAGGTTCGGGCGGATGACCACATGGCCGTGCGCGTTGATTGAAAAGTAGCCCTTGCCCCAAGCCTCAACCTGATACAGGTCGAGCGACTCGGCGATCTTCCAGACATGGTTCGGGGCGCTAAGCACTTTCGCGGGCGTGTTCATGAGGCGCGCACGATAGCAAATTGTGGCTGCATGTAAATGACGGGCTAAGCGACTCGGGCTTAAGCGCCTCGGGCGATGGGCCGATGCGGATCACGGATCCATTCGCTCCACGAGCCGGCATAGAGCTTTGCGCCGCTGAAGCCCGCTACCTCCAAGCTGAGCAAATTGTGGCATGCCGTAACCCCTGAGCCGCACATGGCGGCCACCTGCGTCGGGCTTCGGCCGGCCAGCTGCCTTTCCCACCCCTGGCGCAACACCGGGGCCGGCAGGAACCGTCCGTCGGCGGCGAGATCGGTTGAAAAAGGATGATTCACCGCGCCCTTGATATGGCCGGCGACCGCATCGATGGGCTCGACTGTCCCGGCATAGCGTTCGCCAGCGCGAGCATCGATCAACAGAAACGCAGGGTCCGACAAGCGCTGCTCGAGTTCGGCTGTCCCGAGCACCGCCGCCGAATTGGCTTGCGCGGATAAATAAGGTCTGCCGGCCGCTTCGGCCAAGGGCTTTTCCTGCCCCGATTCCAACGCGCCGCCCTCGCTCACCCATGCCTTGATACCGCCGTCCAACACGGCCACCGCGGTGTGGCCCACCCATCGCAGCATCCACCAGGCCCTTGCGGCGAAAGCGCCGGCGCTATCGTCATAAGCAACGACCTGCGTAGGGTGGCCAACCCCTAAGCGAGCAAGCGTGCGCGCGACATCGGCTGGAGTAGGCAGCGGATGCCGCCCCGACGTCGCTGTAATTGGGGCCGACAAATCCATATTGAGGTCGGCATAGCGGGCTCCGGGGATGTGCCCCTCAAGATATGCGCGGCGACCGCCGGCGGGGTTCATCAGATCGAAGCGGCAATCAATGACCGCGATGTCAGGCCGGCCCACCAAGTCGCGAAGGACAGCGGCGGCGATTAAGGTGGTAAACGTCACCAATCGAGCTTAGCGCGATGCACGGAGCCTGTCTGAGTATTCAGCGAGGCTCCTGGGTGAAGTTCATCCGCTACAATCCACGGTTATGGCACTCACACTCTATTGGGGTAGCGGCAGTCCCTTCTCGTGGCGGGTCCTCCTGGCGCTGGAGCACAAGGGGCTGCAATACGAGTCGCAGCTGCTGCATTTCGACAAGCAGGAGCATCAATCGCCGCAGATGCTGAAGATGAATCCGCGCGGCCGCGTGCCAGTCCTCAAGGACGGCGACTACGTGGTGTTCGAGTCGGTGGCCATTCTCTACTACCTGGACCTGAAGTATCCGCAGCCGCCCATTTTTGGGCTTACACCGGAAGAGGCCGGCGTCATCATGCGCGTCATCTGCGAGTTTCAGGCCTATGCGGAGCCTTCGGTGCAGAAAATCGTCGGCGCCGTCTTCGCCGACCAGGTCGCCGCGGATATCGACAACCTCACCGATGCCATGCACCTGGTGGGGCGCGAGGCGCGCACGATCGAAGGGCGTTTGAGCAAGGAGGAATGGATCGTTGGCGCGAATTATTCCGCGCTCGACATGGTGATTTTCCCCTGGATACAGATACTGCGGCGGGCGTTGAATCGCAGCGCCGCGGCCGAACTCGGCGCGCGCTTCCTGCCCATGGAGCGCAACTACCCCGCATTGGCGCGCTGGATTCATCGCATCGAGTCGCTTCCTGGGTACGATCGTACCTATCCGCCTCACTGGCGCGACACTTAATCAATTTTAGGGAAAACAACATGGCAGAAACGTTATGAGCACACACGAAGTGCATGTGAAATTCGCGGGCAGGATCGTCATGGTCGGTTTCGGCAGCATCGGACAGGGAATCTTGCCTTTGATCTTGCGTCACATCGGCACTTCGGCGGATCGCATCACCATCGTTACGGCCGAAGACAAGGGCAACTCGGAAGCCCAGGAATTTGGCGTGAAATTCGTCAAGACAGCGCTGACGCCCGAGAACTACCGCCAGGTTCTGGAGCCCGCGCTCGGCGCGGGCGATTTCCTGTTGAATTTGTCGGTGGATGTATCAAGCGTGGCGCTGGTGCAATTGGCGCGTGAACGCGGCGCCCTGTATCTGGACACCTGCATCGAACCATGGGCTGGCGGCTACACGGACCCCAACATGCCGGTCGAAGCGCGCAGCAATTACGCCATGCGCCTGGACGCTTTGCGACTGCGCAAGGGGCATGAGAAGGCGCCGACGGCGGTCCTCACGCATGGCGCCAATCCCGGCTTGGTGTCGCACTTGGTCAAACAGGCGCTGTTGAACATTGCCAAGGACACGGGCGTGCACATCGGTGTTCCGCAAGACCGCGCCGGCTGGGCGGCGCTCGCGCAATCGTTAGGTATCAAGGTCATCCATGTGGCTGAACGCGACACCCAGGTTGCCAATGTTCCGAAGCAGCCCAACGAATTCGTGAATACGTGGTCGGTCGACGGGTTTGTAAGCGAAGGCGCGCAGCCCGCGGAACTGGGGTGGGGCACGCACGAGAAGCATTTTCCGGTCGACGGAGGGCGGCACAAAGCCGGCTCGCGCTGCGCCATCTACTTGAATCGGCCGGGGGCCAGCACCCGTGTGCGCACGTGGACGCCGGCGGCAGGATACTTTCACGGATTCCTCATCACGCATTCGGAAGCGATTTCCTTGGCCGACTACTACACCGTGATGGACGCGGAGCGTGTGGTCTACCGGCCCACGAGTCACTATGCCTACCACCCGAGCGACAATGCCGTGTTGTCGGTGCACGAATTGGCCGGCCGCAATTGGCACCTGCAGGATCGCAAGCGGATCATGATGGGCGAGATCACGGAGGGTATCGACGAACTCGGCGTGCTGCTCGCAGGTCACGCGAAAAATGCCTACTGGTACGGTTCGCAACTGTCCATCGGCGAGGCGCGCGCCCTGGCCCCTTACAACAGCGCGACCAGCTTGCAGGTCACAGCGGCGGCGCTCGCCGGCATGATCTGGGCGATGGAGAATCCGAACCGCGGTGTGGTGGAACCGGATGACATGGACTTCCAGCGCCCGTTGCAGATTTGCCTGCCCTATCTAGGGCCGGTGGTGGGCAAGTACACCGACTGGACGCCCTTGTATGAGCGCGGCGAGCTGTTTGCCGAAGACCTCGATCGATCGGATCCCTGGCAATTCAAGAACATTCGGGTGGTTTGAGCGCATAGCTGACAGCGGCCACCGTGAAGGTGGCCGCGCCTCCGGGCAGCTCGACAGTGACCTCATCACCCTCGCCCTTACCCATGAGGCTGCGTCCCAACGGGGAGTCCATGCTGACGTAGTTGCTCTCCAGATCGAATTCGTCGGGGCCGACGATCCGGTGCCAGCGTAGGACGCCGGCGGTGTTTTCGATCTGCACCCAGGCTCCGAAATACACGCGTTTTGGATCGCGGCGCGCGAGACCGGCCAGAGGGTCAATAATGGTCATTCCCTCGAGCCTTTTGCGCAGGAAGCGCACGCGCCGGTCTATTTCGTGCAGGCGCTTTTTGCCGTAGGTGTATTCGGCATTCTCCGAGCGATCTCCTTGCGCGGCAGCCTCGGAGACTGCTTGAGTCACTCGCGGCCGTTCCTCGTGCCAAAGCTGATCAAGCTCGTCCTGCAACCGCTTGGCGCCTTCCGGAGTGATGTATTTGGAACCGGGCGGTGTGGGCGGGCGATATCTTGACACGGTGCAATAATCTTTGTGAGACGTTTCAAGGACGTGAATTGGTTCGTGAGGGATTACAGCCGACTGAGCAGTTGCTCACAGATTGCGGCAGGCCCGAGTCATAAGCTCTCACCCATGAGCGCTAAATACTACACCCACTTTATCGCGCAATCGGAAGACGCCATCGAGTACAACGAATATCGGGGCGTCGTCGAACTGCTCGGCCAAGCGGCAAGTGTAGAAGGCGATCGAGAAATCGCACGCATGTTGGCGCGCAGCTTTGATCTCGAGGAGACCGACATCCAAGTCCTGCAGTGGCACCAATTGCACTGACGGCAACCGATCCCCTAGCGGGCTTTACTTCCCTTCATTGAAGTCCGCCTCTCATGCCCCGAGCTAACACTCGGGGCTTTTTTTTAGCAAGTGGTAGACTTCGCCCAACGCCCAAGCACAAAGGGCAGGAGGGGAAGATGGGTAAATTTGCGCTTGCTTTGGTTGCGGTTGCAGGACTCTTTTTATCGGGGTGCGGCTATAACACCATCCAGACGACGGATGAACAGACCAAAGCCGCCTGGTCCGAAGTACTCAATCAATACCAACGGCGCGCCGACCTCATCCCCAATTTGGTGAAAACCGTCCAGGGCTATGCGGCCCAGGAGCAAACCGTATTGTTAGGTGTCACTGAGGCCCGGGCAAAAGTCGGCTCCATTCAGGCGACACCGGAACTGGTCAACGACGCGGCTGCGATGGCCAAGTTTCAAGCCGCTCAGTCGCAGCTGACCAGCGCCTTGTCCCGGCTCTTGGTGGTGACGGAAAATTATCCGCAGTTGAAGTCCGATCAGAATTTCCGCGATCTGCAGGCGCAACTGGAAGGAACGGAGAACCGCATTACCGTGGCCCGCAATCGCTACATCCAGTCCGTGCAGACCTACAATCTCGCGATCCGTTCCTTTCCGTCGAATCTGACGGCGATGATGTTTGGCTATAAGACCAAGGCTAATTTTTCAGTCGAGAACGAAGCAGCGATTTCCAAACCACCTTCAGTGGATTTCGCACCGCCGCCGGCGCAGGCGCCGGCAACTCAGCCGCCGCCCGCTGCACCCGTTCACTAAGGAGCCTGTCTGAGGACTCCGCGTGTCCGCTCCCGAAGGGTTGGCTCTGGAAGGGGCGTCTGCGGCGTTGCGCGGCTTGTCCGTGGAATCAACCACGGCCTGCGCCGCGCGCCTAGCATCCGCTCCCTTGCAGAGCCAACGCAGCTCACGCGGAGTCCTCAGATAGGCTCCCCGCCTAAAATACTCGGACAGTCTCCTGTCATGCGCGCTGCCCGGCTCGGGGCAGGGGTGGTACTGCTGTTCGGTTTTGCACTCGCCAGCGCGGACGTCGCCGGAGAAGTTGCCGTGCCGCCGCTCACTTCGCGGGTCACCGACTTGACCGGTACCCTGTCCGGCGGTGCGGTCGCGCGCATCGAGGCCAAGCTCAAGGACTTCGAAGCTAAGAAGGGCAGCCAGGTCGCCGTACTCATCGTTCCGACCACGCAGCCGGAGGAGATCGAGCAGTACGGCATCCGCGTCGAGGACACTTGGAAGCTGGGCCGCAAGGGCGTCGATGACGGTGTCTACCTGATCGTGGCGAAGAACGACCGGCGTGTGCGCATTGAGGTTTCCTACGGTTTGGAGGGCGCTCTGCCGGATGCAGTCGCCAATCGCATCATCACCGAAACGATCACGCCACACTTCAAACAGGGCGACTTCGACGGCGGCGTCGAGGCCGGTGTCAACCAGATCATCTCCGTAATTAATGGTGAGCCTTTACCCGCGCCGGATAGGAAATGGGAACGGCACGGCGGATTGGGAAATCTGCTGCCGGTGCTGTTGATCGTAGTGTTCGTCGTCAGCGGCGTGCTGCGCGCCATGTTCGGCAGGTTGTTTGGATCCTTGGCAACGGGCGGTTTGGCCGGCGGCATCGTCTGGCTCTTGAGCCACTTGATTCCCATCGGCGTCGGCGCAGGTCTGCTTGCGTTCCTGTTCGCCATGCTCACCGGGGGTTCGCGCTCGGGCTGGACGAGCGGCGGCGGCTTCGGCGGGGGCCTCGGCGGCTTTGGGGGCGGTTTTGGCGGCGGCGGCTTCGGCGGTGGAGGCGGTGGCGGCGGCTTCAGTGGTGGCGGTGGCGGCGGCGGTGGCGGCGGCGCCTCGGGTAGCTGGTGATGCAGATCGGACGCCTGATTCGGCACGCAACGGCGACGCATTGGCGCACGCGAATGTTATTCCCCGCGAGCACACTGGATGCCATCGAGCAGGCAATCAAGCGAGCGGAGTTGACGCACGCCGGCGAGATTCGCTTCGCGATCGAAACCTCATTGACGCCGCGACACATCTTGAACGACATTACGCCGCGCGCCCATGCCTTGGAAGTGTTCTCGCAATTGCGTGTGTGGGATACCGAGGCCAACAACGGTGTCCTGATCTACGTTCAGCTTGCCGACCGCAATGTTGAAATCGTCGCCGATCGCGGCTTTCAAGGGCGCGTTAGTCCCGCGGAGTGGGAGGCGGTCTGCCGTCTCATGGAGGAGCACTTTCGGGCCGGCCGCTTTGAAGTCGGATCAGTAGCGGGCGTGGACGCGATCGGCAATCTATTGGCGCGTCACTTCCCCCAGGCCTCCGCCAGGGCGATTCAATCTAATCAATTGCCCGACCGCCCGACTTTGTTGTAGATAGACCCCATGTCCGCCCTATTCATCACTGCGTTTCGCAGGGCTCCAGGCTTCATCGTCTGCGCGGCCTTGAGCGCGCTCGGCGTCGCCGGGTGTTCATTGTTTCACCCGGTCCCGAAAGAATCGCCGGTGGTCGCCAAAACATTGCCGCCACCTCCGCCCGCGCTGCCCAAGCCTAAGGCCACGCATCTCTTCGATGTGGACCCGGGGAGCGACATCGTCGGCTATGTGCAGAAGACCCTCGTTGGCAAGGACGATACGCTACCTGACATTGCGCGGCGCTTCGATGTGGGCTACGAGGAAATACTTACAGCAAATCCTGGCGTCGATCCCTGGCTGCCGGGCGTCGGGCGCGAGGTCGTCGTCCCCACGCAATTCATTCTGCCGGCCGCTCCGCACGAAGGCGTCGTGGTAAACGTTGCCGCGATGCGAATTTTTTATTATCCGCCTCACAAGAAGGGTGAGCCCCAAACGGTCTACACCCATCCCATCGGCATCGGCAAAGTGGGTTGGCAGACCCCAGAGGGAACGACCAAGATCGTCAGCCGGCAAAAGGATCCGGTTTGGGTGGTACCCAAGTCCGTGCGTGAAGAACACCAGGAGGATGGCGAGCAGCTGCCTGCGAAGGTGCCCGCCGGACCGGACAATCCGCTCGGCCAATATATGTTCCGCCTGGGCTGGCCGAGCTACCTGATCCATGGAACGAACAAACCTTACGGTGTCGGCATGCGTTCCAGTCACGGCTGCATGCGCCTGTATCCGGAGGACATCGCAGTGTTTTTCGATCTGATTCCAATCGGCACGAAAGTCACCGTGGTCAACCAACCCTATTTATTCGGCTGGCGCGACGGCACGTTGTATCTGCAGGCCTACGCGGTCATGGAGGACGACTCGCGCAATTGGACCAAGGACCGCAAGCGCTTGCTCGCAAAACTGCTGCATCCCCAGGAGCGCGGCAAGATCACACAGCATGATGACGAAATCGATTGGCAGCGCGTCGGCGATCTGGCGCACGCTCCGCGTGCCGTACCAGTTCCAGTGACCGGCGGTCAGGACGGAGTCGATGGTGTCATCGCGCAAGGCGTGTTGGTTGAAAACATCCTGCCCGAGGGTTCCAACTGGGATGGCCAGTCCGGTCTCCTGGTCGATGAAAAGACCTTTAACGATTTGCTCAACGGACGTGACAAGGCGCCAGTAGGCATCCCTTGAGGCGCATAATTCTGGTGGCCTCGCTCGCCGTATCCGCAGCCTTTAGTTGCGGCGCGTCACCCACCGATTCGGGGCCCATCGATCCTGCCTTTGACTATCACTCCTACGCCAATGTGGATCAGTTTCGAACCACTCATTTGGACCTCGATCTGAAGGTCGATTTCAAATTCAAGACCATTACCGGCGCAGTCACGCTGGAATTAAAGCGCTTGGATCCGCGTTCGACGCAATTGGTCCTCGACACCAAGGGGCTCATGATTCTGGATGTCACCCAAAAGGCCACCGATGTCCTGGGGGCCACGGCCAAGAATCAAACGATATGGGTCAGCCGCCCGTTCCATTTGGAAAAACCGGATCCGATTCTCGGCAGCGCGCTGGTGATCGACCTGCCGCCGTCGAAGAGGGGCACAGAATCCATCAAGATCGACTACGAAACCACGGAAGCCTCATCCGCTCTGCAATGGCTCACTGAGAAACAAACCGCTCGGCACAAGCCATTCCTCTATACCGAATCGGAGCCCATCGGCGCGCGCACCTGGATCCCTCTTCAGGACACCCCTCAGGTCAGGGCCACTTACAAAGCCAAGGTATATACAGGGGACCGACTGCGTGCCGTCATGAGCGCGGAGAATGACCCGAAGGCCAAACCCGGCGTGGCCGATGCCTACATTTTTGTCATGCCGCAAGCCGTGCCGTCGTACTTGATTGCGCTTGCCGTGGGCGATCTGGAATTTCAGGAGACCGGACCGCGCACCGGAGTGTATGCCGAGAAGTCCATGATCAAGGCGGCGGCCAAGGAATTCGCGGATACCGAGTCGATGATCCAGGCCAACGAAAAAATGTTCGGACCCTATCGGTGGTCGCGGTACGACATCTTGGTGATGCCGCCGAGTTTTCCGGAAGGCGGCATGGAGAATCCACGGCTGTCCTTCATCACGCCCACCGTGATCGTGGGCGACAAGAGCTTGGTATCCGTGATCGCGCATGAACTGGCGCATTCCTGGGCGGGAAATCTGGTCGGCAATGCGACCTGGCGGGATTTTTGGCTCAACGAGGGATTCACCGACTACATGGAAAGCCGCATCATGACCGCTGTATACGGCGAGCCGCGCGCCTCCATGGAGGCGGTGCTGGGGCTCAAGTCCCTGCAGGCCGATCTTGCGAAACTCAAGCCGGCCGATCAAATCCTTGCCATTGATCTGCGCGATCGCGATCCCGGCGAGGGCTTCACGAATATTCCGTATGAGAAGGGCCGGTTGTTCTTGAATTACCTCGACGCCAAATTCGGCCGCGAGCGCTTCGACGCCTTCCTGCGCGGCTATTTCGATCATTTCGCATTCAAGAGCATCAACAGCGAACAGTTCATCGCGTATCTGCAGGAGAATCTGCTCGACCGTTTTCCCGGTATCGTCACGCGCGCGGAGGTGAATGCGTGGATCTTATCCCCCGGCCTGCCCGCAGACGCGGTGCTTCCGGTCACGACCCTGTTTCAACCGGTGGACGCGGCGCGGGACGCATGGCTCGCCGGCAAACTACCCGCAAAAAAAATCGGTATGGACTGGGTAGCGCAGCAATGGCTGTATTTTCTCGACGGCATGCCGACCCTGGCAGCGGCGCAGTTGGCAGACCTCGACAAGGCATTTGGATTGAGCAAAAGCCCGAACGCGGAGATCGGACACAGCTGGTTCGAATTAGTCATCGTCGACAACTATCAGCCCGGCTTTCCGAGTCTCGAGGAGTATTTGAAAACCATCGGACGGCTCAAGCTCATCCAGCCGCTATATGAGTCGCTGATGAAAACGCCAGCGGGGACCGAGGTGGCCAAGCGCGTGTTCGCCAAGGCGCGGCCCGGATACCATCCCGAAACCGTCAAGGCTATCGAAGCCATCGTCGCTCCGAAAGAGGAATCCAGCGAGTGACAGACGAACGAGTGACAGACGAGAGCACGTTAAGCGAGTGGATGAAAA
>Ga0302324_100026515_pt1 | contig 11068 bp, 11 predicted proteins | sample Palsa_T0_1_FD_201949 | JGI IMG/M metagenome (GOLD analysis project Ga0302324, IMG submission 201949) | Peat permafrost microbial communities from Stordalen Mire near Abisko, Sweden - Palsa_T0_1 | ecosystem: Environmental > Terrestrial > Soil > Palsa > Peat permafrost | place: Sweden: Abisko... | reverse complement strand
CTGCGGCTTCGAGAACGCCGTCTGCCGGACCGGAAAAATTGAGCGAGCAGGTCAGATCGCGCGCCAATTCGCGACAGTCCAGCGTCGTCCGCAATCCGAACATCCTCGTAATCAAGTAATATCTCCGAACGAGTATCTGTTATAACATCGTCGCGCGAACGCGTGACGAGGCAAACGTATCGTGCGACCGTCAAGAAACGGTCAAGAGTGTGGAGATTCGGTCGAAGCGAACGCTAGTCGACGCGCGGCGGACGCACTGGGAACGACGCGACGAAGCGGCTTCCCGCGCCGGGCCGGCTCGAGACGGTCACGTCCCCACCGTGGCGTTGCGCGAGCGCGCGCGCGATCGAGAGCCCGAGGCCCGTCCCTTCTTGGGCGCGGTTGGGGTCGGCCCGCCAAAAGCGATCGAAGACGCGCTCGTGATGCTCGGCCGCGATCCCGATGCCCGTGTCGCGCACGATGATGAGTTCGAGGTTCCGGTCACGCTCGTTCGTGACCCAGACCGAGCCGCCGCGCGGTGTGTAGCGAAGCGCGTTCTCGATCAGGTTCGCGACGATCCGTTCGACCTCATCGGGGCTGCCGTAGGAGATCGCGGGTGAGGTCGCCACGTGGAACCCGATGCCCGCGTCGGCAAAGCGCTCGGTGAATCGTTGCGTCACCCGCTCGAGCAACGTCGCGATGTCGATAATGAAGAGGTCGCCTTCGAGCGAGCGATCCGCTCCGGCGATCAAGAGCAGGTCGCTGGTCAAGCGCGACATCTGTCGCGCGCCGTCGGCGATCGCTTCGAACCGCGCGCGGTCGCGCGCGGGATCGCGCTGATCGTCGCGCAGCGCGGCGTCCGCGTTGCCCGCGATCGCGGTTAACGGGCCACGCAATTCGTGCGATGCGTCGGCCGTGAACTCCCGCAGCGTGCGAAAGGTCTGCGCGACGGGACGGACGGCTCGGCGGGCGAGCGCCAGGCCGCCGAATCCGCTGCCGACGATCGCGAGCAGCGCGCCCGTCGCGAGGCCGGTGTCGAGCCAATGGGAGTCCTTGCGCCGTTCCTCGTTCCACTCGCTCGCGCGCACGCTGCCCACCACCTCGAGCGTCTTCGGGTTCACGATCGGAATCGTCACCGTGTCGAACGAAGGCAGGTCACCGCTCGTGGCGGTCAGTCCTTGGGAACCGACGAGGCGTCCGCTGCGGTCGAACCACTCGAGGCCTTGGTCTTTCGCGAGGAGCATCGAGTTGGTTACCTCGGCCTTGTCGACGGCGAGCCGGTCGCCGTGGATGACCGTACTCCGCAAACCGGCGCGCGCGAGCACTTCCAGGCGTTCGGCACTTTGATGGTTGAGGCTCTCGATGAAAACGAAACGCACGACCACCCCGGCAAGGGCGAAGATGGCCGCGAAGACGATCAGGTACGAGAAAAGCAGCCGCCGCTCGAGCGCGATCGAGCCCGCGTCGCTCTCACGGAGCCACGTCGGAGAGCCGGTATCCCGTGCCGTAGACGTTGTCGATGGGATCCCGGGTCGCGCCGGCGGCGCGGAGTTTTCGCCGGAGGTTGGTGATGTGGGTTTTGATCGAATCATGCTCGGAACCATCGTCGAACGTCGTGACCTTGTTGCGCAACATCGTGCGGCTGAAGATTTGCAGCGGGCTGCGCATCAAGGCCTCTAAGATCGTGTATTCAGTGGGAGTGAGCACGACGTTCGCACCCCGGCACGTCACGGTGGCGCGGCTCGGATCGAGCTCGATTTCACCGTGGGCGAGGACCGGCTTCTGGACGGAGCGTTGGCGCCGCGAGAGGGCCCGAATGCGCGCCGACAGCTCGTCCAGCTCGAACGGCTTCACCAGGTAGTCGTCGGCTCCGCTGTCGAGCGCGCCGACTTTGTAGCTGGTCGCGTCGCGGGCAGTGAGCATGAGGATGAGCGCGGACGAGCTCTCGGCCCGCAGCCGCCGGCACACTTCGACGCCGTCGAGGCCGGGCAAAACGATGTCGAGCAGGATCACGTCGTGGACCTGCGTGCGCGCGAAATCCAGGCCGACGATCCCGTCGGACGCCACGTCGACGGCGTGATTCTGACGGCGTAAGTCGTCCGCAAGCGATTGCCTGATTCGTGGATCGTCCTCGACGATCAGTATGCGCATTGCCGAACGGCCCTCGCTCGGGCGCTTAGGCTGCCGCCGGCGTCAGCGCGCCGATGATCTCATCCGTCGACGGCGTGCCGCGTTTGTAAAACGCGATCGTTCCGTCGCGGGCCACGCCCACCACCGTCCGATTGATGAAGCGGATCAGGCCGACCGAGACGACCGCGTCGTACTCGGCCGAGACGCGTAGGCCCTTATCGACGAGTAACGGTGCCGTCAAGCCGTGCTTGACGATGAAACGCTGGTGCGACGCTGCGCCGCCGTTGTTCACCCCGTACACGGTGATGCCGGCCTCGGCGTAGCGTGCGGCATCGTTGCGCACGGTACAGAGCTGGGCGGTGCATCCCGGCGTGTTGTCCATCGGGTAGAAGATGAGAACGACTGGTCCGTTGCCGAGTGCCTGCGCGAGGGTGACCGCCTCGCCCGATTCGGTTGGCAACGAGAAGCCGGGTGCACGAGCACCCACGACAAGTTTCTGCATCGTTCCAGCTTAGGGGCGGTCGCGCGCGTTTCCCTGCGGCGCGAGCGCTAGAGGCGCAACGCCAGGAGCGCGGCACCGAGCGCCTGATAGCGGAAAACGTAGCCCGATGCGATGGTCCGCGATGGAACGACGCGTTGCCCTTCGGTGACGACCAGAGCGCCTTCCCCAAGCAACGCTTGCACGGCGAAAGCCGGCACGGGAACGAGGGCAGGGCGATGGACCGCCGCCCCGAGCGCGAGGGTGAATTCCGCGTTGCGCACTGGATTCGGTGCGGTCGCGTTGAGCACGCCCTCCGTGCCGTCGATCGCGTGTAAGTAAATCCCGACCACGTCTTCGATTGCGATCCACGAGTACCACTGCCGGCCCGACGCTACGACGCCCCCGAGCCCCAGCCGGAAAAGCGGCAGCAGCTTCGCGAGCGCCCCGCCGTCTTTGCCGAGCACGAGGCCGGTACGGATTTTTGCGACGCGCATTCCGAGCGCGGAGGCCCGATCTGCCGTGGCTTCCCATTCCGCACAGACTCCGGCCAGAAAATCGTCGCCGGCCGGGCTATCCTCATCGAACGTCGCGTCCTCCGAGCGGCCGTAGTAGCCGATCGCCGACGCCGAGACATACGTCGCAGGGCGACGATCGAGCGCGCCGAGCGCCGCGATGAGCGCGCCGGCACGGTCGACGCGGCTCGAGCGAATGCGTTCCTTTGCCGCGGCCGTCCAGCGCTGCGCGACGGGCTCGCCCGCGAGGTTGACGACGGCGTCCGCGCCCGAGCAGGCACGTGCGGCTGAGCCGGCGTCGCGGATCGATGCGGAAGTGACCACGTCGCCACGAGCTTCCAGCGCCGCCGAGAGATGGCGCCCGACGAATCCGGACGCTCCGAGAACCGTGACCTTCACCGCACACCAGGATTCGTAAGAGGCGTTTGCGCCTCGCGGCGCGATTGAACTACGATACTACTATGAGCCTTTCGAGTGCGGTCGCCGAGCCTCCGCTCGCGCGCAGTTGGAACTTGCGCGGTCTGTCGGTCATTTCGTTCGCGCACGGCGTCAGCGACTTCTATTCGGGGATCGTTCCGTTCGCAATCTTTCTCGTGCTCTCGCACGACCGGGTTTCGCCGGGCTATCAAGGCGCGTTCGTGTTTCTTTGGTACCTGACCAGTTCCATCGTGCAGCCCTTCTTCGGGGCGTATACGGATCGCTACGGGCGCTGGTGGTTCTTGCCCAGCGCCGTCGCCCTCACCGCGATCTCGATCAGCGTCGCGGGCGCCACGAGCTCGCTGCTCCTACTCGGCGCGTGCATCGTGGTGGGCGGCTTCGGTTCGGCGATCATGCACCCCGAAGCCGGCAAGTATTCCGCGATGCTCAGCGGCGCGCGCCGTGCCGGCGGTATCTCCATCTTCCAAATCGGCGGCCAAGTCGGATACGCGCTCGGACCGGCCGCAATCGCCCTCGCCTATGCGCGCTTCGGCAGCGAGGGTTCGCTGCTGCTCTTGATACCGGGTGCCGTCGCGATCGCAGCGCTCTTCGCAGTGATGCGCCGGCTCGACCACTCCGCTTCGACCGCGCACGCGACCGCGGCGCCCCACGCGAACGCGAATGCCCCCGCCGACCGCACGGGCATCGCGTTGCTCGTCGCGGGCACGAGTTTGCGCTATTTCGTGAGCGCGGCGTTCATGACGTATCTGCCCAACTTGCTCGTCGCGCGCGGAGATTCGATTCCCGAGGCCGGCCAAGTGGTGTCGATCTTCTTGTTCGTCGCGTCGTTCGGCTTGTTCGCCGGCGGTTCGCTGTCGGATCGGTTCGGCGCCGTCCGCGTTTCCATCGGATCGCTCGTCGCGGCCGTGCCCTTCCTCTTTGCGTTCTTCGCGTTGCATGGGGTGCTCGCGGTGATCGCACTCTGCGCGGCGAGCGTCCTCCTCGCGGTGCAGAACGCACCGGCCGTCGCGCTCGTCCAAGCGATGCTGCCGAAGAATCTTGGGATGGCGCTCGGGCTCATGAACGGTGTGGCGTTCGGCGCCGGTTCCGCCATGGTGGCCGCCGTCGGCGCCGTCGTCGCTCATGCGGGGGCCGCCGTCGCGCTCGAATTCGTGAGCGCCGCGCCGCTGCTCGCGGCGCTCACCTACGTCGCGGTCGCGCCGCGCGCGGTCCCTAGCGCAACGCCATAACGGTCAGATTCTCCCGACGAAGCGGCCCGGCGCGAGCGTCCCAGCGGGGTCGAAGCGTTCCTTGAGCGCCCGCATCGTCGGTAACGCGGCGGGTGGGGCGCCCCAAGCGTCGAGCAGTTCGCGCAGCGCCTGCGGTGCGACGATCACGCGCGCGCCGGAGAGAGCGGTGCGGCGGTCGCCGTCAAATGCATGGGCCCGGCTCGCGAAGTCGGCAACCGTGCGTGCCGAAAGGCGCGCGATCACGTCGCCCGTTCGCACGTCCTCGATCGTTTCGAGGCCGAGTTTGGCCCCGTGCGCGACGCGCGCAAAGGCGTCCAGGCGCGGCGTCGTATCGCTCGGACGCCCGTAACTGCGATAGGTCATCGAGCGGTTTCCGAGCGGCTCGATGTACGCGTCGAGCACGCGCGCGAAGCTGGCCGCAGTTTCGCGATCGATCAAGCGTGTCGCGGGCACGCCGGCCGCTCCGATAACCGCGCGCAATTCGCGGGTGGCCGCTTCGACCGATCGCTCCGAGCCTTCGAAGAGCACGAGCAGCCGGCCGTCGGCGCCGTCTTCGCCGTCGATGGTTTTTGCGAAGCCGTTGACGACGAGCGCCGCAACCGGTTCGATGCCGAGCGTCTCCAGGCGTCCGATCGCGCGTGCGCGCGTTCCTTCCGGCAACGCCGCGACCGCAAGGCGCCGGGCAGCGGGCAGCGGCAGCGTCTTGAAGTTGGCCCGAACGATCGCCCCGAGGGTGCCGAGCGAGCCGATGTAGAGTTTCGAAAGATCGTAGCCGGTGACGTTCTTGACGACCATTCCGCCGGCTTTCGCGATCGTTCCATCGGCCAGCACCACCGTCGTGCCGATGACGAGATCGCGCGGCTTGCCGTAGGCCGCGCGCCGGGGGCCGAGCCAGCCCGCCGCGAGCGTTCCGCCGATCGTCGCCGCAGCAGCGCGCGGCGCGTCGAGCGGCACGAACTGGCCCGATGCTGCCAAGGTTGCGTCGAGCGCCGCGATGCTGCACCCGGCCTCGAGCCCGATCGTGAGGTCGCGCGGATCGTGTTCGAGGACGCGCGACAGGCGCGTGCAATCGATCGCGACGTCGTAGCGCTCGGGGACATGTCCGAGCCCTTGCAGCGTACGACCGCCGAAGAGCACGACCGCCCGGCCCGCGCGATCGCATGCTGCGAGCGACTCCGCCAACGCCTCGATCGATTCGGGGCGCTGAATCTCGCTTGGCTCGCGCGTTCCGAGTGCGTAATGCTTGGGGGTCACGCCCGAGCGAACGTCGGTTCCGGCGCGACGACTTCGACGCAGGCGGTGCCTTGCGGAAAGATCTTCCCGGGATTGAACGACTGGGCCGGATCGAACACGTCACGTAGACGGAGCATCGTCGCGATGTCGCCGGGCGAAAAGACGAGCGGCAGCGTATCGCGCTTCTCGTACCCGATCCCGTGTTCGCCGCTGATCGTTCCGCCCAGGCCAATGCAGGCCGCGAGAATATCGTGACCGGCCGCGCCGACCGCGTCGACCTGCCGCCGTTCGCGACGATCGAAGATGAGAAGCGGGTGCAAGTTTCCGTCGCCGGCGTGGAAGACGTTGCCGACGGGCAGATCGTGCTCGCGCGCGATCGCTTCGACCCGGCGGATCGCCTCGGGCAAGCGGCTGCGCGGAACCGTCGCGTCCTGAATGTAGTAGTTCGGAGCGATGCGTCCGAGGGCGCCCGCCGCGCCTTTGCGCGCGGCCCAGAGCGCCGCCCGTTCGCGTTCGCTCGCCGCGGCGCGCCACGTGAGGGCGCCATGGTCGCGGGCGAGTAGCGCGATCGCGCGTTCGCTCGCTTCGACGTCCGAGGCCTCGCCCGCGACCTCGACCAGAAGCACGGCGCCGGCATCCTGCGGGTACCCGGCGTGAAAATGCGCTTCGACGGCGCGGACGATCGTGCGGTCCATGATCTCGAGTGCCGTCGCCGCGATGCCCGCCGCCACGATCGCGGAAACGCAGGCCGAGGCGGCGTCGATATCGCCGAAGGCGGCCACGCAGACGCGCACGGCGCGCGGCAAACGCAGCAGCCGCACCTCGATCGCCGTGAGGATCGCGAGCGTTCCCTCGCTGCCGACGAGCACGCCCGTGAGATCGTATCCGGCGTCGTCGGCTCGGGCGCAGACGATCTCGCCCGTGGCGTCCACGAATTCGACGGCGGTCACGTGAGCGCTCATCGATCCGTACGAAAGCGCGTGTGGCCCGCCCGCGTTCGTGGCCGCGTTGCCCCCGAGCGTCGAGGTCTTCTGACTCGAGGGATCGGGGCCGAAGAAGAGTCCGTGCGCGGCGGCTGCCTTGGAGAGGTCGAGGTTGACGAGGCCCGGTTGGACGAGCGCGCGCCGATCGGTGGCATCGAACGCGAGGATGCGGTTCATGCGCGCGAACGAGACGACGATGCCGCCGCTCGTGGGAACCGCGCCCCCGCAGAGCCCCGTCCCGGCGCCTCGGGCGACGAGCGGTTCTCCAAACTTGCGCGCCACACGGACGAGTGCCGCGACCTGAGCGGAGTTCTCCGGCAGGACGGCGGCCGCGGGCAAGCGGTCCTCGGTATACGCATCGAAGGCGTACGCGGCGAGGTCTTCGGGTGCCGTGAGTACGGCCTCGGGTCCGAGCGCTTCGATGAGCGCGTCGCGCAACGCCGTCTGCATCGGCTTAGTATACCAGGTATGGCTCGCGCAGCTTCACGAACGCGCGCGTCGAGGGTTCCCACTCGGCGAGAATGCTCGCCACGTCGAGTCCGTCCTCGAGACCTTTACGCAGCGTGTCTGTTCCCCAATCGCGGTCGAGTGCCGCCGCGCTCGCGATCGAGATCGCGCTCGGGTCGAGCTTGCGCGTCGCGACCAGGAGTTCGACCGCCGTGCGCACGGCCCGGAAGGCGCGCTCGTCCGTCAGGACCAGTTCGACCCCCGAAAGCGTTTTGCCGGCCCAAAAGCCCGACGTGGGAGCCCACGAGGCGGCGCGGAAATGGACGCCCGGGATCGGCCGCTCGTTGAGATACGCCGCAAGCCGCTCGCCGTCCAGCTGATACGCACCCGCGTACTTGAAGGGCTTCGTGAAGCCGGTTCCGTTGTTGAGCCCGGCCGAGTCGATCAGTCCGGTTGCAGGGTACACAAGCGTGGTGCTCCACTCCGGGATGTTCGGTGACGTTTGCACCCAGGCGAGGCCCGTGTCCGGCCAGAGCATATCGCGGCGATAGTGCTGCATCGGAATCACGCGCAGCGAACAACCGATGCCGAAGTGGTCGTTATAGAGGTTCGCGAGTTCGCCGACGGTCAACCCGTGGCGGATCGGCAGCGCGTACAGGCCGATGAACGACGAAAAGCGCGGATCGAGAACGGGGCCTTCCACCACCATGCCGCCGATCGGGTTCGGACGGTCGAGCACCCATACCGTTTTGCCGAACGACTTGGCCGCTTGCATCACGTAGGCGAGCGTCGAGATGTAGGTGTAGGCGCGGTCGCCGACGTCTTGGATATCGAACAGGATCACGTCGATGCCTTCGAGCATCGCCGCGTCGGGTTTTCGGGTGGCGCCGTAGAGGCTGTAGACCGGCAAACCGCTGCGCGGGTCGACGTACGACGGCACGTAGGCGGCGGCGGGCTGATCGCCGCGCAGCCCGTGTTCGGGCGAATAGATCGCGCGTAGCCTGATGTCCGGATTGCGATGGATCGCGTCGACGATCGTCTCGAGCGAAGAGGTGACGCCGGTTTGATTCGTTACGATGCCGACGCCGCGCCCGTTCAGTTCGCGCCACGTTTCGTCCAGGAACACTTCGTCGCCGAGCCGCACGATGGCGGCCGGCATCGGAGCGGCGCCTGCAGACGGTACGGCCGGCAGCAGCGGGGCGGCGACCGCCGCGCCGGCGAGCGTTAAGAAACGCGCGCGCCGCACGCGCTAGACGAATTCCGGCAGCGTGCCGCCGGGAACGAGGCCGCGCGCCGCCGCCAGTTCGAAGAGTTGGTCGATCGCCGCTCTGCCGTCGTCCCCGACGTCGATCGAATACTCGTTCACGTAAAGCCCGATGTGCGCGCGCATCACGTCCTCGTCCATTTCGAAGGCGTGTTCGCGCACGTACGGTGCGACCGCCGTCTCGTTCGCACGCGCGTACGCGAGGCTCTCGCGGATCGTCCGGTCGATCGACTGCGCCTGCGCGAGCGGCACGTCGCGCCGCACAAGAATCGCTCCGAGCGGAATCGGACGACCCGTCTCGCTCTCCCACCAAGCGCCGAGATCGCTCACTTCACCGAGGCCGCTCGCACGATAGGTGAAGCGTGATTCGTGGATGATGAGGCCCGCGTCGACCTCGCCCCGGGCAACGGCGTCGACGATTCGATCGAAACGCATCGGATAGACGTCGATCGGCCGCCCGAATGCGAGCCGCAGCAGCAGAAACGCGGTCGTCATCGCACCCGGTATCGCGACGCGTACGTGACGCTTGAAATCGGCGAGGGCGGGAACGCTGCCGTCCGCGCGCGGCTTGGCGACAACGAGCGGACCGCAACCGCGGCCGAGCGCACCGCCGGCACGCAAGATGCGGTAGTCCCCGAGCAAATAGGGGATCGCGCCGTAACTGACCTTCGTCAGTTCGAACCGCGCGCCGCGCGCTGCTTCGTTGAGCGCTTCGACGTCGTCGAGGACGACGCGCACGGGCGGCGCCCCGGGCAGCATCCCGCGCGTCCAAGCCGCGAAGATGTACGTATCGTTCGGGCAGGGCGAGTAGGCCAGGGAGAGGGTGGCGAGCGCGGTCACTGTTTGGTAAGGCTCACGGAATCGTCGCCCGTCCACGAACCGTCGGACAGCTGCTCTTCATCGTAGATTTTGAAGTTCTTCGCGTCCTTTTGGACGATCGTTATGCGCCGCCGGTACGGACGTCCGGTCGCATACGAAACGGCACTCGTGAATTCGATCGAGTTGCGTTGCCAGCCGCGATCCGAGGTCCAGATGCCGTAGGCGGGGGTCGCGTTCATGCGCACGAGGATCCAATGCTGGGCGAACGGGTCGTAGGTGATGTAAAAGTAGTCGGTGGCTTTACCGTCGGCGCCGAAGATCCAACGGCCCTTCATTGTTTGCGCGAACACGTACGTGTTCGTGCCCAAGTCGTGCTGTTGCCCGTCTCCCGACTGTTCGATGGTTTGCGCGCGCCAGGTTCCGGTCAGCCATCGCAACGCCGACAGCTGCGAAATCGGGCGGCGCAGGAGGTCTCGGGCTTCCGGATCCGCGAGCGATTGCGGAATGGTCAGCTGGCGAACCATCACGGGCGCCGGCGTCGCCCGCGGCGGCGCGGTCGGGGCGGGGGTGATCGTCGCCGAGGCGACGGGGAGCGGCGTTGGAGATTCGCTCGCCTCGGGCGTTGGTTCCGGGGTCGGCGTATCGGTCGGCTCCGGCGTTTCGCCCCTTCCGCGCCGGCGCGGCGAGCGGGTCGGCGTTGGGGTCGGCGACGGCGTCGCCGTGGGCGTGGAGCTCGCGCCCGGGCCTTCCTGAATTTCGATGAGCGCCGACTCGAGCGGCTGCGGGCTCGCTTGCGCCAGTGCCGACGCCCGGGCCGTACCGTCGAACGCGGGCGGTAGGGCCCCCAGAACGGTGACGGCCAGTGCGAGGCCCGTGGCGAGCGCGAGACGGTTCAAGACGACTCCTACGAAACCAGACGTTCCAGGATGGCATCGAGCGCCGCCCCGGCAGCGCGCGCTCCAGCCGTGAAATCCCATTCGGCGTGCGCGCGGCTGCCGACATAGTTGGAGACGCCGCGGATCTGCAGCGCCGGAACTCGTGCGACGGCTGCGGCCCGCAATACGGAGAACCCTTCCATCGACTCGATGTCGGCGTCGTACCGCGCGGCCAAGCGCGCCGCGGTGGCGTCGGTCGTGGTCACGCTCGAGACGGTGATGCCGGTGCCGTGCCGCAACCCGAGCGGCACGCAACGGCCCACGAGGCCCTCGTCGGCAGCTTGGCGGTCGACGAGCGTCGCGCCGCCCGGCAACTCGAGCGGGGCACCGCCTTCCAGCCCGAAATCGGCGAGCGTTTCGGCGGTGACGAGCACCGCGTCGCCGACCTTCGCGCGTTCGCGAAATGCGCCGCCGATGCCGGCGTTCACGACCGCGCTATAGCGCTGCCGCGCGAGCGCTGCGGTCGTTGCGATGGCAGCCTCGACGGGCCCGACGCCGGCGGCGGCGATTTCGATGCCGTCACGCTTCGTGAGAAACCTGAGCTCGGCCGGCAGCGCGCACACGACGAGGATCACGGCTTACGGAACGCCGATGAATTTGTGGGTTTGCAGCCCGAGG
>Ga0302324_100026514_pt1 | contig 11068 bp, 11 predicted proteins | sample Palsa_T0_1_FD_201949 | JGI IMG/M metagenome (GOLD analysis project Ga0302324, IMG submission 201949) | Peat permafrost microbial communities from Stordalen Mire near Abisko, Sweden - Palsa_T0_1 | ecosystem: Environmental > Terrestrial > Soil > Palsa > Peat permafrost | place: Sweden: Abisko... | reverse complement strand
TCACGGTGGCCGCCATGTAGCCCAGGTTGCTACCGCCCACTGACTCTGGAAATACCGCCCCATAGAGTCCCGCTTCACCCGCCTTCCTCACCAGATCGCGTGGGAATACCCCTTGCTTCTCATAGTCCTCCAGCACCGGCACCACTTCGTTTTGCATGAAGCGCGACACCATTTCGCGCACTTCCTGTAGTTCGGGGGTGAGCATGACGTTCATAAATCCATCCTTACTGCAGAAGACCTAATTAACCAAGGTCGAATCGTCGATTACGCTTGTGGCCGGCGCTTATACAGTAGCGTCGTCTTCATCTCCTGCGCCACCGTGCCGTCGTGTTTGACGAAGCGCCGCTCAAAGGTGACCACGCCCCGGTCAGGTTTGCTGGTCTCCTTCTTCTCAATCACGCGCGAATGCATACGCAGCGTGTCGCCATGCTTCACGGCGTTTATCAGCCGCCACTGATCGATCCCAAGCAGAGCCAGCAGCGTCCCATCGTTGATGCCGGTGGCGTACTGCAGCCCACCCATGATTGCGTACACCAGCGGGCCATGAGCTATGGGCTCACCGAAGGGGGTTGTCTTACAGTACTCAAAGTTGACGTGTACCTCGTTGAAGTCACCGGAGAGGCATGCAAAGTTGACAATGTCGGTACTGGTAATCGTGCGTGCAGGGGTAACAAACTCCTCACCGACAGTGAAGTCTTCGAAGTACCGGCCGCGCGGCGGCGCAATGATGTTCATTCCACGTTCCTCATTAATTATGGGCGGTGACATCGCCGCCCACTTACCTCATCCGCGGTCGTTACCGAGAATGATGGTGCAATGCGATGAAAGTATTCCGCCCTCATTGTGCACGAGCGCAATTTCCGCTCCCTGCACCTGCCGATCGCCTTGGTCGCCGCGCAACTGGCGTACCGCCTCGACAATTCCCAATAAACCACCAGCGGCTCCCGCATGCGCATGAGACAGCATGCCTCCATGCGTGTTTACAGGCAGCTTGCCGCCGATGCGCGTCTGCCCGCTGGCAAACATTGCACCGCCTTCGCCGGGTTGGCAGAAGCCAAGATTCTCCAGCCCGATGATCGGCGTGATGGTGAAGCAGTCGTAGAGTTCCGCCACATCAATGTCATCGGGACCCACTTCGGCCATTTGGTAGGCCGCGCGTCCGGAGTCCACCGCACCGCACTGCGTCAGACTGGGTGCGCACATGATGTGCATGTTCAGGTGCTTCTCGCCAATTCCCAACAGGTAAACGGGTTTGCTGCGCAGGTCTCGCGCCCGTTCCGCCGACGTCACAATAAACGCGCCGGCAGCGTCCGAGATGATGCAACAATCGTACATACCAAAGGGCTCGGCGATCAGCTTGGCGGATAGAACCTGCTCGATGCTCAAAGGGGTCTTCATTTGAGCATTCGGGTGAAGTAGCGCGTGCGCGCGCGTGTTGACGGCAACGCTCGCGAGCTGTTCGCGAGTTGTCCCGAACTCGTGCATGTGGCGCCTTGCCATCATGGCGTAATAACCGGGTATCGATCCTCCGTACGGCTGCTCGAATTGCGCGTGCCCCACTGCAGTCAAGGCCGCAATGGACGCCTCTCGTCCAAGTCCGGTGGCGCGGTTCTCACCGGCGCACACGAGCACTGTATCCGCAAGTCCGCATGCTACAGCCTGGGCCGCATGCCGGAGCGCAATGCCGGGACTAGCTCCTCCGACTGCCATGGCCGTGCACATCTGCGGCTTTAGACCAAGATATTCGCTCAAGGCGGAGCCCAGCATCGTGTACGGTTCTGTGAAGGAATACGCGGTGAGCAGTCCGTCGATGTCCGACACGCGCAGTCCGGCGTCCTCGAGCGCGCGCTTGCACGCCTGGGCATTTATGCCAAGGCCCGACATCGTCGGCGCCTTGCCGATGTCGCACTCGCCTACACCTACAATCGCGACCTTATTTTTGAGCGTACCCGAGACTGCCATCGCTAGGTGTCTCCGACGACCCGTGAGAACTGTGGCAGCATATCTCCAGCTCGGTCCTCGAAAACTACTCGCACTCGATCGCCAATCGAGGCCGCCAGCGAGTCGCTACCAATAATGTTGGCGAACATTCGCGGACCTTCGTCGAGATCGATCAGGGCGATCACGTAGGGTGTCTGGCTGGCAAATGACGGCAGAGAAGCTCGATGTACTATGCTGGAGCTATGGATCGTTCCCTGCCCCTTGCTCTCGATCCAGTCAAGCTGGTCGGACCAGCACACAGGGCACAAATAACGCGGCAGGAAGTGCTTTGCTCCGCACGCCTTGCACAGGCGGATCAATAGGCGCTTCTCGCGCGCCGCGTTCCAGTATGGAAGCGAGTCGCCGTTGGGGCTGGGCTTTGGGAGCTCGGTTTCCTTCAATCCATACCCCGTCATGCCACCCAGGGTTTGCCGAAAGCCGGTTCCTTATAGGGCGTTGGCGGCAGCTGCCATGTGCCAGTAGATGGTGGACGTACTTCACCATCCACATGCACATCAATGACGCACGGCCGGCGATTGCGCAGTGCGGCTTCAACCGCACCGCGCAGGTCCTCGCTGCGCGTCACGGTGACACCGTCAGCCCCGCAGGCGCGCGCCCAGGCCGCGAAGTCCGGGTTATAGCGCTGGCCGCCAGGACCCTGCGCGCCTTTATAAAAGGCGGTACCCAGCTCACGGCCACCAAACATGCCGTACTGGATGTCGCGAATAGCGGCCCACGCGAAGTTGTTCCATACGATCCAAACGCAAGGCAGACTGTATTCGACTGCGGTGCACACCACGTAGGGAGTCATGCTGAACCCGCCGTCGCCCACAACCGCCACGCACGGACGATCAGGAGCTGCAAGCTGTGCGCCGAGAATTCCACAGACGCCGAACCCCATCGAGGAATAGCCCCAGCTATTCAGCATGCTCTGCGGTCGACGCGGCTTCCAGAACTGCATGAACCAGTTGTGGTGTACGCCAGAATCTAGAGAGAGGATGACATCTTCGGGCAGTATCTCCTGCAGTGTGCCGACAACAAATTCCGGACGTATCGGTGAAGTTACTGCGCTGAAGTTCGGACGCACGAAGGCATCCCACTCTTGCTGCCAGACAGCCACCTGCGCGCGCCAGCCGGCCCAGCGCCTGGCCTCGATGTCCTTCGCTTCGCTGACCGAGGTCAGTAGCTGGGCGCAGAACACCTTGCAGTCCGCCACTATGCCAACCGTGGGCGGGTAGTTACGCCCCAGCTCCTGCGGATCAATGTCGACGTGCACGAGCTTGCTCTTATGGAGATTCCACGAATAGCCGGGATACCAGCTGGAAGACGAGCGATCATCAAATCGCGTGCCAATCGTGAGTACCAGGTCGGCGTGCCTGCCCGCCTGATTGGCCGGATAGGCGCCATTGCGCCCGATAAACCCTAAGGTCAACGCGTCATCGGCCGGAACGCAGCCCATCCCATTCGGTGAAGTGATCACCGGGATGCCCAGGTGTTTGGACAGCATGGTCAGCTCGGGGCCCGCTTCGGACAGGGTTGCCCCATGGCCGATGAAGAAAACCGGGCGCTCGGCTTCTCGCAGGAGATTCACCACGGCGGTCATGTCGGAATGCGACGCTGCGGAGCGCGTTGTTCCGAAGCCATTCGATCTCGGAGGCACCGTGACATCGGCCTCCTCCTGATACAGGTTGTACGGAATATCAATGTTCACCGGGCCAGGCCGACCGGTGAGCATTGTGTCAAATGCCTGCCGGAGGGCTAGTGGCAGCATATCGACGCGCGAGGGCTGGAACGTGCGTTTGACGACTGGCCGGAGCACCGTCGGGAAGTCTGCCTGATTGTGCTTATAGAGCTCCTGAAACGGTGCACGGTTCATCTGTGAGGTGGGGACGTTGGACGTAATTGCCAGAAAGGCGGACGAATCCGAAAGTGCTGTGGCCAACGACATGACCATATTGGCGGAACCCGGGCCGGTCGAAGTCAGCGTGACCACCGGACTGTGTTTGACCCGGAAATAGGCATCCGCCATGTGGCCCGCACACTGCTCGTGCCGGGGCGCAACGAGCCTGAGCTTGTCCCGCACGCTGTACAGGGCATCCAGCATGCCTACATTGCCATGCCCGCAGATGCCGAAAATATACGGCACTTGTTGCTGCATCAGATATTCGGCAATGAGCTCGCTGCCTTTAATTTTCCCCCTCCTCGATATACTGAAGTGAAGTGCCGCGGGCGCGTTGCCGCCCGACTAGCGTACGCAATTGGCTTTGGGACGCGCCCGTCTCAGAATTCCCAGAGTGCACGTAATCGCTACTCGAGGTCGTCCGCGGCAGTCACCGGACACGGGACTTCGTACTAATGTGGGAGTCGATCGACTGACTTGGAGTTCGCACTCGGAAAGTCCGGAACCATCATAGGTCAGTGGTCGCAGAGCGCACAAGCTCGCTACCTGCTGGGATATAACACGGTGTTATCGGACTGGATCTCATAAATTCGTGCCAGGATTAGCTTGCGATCGGGGCCTCTCCGATTGCCCATGATTGCATCGTGTCCACCAGAGAACGGCGATTTAGCGGTGCCGTCGCCACCTAGGCGGGTATAAGCACGAAACTATCACCTTACGCGGCATGCGATTCGCTTGTTAGAGACGTGGACGGGGGATATCCTGCCCCGAAGCTGCTGCAGGAAGCCAGTTGCTGTTGCAACTGAGGCGCATCTTCCGGGAATAAGCATTCACATGGGCAAGACGCTGTACGAGAAGGTTTGGGATAGCCACGCCATTCTGCAACGCGAGGACGGCCAGACGCTAATTCACGTCGCTCGCCACATTGCTCACGACGGCTCCTGCCACGCGTTCGAGTTTCTGCAGGATCGAGGCCTCCCGGTGCGCCGGCCGGATCAGGTGTTTGCAACGCCGGATCATGGTGTGCCCTCCACGAGCCACAAGATCGCTGCAATCAGCGACCCGGAACAGCGACGATCGGTCGAACTCTTGTTACAGAACACGAAGAAATTTGGCATTGTCCACTTCGCCCTCGACGACCCGCGCCAAGGGATCGTGCATGTCGTGGGGCCTGAGCAGGGCATCACCCAACCTGGGATGGTGCTGGTCTGCGGCGATTCCCACACATCCACCCACGGCGCGCTGGGGGCGCTGGCATTCGGTCTAGGCGCCAGCGACATACTGCACGTGCTCGCAACGCAGACGATCTGGCAGCGGCGGGCGAAGTCGATGCGCATCACGGTGGAGGGTAAGTTGCCCTTGGGGGTCACGGCCAAGGATGTGATCCTGACGATCATCGCCAATATCGGAGCCAATGGTGCAAGTGGCCACGTGATCGAATTCGCCGGCTCGACCATACGTTCGATGTCGATCGAAGAACGCCTTACCGTATGCAATATGGCGATCGAGGCCGGCGCTCGTGCCGGCATGGTGGCCCCGGACGACACGACCTATGCCTATCTAGCCGGCCGCCCGTTCGCACCCAAGGGCGCGCAATGGGACAAAGCACTCGCCTATTGGCGTACGCTACCGTCGGACGAAGATGCGATATTCGACAAGGAGATCACACTCGACGCCAGTGCGTTGGCGCCCATGGTGACGTGGGGCAACAGTCCCGAAGATGCGCGACCTGTCGACGGTCGCGTTCCCGATCCGGCAACCGAGACGAATCCAGAGCGCCGCGCCTACATGCTGCGTACCCTGGATTACATGGGTATTACCCCTGGCATGGCTCTCACAGACATTAAGGTGGATCAAGTGTTTATCGGTTCCTGCGCCAATGCACGCATTGAGGATCTGCGCGCGGCGTCCCGTATCATCAAGGGCAGACACGCCGTGGTGCCGGCGCTGGTGGTACCCGGGTCGACTCAAGTCAAACTCGCGGCGGAGGCCGAGGGGCTTGACCGAATATTCCGAGAAGCGGGCTTCATCTGGGGCGAATCCGGGTGCTCTATGTGTGTCGGCATGAACGGCGATTTGGTTGGCTCAGGCAAACGGTGCGCATCCACGTCGAACCGCAACTTTGTTGGTCGCCAGGGAAGAGGCAGCCGGACGCATCTGCTCAGTCCGGAAATGGCGGCAGCAGCCGCCCTCACCGGGCACATCACCGATGTGCGCAAATTGGGGAAATAAGTTGCAGCCGTTCGTCGTTCTCGAAGACATTGCAGCGCCACTGGATCAGTCCAACGTTGACACAGACCAGATCCTGCCAGCGCGCTTCATGCGCCGGCCGCGTAAGGGCGGTTATCAGGACTTTCTGTTCCGCGATCTGCGCTTCAACGAGGATGGCAGCGAAAAGCCGGACTTCGTGCTCAACCAAGAGCCGTTTCGCAAAGCGCGTATCTTGGTCGCCGAGCGAAATTTCGGTGGTGGTTCCAGCCGCGAAAACGCGCCTTGGAGCCTGTCCGACTTCGGCATTCGCTGCGTGATTGCGGCCGACTTTGGCGATATTTTCTACACCAATTCGATGAAATGCGGACTGCTGCCGGTGCAACTGGATATTGGCCTGTGCAACAAGCTTCGGGAGCAGTTGCACGCGCGACCGGGCATGAGGCTGCGCATTGATCTGCCCCAGCAGACCGTGACGGGGCCCGACACTGCCACGTACAGGTTTACGATCGACCCGTTTCGCAAGCGCTGCCTGATTGATGGCCTGGACGATATTGGTCTTACCCTAAGCTACGATGCGGAGATCACCGCTTTTGAGCTCTCCTACCGCCATAGGTTTGATTGGCTGTTTGATTCCCCACGGTGACTTTGAAGCATGAATAGATGCGTTGCCTTTTGAGATCAAACGCGGGTGAGACAGTCTGCATGCCCAACCTGAAAACGCTGCCGGAAAACGCCGGGCCTCCGATCATTTACACGCGCTATCCGGAAATCTACGGCCCCTGGTCGAAGATGAGCGAGGCGCTGATGAACGGCCCTTCGTCCCTGAGTCAGGCGGAACGTGAGTTGATATTGGCTTACGCAGCAGGTGTATCAGGCTGTGAGTTCGTCTACGTGGCTCATGCGGAGGTCGCCTATGCCCGGGGCATCGAGAATGGCCTAATTGATCGATTGGTGAAAGATCCCAACAGCATGGCCGCCGAGCCCCGCCTGAGGCCTTTGCTGGCATTTGTACGCAAATTAATATTGCGGCAATCAGCGATGTCGCAGGCGGATGCGGATGTGGTGTTCGCGGTCGGCTGGGATGAGCAGGCTCTGCATGATGCGATTGCGATCTGCGCGCGCGCGTCATTCATGCAGCGCCTGGTGGAGGGATACGGATTCACGCCCCTGTCTCGCGAGCAGGCGGCCAAACACGCCCAGCGGCGGATCGAACGTGGTTACGTCAATCTGTTTGCGGCGTTCCAGGAGGGTTAGAAAAGCAGACTCGCGCTGGTGAGCGCGTATTCTCGCGCCATCGGAGCGGCCGCTTACAATGTGGTCGCCAAGCCGCCATCGACCGGAATAATTGCGCCGGTAACGTATGAGGCCGCCTTGGACGCCAGGTAGATCGCCGCACCGGCCATGTCGGACGGGCCCGCCAGGCGCTTGAGTGGGATCGGGGCGAGCATTGCTTCGTGGGCTTGCCGGTCGGATGGCGCAGCAAGCATTTTGCTCGGGAATAGACCCGGCGCAATAACGTTTGCCGTGATGTGGCGCGCCGCGAGCCGACTGGCAAGCTGACGCGTTAGTTGATGCAACGCCGCCTTCGAGGCCGGGTACGCGTAACTCTCGTGCGGAGGAATGCGGAAGCCGTCGATCGAGCCGACATTGATTATGCGTGATGGGTTTTCGGCGGTAGCAGCAGCAGCCAACATGGGCACGAGTTCCTGTATGAGAAAGAACAGACCTTTGACATTCAGATCAAAGACCTTGTCCCAACCCGACTCGGGGTAGTCGGCGAGCGGCGCCGTCCATATTGTGCCCGCGTTATTAATCAGGATATTGAGAGAGGATTCGTGCCGCTGGAGGTTTTCCACGAGGCGCTGCCGGTCGGCCCGGGATGCCACGTTGCATGACAGCGCAACGCAGGTTCCGAATCGCCGCAGTTCATCCGCCACCTGAGTGCAGCGGCTCTCATCGCGCGAGCAGATGTATACCCGTGCGCCTGCCCGCACGAATGCCTCGGCAATCGCGGCCCCGATTCCCTTGCTGCCGCCCGTGATGAGGACACTACGACCCGACACACCGAATAGCTCGTCGATCAGGGTCATAAGCAGGCTCCGGGTTTCATCTACCACGCCAACTCGAGAATGCCGCGTAATTCGGCCATGCTGGAAATACGTCGCGCGGCGCGGTTGATGAACCAGTCCGCCATAGCGGCTTCGGCAATGCGATCAAGATCATCGCGCGCGACTCCGATGTCGCGCAGTCGACGCGGGATGTTCAGTGCGCCAAAAAGCGTTTCGAGCGCTTCAACGGCGCGCGCCGGAGCGGGCTCGGGCGAGGTACCACCGATGAGCACACTGGGAAGGCTCTCGACAATGCGCGCTGCGGTCTCGAGTGTGGCCGGTGCGTTAAAACGCATGGTGTGCGGCAAGACAATGCCGTTGATGATGCCGTTCGCCATGTGAACACGATGGCCGGTCGCGTGCGCCAGCACCGAGGCGAGTCCTCCCCCCGCCTGTTCGGTGCCAAGACCGCACAGTACTCCCGCGATCGACAATCGCTCTCGCACACAGGTACTCTCGGATGAGAGCGCTCCAAGATAGGTGGCATTCAGACGCAGTGACTCCCTTAGCATTGCTTCCGAGAGCGGATCACACTTCGGAGACTCCAGTGCTTCCACCGCGGTTGACAATGTATTGAGGCCTGCGCTCTGGACAAGATCTAGCGGCGTGGTCCGCAAAAACTCCGGGTGTATGAACAGCGCTTTGGCCCTGGTTTTAGGGTCGAACAACGCCAGTCGCTGGTCGGTCTCCAGATCAAGTATGGCACTTCCTGCCTTGACAAAGGCGGTGCTGGGAGTCGTCGGCACGACGAACTGCGGAAGCTTGACGGCCGCCAGTCGGGGGCTATTGAACTCACCGTTGGGTTGGCGCCGTGTGCATAAATCCTGTACCGGTCGCTTTTCAGCCAGCAGAATGCCGGCCGCACGGGCCGTGACTGCTGCCGAACCACCGCCGACGGCGATCACGGCGTCGGCGTTCAAGGCGCGCAGCACTGCCGCAACCTCCTCAACGGCGGGGACGGGACTATTCGTCTTCACAGCGTGGCTTTCGCCGACTAGCACCTCTCCGAGGGTGGTACGCAGCAGGCGCATCGCGGCCGTATGGCTGACCGTGTTTCCCGACACGACGACGGCGCGTTGGCATCCGCGGCGTTTCAACTCCCGCGCAAGGGCCGTCATGCTGTCTTCACCACAGTAAAGCCGCAGTTCGGGCAATGCGTGTTGAAAAGATAACGGTGATGGACTCGGCTTCATGATTGAACTTCCGGCAACAATGCTCGTAGTGCGAGCAGTGCAACGTGCAATTAGGGTGCCATAGATCAAGGCGATCTGGCATCCATCCGACGTATGGCATGCCACGCTTGAGCGCCCTCGCACAGAGCTCGCTCAGAACGCAGGTGTCCTCCGCGAAAACACTCTCGATGGCAGCGCACGCGAAGCAAAAGGCTTAGACAGAGCGGTCTGCGCCGGTCTAAGGAGAGGCAGATCTGACGCCGGCGCCGGGATTTCCTTTGGCACGCATATTGCTCAGCAATAATGTCGGGCGGCGCGGCGTTGTGAGAAAGCATCGGCCCGCTAGTGCGCACTTTCAGCACCTATTTCAGCTGCGCGCTGACCATTCACGCCGGCGCCCAAATCCAACGGCCGACTTCACCGGGAGGATCGACCTTTGAAAGAAATGGAACCATTTTCGGAGGTAGCGGCACGAGTCTACAGTGCCGAGCCGCAGCTCAAGCGAAAGCGAGAGCAGGTGCTGCTGGGGGACGTCTGGGAGCAACCGGAGATGTCCTACAGAGACCGAATTCTGGTCACCTGCACAATTCTCGCTACCTTGGGGAGAATTGATGAGGCCAGAGCCTGGATGACCCGCGGGGTGGAGAGCGGCATTACACTGGACGAACTGCGAGGTCTGGTGATGCAGATAACCTTTTATGCGGGATGGCCAGCCGGGTTAGGCGCGGGACGGGCCGCCTTGGCGCTTCTCGAAGGCGCCCAAGAGCACAACGCGGCGCCTGGCACTCAGACTTAAACAACTGGATTGGCCGGAGTAATTCTACATGTCAGACACTCCCATCCCTTCACCCGCCGACGTCACAAAGGAGGAACTTCATCTTCGCAGGATCGAAATGCGAGGCTTTCGGCGCAGCGACGGTCTCTTTGAAGTGGAAGGTCGGGTCATCGATAAGAAACCATATGATTTTTCGCCGATATCGAACGGGCGCTTCGTGCCAGCCAACGAGCCGATTCATAATATGGGTGTCCGTCTAATTTTCGATGAAAGCATGCTGGTGCGAGCGGTCGAGACCTTTACCGATGCCGCGCCCTATTCGGAGTGTCCGGAGGGAGGGCGTGCGCTGCAATCAATGGTTGGCGTCAGTATGACGCGTGGGTGGAGTAGTGAGGTCCGTACCCGGCTTGGAGGTTCGCGCAGCTGTACCCATTTGATGGAGCTTTTGATCCCCTTAGCGACTGCAGCCATTCAATCGTTGAGCATCGTCCGTGCAGGTCGACCTGAGCGGACCGATGCCAGTGGACGACCGGTCAGAATCGACAGTTGCTATGCATATCGCGCGGACGGAGAGCTCGTGCTCCGTCGTTGGCCGAATTTTCACCGCCCCGAGACCCATGACGATTAGAGCCGACCCACTGATGCGAGGTGGTCCGGAATGCGTTACAGGACAAATAGCTCAACAACCCGACAAGTAATCCGCCAACTACCGCCATCGGATATCCCATCATGAATATCCACGCTCGAGGTCAGCCTGTCCGCAAGTGTTCGCCCGCCTTACAGCGAGGCTTCAGGTCACTCTCCGAGTTTTTTATAGAGATAGGAGCGGGAGATACCCAGGTGTTCGGAGACTTTTTTCTTATTGCCCTTGAAGCGCGTCATCGCATCAGCAATTAGATCGCGTTCCAGTTGCGCAATCGCC
>Ga0302324_100026511_pt1 | contig 11069 bp, 10 predicted proteins | sample Palsa_T0_1_FD_201949 | JGI IMG/M metagenome (GOLD analysis project Ga0302324, IMG submission 201949) | Peat permafrost microbial communities from Stordalen Mire near Abisko, Sweden - Palsa_T0_1 | ecosystem: Environmental > Terrestrial > Soil > Palsa > Peat permafrost | place: Sweden: Abisko... | reverse complement strand
GCCAGACTTGCTTCGTCGGGAAGCACGTCGATTAATCCCCGGCTGATCACGATGGTGTTGCCCACGCTGAAGGTTTCAAGCGGCGCCGTGAGCAGCACACGAGTGCGTACCGGGCGCGGCAGGTCGATGTTGTTCGTGACCAACAGGTTGTTGACCACGGTCTGGAGAATGTGGTCCACGTCGCCTTCGGGCGCGAGCAAGCCAGCGCGGGTGAGGCGCTCAAGCACATTGTCTTCCGCCTGCTGCTGCCACTGGCGCTCCGCCTGCAACGGAGAAGCATCCTGCGCCGTGGGGCTTTCATCGGTCACGCTGTCCACACGAATCTGCGTGAGTTCGTCGTCCTTGTTGCCTTTCTTGAGGTCATAGCCCCAGATGCGGGTCTGCGCTTTGAAGGCTATCTTGCTCTTCTTCGCGCCAGCGCTGAAATCGCCTTCTTCGCTGTAGATGTAGGCGGGCACCCAGTAGCCCGGAATCAAGTTGAGGCGCCAGCTATCCATATGGAAGAAGTAGGAATTCCGCGGCGCCGAAGTATAGGTGCCGTTGAGGCGGACAATGTTGTAGTCCTGGTCTTCCACCCACATGCGTCCCTGGAATCGTCCCTTGCCGGCGCCCTTCTGGGGCGTGACGTCGAATACTAGGCAGCGGACGTCGCCGAGAAATTCACGGCGGATGTAATGAAACTGATAGTGGGAGCGGTCAAAGTCAGTACGGTCGGCATAGATCATCCAGGAGAAGCCCAGGGGTTGGTATTGCACCTTGAAGAACTTATGGAAGCCGCCCATCAGGCGGGTCTCCATGCCCTTGTCGTCGTTCTTCAGATAATCCTTGCGGTCGACCGATTCGCCCATATCCATGCGGCCGAGAAAGTAGTGGTCTGCACTTGGCACGGAGCCGAGTTGCGGATCGGCGGACAGGTTCTGCAAGTAGGTCTCTACCACCGGGGTGAGGGCGGAGAGCGCCTTCATGAGCGCGTGTTCGCGCTCGATGAAGCGATCGACAACTTGATCCATGGTGGTGGGTTGAGGGAGGAGCGACGGAGTTGGCGCCGGAGCGGTTGACTGTTGGGTCTGCGTCTCAGGTACCAGCGGTTGTGACGCGGGAGCCGCTGGTGCCGCCTGCGTGGCTGCGCCAGCGTCGGGCTGCGTCGAAGGTTGTGACTCCGTCGGTTGCTGCGCGGCAGCGCTGACAGAAACCAGCAGTGCGGCTGTGAACATCCATTTCCAATTGCGCATAACTCTTTCTCCACGTTGAAGCGATGTTTCTTTGGACCGATTTTTTCCCTGAACCGATTGCCACCATTCGCCTCGCACCTTCCGGGCCACGAAACGAACGTTCTGACCTAAAGTTTTCAAGCACTCAAATTCTTAGTACGCCATCTGAAACGTCACGTGCACGATCGCCGTCGAATCCATCGGCTGTCCCATACGAAGTGCCGGCTTGAAGCGCATTTTGTTGGCGGCCGCAATGGCGGCCTCATCCAGGCCGTGACCCAGGCCGCGGACCACGCGATTCACATGCAGCGTCCCGTTGGCGCCGAACATCACTTCCAGCAGAACTTCGCCTTCCAGCTTCAGGTTGCGAGCTTCCTCGGTATAAAGCGGCTGCGGTTTGAACGTGATCTCCACCGGTGTGGTTGCAGGCCCAGAATCTGCCTGTGCGATCTTCGGACCGCCGTGAACGACCTGCTCCGACCCGAATCCGCCGGTCGAGATTCCTGCCCCACCGCTGCGACCGTCGCCCTTGCCTCCCGTGGCGATGCCGTTGCCGAAGCCGGCGCTGGCGATTGTTCCCTTGATGCCTTTCGCCCCGCCGGATCCGTTGCCTTGTCCTGGACCTGCCGGCATGTCAAACGAACCGGCCTGCGCCGCGTAGAGCTTGGCGCCTTGCTTGCCCGTCCCTTTCAAACCATTGGGGTCGCCGAAACCTCCGGTCTGCACCTTCGTCACCGCCGCATTGACGGTGGGAACCACCGAGCTACCCTCGAATTCTCCGACATGCAAGAGTTGTGGACGGGCTCCGCCTGAAGTGACCCTCAATTGAGGAGCGGCGAACGTGTTGACCACCACTCGAGGCGCTTCCACCCGCTCGGGAGCCGGCGCGCGATGAACGACGCGCGGTACGATCAACTTCGGGCGATCGAAAACCGGCGCTCGAGGAAGCAGCTTCGCCTTCACAGGCCTCACGGTGATCGGCGCGGGCGCGGGCTCCGGCTTCAGGGCGGGAAGTGGAATCAACGAGGTGACGCGATACGTCCGGAACGGCATCGTGTCGGGAAACAGCATTCCAAGGTTAATGATGACTAAAGTAACCAGGACTATGAAGGCGTAGCTGGCGGCTAGAGCGCGCTTGTCAATCTTGCGCTCGGGAAGAATGCCGAGCTCAAAGCTATGGTGATACGTGGCCATGTATTAGCTCCAAGGGGATCCTGGCCGAGGAACCGGACCGGGACTGGAGCTTTCAACATACGAGAGAAAGGACAGGGGGTAAACGTGTCCACGGCTCTTGACCTAAGGTAACCGGGGTAAAGTAAAGAGCCGTTTGGAGTTCGGTCCGAAATGAGCTGGAAGCTTCCTCCCCGATGGTAGACGCCATTTCCGACAGAGGGCCGGACCCCACCTCCACACCCGAGGGTTGCCAAGCTCCGCTTGGGTTCGGACTTTTCAGCCTTCGCCCGCACCTCAGCGTAGGAAAAATCCCAGCCCGCTCGCGTATCCGCGCAGTCCACCGCGGCTCAGTCTCGACCACCCCAACTTCGCCACTAGCACAGTGCCGAAAGCTGCTCCACTAACCAACCCCCGCGTCACCAGATTCCGACGAATGTATCGCAGCTTTTCCACACACTTGCGCTCACTCCACACGTTAAAATCGTAATCGCGCGCCTGCCCGAACGAATCTTCCGCCCGCAGCGCAAGCCGCCGAGCCAGTCCCTGCCTCAGCGACTTGATTGCCTCCGCCAGCGTGTTCCGCTCCGGTTCGTTCAACAGCAGATGGACGTTCTCCGGCATGACAACGTAGCCATTCACGCACGGCCCCTAATCCGGCGAACCCGCCTCAACGCCGTCATGAACGTGGCGCAAGCCTCCCCGCGCCCGAAATTCGGACGCCTGCGATAACCACTAGACGTGGCGAAATGCAGTTCCCCGGTTTCCTGAAAGCACCGCAATCCCGGCGGCGGCAGGGGACCACCAGGACTCCCTGGAGTATTTGAAGATTCCGAAGGCCGAGATCGAGCAGATTCGACCGCGGTTGAGGGAAGCCATAGATACCTCAGCGAGCAGGATTGGAGTGCAGTCAGAAAATGCAGTAGAAAAAAGCTTGACATGTGGTTAGCTGCAGCTTACGGTTAGTTATGACTTACCAACACTGGGGGGCGTCGGACGACCTTCCCGTACTTGCGGTATTGGCGGACCCGACCCGCCGTGCCCTGCTAGACCTGCTGCGGCGCAAGCCTTTGGCGGTGGGCGAATTAGCGCGCCAGATGCCGGTCAGCCGTCCGGCTGTGTCGCAACACCTGAAGATCCTGAAGGAGGCCCAACTCGTGCGCGAACATCGCCAGGGGACGCGGCACTATTTTGGCCTCAATCCCGCGGGCTTCGCAGGCCTGCGGGAGTATGCGGATTCCATGTGGCAGGAGGCTCTCCAAGCCTTCGCCACCTATGTGGCGGGTAAGACAAGGGCACGGCAAAGTAGCGAGCCCGCATTGGCCCGCCAAAGAAAGGAAAGGAACGATAAGGTATGACAACCAAGTCCGTCTCGATTGAGCCAGTGGTGAAGAGCGTAACGGTTGCATGTACGCCGGAAGAGGCTTTCCGTTACTTCACAGCCGATTTCAGCACGTGGTGGCCCGCCGCCACTCATTCTGTTGTTGCTTACGCAAGCGAGTTCAAGGACAAACCCGCCGCTGTAATCTTCGAGCCGCGTGTCGGCGGCCGTATCCTCGAGCGCACACGCTCCGGAGAGGAGCACCTCTGGGGAAGCGTGGAGGCATGGGAACCGCCGGCGTTGGTGGCGTTCAGCTTCCATCCCGGCCGCGATGACAAAGAAGCGCAAAGGGTAGAGGTGACATTCTCCCCCGCACCGGAAGGCGCAAGAGTCGTGCTGACCCACAATGGCTGGGCGAAACTCAGTGCCAACGCGCGGAAAACGCGTGATAGCTACAACCAGGGATGGGAAACTGTATTTGTCACCGCCTACCGCGAATACGTTCAGAACAAGAAATAATTTCAGGAAGAGCGGTGCGAACCATTATGCTTTGCTGCTGCTCACAATGCTTACGACGCCGGCGCAAGCGCGTGCTGACCACGGAGTTCGAAGTGAACGCTCCCATCGAAACAATGTGGGACTGCCTGGACAACACCGGACGGGCTCAAGATCTTCTTTTTTGCGCCGGATTGCAAACTAGATCTGCGTGTGCACGGCGCCGCGAGATCTACTTCTCTCCGGAAGCCAAACCCGGCGGGCGTGGTATTCAGGGCATGCGCATTCTCGGGCTTGAGCCTATGCGACGCTTTGCTTTCTCCGAAAACCATCGCGGATGTCCGCAGTCAACGCAACATGGTCATCCTCGCATTCGGAAAGAAAGGCGCGGACCGCACGTTTGTCCGCTTCACGCATTTGGGATGGGCTGAAGGCGCGAGCTGGGACGAGGCGTGCGACTCCTTCGATCATGCCAAGAGCGAAGTCCTGCTGCCGGATTTCCGCCACGACCTCTTCTTGTTTCTAGTTTTGTTCTCGCTGGTGACGTTGTGTGCACCACAGAGTCAAAACAACCTGAAGAAACCGGCAAGGCGAAGACGGGCTTCTCGGGCCTTGGACTACGCAGTGAAACTGGCACTGCGAATTGTGTTTTTCTCAACAACGGGTTAGCCTTTGCTCGGCAAATGCACACGAGGGAGATCTATCCATGAAGACCTACTACAAACTGGCGCTGGCAGTACTGGCTGGCTTCATGATTGGAGTTGCCGGCGCTAGGGCGATTCATGCGCAGCAAGGGAAGACGCCCCCGGCCTACGTCATCGCGGAAGTCGAAGTAACCGATCCCACGAGCTTAAAGAAATATAGCGACAAGGCGCCGCAAATGGTGGCGTCTTTCAATGGCCACTATGTGGTTCGCGGCGGCGGCAATATCCAGTCTCTCGAGGGCGAACCGCCCAAAGGGTTCATCGTGGTGATCGGTTTCGAAAGCGCGGAGAAAGCGCGTGACTGGTATGATTCGCCAGCCTATGCAGCGATCAGGCCGATCAGGCAAAGCGCAACGAAGAGCCGACTATTTATCGCCGAAGGCGTCGCCCCCTAGTGACGTGACGGGCCAAGTGGCTGTCGGATGATTTCAAGCGGCCGCTTGGTTCTCAATGCGAACGCCTGCAGACGAGAGCGCCGAAATAAACCTGAGGAGACTGCATGCTCAAGATTCTCAAGCATACTTTTCAATTGCTGCTGATTGCCGGTCTGGCAACCCGCGCGTCATGGGCCGCGAACGAGGGCTTCGTTGGCGACTGGAAGCTCAACCCCTCCCGAAGCAAACTCACGGATGTGATGAAGGTGGAGAGCCTCGGCGCCAACAAGTACTCCTTTAATTTTGGCGGCGGTCCCGTGACGGTCGTGGTCGATGGCACGGACCAACCCGGCGGTTTCGGGTCTACCCTTTCCGTCGCCGTCGAGGGGTCCGGCAACTGGAAAGTCATTCGCAAGAGGAACGGCCGAATGCTCGTCATGGCGATCTGGAATCTTTCCCAAGACGGCAGTACGCTTACAGACAACTTCACAGGCATCAATCCCGACGGATCGACTTCCAATCTGAACTACGTGTACAAGCGAAAAGGAGGGGGATCGGGCTTCGCGGGCGAGTGGGTGAGCACGAGCGAGACGGTGAACTCGGTCGTTCTCATGCAGGTGCGGCCGTACGAGGGGGACGGCCTTTCATTCATAGATCCTGCGGCACAAGTGACGAAAAACGTGAAATTCGATGGTAAGGATTATCCGAACCTTGGCCCGAACGTGACCCCCGACTCTACCTCCTCGATACGGCTGGTGAACGAGCGCACGTTGGAGATGACCTACAAGATCAATGGCAAGGTCCTTTACACGCAGCAGATCGAGCTCTCTTCCGACCTCAAGACTTTGACGATGACCAGACGCATAGTCGGTGAAAGTGAGACGAACATCCGGGTGTTTGAACGGCAATAGAGATCGGCGTCTTATTGCGGCGGCTCTTCGAAGTAGGGCCTCGTTTCCGTAGGTCGAGTGCGACCGTTAGAGGAAGTGCACGATTTGCAAATGGGCCGCAACAGGCGAGGGGATGACCGGCGAGCCGGGCGCCAGAGTGAACGTGCCATCGTCCGAGGGCAACGTGAAGACGGACGCAAAGAAAACTGCATTAGCGTTTTGAGCTTACTGTGATATCAACACATCCACTTTGGAACATCTGCTTGCCGCATTGCTCCAGAGTTTCGCAGCGACAGTTATGCATCATCTTTTTGAGCAAGCGACGCACTGACTCTATCCCATCCAACAAATCGTCGAGTTCGGACAGCTTTCTACGACACAGGTCTTGCCAGCGTTCTGAGGCCCGAGCAACATGGCGAAAACCGAAGAAGAGTTGTCGGATCTCATCTAGCGTGAAGCCGAGTTGTCGCGCTCGTTGAACGACTGTTAGCCGATACAGCACGGTCGAGTCGTAACGCCTCTGTCCACCCATTCGTTGCGCAGGAGGAAGCAGTCCGATCCGCTCGTAATAGCGAATTGCGGATGGCTGAAGTCCAACCCGTCGCGCTACCTCGGAAATCGTTAGTTCCGGCATGGGCATATTCTAGAGGCTCCAAACTTCGATCGCCATATCGTTGACAAATACGTTACAAACAAATAGTCCTTGCCTTAAAGTCGACTTTAAGCTGTAGCATTTTTATCGAGGCGACAACGCGACAAGCTTTGCCGTCGTGGAGGGACTATTCATGAAGCAAATGAAGTCGATAATGGTAGCCCTGCTTTGGCTGGTAGGGAGCTGCAGCGCACTGGCACAGGCGGATCAACCGAGCAGAACGGTTCTTGTTGGGTCGCCCCAGCTACACGCCGAGAGGGATGATGTTGCTCTTGATGCACAACGGGAAAGGATTGCGCTGCAGATCCTTCTAAGGTCCGTGGAGAAGAAAATCGTGTCTGCCGCTGATGCCATGCCTGCCGACAAGTATGGATTTGCCCCAACCGACGGCGAATTCAAGGGTGTGAGGACCTTTGGTCAACAGGTGAAACACTTGGCGGCAACTAACCACATTTTGGCGGCGGCGGCATTGGGAGAGGAGCCACCAACCGATGCAGGCGACGAGGTTGGCCCAGAAGCAATACGGACAAAAGCAGAGATTCTTGACTACCTGAATGGCTCATTCGCGCGTCTTGGCAAAGCGATCGACGCGATTGGAGACAAGAACGTGGGGGTCAAATCTTCGCCGATTTCGCCCCTGCGGGCCAATGTGGCGACTCGATTGACCTTCACCGTCGAGGCGTTGATTCATGCCTTTGACCACTACGGGCAGATGGTCGAGTATCTGCGCATGAACGGTGTTGTGCCGCCAGCCAGCCGCCCATGAAGCAAGGAGTCGGTTACATCCCTGTGGCCTGCCGTTTGTCGGATTGAGAATTGGGTGTGAGCGTGAAGCAACGCGCCTCGCTCAATTTAGAACTAAGTTTGCGATGGCAAGGCGCTGATGAGGACCTGCCCCCATAACCCATAAACTAACTTGAGGCTTTTATTGTTTCTGGTTGGTCATCCGGAGCAGCTGCGATCCACTCTCAGAAACTGGGCTCTGATGAAGAAGTGTCAGCAAAACTGACAGGAGTACACTTCCGCGTGGCGGCCAGCCCTAATTCACCGAGATGCAGTTCCCGTGATTGTTTCGCTTATAATGCAGCCAGGCATGCCGCTGACCTCTGGCACCAGGCTTGGACCCTATGAAATTCAGTCGTCGGTCGGCGCCGGCGGCATGGGCGAAGTCTACCGCGCCCGCGATACCCGGCTTGATCGCACGGTCGCCATCAAAATCCTGCCGGCGGCGGTTTCGACCGATCCCGACCGCCTTCTCCGCTTTCAGCACGAAGCCCGTATCCTGAGCACTCTGAACCATCCCAACGTTCTCGCCATCTTTGACGTCGGCGAACAAAACGACGTGCGCTATCCGGTTTCGGAATTCCTGGAAGGGCAGTCGATGCGCGAGGTGCTGGCGGCCGGAGCGCTCCCGCGCCGCAAGGCGACCGAGTACGCCCTTGAAATCGCCAAGGGACTCGCGGCGGCGCACGAGAAAGGAGTGGTCCATCGCGACCTGAAGCCCGACAACATTTTCATCACTGGCGATGACCGCGTGAAGATTCTCGATTTCGGTTTGGCCAAGCAGACCGCGACGGAATCTGCCACGGACGAATCGCCAACCATGACGGTCGCCGCGCCGACGACTCCCGGCACAGTCATGGGAACCGTCGGCTACATGTCCCCCGAGCTGGTGCGCGGGCAACCCGTCGATCATCGCTCCGACATTTTCAGGTTTGGCGCGGTTCTCTACGAGATGGTTTCGGGCAACCGGGCATTCAGCGGCGAGTCTTCGGTGGAGACCATGAACGCCATCCTGAAAGAGGATGTGTCGGAATTGTCTGCCTCGGGCGGACATGTGTCGCCGGGGCTGGACCGCATCATCCGGCGTTGCCTGGAGAAAAAGCCGGAGCGGCGATTCCAGTCGGCCAGCGATCTTGCGTTTGCCATCGAAGCGTTGAGCGCAACCTCAGGCATTTCGCACGCTGTTCCACTCACAACCGCGCCATCAAGGAAAATGCGGATCGGATGGGCGGCCGGAGCGCTCCCGCAGGATTTTGATGGCGACCGTGCGATCAAGCCGGGTATCGCGGTCATCACGGCCCTTCTGATCTTGATCTTGGGCCTGGCGGCGATCTCCATGTGGCTATACAGGCCTCGGTCCGCCTCTCCGGCCACCTACACCCAGGTTGCGTTTCGACCCAGCTATATCCGTATGGCCCGCTTCGCGCCGGGAGGCGTGGTGGTCTATGCCGCCTCCGTCAACGGCGAACCCATGACGCTGTTCTCCGCGCGTACCGACACGCTGCAGTCGCAGCCGCTCAATGTGAAGGCCGATTTGCTCGGCATCTCCCGCTCCGGCGAACTGGCGGTTTCGCTCAACCGAACTTTCGATGCCTGGACCCCCTCCGGCCGCCTGGCGCGGGTTCCGCTGGGGGGCGGCGCCACGCGCGAGTTGCTCGACGACGTGATTGACGCCGACTGGAACAAGGATGGCTCTGATCTTGCGATCTCGCGGCGCGTGGTCCACGGAAGCCGCCTGGAGTATCCGCCCGGCCACGTGCTGTACGAAACGTCGGGATGGATCAGCGATCTCCGTTTCTCGCCTATCGGGCGGCGGCCGGATCGCATTTCTCGACCATCCCCTGACCGGCGACGACCGGGGATGGGTGTCCGTCATTGACCTGCAGGGACATCGCCAGGTCTTGACCCAGGAATTTTCCAGCGAGCAAGGGTTGGCGTGGTCGCCCTCGGGGGACGAGATTTGGTTCACCGCTACCGCTGTGGAGTCGGCAACACCCGGCACGCCGATAGGCGCGGTCAATCTCCAAGGCAATTTCGTCTTGTGGCCAGCGCACCGGTTTACCTGCAGCTTCAGGACATCGCTCCAGATGGCAGGGTTTTGCTCAGCACGGTTACCGAATCGGGGCCGTAAAGCCTCAGCGTTCAAGCCGAGGATCGAACGGGAGAGACAAAATCTGGACGCCTGCTTGAACTCTCCGGCATCGTGCACCGGTGGATCAGCGGCGTTTCTGCCGATGGCAGCAAGCTGCTTGTGAATGGCTTCGACACAAACAAGAACAACAGTTACCAGCTCTTCCTGCAGGGCGCCGACGACTCGCCCCCCGTCCTGCTTGGCGAAGGCAGCGGCGCAGGGCTTTCTCCCGACGGCAAATGGGCGGTTGCCGTGGACGTATCGCATCCCGATACGCTCTTCATTATCCCTACCAGTGTAGGCGACTCGCGCACTCTGCATGCGCCCCCCGGCCGCCAATATGCGGGCGCGGCTTTCTTTCCCGATGGCAAGCGCCTGTTGATTACCACCAAAGCAACGGGCCAGGTGACGGAAAGCGCCGTCGAGGATCTCGACAGTGGAGCGGTGCGCACCTTTGGAACACCAGGCCGCCACCTGTCCGTGAGCGGGTTCCGGCTCTTCCCCGGGCCATCTCCCGACGGCCGGTTCTGCATCGAAACCGACGGCACGAATCGATACTGGCTGCAGCCCATTGATGGCGGCGAAGCCAAAGAAATTACCGGGGTCAATCCGGCCGAGCGGATCATCGGCTGGCGTGGCGACTCAAACGATCTGCTCCTTTCCGATCCTGCCGGCGCCGACGCTGAGGTTTACAACCTGAATCTGGCCACGGGCACCCGCACTTTGTGGGTTCGCTTTTCCCCGTTGGAGAAAGCTGGAATTCGGAGCAAAGACATACTTTTCACGCCCGATGGCTCCCGCTTTGCCTACGTGGCCCGCAGAATCAACACCAACCTTTTCGTGGCCGACGGCCTTCGTTAACTCCCGTGGCAAAAGGAGAATCGTCAAGCGATCTCTCCCCTGCCGGAAACGGGAAGAAAAGATCGCAATCCGGAGCTAGCAACTTTGGGTCGACCCTGAGGAGCACCCAGTGTTGACCTGGACTTCCGGGCGCATCGTCGGCATAACCGGGCAATCGGCCAATCGGGAGCAAGATTGGTTAAGTTAGCGCTTGTGGGGCCAGCCCCGGTTCAGAGGAGGTTCAGGATCGCAGATGCGCCTGACGCTGCCTGCGAAACCAGGTGAAAATCGGTACGCCAGCCAGAATAACCAGCAATCCATAAAAAGAGTTCGGCCAGTCTTCGCGGAAGGTGTAGTAGAGAAGAACGGCGGCTACAGTGATGAACAAAGCGGGGACAAAAGGATAGCCAATCATCCGATAAGGCCGGGGAGCATCGGGATCGCGCCAGCGGAAGATGAAGACGGTGCTGCCGGCAATCATGTAGAAGAGCCATTCTG
>Ga0302324_100026510_pt1 | contig 11069 bp, 8 predicted proteins | sample Palsa_T0_1_FD_201949 | JGI IMG/M metagenome (GOLD analysis project Ga0302324, IMG submission 201949) | Peat permafrost microbial communities from Stordalen Mire near Abisko, Sweden - Palsa_T0_1 | ecosystem: Environmental > Terrestrial > Soil > Palsa > Peat permafrost | place: Sweden: Abisko... | reverse complement strand
TGTTGTTGTCGACGGTTCAGGCCGTCCCGCGCTCCAATGGAGCACGGTTTGCTATGACTTAACGTTGCTAGGACATGGCGTTGATATAGTTCATACTGCCATGCTGTAGCCTCAGATACGGCCTGAACAAATCGTGATCGATCTGTCGATTCGACCGGAAAACGAATGAAGTTTTACGCCATCGATAGCAAAGCGGCCGACTGGAAGCGCCTTGACCAGTTCGCCGACCGCACCGTCTTTCAGACGCGCGAGTGGGTGCACTTCGTCGCCGAGGCGCAGAACGCCCAGCTCGTGCTGGCCGAGCTGCGTGACGAAAGCGAAGTCCTCGGATACTTCACGGGCCTCACGTTCTCGAAGTTCGGCATGAAAGTTCTAGGCAGCTCTTTTCCGGGCTGGACGACTCCATACATTGGCTTCAATCTCATCCCCGGTGTTGCGCGCAGCGCCGCGCTCGAAGCCCTCGAGAAATTTGCCTGGGACGATCTCAAGTGCCTGCACATGGAAGTCTCCGATCCCAACTTTGCCTTCGACGACGGCGAAGCTGCGGGATTCAAAACCGAATACTACGCGTCCTACCGCACCGACCTGACTCGCTCGGAAGAAGAGTTATTCGGCAATATGGAAAGCGCCTGCCGCCGCTGCATTCGTAAAGCGGAAAAAAGTGGCCTTAGAATCGAAGAAGCGCACGATCTGGCATTCGCTGACGAATATTACGAACAGCTCAAAGACGTTTTCGCCAAACAGTCGCTTGTTCCCACTTATTCCGTGGAGCGCGTCCGCGCCCTGGTTCGCAACGCCGAACCGGGGGGCAATCTCCTGCTGCTGCGCGCGCGCGATCCGGAAGGGAAGTGTATTGCCACTGGAATCTATCCCGGCTTCAACCAGATTGCCGAGTTCTGGGGAAATGCCAGTTTTCGTGCCTATCAGAACCTGCGTCCCAACGAAGCTTGCCACTGGTACGCCATGCGTTACTGGAAAAAGCGCGGCGCCAGCATCTTCGACTGGGGTGGTGAAGGCACTTACAAAGAAAAATATGGATGCACGCCGCATCGCGTGCCCTGGTTCACCAAGTCTCGCTATCAGATCGTAGGTAAATTGCGCAACGAGGCTCGTAACATGTTTGCGCGCAAACAAAAATTTCTCGGATGGCTGCAAGGCAACCGCACGACGGCCGAACGCAGCCCCGCCGAAGAATAAAATAGGGGAAGCAGCAATGGCGTTTCTGGTTCGCAGGGCATTCCGGCATCTATCGCGGGTTCACGACGTGCTGTTTCGCCGCACGCTGCTGGAGCGCGAAATCACCATTTTCGACGACGACCTTTTCCTCACCTCCTATCCGCGATCCGGCAACACCTGGACGCGTTTCCTCGTGGGCAATTTCGTTAATCCCAACGAGCCAGTCACCTTCCTCAATGTCGAACGCCTCGTACCGGACATGTACAAGAGCGCCGATTGGGTGATGCGCCGCCTTCCACGTCCGCGTGTGCTCAAGAGCCACGAGTGCTTCGACGCGCGCTACCGCCGCGTCATCTACATTGTGCGCGACCCGCGCGATGTGGCCATTTCCAACTATCACTGGGAGATGAAACTACGTTCGATTCCAGAAGGTTGTCCCATTGAAGAATTCGTTCCCCGCTGGATGGACGGCAACTTCTGGCGCCGCGTCGGTTCGTGGGCAGACCACGTCAATAGCTGGCTGGCGACGCGCGAGGGACATGACAACTTCATCCTGATGCGATACGAAGATCTGCAGGCAAATCAGCCACGAGAACTGGCGCGAGTAGCCCGGTTCATGGGCCTCAACCCCGACCCCGACCGCATCAATCGTGCCATTGAACGCAGTTCCGCCGCAAATATGCGCAAGATGGAAGAGACCCAGGGCAAGAAATGGGTCGCCACGTTCCACACCCGCTCTGACAAGCCCTTCGTCCGCAAAGCCTCGTCCGGCGGGTGGCGAGCGGTTCTTCCTGAAAAAACCGTTGCCTACATGGAAGCGCAGTGGGGCCCGCTCATGAAACAACTCGGCTACAAGCTTTCCACCGAGACGGAAAAGGAAGCTGCGGCAGTGACGCACGCGGCGCAGTAAGATGGCCGCATAAAGATGGCCGCAGTGAAGGTGCGCAGCTGAGGAGCGGCAACCGACAGCCGCTTTAGAAATTCGCTGGCAGTCCGTCTCCATCCGCGCGCGTCAAGAGCATTCTCGGACGCACTTCATCAAACGGAGCCAGCAGTTCCGCCAGCTTCTTCGAAGCGGCGAAAATAAAATTGGATGGTCCCGGCAGGTAACCGGCGGCCTTGAACGCCGCGCCCCAGGCCTGGTGATTCTGATTGCTGAGGACCAGGTCGAAGCCCTGCCGCTCGAGCGTCTCGGTGGCGCTGCGTACAACCGAAAATAATTCTCCCGGAAGCGCGAAGCAATCGACGATCGAGGCGACGCGCATGTCGCCGTATTTCGAGTCGGAGCGGCGCTCGCCCACAACGGCCCAGCCAATGGGAGTGCCGTCGCGTTTCAGCACAATGCGCGTGAGATGGGTTTGCGCGGGAGGATACAAAATGCGCAGGGCCTCGGCATCGCGCACCGCGGCGAATGAGCAAGTCTGCCTCGCCTGTTCCCACAGAGATTGCACGCTCCGGGCGATGTCATCCGTATCGAAGCTTGCGACCTCATGGCTTTCGACCGCCGGCGAGCTCGGCGCTCCGAGAGCGCGGTAGTGATGAAATAACTTCGAGCCCAGCCATCCCGCACCGCTGTAAGCCGCGAGGTCCATTAGAAACCGCCGCGCCCGCGAGGCGCGCAGTGCTTGAATGTTTCGAAGAAAACGCGAGGGATTCACGACCCGAAAGAAAAACGGTACCAGGCAGTGCGCCCATCCCATCCGAACCAGCATTTGCGGCAGCGGATTGTTGTAACCACCCATGCCGAGACAGTAGAGCAGCGGCGCGCGCTGCATGGCGTCGCGCAGCAGCAGTGTGCCCACAATGGCGTGCGCCTTGTTGACGATCCCTTCCGACAGAGGGTGATGATAATAGCCGATGGAGCGAATCCGCTCATCGGGGAACAAGAATTCCTGACTCTTGAGCGCATAGCCGCCCCGCACGATTCCGCCATCGATGGCGACGAAAAATTCATTGTAGATGCGCGACTCCGCTGTACGCGGCAGCCATCGCGGCTGCGCGTGGCGATAGAACGTCATGTTCTCATCCGCGCCCGCCTGCCGGAGGCGCTGATTGAACTCCGCTACGGCGGGCTCGTGCTCGGGGCGATAGGGCTGGATGACGATGGCCATGAAAGAAGAGGTGAGCGCCGGATCGAGCTTATTGTGGCCCTCAAACTACATCCTTCCCCTTCGGCTCAGGGTCAGGATGACAAATTAAAAGGATCAACGCGTGGCCGACTGCAGCTTCTCGACCAACTTCGCGACCGCGCCGATATTCTTCATCTGCTCGATATCTTCGGGATCGAGTTGAACTCCAAACTTTTCTTCGACAGCGAGAACCAGATTCAGATGCTGCATGGAATCCCAATTCTCAATCGTCTCCGGCGAAGACTCCGCGGTGATTTTGTCGGCGGGGATTCCAAAAATGTCGCTGGCGACGTTTCGCACCTGCTCAAACACACTGGCGGTCAATTCTTTCCTCCCGTGTTAACTTCTGCCGTTACTAGCTTAATCCAATCGGGACGGCGGAGAGTGGAACTCTTCAGATCGAGCGCCCACAGAGAGCCCGTGCCGTTGCTTTCCTGCCGCTCGAAGCCATGCTGCAGGTAAAAGTCGCGCGCCGGTGCATTTTTTTTCGTGGGCAAAAACCAGCCGATCAATCGCTTCCGGCCGCGCTCAGCGGCGCTCTCGGCGAGATGCGCGAGGAGCGCGGTTTCGACGGTTCTTCCGATGACGCGGCAACTCAACAGAAAAGTGTCTACCTCGCACTGCTCGCCTTCATCGTGCGCGATTGCGACTCCGACCAGGCCGTGGTCGCCGAAACGATCGCGCACCCGAATCGAAAATATGTGCCACTCCGGCTGCTTAGCCATTTCGGCGATCTGCGGCTCGGTGTAGCGCCGGGTGGTCAGATTGAACTGGTTGGTTTTCTGCGTCAGTTGCGCGATTCGCGCCAGCGTCAAGTCCGATACCGGCTTCAGTTCGGCTTCCTGTTCGAGGTAGCGAAAGAAATCTTCCTTTGATTGAAAATTCTGCTCAGAGCTCGCACGCTCTTTTTGCGCCGCGTACATTTCGGTGCGCTGCTGATCTTCGGACGAAAGAGTGAGGCGCTCGAACGCCGCACAATTTCTGACGGCAGAGGCATACTCCAGCGGATTCTTCGGCAGATCGAGAACCGTGACATCCGGAAGTGCGGCGCGAACCTGCTCGCGTTCGAAGGGGTTGTCGTCGAGAAAGGCGAGGGCGTCGATGCCGACATTCAATTCCAGCGCAATCTCTCTCAGATTTTGCGCCTTGTCGGTCCAATTAATACGCAGCGCCGCAAAATGTTGCGCGCGCACCAGCATTCCGGGATGCTTCTCGATCGCCTCCATGGCATCGTCGAAATTATTCTTGCTGCACACCGCCAGCAGAATTCCTTTGCGCGACAGATCGAGAAGCGCGCGGTGCAATGCTTGATAGCTTGCGCCCGGATACTCGGGCCCAACTTGAATGCCGGTCATTCCATCTTCGCCGATTACACCGCCCCACAGCGTATTGTCGAGATCGACGACCAGAACTTTGGCGGTGCGGCCAGAGAGTGGCACGATAAAGCGGATCCACTCGCGTGCCATATCGAGAAGATGACCTGCCGCGATAGGAAGCCTCGCCATCAGCCACTTGCGCTCATCGTGCCAATTCTCGCTGCCGTGGCGCGCCACCAGTGCACCGTAATCGAGCATGTACACTCCGTGAAATCCCGCAGCAATGCGCCGCAGTTCACGATTGATCTGCCGGATGAGTCCGGACTGGCCGGTTTCGGATTGGTCGTCGAGAACGCCCATACCAGGAGACGACGACTGCTCCAGGGAATGAACAATCAGCGACGCCTGACTGTACTTTCGAAACGCGCCAATCCATTGCTCGTACGCGCGAACCACGCGCTCGGCGGCTTGTTGCGCGGCTTCCGGCGTCAGATCGGCAAAGTCACGCCACAATTCGGGCGCGGCCTGGTCGGTGCGCACCGCCAGAAGGACCGCATTCGGTGCGAATCGGTAGAGTGAACTCTGGCCGTCGAGCATATCCTGCACGTAAGTGTTGAAGTCTCCGATGTGGACTTCGAGATCGATGCCGTATGCAAATGCTTCCGCCCGCAGCAGCGGCACGATGGGCTCAACCGTGAACGAGCGCAGAATTGCCAGCTTGAATTTCGTATGACCAAGGATGTCGCGCGCCTTCTCGCGCAATTCGTCTAGGCGCGAGGTGACGAAGCTCGCCGTACCTGAAGCGGGATCGCGCCGCCAAAGATCAGCCAGCCGCCGCGACGCAAGATCGAAAGCGCCCTCGGCGATCAGCCTGTCAACTTCCGCCCGCAGGTCCGGCGGATTGCGTTCGCCAGGCTTCGAATTTGAATGCGGATCAGCCATTTACTCAAGAATCAAATCAGCGTTCCAGGTACTCGATCAGCAGCCGGTTCCTGGTGTAGATCCAGGCGATGCGCCGGCCGCCAAACGCTACTGCCGGCATTGGCTGCCGCGTGATCAGCGCTCCCATGGAACGCGCATTTGCGAGAGCCTGCTCAAGATCGTCGACCACATAGCAAACGTGGTGCAGCCCGCCTCCCTTGGCGGCAAAGGAGTGCACCGGCGATTGTTCGTCGGCCGGCTCAATCAATTCCCAGAGCGGATCGCCTGCCTGCCGGCTCTTCAGGAAGGTTACGCGAACGCGCTGGTTGAGATCGTGAAACACCTGCTCGTCCCATTCTGACCGCAGGATGTCGACGAAGCTCTGCACTGAATTCGAAATCGAACTGACGACGAAGCCCAGGTGGTGAAACGCACCCTCGGGCTGCCAGGTTAGGGAAATCGCATTCATAGCGAGAGCTCATCGCCGGCGGGGCGCAATTTTACTTACCCTCGGACTCTGCAGACTCTACATCGGACTCAGAGATGCGCATACGGCCCTTGTTGGCGATTCGAGCGAGTGGAGTGTCCGATTTCAGCCAGAGTTTAAAGTCGAAATACAGCGGATATAGGAAAGTCATAAACCGCACGGCCAGCGACGGACGCAGATCCGCGGGTAGCGTCTCCAGCTTGTAGCCGGTATCAGTCAGCAGTTCGCCGATGCCCGACTCCACGTCATGAACCTGCTGCGGAGAAAGCATTGTCTTCCAGCGGCCGATGGTATTAGCTACGGTCTCTTGGCCATCTCCGCGAAACGATGAATTCGGAGCTTGCACCGCTCCCAGAGCAACCTGCTGAATGCGGTCATAATCCAGATCGTGCTCGATGAATTTGCCGATGCGCCCAAGTGTTCCCTGAGGATTCTGCACGAGATCCTCATAATGAACTTCCATGTAATCCGCGCCTATCTGCTTTCCGTAGCGCCTGCCCTTGCTCACCTGCCATTGCCAGAACAAGGCGGGGGGCATGATGGGGCGGCTGCGGTCCCACGGCAGTGGGCGGATCCATCCGATACGTTGCAGCGAGGCGGTGACGTCGCGCCCGTCGCGAATAATGTGGACGATGAGCGCGTCGGGAATCGTCTTCTTGATCAAAGGTAGAAACAGCAAGTGCGCGGGCGTACATTCGGCCCAGCGCCGGACGCCCTGTTTGCGGGCGACCGTTTCCATCATGATGCGCAGGAAGTCGCCGGCATTCCGGCAATCCTCCATAATGCGCTCTTCGATTTCCTGGCGCTCAAGTCCAGTGCGCTCAAACAGCATGCTTTTGAAGAAGTGGTCGAGCAAACTGCGCCGATTGGCCCGGCGCGAAAGGTTGCCGAAGAGCAGGCCGAGCAGATTGAAGGCGTTGCTCTCGGAGTTGTAAACCGCGAAGCCTCCGGCGGAAAGTAGGGTATGGTAGAGAAACTTCGTTCCCGAGCGTTCGCACCCCAGCACAAACACGGGTGCCTGCGAGCGCTTGCTAAGCGCGGCGCCTTGTCCCGAATGCTTTTCCAGAACTCCCGCTGCCGGATTCATGACGATGTGCCTGCGTTTGGGAAATGCCGCCGCCTCGGCAGGAGCTATTCTTGGGGGGATTGCCTGGATTCGGCGGTCTGCAATCCAGGACAAATTTTATCACGCGAGGCTGCGAAATCATTGTCCAATCAGGGGTTACCGAGGTTACTGGATGGCTACTCGACCCCGGCCAGCGCGGCATCGATAGCGTCAATGTCCGCTCCCAGGTCCCGACCATCGTCTGCGCCGGCGCCGGGAGACTTCTTCTCGCAACCGGGTCCTTTTTCATGGCAGAGCCGAGGATCCTGGCTGATTCCGTCCTTGTAGGCGCGAATGCCCGCAGCTTGCGGAGAAGAGGCAGTGATGGTTCCGGCGGGCCAGCCACCGTGGTTATCCCCGATGATAAGGTTCTTCTCGAATTTATAGGGGCTGAAGCATTCCTTCAAAACAGCATCGGCGCCCATCACCTGGGATCTGGTGGCGCATGAGGTTGGCCCTCCACCGGCGGAGGTGAATGCACCGCGCGAGCCCCCGGTGTAGAGCACATTGTTGGTCATAACGAAGTTGGGCAACTTACTTTCGATGTTCTGGATGGCCGCCAGAGGGCCGGGGAAGAATGCGGTTACGTGATCGATCTGGAGATCATGAAGGGGAGGCCGGAAAATAATCATGAGAATGAAAGATCCTCCTCCACCGAAGTCCTGGCCGCGAACTCCGTCGGCTACGAGGTCATGAATACTGTACCGGCCACCATCGGTGGACGCGCCACCAGCATCGGAGAGTGCGTTGGCGATTTGAAACACGCCGGCGACATTCCGAATTCGGCAGTAGCGGATGGTGACGTCATCGACGACACAGGCCGGGCACTTGTTCTCCTGGTTCTTGGGCGTCAGAAGAATCGAAAAGCCCCGCTGCGAGAATCCCCCCCAGCTGCCTTCCAGAAGATTGGCCTCGAAGAGGACGCGCTGCGCGTTTTTCAATTCGAAGTTGTTCTTCACGATCAATGGTTGTCCGGAGGCGGTCGGGGTATAGCCCGGTTCGCCCTGCTTCCATAAAAGGGGCTTAAAAAGATGGTTGCGGCGGATTTCGATGTCCGCCGGATTCACCGTCGCAGCGGCTCCGCCAAAGAGAATGTTTTCCCCGGACGCCTCCAGGAAATTGTTGTAGATCTTGAAGATGCCGGTGGGCGCGTCGCCGCTGCCGCCGCCAACCGCTGTCGCATCGGTACATTTGCCGGTCCGGGCCACGCAGTTGAAGCCGCTGACGTAGGAATTGATCACGGCGATCACGTGAGAGCCCGCTGTCAATCCCACTCCCTTGCCGATTTCGACGCCTTCCGGGGGATGAATCCAGTTGCGGTCCAGGATGATGTGGTCGGAGTTATCCAAAGTCACCATGCGTCCGATGTTGGCCGCCGGATCGCTGGTCCACTCGATTCCGATAAAGCGGACATGATCGCCGACCAACACTCCCGAAGGACGCCTGACCAGAATCGTGGCCATCAACTTGGCCGGGCCTCCGGCGGGCTGGTTGAATTGCGGGCGTCCGGTAAGGCTGGCCACTCCCGCCCATGCCGGACTGATCCGCGTGCCCTCGGGCGGCAGCTGTGCGTCAGGCGTATCGGTTCGTATGGTGATGTAGTGCTGGTCGTCGCATTTCTTCGCGGGCAGTTCGGCCGCCTCAAAGGACGCTCCAGCCGCCAGAAGCAGCGTGTCTCCGCATTTTGCGTGGTCGACGGCGGCGGTCAGATCAGTCTTGGCGGCGACGCGAATCTGCTTTCCGGGCGACGGCGTTCCGTCGAGCGCCGTGTAGTAACAGGCCCTGGGCAGCTCGGCGGGACCGTCCTTGCCCCCGAAATGGGCGACGTTGCCCTTGCCGCAATAAGCATTCTCGTCGAGAGGAGGTGCAGCCGCCAACGCCGCAGACGCGGAGCAGACGACAAAAGACGAGATTAGGCAGAGGACCAGGCAGGGAAAATTAAGGTATTTTGGCAGCGATCTTTTTATGACGAGGACCGAGCGAGAGGATCGAAAAAGAAGCGGAGGCATGGTTCAGTTTCTCCTGTTGCTATCGTACGTGTTGATCGTACGTATGGATCGCACGCCCCGCGCATGCGCCTGTAATCACCACGGAGAGGCCTTCCGTCCATAGTGTACCCGCTCAAATGGATGTTAGCACGAGGCCGGCGCCCATCGACTTTCCAGGCACTTAGTAACTATGGGAAAAAGACGAAGGCCCGCGGCTTGCCGCGGACCTTGCGTCCGCTCAATGGAGAGACGGGCGTCCTCGCCCGTCCCCGCCTCACTCTATGGCCGCGCGTCCACGTGGATCTCTCTGAACCGGAAATCAGTCGAAGCTGAAAAACTATTGGACATTTGCCAGCGCCGCGGCGAGCCCAACAATGTCGGCGCCGAGATCCTTGCCATCTGAGCCCTTGCCCTTGTACGGACTGGTGGGCTGGAGCTCATAGTTTCCGCCGACGCCGTCGCTGTAATTGACGAAATCCACTTCATTGACGGTTTGCGGGAACATGTTGTTCGCGGGCCACGCCGACGGCGGAAACTCGCTTGGTGACGCAACCAAGCCGTTGGAGCCGAACGTGTAGAGGGTGAAACAGCTGGTGATGCTGGTGATGGGCACGTCCCTGTAGGCGCAACTACCAGGACCGCCGCCTGCACTCCAGATCGGATAGCGGCCGGTGGTGATCAGGTTGTTGGTGAAGACGAATGAAGACATCGGCTGGTTCGTCTTCATATTTCCCACAACCATGGCGTGACTGCCGGAATACGGGAAAGCGGTGACGTGGTTGATGGTGAGATTGTTGAGCCCGTTCTGGGGCCAGTTGTTCATGATCTCGAACAGGCTGCCTCCGCCGTCGTACTTGGGGTTGAGGTCGTCGATCACAAGGTCGTGAAGACTCCAGCGTGCTCCCGCCAGCGCGGGTGCGCCTGGGCCGGCGCTCGTCGTATCCGACAGGTTGGTCGCCATCTGTATACCGGCTCCGGCATGCGAGATCTGTGTGTAGCGGATCGTAACGTCCGTCACCTGGCACGCCGGGCACACATTCGAGCCGTTAGTGTTGTGCTGGTTCTTGGGGGTGATCACAATGCCAAAACCCGATTGGCTGAATCCGCCCCAGCTATTTTCCATCAGGTTCGAATCGACCAGGACGCGAACCGCGTTCTTGAGTTCAAGGTGATTCTTGACGATGAAGGGACGACCGTTGACTCCGCCGATGAAGTTCGGGCTGCCGGGCATCCACTGCCACGGTTTCCAGAAGTGATTGTTCAGGATTTCAATGTCAGTGGGAGTAGCGGTGGCCGGTCCTCCTCCGAACAGAATCGCCTCGCCCGAGGCTTCCAGAAAGTTGTCCTGGATCTTGAAGGGACCATCCTGCGTATCGCTGACTCCGCCGGCGACCGCATGAGCGTCGGTACACGATCCGGTGACCGCGATGCAATGGAAATCGCTGAAATACGAATCGACCACTGCGACATTGGTCATGCCATCCATGTCTAAGCCGGCGTGAGTCTCATCTTGCAGCGCTCCATGCAGCCAGGAGCGATCGAGCACCAGGTGATCCACGGTGCCTTTGCCCGACATCAGGCGCGCGCTCCCCGGCGTTCCAGCGGGACGAGTCATCTCCAGACCGGTAAAGCGGTAAAAGTTGGCGCCGGTGGCGAATTGGATGGGGCCATCGCCCCCTGTTTGAATCTGTACCTTCGCCATCACGTCCTGCGCATTCGGGCAACTATATTGCGGGCGGCCCACCAGAGAAGCGACCCCGGCATAGCAGGGCGTGGCGCGCTGCCCTTCCGCCGGCAGAGCGCTGTCTGGAGCGCTGGTTCGGATGATGATCCAGTGGTTGATGTCGCAGTTCTTGGCCGGCACCATGAACCTGCCAGTAAAAGTTGCACCCGCCTGAAGTTGAATCGTGTCGCCGCAGTTGGCGCTGTCCAACGCCGATTGCAGAT
>Ga0302324_100026508_pt1 | contig 11069 bp, 7 predicted proteins | sample Palsa_T0_1_FD_201949 | JGI IMG/M metagenome (GOLD analysis project Ga0302324, IMG submission 201949) | Peat permafrost microbial communities from Stordalen Mire near Abisko, Sweden - Palsa_T0_1 | ecosystem: Environmental > Terrestrial > Soil > Palsa > Peat permafrost | place: Sweden: Abisko... | reverse complement strand
CCCTAAATCAGGGCCGCCCGCCCGCTCGGTGCGCGCGGCATCCGGGCTACGCCCGAATACCCCGCGCACCACACAGCTCTCTCATCCAGATTGACGGGCCACTCTCACCTTGATTGTCGCGCGGCAGCACATTCAAGCACTCGTCCCGGAGCGATCCGTTGAAGGACTCGACGAAGCAGTTATCGGTCGGCTTGCCAGGTCGATTGAAGTCGATCGCCGCCTTGTGGTGGTACGCCCAGAGATCAAATACTCGGCCAGAAAACTCGCTACCATTGTCCACGAAGATCCGCACCGGAGCGCCACGCTGGGCCACGAGTCGATTGCACACGTCGACGACGTTCTCCGCTCGCAATCGCTGGCCGACAGCGATGTCGAGCGCCTCGCGCGTGAAGACATCAACGATAGTCAACGCTCGGAACCGTGTGCCATCAACCAGTTGATCAGCGACAAAATCCATCGACCACGCCTGGTTGGGCCTCTTCGGGATGTACTTCTCGCGGCGACCAACGACCATCTTCCTTCGTCGTGGCCGTTTGCTGCGTAATTGCAGGCTTTCCTCGGTGTAGAGCCGGTACGTCTGATCTTTGCCGAGCGACCACCCTTCTCGCCGCAATAGAACGTGCAGGCGGCGGTAGCCGTAACGGATCCGCACTTGCGCAAGCTCTCGCATGCGGGCCCGCAACGCAGTCTTCGGATCCATCCTCGACTGGTAGTACTGCATGCTCCGGTGCTGTTGGACGATGCGACAGGCCGCCGGTGACTCGTGGCATAGTGGTCTACGACGTAGTCCACCGCTTGCCGCTTCAACGCGGGCCCGGCCATTTTTTTGAGTTGATGTCCTGCAAGATCGCCTTGTCCAGACTCAGTTCGGCAACTAGCTTTTTGAGCCGAGCGTTCTCATCCTGCAGTAACTTCAGCTCCCGCACCTGATCCGACTGCAGGCCCGCGTATTGCTTCTTCCACCGGTAGAACGTCTGCTCCGATACACCGATCTGGCGGGTTGCATCCGCAACCTTCATCCCCAGCTCGACCTGCTTCAGAACCGCCACAATCTGCTCAACCGAAAATCGCTTCCTCTTCATGGCAAACTCCTTGCCCCTCTCGGGGCCTAGTTTGCCGAAAAACTAACGTTCAGTATGGTCCGATATACTCATAGCGGCTCATCACCGTCACATGTTTAAGCTCGCTCACGCACGCGTTCAAATTTTGTCACGGCCGTCCTCAAAACAGCTTCACCGAAGGTCCGAGGCGTAGTTCAAATTTCCGCAGACCAGAAGATCGAAGACTCTCGGACGGTCAAGCGGGGCGGTCTTTGCACAGAATCAACGCCCCGGGAAAGTGCCTAACCAGTCAAATTTACGAGGCTCGTAAGATAACGCTGGGCTAGGTCCCGTTCGAATTCCGATCGTGTCTTGCGCAAAGTGAGAGATCGGCTAACCTCGGATAAGGCGGAATCGTCAATAACGACATCAAGGAACTGCGCGACGTTGGTTACTCCCGCCGCGACGTCGTTGCAGAAGTCTTCGTACACGATTCGCAGCGGGTCGATATTGTTCTGTTGAAAAAACGCCGTCCAGCCTCGCTCGTCTGCGAGCTGCTTGCGCAAGAATGTCGTTATCTCGTCATTCTTGATATCCAGCTGGACCTTTTTGGATTCGAAGGTCTCCAGTTGGTGCTCATCGCGCACATGGGAGATTTGCGTTTTCGAGAGAATAACGTGAGAGATGGCTTGGGCAATTTTATTCGATCGCTCAAAATATATGAACTTTGGCTGCTCAAAAACGGTAGCGATAAAGTCCGAGTTAAGAATTGCATCGTTCTCGCGTTTCAGTTTTCCTTTCATATGGGTCATAGTTGACCACATGATTTTCCAGCCGATAACTTCGCTGCCCGACAAGTTGCGCTGTCTCTCCGCTCGTTCTCGGATAACCTCGGCGAGGGGCTTGTTCTTGAGCTCGGCATCCTCACTTCCCAACGAGCTAGCGTTGAATTCAAGAAATACCAACCACTCCGCCGGTGTGCCCAGGCATCCGGCTCGACTCAGACACTCACAGAAGAAGCTGCTGCCACTTCTCTGCGTGGAGCAGATTATGTAGTTACTGGGCATGAGGCTTGTCCGAACAATAATTTGGCCGCATCAACTGTTCGCGGCGGCAGAGCGCTTCCGCACCCGCGACTTCCTAGAAGGCGCCGTATAGTCGGATCTCGAGCGGCAGGGTCGAGCACGTTGAGGCCAATCCCTATGGCTTTTGGGACACCAAAACATTCGCAGAAGCCGATTCCGAGGACGCTTCCCGTCCTGTTTATATTACACTCATTGAGTTATCGAGATCTAATCCACCCGCGCTGGACCCGCCGTAAGAAAAATGCCCTCAGACCGGCCTAACGCAGTGCGCCGGGCGGCCTGCGAACGCAGTAGATCCGGACTAACGGCGCCGCGATTATGTCGGCTGTCAGGGTTCTCCAAGCCCACGTAGGGCAAGCGCAACACGGGCTGGCACGGTCGGCGCTGTGGTTTACAATCGGTGACAGCGCCTGCGCCGTCCGGTCGGAATGGAGAAAGAATAAGAGCGCATGCAGAGCCAAGATGGCAGTGTATCGTCCTGCGGCTCACGCACGCCGCTGCAGTGACAAGAAGTGCGCTGCGAGTTCTATTGAATGTTTTCGATATAACGGCGCGCTTGCAACAATGAGAGCGCACCGACAATATAACTCTGCCATAACCACACTGTTCCGGCATTGGCACTCAAGTTGACTTAGTTCAGCAATGCCGTAGCCGTATATGTCCCGGTCGCTATTGTGAAAAAACGCTCGAAAAAGCCGCCCAATAAATCGGTCCGCGACACTAATGCAAGCCTAGGTAAGCGTTTTCGACGGGGGGATGCCGCTTATGTATTACCGGCTGCATCCGGCAGCGATGGTAGCGAGATTCAAGGCGCTGTTGACAGCCTGACGAATTGGGGCGCGACGGGTTGGGCGTGGATCCCGGCCGCGCCAGATCAGGTCGTACCGATCGAGGCGGTTCTCGAGGGCAAAGTCATCGGTCGTGCACTTGCGGATCAGATGCGCTCCGATTTGGCGAGGCTTGCCAAGGGAACTGGACGTTACGGCTTTACGCTGACCTTCGAAAATGCACTGATGAGCGATAGCGTACTTGAACTGCGGGCTCTCGGTCCGGCGGGAGCGACCGTACTGCCTGGCGCAAAGTTGTTGAGCGTCGAAGGCTATATAGACGGTTTGACGCAACGCGGTGCGATCGGCTGGGCCTGGATACCGGCGGCCCCAGAGCAGGCCGTGCCAATCGAGGCCGTTCTCGACGGCGAGATCATCGGTTCTGCTGTGGCAGATGAGATGCGACACGATGTCGCCTCCTCAGGACGCGGCTCTGGTCGATATGGCTTTCGCTTGAGCTTTAACAAGCCGCTCACACGCGACAAGAAACCGCAGCTGCGAGTTCTCGGACCCGGAGAGCCCACGATATTGCGAAGCGCCCGCGAGCTAGTGCCCGTGCAGTCGGAGCGCGCGCTCGGCCCTCCTTCGATGCGCTCTGACTCGACCTCATCGGAAGATACGCGGCGAGTTCACATCGAGGTACTGGCGGCAAGTGGGCTATTCCAGCCAGAGTGGTATCTAGCCACATACACAGATCTAGCCTTTATTGAAATCGATCCGGTCATACACTACTACGATTATGGCAGCGCAGAAGGGCGCCGCCCGAATCCATACTTCGATGCGCAATGGTATCTGGACCGTTATCCGGATGTAGCCGAAACCGGGTTACCGCCGCTGCTGCACTACGTACTGCATGGTGATGCGGAAGGACGACAGCCGTCCTTGCTGTTCAACCCAACGTGGTATCGCACACAATACATCGTCCCGGATCGGCAACTTGCGCTCGCGCATTACCTATCAAACTGTTGCGCCGGCACGGTCAGTCCAGTTCCTGAATTCGACATTAAATTCTACGCCAAATATCACGCAGACGTACTCGCAGCCAGCGTCGACCCGTTTCAGCATTACATCAACATCGGATATTTGGAAGGCCGCGCCCCGTCCGACGCGTTCGATGGAAGCTGGTATGCAAAGCGCTACCTAAACGGCGATTTATCGAGCAATCCCTTCTTGCATTGGCTGGAAAACCGCGCCAAGCCTGACGTGTACGGCAAGATACCTCGGCACGAACAAATAGAATTGGACATTGCAAAAATTCGCGAGCGCGGGCTGCTCGATACAGCCTACTACCTCAGTAGCCATCCTGATGTCGCCAAGGCGAAAGTGGATCCCATTTGGCATTACGTCGCCTTCGGCGAGGGAGAGGGGCGACGGCCGGCACCTCATTTCGATCCCACGTTCTACCTGGCCGCAAATTGTGATGTTCGCAGTGCCAACATCAACGCGTTGGTTCATTTTGAAGAAAGCGGCCGATGGGAAGGACGTCTGCCGGCGGAAACGAAGACCGAGAGGAACCATGCGACGCTGGATGAATGCGTGCTTTTCGTCGGTCATGATGGAATCGTGGCGGGCGCGGAGATCGTACTTCTCGATGTCATAAAGTGGACGTATGCGCATACGAATCGCCGGATTCTGATCATCATTTTGGGGCCGGGGGACCTCATTCCGGAGTATTCGAAGTACGGCCGGATTCTGGTGGTCCAAGATGTCGACGCGGAGCAGCCGCTAATACGGCGTTTCCTGCGCAACGAAACTGTTAGTTTTGTTTACGCGAACACTGTCGCCTCCGGTCGATTTTTCACTCCGGCGATCCGCACCATGCTGAATTCCAGCAAGGTTGTCGCGCATATACATGAGTTGATGCATGTAATTAAAAAATTCGAACCTGAATTCGAGCAGCTCAAAGCCTGCGCGCGCAAATGGATTTGTGCATCCAAGCTGACGCGCGACCAGCTTATTGCACAATGGGGAGTGTCCGCCAACGAAGTGGCGGCCATCCATGCATTCATAACGCCGGCAGAATGCTTCGGCGAGGACCTCGCGGCTCAGAGAGCCGCGGCCCGGCAGGAACTTGGGCTGGCGCCCGATGACTTCGTCATCATGGGCGCGGGAACCGTCTATTCACGAAAAGGATCGGACATCTTTGTCGAGACTGGACTCCGCGCGGTATCGGCTCGCAAACAAGGTGCCGGCCTAAAATTCATTTGGATCGGGGACGGCGAGGACCGCGCCAAGCTGGAAGCCCAAGTGCGGACGCGCGCGGCGAGCGACAAGATCATCTTCGCCGGCTTTCGCCGCGACGCTAATCGGCTGGTCGCGGCCGCGGACGTCTTTCTTCTCACCTCTCGCGAGGACCCCTTTCCTCTGGTTTGCCTCGAGGCCGCCCGGTTCGCTATCCCGACGTTGTGCGTGCGCGGCACGACCGGTATCACGGAATTTCTCGGCGATGACGCGGGTTACGTCGTCGACTCTGCCGAACCGCGCAAGCTGTGCGCCGAGTTGCGGAAAATCAGGGAGAATACTGAGGAACGCTTGCTACGGGGCCGGCGCGCTTATGACCGATTGCTGGCGAACTACACTGCCGAAGGTGCCATGCTCAAAATCGAGACATGGCTCTGGTCTGGCATTTCCAAGCCCGCCACGACAGTCATCGTTCCCAACTATAACCACGAAACGTTTTTGCCCGACAGGCTTGACTCGATATTCTCTCAAACGATCAAGAATATTCAGATCGTGCTCTTGGACGATGCCTCCTCCGACAACAGCGTCGGCATACTACGTGAAAAATTGTCAGATCCCCGTGTGCAACTGGTCGTCAATGACTCAAATAGCGGTTCGGTATTCAGCCAGTGGGCCAAAGGATTGTCGCTCGCGCTCAGCGATTACATCTGGGTGGCCGAGAGCGACGATTCGTGCGAGCATCACATGCTCAGCGCGCTCCTTTCCAGCACGGCCAATCGTGACGTAGCGATCGCGTTTGCCAAGACCGAAATTATCACCGGCTCCGGTGACCACGTCCCCGAGGCCCTGGCGCCGTATTTGGCGCGTTTCGGACAAGTGAAATTCGATAGTGACTTCGTGATGAGCGGAGCCGACTTTGTCCGCGGAGGATTTGCGGTTCTTTGCTCGATCGTCAACGCGAGTGCCGCCATCATTCGGCGCAACCTCCTCCTCGAGGCGCTGCCTCAGGCACGGTCATTTGTGATGTGCGGCGACTGGTTCATGTACTTGTACTGTTTTAGGTTCGGCGAAGTGGCGTACACGACGAAGGCCAAGAACTTCTTCCGCAGGCACGCAGCCTCCACTGTTCATCGAGTGGAGGGGACAGATGTCTATTTCGCCGAGCGCCTACGTATTGCCAACTATGTCAGCGAGAACTTCTGCATTGCCTCGAGTCTCGTATATCGAATGCTGGCCGAGCTCAAGGGAGAGCTTGACCGGTTTACCGGTAGATTCACGTTCTCGGCAGATGCGTTTTTGAGCAATCTCCGCACGACGTTGAATTGCCGCAGACGGTCGCCGGGCGCGCTGCGGATCGCCATTTATATCCACGGTCTGAAGTTCAGCACTGGCGGCATCGAGCGTGTGGGATCTCAGATTGCAAACCATCTGTGCGATTGCGGTCACGAGATAACCATCTTCTGCAAGCCCGCACGGGGACGACCTGTATATGCCCTCAGAACACGGATCGCGATTTCTGAATCGGATATCGAGGCGCCGGACGGGGAAGCCGCGCTCGCGGCTCGCCTGCAGGCGGGCACGTTTCATGTGTTCATCCCGATGCTGTCCGAGCATCTGTTTGTTCACGCGATTAACGCGGGGCGGCGTGCCGCCGTACGCATAATCGCCTCTGAGCACAATGACCCCTGGGTGATTGAGCGCCGGTGGTGGAACCGTGCGGATAGGCAGAAGTATTTTGCGATGTGCGACGGGGTGCACCTGCTTCTACCCCAGTTCAAGGACAGTCTTGATCTGGATGTGAGAGCAAAGGCGGCGGTCATCCCGAACGGCGTAGACTTGAACGTCTTCAAGCCGCTGATGCACTCGCCACGACAGCGGAGAATCGTCACGGTGGGGCGGCTGTCCGAGCAAAAGCGATTCGACGTGCTAATCGAGGCCTTCGGGCTTGTGGCAGAGCAGTTCCCTGAGTGGTCACTGCACATTTTCGGTGCCGGGGAGCTGGAAGCGCCGTTGCGATCCCAAGTGGCTTCGCTGTCGCTAGAGGACAGAATCGTTTTCCGAGGCCTATCGGCTCAGCTGGACACCGAATATAACGCGGCTGAGCTGTTCGTGCTTCCCTCCGAGTTCGAGGGGTTTGGAATCGTCATCGTGGAAGCTATGGCCTGTGGGCTTCCGTGTATTGCCTTTCGCGACTGCCATGGACCGAACGTGATCATCCGAGATGGGGAGGAAGGCTTGCTGGTGGAGGAAAGAAGTCCCACCGCGCTCGCCGCCGGCCTGCGCGAGCTGCTTGCCGCCGACGCTCGCCGAGAGTCAATGCGAATACGGGCGTTGCTGCGCGCGCGCGACTTCGACCTGCGATTGGTGGAGCGTCAGTGGGAAACCTATATCTGCTCGCTGGTCGGATCGGGATGATCGATCGATGAGGACGTACTTGGCTCCCACGTGGCAATGTCTCGATAGGAGGATCAGTCGCTTTTACCCAGCGCGTCATTGCCGTTCGCGCCCGCCCCGACGGAGACAGCGTGCCAACTGAGCAAACTGTATCCGACGCGCACCGGGTGATTGACTCGGAGCAAACTGCCCTCCATCGCTCCTGCGAAACCAGCTCAGGATGCGTTCAGCAGATGCGTCAACAAGAGCTCCTGAGCAGCGACTCAACTGTGGCACCGGCCTCGTGTAAGCCGATTCCATACAGTACACCGCTGGAATTCTCCGCTCTGATGCGCGAAATCCAACGCCCCAAGCGCTTGGGGCGCCCGTCCGTGCAAGAAGCTTCAGGCGAGGAGCCGCTCCAGAGCGCCGAATGAAAAAAGCATATTTGCATATTGGCGTTGAAAAGACAGGAACGTCGACCATCCAGTCATTCTTGGCAAAGAATCGCGGTGCGCTAGAGCAGCAAGGCTTCCTCTATCCGGAAGCGCCTGGCAAGCTGAATCATATCGGACTGACCATTCTCGCGTCCGATAATCGCGATCAATTTTATGACCTGCTTCCGTTCGGACGGGTGACGCCCGATGCAGACTTGAATTTATACCCAGCGCAGATGCTGATGGAGCTTAATGATGAGGTTAGGAAATCCGCTTGTCACACGGTGGTTTTCTCCAACGAACATCTGTCGTCGCGAATCCGAGCTGCGAAGGCAATCACCCTGCTTCGAGACACTTTGCTGAGTATCGCCGATGCCGTCGAGGTCATCGTCTATCTCAGGCGACAAGATGAAGCACTATTGAGTGAGTACTCAACGAGCGTTAAGAATGGCAACACGAAGCGCTTCGCGCTGCAGCCGCATCATTTGATAAAGTATAACTACGCAGACCTACTGGATCGCTGGTCCGCGGTGTTTGGGCGCGAACACATGGACATTAGATTGTTCGAACGGGAAGCGTTCGAGAACGGCGATCTCATCAACGATTTTCTTCAAGCCATTCGGTGCCCACATGGCGAGGCATTCAAACGCGTGCCTCCGCAAAATGTGAGCCTTGACGTCGTCTGCCTCGAGTACCTGCGTCGCCTTAACAAATACCTTCCGGCCTTTGTCGACAAGCGCCGCAACATGGAACGAGGGTACATACATGCACAACTGGCCGCAATCTCCATAGGAGAAAAGCCGCAACTTGGGAGCGAGGAGGCAGATGAGATTCTCAACCAATTTGAGGCATCAAATCGCGACGTCGCAACTCGCTATCTGAATCGGCAAGATGGTCGGCTCTTCGCAACCTCTCCGGAGCGCTCGCTCAAGAACAATCTCGTAGTATCTGACGAAGACATGGCATTCAAGGTGGGTGCTGCGCTGTGGCGCCGCATGCGCCGCGTTCGATAGAAGTTGCCGCGGGCGGTGCGCTGCCTCCGTAGATGAACCGCGTTAGGTGCGTTCAAAGAAATTTTCAATATATCGATTCGAAAAATATAGCCGTTGTCGCCCAGGGCGACCCACTGGCCGCAGTTGCGGGCGATTGATCAGCTCAAGCGGGTCAGTCCTAGATAACATGATAGATCAATGGACGGTTCCAGCAGGTAGGACTTCCGGCCGGCCCCTCTCGCTTCACGCGGAAGCATTCGGAGCGACCGCAGCTGAAGCTTTCGCGCAGGGGCCGCTGTTGTCGGCTTGGCACTTCCATGTCCGGCACCTCAGGGGCAGCTCCCCGGGAGAACAAAAAAAGAGAGCACAACAACGAAACCGAGTGCAAAATGTGCCGGGGCACCGGGAACGCACACTTACAAATCGAGGTTCTTATGGCTGAGCAACAAGCCCGAGTCGAGCGTAATTTTTGGGTTGCGCTCATGGTGAAAAAATTCGATGAAGCCTGGTATCTTTCCAAGTACCCTGATGTCAAAGAGGCTGTTAAACGTGGCGCGGTTCCCTCGGGCCGTCAGCATTACGTCCAATTTGGCTACTATGAAAATCGCCTGCCTTCTGCCATCGTCGTTAACGAAAAATGGTACCTTGAGACGTATCCCGACGTCAGCGAGGCGATAAGAGCCGGTATTTACAAATCCGGTCAAGCGCATTTCGAGCAGGCTGGATTTCGCGAAGGCCGCATGCCACATGCGACCTTTCAGCTTTGACTTTGCGCGTGCCAAATATCAGCACGTCTGTTTGGTGGTTCATCAACTCACAAGCGCCAATCAACTGTGCTTCGGCGCATGCAAGCGCGAACATCCGCTGGTGAAAGCGCGAACTCGATAATCCCGCGGCGATCGCTCGATTAGCGGCGCAGGATGCGGACAACACGCACCGTGCCGGCTCTCAAAAGAGCTACGAACCTCGCTCCTCGCAATAACACGCGCGAGGCCCCAGAAAAATGAGGCCGATAATCGCTTATCACCTTGGCCAAAAGGGCGTTGCAACGCGCTGCAGTCATGAACGGCTGCGTGCGATCTCGCGGGATTCGATCTGCAAGCCGTCAACAAACGACTGTGCCACTGAAAGCCCACCTAGTGCGTCAGCGTGGCCGGCAGCCGTCGGCACCGACGCTTAGTATTGCCACGCCGCTGGTGGCGGCCGCACGGGGGGCTTCGCCTTACAGCACGGAGCGCCTGGAGCCACAAGAATTTCAGGCAAGCTATGCGCGATTTAGCGCTTGACCCCTCGTCGATTTGCGGCGCGTTCGCCGCGTCTAAGGATCCGTTGAGAAGGATGGAACCTCTATGCATAAGCGCTAGCACGCCCTGCTTAGCAAAGCAGCCCGTGAAATCCCTCGGTCGGGGGCCAGCTCGTCGAGCTTCTCATGCATCTCGCGGGTCATTTTCACCGGAAATACATTTCCCGCTGAAGATCGTCGCGGCGTAACCAAGCGATTGTCGTTCCCAAGTCGCCACCTGGTTCGAGTGACATCGCAGGAGGCACCCCTCGCCCGTCGTCTGGGCTTTGGACGTCGCGCCAAAATCGGGTAGCGCACGCCCGCCCCGATGATATTCGCACCAACGGCACGTGACCGACATGGCCTGGGATGCGTACTTCATTTTAGCCGGCGCTCGCAACGTCGTCCTGTGTTGATGGTTTCGCAGCGGGAACGACGCGGTTTCCCGGACATCGCACGCAACCCGGATTCGCAGGCTAATTACTGATACTGGCTTTGATGCCGGAATTTCTCGATCGATCGCGTGCGCTGCTGAAACGGTATCGGACTATTTCGCGATGCGGTAACACGAGCTAAAAAATAAATCCAGGAAATGTGCGATATTTTCGATAATTAAGTTAAATTTCGATTGTGACCCAGTTATAACTTCGGTTACATTTCGGTCGCACGGATCTTATGACCTGGTAGCAGCAGAGCAGAATCAAAAGTCATTCCGGTCTCGGCGATTCGGATTTAGGGGAGAGAACCAGTGAGCACCACCGTCAGCATTTCGGGTAGCGGTAACGTTGATGTCACCGTTTATGGTCGCGGTACCGTATACGCCGGCAATGGTAATGATTCGATCAATATCAC
>Ga0302324_100026506_pt1 | contig 11071 bp, 6 predicted proteins | sample Palsa_T0_1_FD_201949 | JGI IMG/M metagenome (GOLD analysis project Ga0302324, IMG submission 201949) | Peat permafrost microbial communities from Stordalen Mire near Abisko, Sweden - Palsa_T0_1 | ecosystem: Environmental > Terrestrial > Soil > Palsa > Peat permafrost | place: Sweden: Abisko... | reverse complement strand
GCACGGCGCCGACCGGCCGTTCCTGTGGGCCAAGCGCGGAGGGGCCAACCGCGATCGGGCCTGGCAGCCGACCAGCTGGCGCCGGGCCGCCGCCGCCGTGGGCGCGCTCGCCAAGGCGCTGCGCGCGCGCGGGGTCGCCGCCGGCGACCGCGTCATGCTGGTCGCCGAGAACCGCCCCGAATGGGCGATCGCCGACCTCGCGATCATGACGGCGGGCGGCATCACGGTGCCGGCCTACGCGACCGCCACGGCAGAGGATCTGCGCCATGTGCTGATCGACAGCGGCGCGCGGGCCGTCATCTTGTCGGCCGGGTTGGCCGGTCGGATGTTGCCGGTGGCGCGCGACGCGCGCTGCCCCCTGATCGTCGCCTTGGACGGCATTCCGATCCCTGACGGGATGGACGTGGCGAGCTGGGACGCGCTGCTTGCCGAGGGCGCCGCGTTGCCCGGCGATCCGGTCGAGCTCGCCGAGCAGCCGGGGCGCGACGACATCGCCTGCCTGATCTACACCTCGGGCACCGGCGGCACGCCGCGCGGCGTGATGCTGACCCACGCCAACATCCTGCATAATTGCTGGAGCGCGTTCGACCTGCTGGAGGAGGTCGGCCGCGGCGACGAGGTGTTCCTGTCGTTCCTGCCGCTGTCGCATTGCTACGAGCATTCGGCCGGCCAGTTCCTGGCAATCTCGGTCGGCGCCGAGATCTATTATGCCGAAGGCGCCGACAGGCTCGCCGCCAATCTGATCGAGACCAGGCCGACCATCACGACCGCGGTGCCGCGCCTGTTCGAGTCGATGCATCAGCGCATCGCGCTGCAGGTCAAGAGCCAGCCCAGGCTGCAACGCTGGCTGTTCGAGCAGGCGGTCGCGCTCGGCACCAAGCGCCACGAGCGGCCGCGCGAGATGTCGATCGGCGAGCGTCTGCTCGACCGCGCGCTCGACCGCCTGGTGCGCGCCAAGGTGCGCGCGCGCTTCGGCGGCCGGCTCAAGGCACTGGTCTCGGGCGGCGCGCCGCTCGCCTATCACGACGGCGTGTTCTTCCAGGCGCTCGGCGTACCGGTGTTCCAGGGCTACGGCCAGACCGAGGCGGCGCCGTTCATCAGCTGCAACCGGCCGACGAACCTCAAGCTCCACACGGTCGGCCCGGCGCTGCTCGGGGTCGAGATCAAGATTGCCGAGGACGGCGAGATCCTGGCGCGCGGCCCGATGGTCATGAAGGGCTATTGGGGCGATCAGGCGGGCACCGACGCGGTGCTGCGCGACGGCTGGCTGCATACCGGCGACATCGGGCAGCTCGACGCCGACGGCTGTCTGCAGATCACCGACCGCAAGAAGGACCTGATCGTGATCTCGGGCGGCGACAACATCTCGCCCGCCAAGGTCGAGGCCGAGCTGACCCGCGAGCCCGAGATCGCCCAGGCGATGGTCTACGGCGACCAGCACCCCCATCTGGTCGCCGTGCTGGCGCCCGAGGAGCAGCTCGCCCGGCGCGACCCCGAGACTGTCCGCGCGGTGCTCGCGAGCGCGCTCGAGCGCGCCAACCGCCGGCTGTCGGCGTTGGAGCGGGTGCGCGGCTTCGTGGTCGCTGCCGAACCGTTCGCGATCGCCAACGCGATGATGACCCCGACCCTGAAGATCCGCCGCCACCGCATCCGCGAGGTCTATCGCGACGCCCTCGAAGCGCTCTACCAGACGCGCCAACGCGCCGCGGCGAATTGAGCGGCGAGCGCCCCCGCGGAGCTTGCGTGCGCACGCTCAGCCGGGTGCCGCGCTCCAGAGTGATCGCGCTTGACGGTTCATAACATAACCGATAATGTTCTGTTATGGCAGCCAACACCCGCATGGCTAGCGCCGTGCAAATACTGTGCGTCATCGCCTACAAAGGCCAAGGCGGCACCAACTCGGAGATCATCGCCAGGAGTCTGCGCACCAATCCTGTTGTCGTGCGGCGGCTGCTGAAACGCATGGAGCGCGAGGGTCTGGTCGAAATCCGGCCGGGCAAGGATGGCGGCGTCCAACTCGGGCGCAAACCCAGTGAGATCACGTTGGATCAAATATACCAGTCGGTCGAGAGCGATACGGGTGTCTTCGCCTTACGACCGAGAGGAAATCCTAACTGTCCGGTCGATTCCAGAATGAAGGACCTCCTCGCGCCGATCTTTGGCGCTGCCAACAAAGCGGTCGCAGCAACGCTCCGGCGGACGACGCTCGGCTCCCTGCTCGGGGCGATCGTGTGAGCCCGTTGCGCGCAAAATAAAACATAATAAGTTCTGTTTTCTGAGTGAGTGACCATGGCTGAGCTCTCAACCGTAGACCAGCAGAAACGCCACGCCGAAGCCGCGCCGGCGCCGCGCGCGAGCGGCCGTCGATCGACCGCCTCGCCCGGCCAGGTGCTGGCGATCGTTTGCGTCGGCATCGTGCTCGCCAACCTCGACCTCTTCATCGTCAATGTCGGTTTGCCGAACATCGCGCGGGACTTCAAGGGAGCCACGCTCGAGGACTTGTCCTGGATCTTGAACGGTTATGCGATCACCTACGCCGCCCTGCTGGTGTTCTTCGGGCGCCTCTCCGAGCGCCACCGCCGCAATCAAAGTTTCCTGCTCGGCATTGCGCTGTTCACCGCGGCGTCGGCGGCCTGCGCCGCGGCCAACAGCGTCGAGACGCTGGTTGCGTTCCGCGTCTTGCAAGCGGCGGGAGCTGCGCTCATGACGCCGACGTCGCTCGGCCTGCTCCTCGCGTCGTTTCCGCCCGATCGCCGCGGCGGTGCGGTGCGGACCTGGGCGGCGATCGGCGGCCTGGCCGCGGCGCTGGGACCGCTGGTCGGCGGCGTGCTCGTGACGGCGAGCTGGCGCTGGATTTTTCTGGTCAATGTTCCGATCGGGCTGGTCGCGCTGGTGATCGGCTGGAGGAAGCTTCCGGAAGTTCCCGGCCATGCCGTGAAGCGGCCCAATCCGTGGGCCGCGCTGCTGGTCACCGGTGGTATCGGCGCCCTGACGTTCGCGATCGTGAAGGTGAACGACTGGGGGTGGGGTTCGACCGGCATCGGGTTGAGCTTTGCCGCCTCGATCGCCTGTCTCGCTTTGTTCGTCCGGCACTGCCTCCGCTCGAGCAATCCGTTCGTCGATCCCGCGCTGTTCCGCGTTCGGCAGTTCAGCGGCGCGGCGCTGGTGATGGCGCCTTATTCGGTCGCTTTTGGCGCCATGCTGCTCTCGGTTGCCCTGTGGGAGCAGACGGCGTGGGGGTGGTCGGCCTTGAAGACCGGCTTGGCGATTGCGCCCGGGCCGCTTCTGGTCCCGATCACGTCGCTCCTGCTTGCCGGAAGGCTGATCGCACGTTTCGGCGTCGCCCCCGTCGTTACCGCCGGCACTCTCTTCTTCGTCGCGGGATTGATCTTTTATGCCGTCTCGATCGGGCTCGAGCCGAACGCCGCCTTGATCGTCATGGGCATGGTGCCCACGGGCATCGGCGTCGGCCTCACCTTTCCCACCCTGATGGGCCTCAGCGCATCGTCGCTGCCGCCCTCTTCGTTCGCAACGGGCTCCGGTGTGATCAACATGATCCGCCAGGCCGCCATCGCCGTCGGCGTCGCGATATTCGTCGCCATCGTCGCATCGCCGGCGTCGGAGGCGGCGCGCGTCGCCGCCTTTCATCGCGGATGGTGGATCATGGCGGCGATCACCGCGCTGGGACTGATCCCCACATATTTTCTGATTCGGCCGAACCGAGTGGCGGCGGCAGTCGTGCCTGCGCGCTAAGAACCGAGCCACGGCCGGGTCGGGCCGGACGGTTGGCGCGAACTTCTCCCGGCGTCGATCGGCCGCAATATCCGGCCTTCACAAGCACAAGCACCCTGGCGCAAGGTCCATGGGGCTCGGGATGAACGCGCGCCCGCAGCAGGCAACGACCGGGGGACACATGATAAGGGCGGTGTTCGCACAATCGGGCCGCGCCGCCGGTGTGACGTTGGCGCTGCTCCTCATAGGCGCCGGCGCGCGCGCCGAGACCGACGAGATCCGCGTCGGACGGCAGCCCGGCCTGACCTATCTGCCCCTCATCGTCATGGAGCATGAGGGGATGCTCGACAAGCAGGCGCGCACGGCGGGCCTGCCGTCGCTGCGCTACAAGGCGGTCGAGCTCGGCTCGGCGGGTGCGCTCAACGATGCGCTGCTGTCCGACTCGGTCGACTATGTCGCCGGGGCGATCACCGTCATGGCGATCCTGACCGACCGGACGCGCAGCACGCTCGACGTGCGCGGCGTGGCTGCCTTGAACTCGGGCCCCATGCTGTTGAACACCATCAACCCGGCGGTCCACACGATCCGCGACTTCACCGACCGTGATCGCATCGCCGTCAGCGCGGTCAAGCTGTCGATCCATGCCATCCTGCTCGAGATGGCGTGCGCGCAAGCCTTCGGGCAGGACCAGTACGATCGGCTCGACAATCTGACGGTGTCGCTGCCGCATCCCGAGGGCATGGCGGCGCTGCTCGCCGGCAAAACCGAGATCACCGCGCATTTCACGACCCCGCCTTTCCAGGATATCGAGCTGCAGAACCCGGCGATCCATACCGTGATCTCGTCCGACGACATACTCGGCGGCCGTAACACGCTGTCGCTGGTGTGGACCTCGGCCAAGTTCCGGGCCAGCAACCCGCGCGCCTACAAGGCCTTCCTGGCCGCGCTCGAGGAGGCCGACCAGCTGATCGCGCGCGACACCAAGCGGGCGGCACGGATCTATCTCGACAATGAACCGAGCTCATTGCCGGTCGAGTTCTTCGAGAGGCTGATCGCCGATCCGAAGGCCGCGTGGACCACGGCGCCCGAGCGAATCATGCCCTATATCGAGTTCCTGATGCGGATCGGCAGCTTGAAGGGCAAGTACGCGAGCTGGAAGGACCTGTTCTTCGCGGACATCCACGACAAGCAAGGAAGCTGAGCGAATGGCAGCGCCGAAAAACCTGCTGATCATCATGTCGGACGAGCACAATCCGAAGCTGCTCGGCTGCGCCGGTCATGGGCTGGTCGAGACGCCCAATCTCGATGCGCTGGCGGCGCGCGGCACGCGGTTCGCCGCCGCCTATTGCAACTCGCCGGTCTGCATCCCGGCGCGCGCCGCCTTCGCGACCGGCCGCTATATCCACCAGGTCGGGTTCTGGGACAATGCCGATCCCTATGACGGCTCGGTGACGAGCTGGCATCACCGGCTGCGCGACGCCGGTCATCGCGTCGTGTCGATCGGCAAGCTGCATTTCCGCTCGACCGCGGACGATAACGGCTTCAGCGAAGAGATCGTCCCGATGCACGTGATCGACGGCAAGGGCGATCTGATGGGGCTGGTGCGCGAAAACCTGCCGCGCCGCGGCGGCTCGTACAAGATGGCCGGCCTGGCCGGCCCCGGCGAATCGCCCTACACGTTCTACGATCGCGACATCGCGGCGCGCGCGCAAATCTGGCTGCGCGAGCAGGCGCCAAAATATCGCGACCGGCCGTGGGCCCTGTTCGTCTCGTTCGTCTGTCCGCATTTTCCGTTGACCGCGCCGCCCGAGCATTTCTACCGCTACTATCTCGACCCCGACCTGCCGTGGCCCAAGCTCTACGAGCGCGCGCAGCGGCCCCAACATCCCTATCTGCGCGACTACGCCGCCAGCTTCGCCTATGATGAGCACTTCGAATCGGCCGACCAGGTGCGACGCGCGGTCGCCGGCTATTACGGGCTGTGCAGCTTCCTCGACGAGAATGTCGGCAAGGTGCTGCGCGCGCTCGAGGGCTGCGGCCTCGCCGACGACACGCGCGTGCTCTACACCAGCGATCACGGCGACAATGTCGGCGCGCGCGGCCTGTGGGGCAAATCGAACATGTACGAGGAGGTCGCCGGCGTGCCCTTGATCCTGGCGGGCGCCGACATCCCCGCCGGCCAGGTGAGCCGCGTGCCGGTCACTCATGTCGATGTCTACCCGACCGCGCTGGAGGCGACCGGCGTGCCTTCCGTCGCGGCGGAGAGCGGCTTTCCCGGACGCTCGCTGTTCGGGCTCGCCACTTCCGACCTGCCGGATCGGCCGGCCTTCTCGGAATATCACGGCATGGGATCGAGGACGGGCGCCTTCATGCTGCGGCTGGGCCGGTTCAAGTATGTCCATTATGCCGCCTACGCGCCGCAGCTGTTCGACCTCGAACGAGATCCCGAGGAGCTGCGCGACGTCGCCGCCGATCCCACTTACCGGACCGCGCTCGAGACCTGCCGGGCGCGCCTGCTCGAGATCTGCGACCCCGCCGCAGTCGATGCCAGGGCGAAGCACCGCCAGGCCGAGCTGCTGGCCGTCAATGGCGGCCGCGACGCCGTGATCGCGCGCGGCGACCTCGGCTTCTCGCCACCCCCCGGCATCGCGGCGGATTTCAATTAGATCGGGCTGAGCGCGCTACAATGACGTGACGATGTCCGCGCGCGAGACACGCTTGGCATGCGCCACGGCACGCAGGATCGCGTAAGCGTGCCGACGCGCAGCCGGGAATGGTCGGGGATCGCCAGGCGGTGATGAACCGGCGCGTCGGTCTGCAAGATGATGTGACTGACTTGGTTGACCTGCCGGTAACCCCAATCGCGCACCAACACCGCGACCAAGGTCCTGCCGCTCAAGTCGCGCGGCAGCTTCACGCGAGAATTTCGTCGCGCACCAGATGCAGCCGCAAGCGAGTCGGGGCGGGGCGGTCGAAATAAAACGCATCGACGGCCTCGCGCACGTTGGCGCGCAGCTCGTCCCACGTGTCGGCCTGAGTGACGATGCTTTCGCCGAGAGCTTCGGCGACGAAACCGCCGTCGGCCTCCTGCGTGACCTCAAAGACAAGTTCATTCATCGCCGTAATCCAGCCCCTGCATGGCGGCTCGCGTGCAGAATCGGGATGTAGCTGTCAGGGCAGTGGCCTGTCAAGCAAGAGCCCGGTGGCGACCCGAGCGGCGGCCGGTTCCCTTCCAGCCCTACCCCTTGCGGGAGAAGGTTGGAAGGGGGGCGTCCCGAGTCGTCGCCCGCCCCGAATTTTTGCTGCACTGCACGCGGCAACAAGTTGCGCGCGCCGACGCGGGCGCGTAACGGCGTTACGGGTTCTGGCCTCCAACCGCAATTCGCGGGCTTTCGTCGAGCCGCCGCGCGCGGCCGATTGCGGGGGGTTGTGGACGGTCCTAGATTTCGGAGGCGGCTGCACTGGGAGCCCGACATGAGCTTGGCGGCGGTCACCCTCGACGACAAATACACGCTCGAACGCGGCCGGGTCTACCTGTCCGGTGTGCAGGCGCTGGTCCGGCTGCCGATGCTGCAGCGCCAGCGCGACCAGGCGGCGGGGCTGAACACCGGCTGCTTCATCTCGGGCTATCGCGGCTCGCCGCTTGGCGGGTTCGACAAGGCGCTGTGGGACGCCAAGCGCTTCCTCGCCAACAACCGCATCCATTTCCAGCCCGGCGTCAACGAGGAGCTCGGCGCGACCGCGGTGTGGGGCAGCCAGCAGGTCAATCTGTTCCGCGGCGCGACCGCCGACGGCGTGTTCGCGATGTGGTACGGCAAGGGCCCCGGGGTCGATCGCTGCGGCGACGTGTTCAAGCACGGCAACCATGCCGGCGCGAGCCGCCATGGCGGCGTGCTGCTGCTCGCCGGCGACGACCATGCCTGCAAGTCCTCGACCCTGCCGCACCAGTCCGAGCACGCCTTCATGGGCGCCGGCATCCCGGTGCTGCATCCCGCGGGGGTCCAGGAGATCCTCGATTACGGCCTGCTCGGCTGGGCGATGAGCCGCTATTCGGGCTGCTGGATCGCGATGAAGACGATCGCCGAGACGGTCGACAGCTCGGCCTCGGTGACCGTCGATCCGCTCGGCGTGCCGCCGGTCATCCCGGCCGATTTCGTGCTGCCGCCGGACGGGCTGAGCATTCGCTGGCCCGACAAGCCGCTCGACCAGGAATTCCGGCTGCAGAAATACAAGCTCTACGCCGCGCTCGCCTTCGCGCGCGCCAACAAGCTCGATCGCGTGGTGATCGACAGCCCGAGCCCACGCTTCGGCATCGTGACGACGGGAAAATCCTATCTCGACGTGCGCCAGGCGCTCGAGGATCTCGGCATCGACGACGATCTGGCGCGCCAGATCGGCCTGCGCGTCTACAAGGTGGCGATGACCTGGCCGCTGGAACGTGAAGGTGTCCGCCATTTCGCCGAGGGGCTCGAGGAGATCCTAGTCGTCGAGGAGAAGCGCGCGATCGTCGAGAACCAGCTCAAGGAACAGCTCTATAATTGGCGCGAGGACGTGCGGCCGCGCGTGATCGGCAAGTTCGACGAGACCGGCGAATGGATCCTGCCGTCGAACGACGAACTGACGCCGGCGCGCATCGCGCGCGTGATCGCCGCCCGCATCGGCCGGTTCTTCGTCAGCGAGCGCATCCGCGACCGGCTCGCCTTCCTGGAGGCCAAGGAGCGCCAGCTCGCCGCGTTGAAGCCGGCGGTTCAGCGCGTGCCGACCTATTGCTCGGGCTGCCCGCACAACACCTCGACCAAGGTGCCCGAGGGCAGCCGCGCGCTCGGCGGCATCGGCTGCCACTACATGGCGACCTGGATGGACCGCGCGACCGACACGTTCGCCCAGATGGGCGGCGAAGGCGCCGCCTGGATCGGCCAGGCGCCGTTCACCGAGACACCGCACGTGTTCGCCAATCTGGGCGACGGCACCTATTACCATTCCGGCATATTGGCAATCCGCGCCGCGATCTCGTCCAAGGTCAACATCACCTACAAACTGCTGTTCAACGACGCGGTGGCGATGACTGGCGGCCAGAAGGTCGACGGGCCCCTGACGGTGCCGATGCTGGCCCGGCAGCTTGCCGCCGAAGGTGTCGCGCGCATCGTCGTGGTGAGCGACGAGCCCGACAAATATCCGCTCGGCGCCGGCTTCCCGCCCGATGTCGCGATCGAGCATCGCGACGATCTCGACCGGGTGCAGCGCGAGCTCGCCGCGACGCCGGGTACGACCGTGCTGATCTACGACCAGACCTGCGCGGCCGAGAAGCGCCGGCGCCGCAAGCGCGGCCTGATGGTCGATCCGCCCAAGCGGGTGATCATCAACGAGCTGGTGTGCGAGGGCTGCGGCGATTGCGGCGTGCAGTCGAACTGCGTGTCGATCGTGCCGGTCGAGACCGAGCTCGGGCGCAAGCGCGCGATCGACCAGTCGTCGTGCAACAAGGATTTCTCCTGCGTGCGCGGTTTCTGCCCGAGCTTCGTGACGGTCCATGGCGGCAGGCTCAAGAAGAGCCGCGGCAGCGCGAGCGATTCGGTGTTCCCGGTGCTGCCGGCCCCTGCCCAGCCCGCGATCGACCATCCCTACGGCATCCTGATCACCGGGGTCGGCGGCACCGGCGTGGTGACGATCGGCGCGCTGCTCGGCATGGCCGCGCATCTCGAGGGCAAGGGCGTGTCGGTGCTCGACATGACCGGCCTGGCGCAGAAGGGCGGCGCGGTGTTCAGCCATGTCCGGATCGCGCACACGCCCGAGGACATCAACGCGGTGCGGATTCCGGCCGGCGACGCCCATCTGGTGCTGGGCGCCGATTTCATCGTCACCGGCACGTTCGACGCGCTGGCCAAGATCCGCGCCGGCCAGACCGACGTGATCGTCAACCGCCACGAGACCATGACGGCGGAGTTCTCCCGCAATCCCGACCTGGTGTTTCCGAGGCAGGATCTTGCTGCCGCCATCGAGGAGGCGGCCGGCCCCGGCCGCGCGACGTTCCTCGATGCCACCGAGATCGCGACCGCGCTGCTCGGCGACGCGATCGCGAGCAATCTGTTCCTGCTCGGCTTCGCGGTCCAGCGCGGCCTGGTGCCGGTCTCGGTCGACGCGCTCGAGCGCGCCATCGAACTCAACAACGTTTCGGTCGCGTTCAACAAGCAGGCATTTCTGTGGGGTCGCCGCGCCGGGCATGACCTCGCCGCGGTGCAACGCCTGGCCGCGCCACCGCCACGCAAACTGTCGCGGACCCTCGACGAGACGATCGCGCGCCGGGCCGATTTCCTGACCGCCTACCAGGATGAAGCCTACGCGGCGCGCTACACGGCGCTGGTCGCACGCGTGCGCGCGGTCGAGGCCCAACGCGTTGGCGGCGAGGCCTTGGCCGACGCGGTCGCGCGCTACTACTTCAAGCTGCTCGCCTACAAGGACGAATACGAGGTCGCGCGGCTCTACACCGACGGCAGCTTCCAGCGCCAGCTCGAGAGTCAGTTCGAGGGCGACTACCGGCTGGAGCTCAACCTGGCGCCGCCGCTGCTCGCCGAGCGCGACGAGACGACCGGCCATCTCAAGAAGCGCACCTTCGGGCCGTGGATCCTGCGGGCGATGCGAATTCTGGCGCGCCTCAAGGGTGTGCGCGGCACCGCCTTCGACATCTTCGGCCGCACCGCGGAGCGGCGGTTGGAGCGCCGCCTGATCGTCGAGTACGAGGCGCTGGTCGACGAGTTGCTCGAGCGGCTCGCGCGCGACAATCATGCGCTCGCGGTCGAGCTGGCCGGCATCCCTGAGCACATCCGCGGCTACGGCCACGTCAAACAGGCGCATATCGACCGGGCGAAGGCCCGCGAGGCTGACCTGCTCGCGCAACTGCGCACCCCCACGCCGACCCTGGCGACCGCCGCGGAGTAATGCGCGCTCGCCCTGCCAAACCCTCCCCCGCGCGTCAGCGTGGGGGAGGGCAGGGCTCGCCCTGCCAAACCCTCCCCCGCGCGTCAGCGTGGGGGAGGGCAGGGTGGGGGCCGGGGCGTTGCCGCGAACGCCGCGTCACCCATCTAATGTGGAGGCCCCCCACCCTACCCTCCCCCCATGCTTCGCACGGGGGGAGGGATTGAGAGAGCGAGGCGTGGCGATGACCGAGACCCGCGTAGAAAAAGATTCCCTGGGCGAAATCGACGTGCCGGCCAGCGCGCTGTGGGGGGCGCAGACCGAGCGGTCGCGGCGCTTCTTCCGGATCGGCGGCGATGCCGAGCGCATGCCGGTGCCGCTGATCCGCGCGCTCGGGCTGCAGAAGAAGGCGGCGGCCGAGGCCAATATG
>Ga0302324_100026505_pt1 | contig 11071 bp, 5 predicted proteins | sample Palsa_T0_1_FD_201949 | JGI IMG/M metagenome (GOLD analysis project Ga0302324, IMG submission 201949) | Peat permafrost microbial communities from Stordalen Mire near Abisko, Sweden - Palsa_T0_1 | ecosystem: Environmental > Terrestrial > Soil > Palsa > Peat permafrost | place: Sweden: Abisko... | reverse complement strand
GAAGGGAACATACTTGCGCGTCCAATCCGCATTAGGGAATCGCATCGAGCCGATGCAGGTACTTCACCTTTTCCTCGGGCGGAAGAAAGCTGGCCTCGAAGGAATTCGCCGCCAGCTCGCGGAGATGTTCGGCGCTGAAGCCGAACTCGCGCTGCGCCAGCAAATATTCAGCCTCCAGGTCGCTCTCAAACATTGCCGGGTCGTCGGAGTTCAGGGTGACCATCAGCCCGGCGTCAAAGTAGCTCCGCACCGGATGCAGTCCCACCGGGACGCAGCAACCGGTGCGCAGATTCGATGAGATGCAGATCTCGATCGGCACCTGGCGCTCGGCGAGGATTTCGATCAGCTCCGGATCTTCAATCGCCGTCAACCCATGGCCGATGCGCTCGGCGCCGATATTGAGTGCTGCCCAGATGCTCTCCGGCCCGACCGTCTCTCCGGCGTGCGCGGTCAGTCGCAAGCCGGCGTTGCGCGCCTCGGTATAGAGTTCGCGAAAGGGCTCGGCACCGGTTCGCCGCTCGTCGCCGCCGATACCAATCCCGATGATTGAGGGAAATTCCATGCGCAACTCGGCCGCCTTGCGAAAGACCCGGGCAGCGGCCTCCACCCCGAAATGGCGTACCGCGTCAAATATCCAATAGAGGCTCACGCCGAAATCCCGTTCGCCTCGGACGCGGCCTGCCTCCATGCCACGGAGGATGAGGTCGAAAACCAGAGGATTGGCCTCCAGTTCGGCCTTGCGCCAGTAATTGACGACCCCAACCGAGACATATACCTCGGCGTGAACCACTCCCTGAGCCCCCAGCTGCGCCATCATGCGGTAGGTGATCAGCTCGTAGTCCTCGGGGGTGCGCAGCCGCTCGGTGACCGCCTTAAACGCCAGCATGAAGCCGCTGAAATCGGTGTATTGGTAAAGAGCCTCGGCTTCGCCAAGGCTGAACGCGCAAAGCTCCCGGCTGCCCGACGGGCGTCGGCTCAACTCCACCAGCGTTTCCGGGCTCACCGTGCCTTCGAGATGAAGATGCAACTCGGCTTTGGGAAGGCGACGCAACCAGGCTCTGGAAACGTGCGCTACCCCCGCTGTCCCGGCGTTCATGGCTTCACCGGTTGGCCGCGTTCCTGGGTGAAAATTCGCTGCGATGGCGGCTATAACTGAAGTAGATGACCAGCCCGATGAGCAGCCAGATCACGAACCGCGACCAGGTGATGATCGGCAATCCGGCCATCAGCAACACGCACAGCAACACGCTGAGCACGGGAATAATGGGACCACCGGGAACGCGGAAGCCCCGCCGGCGTCCGGGGTCCTTCACGCGCAGGATCAGCACCCCGATTGAAACCAGCACGAAAGCAAAGAGGGTTCCGATGTTCGACAAATCGGCCAGGGTGCCGATATCAAAGAGACCGCCGGGAATGCCAACTACGAATCCAGCGACCCAGGTTGCTACCGCCGGAGTGCGGAATCGAGGATGCACCTTGCCGAACCAGTCGGGCAGCAGCTTGTCCCGCGACATGGCGAACCAAACCCGCGACTGGCCCAGCTGATAGACCAGGATCGAGGAGATCATGCCCAGCATGGCGCCGAAGAGCACCACCAGCCGAACCCAGTGCAGGCTGTGTCCGCCCGGCTGTAGCGAGAGTTTCTTGAGCGCATTCACCACCGGCGCAGCGTCATCGATCATCGACTGCCAGGGCACCAGTCCGGTGAGCACGATCGCGACGGCAACATAGAGCACGGTGCAAACGATCAGCGTCGCGATGATGCCGATGGGCAAATCGCGCTGTGGCCTTCGGCACTCCTCCGCCGCCGTGGATACGGAATCGAAGCCGATGTAAGTGAAGAAGATGATGCTGCCGCCGGTCAGCACCCCCGACCATCCATTCGGGTAATAGGGGTGATAGTGGGTCGGCTTGATGAAGTGCGCCCCGAAGCTGATGAAGGCCAGAATAGCGACGATCTTCAGCATCACCATCACGTTGTTGGCCTCGGCGGATTCGCGAATGCCGCGCACCAGGACCACGGTAATGAGCATGACGATGAGGAAGGCGGGAATGTTAAATCCGAAATGCCATCCGGGGTTATAGATGACATTGCCCTGCAAGTCCTGGAGGCCGATCGGCAGATAGGCGGGCGATATCCAGGTGGCCGGAGGATGCAGGCCGAACCAATCGAGCAGATCGACCATGTGGGCGGCGAAACCGACGCTCACCGTCATGTTGCTGCCGGCGTATTCGAGGATCAGGTCCCAGCCGATGATCCAGGCGACCAGCTCGCCGAGGGTTGCGTAAGTGTAGGTGTAAGCGCTGCCGGCAATGGGGATCATCGACGCCAGTTCGGCATAGCAGAGGCCGGTCAGGGCGCAGACGAAGGCTACCAGCACGATCGATATCGCGATCGCTGGGCCAGCGCCGGGACGGCCGGACAACGCCGTATGGTGAAGAAGATAATCCAGCAGCGGGGTGTTGATGATCGACGAGGTATCGAACTTTTCCCCCGCAATGGCAGAGCCGATTACGGTGAAGATGCCGGACCCTATCACCGCCCCGATCCCCAGCGCGGTGAGAGAAACCGGCCCCAACGTCTTTTTCAGACAATGCTCGGGCAACTCCGAATCGCTGATCAGCTTGTCGATCGACTTGGTCGCGAAGAGTTGTTTCGCCAGGTGGGTGGCTCCTGCAGTTGAATTGTGAGGCTCTTCCCTGAATACTCAAAAGCAGAAGAGCTGGCAAGCTGAATGCACCTTTCCTCTCGGCCAAGGCCAGAGAGCAGGGTCGAAGCCTAGAACTGGTCTCATCCATAGCATCGGAGCTATCTCCGAAGGTCATTGGACCCGCTGCGGCGGCGGGTCACATCCGCGCTTCAGCACCCGGCCGCCCGTTGATGAGACCCGTTCTAGCGCTTGCTCGCTCCCTTGCTCGCCTTCTTCAGCTTCTGCTTGTTCTCGCCACGTGCACCGGTCCGGGGTGCCTTGGGGGCAGCCTTCTTGCGCGCTGCCCGCTTCAATGCTTTCCGTCCTGCCTTGTCTTCAATCTTCGTCGTATTTGCCATTCTGTCCTCGGGCCGGTCATCCCGCGCCGCTGCTCTTTGAAAGTTTCATCTAAGACTAACCCAAAGCCGCCGCATCCCACGGAAATTCGCATTGGGCCATGCTATGTCACCCGCGAATTCCTTTCCCGGGGTGTGTTCCTTTGCCGGGTGTTGCCTGTAAACTACGCTGGGTGCTGAATGCGGCGTTGCTCGGCTATGGTGACCGTCATCCGGCTCAATTCCTCGACGGATTCTTCTACCCCCATGCAGCAAGCTGCTGACGACCAAATTCTCGACGACCCGGACCGCTGAGCAATGCTTCTGCCCGCGGAATCGAAACTTGGCCCCTATGAGATCGCGTCCCCGCTGGGAGTGGGCGGCATGGGCGAGGTCTATCGGGCCCACGACGCCCGCCTCGGCCGCGACGTCGCGCTCAAAATCCTGCGCAAGGAATCCGCTCAGGACCCCGAACGCCGGGACCGCTTCGAGCGCGAAGCCCGCGCTGTTGCTGCGCTGAATCACCCCAACATTGTTGGCGTCTATGACTTCGGCATTGAGGATGGCCAGCAATACATTGTCAGCGAATTGATCGAAGGAGAGTCGCTGCGTTCGCTACTCACGGGAAAGGCCGTCCCGGTTCGCAAGCTGGTCGATGTGGGCGCGCAGATCGCCGATGGCCTGGCTGCGGCCCACGCCGCCGGCATCGTCCACCGCGACCTTAAGCCGGAGAACATCATGCTGACCGAAGACGGCCGGGTAAAGATACTCGACTTTGGCCTGGCGAGGCTGGGCGCCCCCCTGGGAGAGAGCCAATCGAGCCCGAACCGTTCCGGGCAGACTGATCCCAATTCGACCATGAGCCTGGTGACGCCTGGCAGCGGCCCCGACCGTCTGACCCGCTTGGGGGCGATCCTCGGCACCGCGAGCTATATGAGCCCGGAGCAGGCGCTCGGAAGGGAAATCAATTTCCATTCCGACCAGTTTTCCCTGGGGCTGATCCTCTATGAAATGGCATCGGGCAGGCAGCCTTTCCTCAGAGCCAGCGCCGTTGAGACGATGGCTGCCATCGTCGGCGAAGAACCGCCGCCGTTGGATGACACCCTGCCAACGCCGCTAGGCTGGATCATCGACCGCTGTCTCACCAAAGAGCCTCAGCATCGATACGGCTCAACCCGCGATCTTTTTCAGGACCTGCGCAATCTTCGCAACTTCCCCACCCAGTCGTATTCGCACACTGCCGTTCCAGCCTCGGCTGCGGTCAAGACGCGCCGCTGGAAGCTTACCGCAATCTGCGCCGGCTGCGCTCTCCTGGCGGGATACGCCGGCTACACTCTCAAACCTGCCGGACAGGAGATCGGCAAGTATGTCTATATCCCCTTTGCCAGCGACGCTTATGGTCCGGTCTGGTCGCCGGATGGGAAAACGGTCGCGTATTCGGCTCAGGTGGACGATGTGTGGCAGGTATTTGTGCGCTATCTCGGACAGCCGGCGCCCATCCAACTCACGCACGAGACCCAAGATGTTGGCCCCATGGGCTGGTCGAGCGACCGGGCCCACCTGATTCTGTGGGAGGGTTCCGGACGCGACGAATTCCGAACCTATACGCTCGCTTCGATCCCCACGGTAGGCGGCGACCTGGAGCACATCATGGACTTCGATTGCGCTGCCTGCGACCTTTCCCGCGACGGCAAAGTGATGGCGACCTTCTCTAAGGGCGCGGACGGCAACTACGGCGTTTCTATATCCGACCCCTTCGGGTCCCCCATGCGGGGTTATGTACCCGCGCCGTTCGCCAGCAAAGACATCTTTAATGGACCACAGATAGGCTTCTCCCCCGACGGCAAACACATCCTGCTGGCGCGCTCCGGTGAAGGCGATAAAGACGAAATCTGGCTACTGCCGTATCCCGCCGGCGGACAAGCTCCGCGACGCGTGCTGCAAGGGCTGACGACCCTGCAAGGGACGCCGACGTTCTCCTGGATGCCGGACAACCGGCACCTCGTGGTCTCGCTCGCCAACGATGTGCATTCTCCTCCCCATCTCTGGATGGCCGATATTTCGTCCGATGAGCTCGTCCCAATAACGACCGGCAGCTCGGACGAGCGTTTGCCGGTCGTCTCGCCCGATGGCAAGAGTCTCATCTACAGCCAGAGCAAGGCTAATTTGGATGTGGTCTCGGTCTCGCTGGCCGATGGCGCAGCGAAGACGCTGATCAGCACCGGACGCCAGGAAAACATGGCTGCCTGGGCCGCAAACCAGGAAAAGCTGGCGTGGGTGACCAACCGCAACGGCCCGCCCTCGATTTGGATTCGCCAGCCCGACGGAAGCGAACGTCCGCTGCTCACGGCGTCGGACTTTCCGCCTGGGAGCCATAAGTGGTTCATGGACCCCTCCCTCTCACCCGACGCCGAGCGGCTGGTCTACGTCAGAATCAGCCAGGATGGCGTGACCCGGCTCTGGATCTCGGCGCTTTCCGGCGGAGCCCCGGTCCGCCTGACCAATGCCGACCCCAGCGCGGAGTATGGCGGCTCGTGGTCGCCCGACGGCAAGAAATTCGTCTATCTCCAGGTGCAGGGAGGGAAAGATTCGCTGATGATTGCCGCGAGCAGCGGACGTGCTACGCCAGCCGCCTTGGTCAAGAGTGTGCTCGAATATCTCCCCGAGTGGTCGCCCGACGGTAACTGGATCACCTATCGCGACGACAAGGGCTGGAATCTGATCTCCCCCGACGGCAAGAGGGTTAAATTTCTCGGCAAGATCGAAACCGCCTATCTCGCCTTTTCCAAAGACACCAAACAACTCTACGGCATCCGAACCTGGGAAAACGGAATCGACCAGCAACACGCTACCCTGTTTTCCCTCGACCTCGCGACCCTCCGGCAAAGGGCCATCAAAGAACTGGGAAAAGACATGCAGCCGGCATCGAGTCTTCAACCCGGCATTCGCTTCAGCCTGGCGCCGGACGGCAAGAGCTTCGTCTACGGCACTGCGCAATACGGCGACGAGCTGTGGAGGCTGCTAGGATACCGCCAACCCGGTTTCTGGGACCATGTCTCCAGCGCCTTCCGCTTATCGAGGTAGGGGCAGTCAAACCTTTTCCAGATTGGCAAACTTCTCGACCAGCTTCTTGACTCCGAACTTGGAGAATTGCACGCTAATCTTGGCGGAGTCGCCATCGCCCTCGGTGCGGAAGACGATGCCATCGCCATACTTCGGATGCCGCACCCGCTCGCCCTTCTTGAATCCAGTCGCGCCCACACTAGGCGGAATTTCCAGCTTCGGTCGCGGCGTATAGCCGGCTTTGCCCTTGGAGGTGAAAAACTGCGCGATGTTATCCAGCGACCCGGCAGTTCTCGATGGAGCCGCGCCAGCTCTCCCCGCACTCCCATACCGTGATGGCGAACCGCTCCGCGGTACGCTCTGGTCTTCGTCCTCGTAACTGTAATGGCGGCTGGACTCCATATCGTCATCGCCATAGGGCGAGCGACCCGAAGCACTCCTCGGCCCGCTCCAGCTTTGGATGCGCGATCGCACCGGGCTCAGGTCTTCGATCAGCTCTGGCGGAATCTCTTCGAGAAAGCGGGAGGGCAGGCTGGCCTCGGGCATGTCGTTGCCGTAGCGGCGCCGATAGCGCGCCCGGGTCACGATCAGCGTGTCCATCGCCCGAGTCATACCGACATAACAGAGCCGGCGCTCTTCTTCCATATCGTTAGGGTTGTTGAGCGTACGCGAATGGGGGAATAATCCTTCCTCCATCCCGGCGAGAAGCACCAGAGGAAATTCCAGCCCCTTGGCTGCGTGGAGGGTCATCAAGGTGACCCGCGAACTGGGATCGTACTTGTCGACGTCGCTGACCAGCGCGGCGTGGTCGAGGAATTCGTGGAGCGTCTCGCCGCGCGCTTGGGCATCCTGGGCGGCGTTGGCCAGTTCCTTCAGGTTCTCGATCCGGGAGAGCGACTCAGGAGTAGCTTCCTCTTGAAGAGAACGAATATAGCCGGTGCGATCGATGAGGAAGCGGATCATCTCTGGGAGGGTCGCTGGATCGCCGGGACTGCGGAAGGGCGCGCGATCTTCGGAAGTCGCAAGCTCGGCCAGCTTCTGCGCCGCCGATCTTGCCAGCGAGGCCCGCTCGAGTGGAGTTGGGCCGTTGGCCCGCTCGGGAACGACTTCGAGGAACGGATTGAACTCGGTGGCATCGACCTGGAGTTCCGGGTCCAGCGAATCCGGGCGGTGGGGTTCGAGCCCCAGAAACCCCTGGCCGTCTTCGTCGAAGTCAGCAAAATCAAAGCTGGTGTCGATGTCTTCTTCGCCGGGCTCCGATACCGCCGAGCTCTCGATTTCAAAGCCATCTTCGACAGCTTTGGAGATCCCGCTCTCGGAATCGAAGGCAGCCACATCCGCAGCCAGTTTTTCGTCGAAGCCGGGGGCCAGCATTGCGCGGGCGTCTTGAATCAGCCGGCGAAAGTTCTCCAGCGCCAAGAGCGCGCGGGCCGGAAGCAGTCGTTCTTTGAGAGCGCGGCCAGTGGCCGTCCAGAGACTCGATCCGGTCTCGAGCGCCAGCCGTTCAATGGTCTCCATCGTAGTTTTGCCGATGCCGCGAGGAGGCGTATTGATCACCCGCTGCAGAGCGATCGAATCGTCGGGATTCTGCACCAGCTTGAGGTAGCTGAGCAAGTCTTTGATTTCAGAGCGATCGTAGAACGAGAATCCGCCGACCATGGTATAGCTGATGGCATAGCGGCGCAGCGCCTCTTCGACCAGCCGCGACTGGGAGTTGGTCCGATAGAGGACCGCGGCACGGGGCAGATCTCCGTCGCTATCTTCCCCTGCTTTGCGCAAGTATTTGTGGATCTGATCGGCAACGAAGAGCGCTTCATTCTCGCCGTCCGGCGCTTCGTAATAGCCGATCAGGGAACCACCCTGGCGCGCCGTCCACAGATGCTTGCCTTTACGCAGGGCGTTGCGGGCAACGACTGCTCCGGCGGCTTCAAGGATCATCTGGGTAGAACGATAGTTTTGTTCCAGCCGGACGGTTTTTACCGCGGGAAAGTCTTTCTCAAACTCGAGAATGTTCTTAATGTCCGCGCCGCGCCAGGAATAAATGCTCTGGTCCTCATCGCCGACCACGCAGACATTCTGCGCCGGGCCGGCGAGCAGCTTCATCAGCTCATACTGGGGACGATTGGTGTCCTGGTACTCGTCGATCAGGAGGTAACGATAACGCCGGTTGTACCGTTCGCGCACCTCGGCGGATGACTTGAGCACCCGTACCGCCTCGAGCAGCAGGTCGTCGAAGTCGAGCGCATTCGCCTTGTACAGCTCCTTGCGATAGGCCTCGAAGACGTGCGCGACCTGCTCGCCGGTCGGATCGGTCGACTGCAGATAATACTGCTGCGGATCGAGCATGTGGTTTTTCGCCCAGGAAATCCGCCCCAGCACCGTCCGCGGCGTGAGCTGTTTGTCGTCGAGGCCCATCCGCCGCATCACTTGCTTGACCAGCGACTGCTGATCGGATTCGTCGTAGATGGCAAATGTCCTGGTGAGCCCCTGTCCACCGACACGAAGGGACTCGACATCGCGACGCAATAACCGCACACAGAAAGAGTGAAAGGTCGAAAGCAGTGGCTTTGCCAGCGAACCATGGCCGAGCAATTTGTCCACCCGCTCGGCCATCTCAGCGGCGGCTTTATTGGTGAAAGTGACCGCCAGGATCGAATCCGGCGCAACGCCGCGTTCCTCGATCAGGTAGGCGATGCGGTGAGTGATGACCCGGGTCTTCCCCGATCCGGCGCCGGCCAGGATGAGCACCGGGCCATCGACGGCCTCGACGGCCTCGCGCTGCTGCGGATTCAATTTGTCGAGTAGATGCTGCAAAGACTGCTTCCCGGCTATTCAGAGGAGTCGCGTCGACGAGCAACCAGACGCTGTCTTCAGTGTAATTGCAGCCAGTTGACATCCTCCTTGCGCGGGGTGATTTGGGCAAAGTCATCGTTGCTGCGCTCTGAGCGAAGCCTGGCCTCGCCCGGAGCGCTGTCCGCTTCCCGCTAAAATAGGGAGATGCTGCAACTTTCTGGCGCCGGCAAGCGCTTTGGGACCAAACTGCTCTTCGAGAACGTCAACTGGCTGATCACGCCGGATGAGCGCACCGCTCTGGTCGGAGCCAACGGCACCGGCAAGTCGACGCTGATGAAGATCCTGGCCGGCAACGATACCCACGAAGGCGGCTTGGACTATGGCACCATGCAGCGAACCAAGGGGATGTCGATTGGCTACCTGCCCCAGGACGGACTCTCGCTCTCCGGGCGGTCGGTCTTCGAGGAGTGCCTTTCGGTCTTCGACGAACTTCGGGCTATGGAGGCCGAGCTCGAAGGGCTTTATGCCGCGCTTGCCGAACTCGATCCGGAGAGCGCTGCGTACCAGACGGCAGCCAACCGCTTTTCGGAGATCGACTCCCGTTTCGGCGCCAATGACGGCTATGCGCTCGATGTAAAGGTAGGCACCGTGCTGAGCGGCCTCGGCTTCAGCAAAGAAGATTGGGAGCGCCGGACGGATGAGTTCTCCGGCGGCTGGCAGATGCGCATTGCGCTGGCCAAACTTCTGCTGCAAAAGCCCGACCTGCTGCTGCTCGACGAGCCCACCAACCATCTCGACCTCGAAACCCGCAACTGGCTGGAGGAGTATCTACGGACTTATCCCAAAGCCTACATCCTGATCTCGCACGATCGCTACTTCCTCGATGTGACGGTCAACAAGATCATCGAGATTTGGAACAAGAACGTCCACGTCTATCACGGTAATTATGAGAAATACCTGACGCAGAAGGCAGAGCGGCGCGCGCAACTGGAGAACGCCTACAAGAACCAGCGCGATCAGATCGAACATCTCGAGGCCTTTATCAGCCGCTTCCGCTACCAGGCGACCAAGGCAAAGCAGGTGCAGAGCCGCATCAAGGAGCTGGAGAAGATCGAGCGGATCGAGATTCCCGAAGAGGAGCCGGTGATTCATTTCACCTTCCCGCAGCCTCCTCCGTCTGGGCGGACGGTCGTCGAGGTGAACCATCTCTGCAAGGACTATGGCGCGAAACAGGTGCTCCGCGAGGTCAGCTTCACCATCGACCGCGGCGACCGCATTGCTCTGGTAGGCGCGAACGGCGCTGGAAAATCCACTCTGATCCGGATGCTCTCAGCGCAGGAAGGGCCGACCAGCGGCTCGATCAAGCTCGGCCATAATGTGTTGGCGGAGTACTTCGCCCAGGACCAGTACAAGGTCCTCAATCCTGAGGCGCGCATGCTCGACGACATCAGCGGCACCGCCCCAAAGATTGCCCAGACCGAACTGCGCAGCCTGCTGGGATGTTTTTTATTTTCCGGAGACGATGCTTTCAAGAAGCTGGGCGTGCTCTCGGGCGGCGAGCGCAACCGCTATGCGCTGGCGCGAATCCTGGTGAGTCCAGCCAACTTCCTGCTGCTCGACGAGCCGACCAACCATCTCGACCTTCGGGCGAAGGATGTATTGCTGGAGGCGGTGAGTTCGTTCACCGGAACGGTGATCTTCGTCTCGCACGACCGCTATTTCATCGACCGCGTTGCCACTCGTGTCTTTGAGGTCGAAGGCGGCCATGTGCATGTCTATCCAGGCAATTACGAAGACTACCTCTATCGCAAGGAGAACGGTCAGGCACTCAGCGGAGCGCTGCCTTCTTCAAATGGCCTCAAGCGAGCGGTTGAAGTCGAGCCCGCGCCGGCTCCAGAACCAGGGAAGGAAGTCAAGGACGTCAGGCGGGTGAATCCGATCAAGTTGAAGCAGATGCAAGACCGCTTCTGGTTCCTCGAAGAGGAGATTCCGCGTCTGGAGACTTCAATTGCCACAACCGAGGCGGCGCTGGGAAACTATACCAGCGCTGACGAGACCGAGCGGCTGAGCCAGCAACTCGATAACCTGCGGGGGAAGCATTCAGCGCTGAGCAGCGAGTGGGAAGAGTTGATGGAGCAACTGGAAGAACAATCGGCTTTGACCTAATCGTCGGCGCGATCGATTTCCTGC
>Ga0302324_100026503_pt1 | contig 11071 bp, 14 predicted proteins | sample Palsa_T0_1_FD_201949 | JGI IMG/M metagenome (GOLD analysis project Ga0302324, IMG submission 201949) | Peat permafrost microbial communities from Stordalen Mire near Abisko, Sweden - Palsa_T0_1 | ecosystem: Environmental > Terrestrial > Soil > Palsa > Peat permafrost | place: Sweden: Abisko... | reverse complement strand
AACTAGAAATCATCCGCAAACTGCAAGGGCAGGGAAGAGTAGTCGCAATGGCGGGTGACGGCATCAACGACGCCCCAGCGCTCGCGCAAGCCGATGTCGGCATCGCCATGGGAACGGGTACCGACGTCGCCATAGAGAGCGGCGGCATCACGCTGCTGAAGGGCGACCTCACCGGCATCCTGCGCGCACGCAAGCTAAGCCAGGCCACCATGCGCAACATCCGGCAAAATCTTTTCTTCGCCTTCGTCTACAACGCGGTCGGCGTGCCCATCGCGGCGGGAGTGCTCTATCCATTCTTCGGCCTTCTGCTCAGCCCCATCTTCGCCGCCGCTGCAATGAGCTTCAGCTCGGTCTCCGTGATCACGAACGCCCTGCGCCTGCGCAATGTGAAGCTGTAATTCTGGGTGGAGCAGGCCTTTGGCAGAGTAGGCCTTTGGGTAGAGCAGGCCTTCCAGGCCTGCGTTCAAGGCAGGAATTTTAGCTGGGCTTCAGCCCCTGAGGTACATTCACCTACAGCTTCCCCAAAAAATCAATGACCTCCGGCTCCGTCCAATCCACTGCTCCAATAAACTTCCGCCGCACCACACCGTTGCGGTCGATAACGTAGGTCTCAGGAAACTTGAATGTCCCGTACAGGCCACTGCTTTTCTGGTCCGGATCCCGCACCGACAGCAGATTCACATCGTGATCCTTCAGGAACCGCCGATAGTTATTTTCGTCGGCATCAACGCTCACCGCCAGCACGATCACACCGTGAGATTTCATGCGCTGTTGCATCCGCACCAGCGACGGAAGTTCTTCCACGCAAGGCGGGCACCAGGTCGCCCAGAAATTCAGCACCACCACTTGTCCTCTAAGTTGACTCAACGTAACGGTGCGATCGGAGTCGCGCACCGTGAAATCCGGAGCGGCCGCGCCGATCCGCGACGGGCGACTCCCGCTGTAGCAGCCGGAAAGTGTCAGCAGAATCGACGGCACAACAATAATGAAGACCGGAGCAATAGCGCCGGCAAAACGGGGCAAGCGTCGCACCCAGTTATAATAATGGATTCGATCTATGCCTGCGACAGCTACAGTCCTCGGGCGGCCCACAGTGTCGGTCATCGTGCCGGCGCGCAATGAAGAAGCCTGCCTGAGCGCATGCCTTCAGTCGCTTCTCGCGCAGAACGGTGTGGCCTTCGAAGTCATCGTAGTCGACGATCACTCCACCGATCGAACCTGCGAGATAGCGCATTCGTTCGCCAGCGCCCAATTGCGAGTTATTGAAGCCGGCCCCCTCCCCGTAGGTTGGACCGGAAAGAACAACGCGGTCACTGCCGGATCTCGATCAGCTCGCGGCGAATGGCTGCTCTTCACCGATGCCGACACCATCCATCGGCCGGGATCGCTGCCGCGCAGCCTCGAAGAGGCGAAGCGTCACGGCGCGGCCTTGCTCTCCTACTCGCCGGAGCAAATCGTGAAAAGCTTTTGGGAGAAGGCCGTAATGCCCGTGATCTTCGCCGAGCTGGCCGCGAGCTTTCGCCCATCCCAGGTGAACGATCCCGCCTCTCCCGCCGCGGCCGCCAACGGCCAATACATTCTGATCACGCGCGAGGCCTACGATGCCGTCGGCGGACACGCTGCCATCGCCGGAAACCTGCTCGAAGATGTAGCTCTGGCTAGGGCCGTCAAGCGATCAAGCCGGAAAATATTTTTCCGCTACGGCGGCGACGCCGCTCGCACTCGCATGTATCGCAGCTTCGCTCAACTTCGCGAAGGCTGGACCAAGAACCTGGCGCTGTTATTCCCCTCACCCGTGCGGCTGGCCGTATTGCGGGCACTTGAGTTTGTGCTGATCGTTGCCAGCCTCGCCATAGGCATCGCAAGTATTCTGCGCGGACACCAGCGCCCCGCCGTCGTAGCGGGGATTCTTGGAGTGATCTTGTACGCGTTTCTCTTAGTGCGCATCCGCCGCGCGCATTTTTCCTGGGACGCAAACATCCTAGCCGTGTTCGGTCTTCCGCTATTCGCATATCTGTTACTAAGCTCGGCAAGAGCGCACTCGAGAGGCAGAGTCCCATGGAAGGGCCGAACATATCAGGATGAAAGGTGCTTACTGGCAACTGGCCACTGACAACTGGCAACTGGTTCTTATGGTCTATCTCACGCGCAAAGCTGAATTTTCCGCATCGCACTACTACCACAACCCGGACTTCACTCCGGAGGAGAACCGCCGCGTCTTCGGCAAGTGCAATAACCCCAACGGCCACGGCCACAACTACATGCTCGAAGTCACCGTAAAGGGCGAAGTCGACCCGCGCTCCGGTTTCGTCGTAGATCTCAAGCAACTCAAGGAGGTCATGCACCGCGAAGTTCTCGACGCCATGGACCACCGTTTTCTCAACAAAGAGGTTCCAGAGTTTCTCGATCGCATCCCCACCACGGAAAATATCGCCATCGCGATCTGGCAGCGTCTCGCCACCAAACTCGCAAGCGCTAAACTCCACCGGGTGCGGGTTTACGAAACGCCAGATCTATTTGTCGATTTCTACGGAGAAGCATGAGGCAGAGCATTCCCAGGTTCAGAACATGAAAGCTCACCTCTCACGCCGCTACCTGTTCTCCGCTTCGCACCGCCTGCACAGCGAAGCCATGTCGCCGCAGGAGAACCAGTCGACCTACGGCAAATGCAACAACCCCTTCGGGCACGGCCACAACTACATCGTCGAGGTAACGGTCAGCGGCCCCGTCGATCAAAAGACCGGCATGGTTTGCAACCTGGTCGATCTCGATGGCTTTATCGAAAGGGAAGTGCTCGCCCGCTACGGCCACGAAAATTTGAACATGTTGCAAGAATTCGCCCAGGAAGTGCCCACCACGGAAAACCTCTGCATCCAGATTTACGAAATAGTGCAGCGCGGCTTCCGCGAAGCGCATCTTGAAAGAGTACGGTTAGAAGAAACGATGATGAATTCGTTCGAATATGCAGGCTAATTGGCTTTCAATTACCCAATTAGAAAATCACTCAATGAGCCAACCATGAAACCAACCACCGAACCCTCAACTCTCACCAGCGCCAGCTTCGAAGACCTAGTCCAGGAGATGCTCGTCCGCCTCGGCGAAGATCCGCAACGCGAAGGTCTCCAGCAAACTCCCCAGCGTGTTCGCAAGTCCCTGCAGTTCCTTACCCGCGGCTACACCGAAGATCCCGAGGCCTTGCTCAAGGGCGCGCTCTTCACCGTCACCTACGACGAGATGGTAATCGTCAAGGACATCGAAATGTTCAGCCTCTGCGAGCACCACCTGCTCCCGTTCTTCGGCAAAGTACACGTAGCCTACATCCCTAACGGAAAGGTGATCGGCCTGAGCAAGGTCCCTCGGCTGGTTGAACTCTTCTCCCGGCGCTTGCAGATTCAGGAGCGTCTCACCACGCAAATTGCCGAAACTATCCAGAAGGTCATCGAACCGCAAGGCGTAGGCGTGGTCATCGAGGCCCGCCATCTCTGCATGATGATGCGCGGCGTCGAAAAGCAGCATTCCGCCGCCGTCACGTCCTCGATGTTGGGCTGCTTCCGCAACGAAAATGAAACGCGCTCAGAATTCCTGTCCCTGATCCGCCAGCGCTCCAACGGCTTGTAGCCTCAAGGGATCGTTTGGAGCGGACACTCCTGTCCGCTGCTTTTGACTTTGACTTTGATTTCGATTTTGCCTTCGATTCTGTAATATTGCCGCTGTGTCCTCCAAAAGCTTTCCCCACAATAGCCAACATCTTCATAACCAAACCGCCCTGGTGACCGGCGCCACGCGCGGCATCGGACTCGCCATCGCCAAAGCTCTAGCCGCCCAAGGCTGCAATCTGGTCCTAACCGGCCGCGACGAAAATGCTCTCCGCCGCGCGAGCAGGGAACTGGCCTTTGCAAAGATTCAAATCCTCGCGCAGCCCTGCGACGTTCGCGATCCGCAATCAATCGACGACCTATTTCGCGCCATCCGCCGCCAGTTCAAGCGCCTCGATCTGCTCATCAACAACGCCGGCATCGCCCACGCCAATCTCACTGTCGACAAGCTGCCCCTGCCGCTCTGGCAGGACGTCATCGAAACCAATCTGACGGGCATGTTCGTGGTCACGCAGGCCGCGCTCGCCATCATGAAACGCGGCGGCACCATCGTGAACAATCTCTCCATTGTGGCCAATCGCGTTTTCGCTGGATCGGCTGCCTACATTGCCTCCAAACACGGCGCACTCGGCTTCACCAATACCTTGCGCGACGAATTGCGCCCCAGGGGAATTCGCGTAATCGCCTTGTTGCCCGGAGCCACCAACACCGCTATCTGGAACACGTTCTGGCCACAAGCCCCGCGAAAAAAGATGATGTCTCCCGCCACGGTCGCCGCCGCAGTCGTCAACGCGATCCTGCTGCCGCCCAACGCCACCGTAGAAACGCTCGAGATCCTCCCGACGGCCGGCCTTTTATAGAGACAGCCCGGAATTACCCTGTGTGACCCCGTGTTCCCGCTGATATCCTACGATTGATCCACGGCAAGAGCGCCATGCTTATGAAACGACCGAAGACGCAGGGGATTTCACCGTTCTTCATCGTCAGCAACCTCGGTCAGACCATCGCCTTCTACTGCGATAAGCTTGGTTTTGAGACGAGATTCCAGGAGCCGGATCGGGATCCTTTTTTCGCCATCATCGGTCGCGACGGAGCGCAACTCTTCGTCAAGTCCGACAAAGATGCGTCGCCGCTGCCGAACCCCAAGCGTCATCCCTGCATGAGGTGGGACGCCTATGTCCATGCACCAGACCCCGATGCGCTTGCCGCCGAATTTGCCCATCATGGCGCAGCATTCAGCGCACCGCTCAAGGACACACACGACGGTCTGCGCGGCTTCGAGATTTGCGATCCTGACGGCTACGTCTTATTCTTCGGGCGACCAAGGTAGCCGGGGCCGGGTTTACATCAACGGAGATTCCCGCTAAGATTGCGCTCGCCCGTCAGACATCCCCGGAGGAACCACCATGAGCAAAGCACCATTTCTCGCCGCGGCAATGTTGGCCGTAGCTATTCTCACTTTTCCCGCCCACGCGCAAGAGGCCAAGAAGGAAGCCGCCGTAAAGCCGCCCGATAGCCCGTCGAAGGTCGTGCTCGATTCCTGGAACGACATCGGCCGCAAGCTAATCGCCATGGCCGAAGACTTCCCCGAGGACAAATACGACTTCAAGCCCACGCCCGCCGAGCGCAGCTTCGCCGAACAACTGCTCCATGCCGCGAACGCGAATTATTTTTTCAGCAATCCCGCCATGGGCAAGAAGATGCCTGCGGTAGAAGATCCCAAACGCTCTGACTTCAAAACCAAGGCCGACATCGTGGCCTTCGTCAAAAAAGCATTCGCCGACGGAGCCGACGCCATCAAAGCCAAAGGGGATAAAGGAATGTCCGACCTGCTCGTAGATCCATTCCCCGGCCAGCAGGTGCGGGTACTCGACATGGCCTACGGCATCATCGAGCACTCCGGCGAACACTACGGCCAGCTAGTCGTCTACTATCGCATAGCAGGCCTGGTCCCCCCAGAATCCCGCCCCAAGAAGTAATTAACGGGGTTCCGTCACTCGGGAAATGGCCTGTCATCCTGAGCGAAGCGAAGGACCTATGTACTCGCCGGCGGTACGAGCGCCACCTGTATCAGCCCCCACTCGCAACTCAGGTCCTTCCAGTCCGGGTTAACCGACACGATCAAGGAGATTTTCTTGATTCGCAACCAGCCCTTGATTCTTTTTTCGCGTTCGATGGCATTGCGTATGTCGTCAAAGCGTTCAAAGTGAACCAATCGGTCGAGCCTGTACTTCGCGGTAAAGCCGGAGCCAATTCCCATCTTGTGCTCTTCCACTCTGCGTATCAGGCTGTTCGTAACACCTGTGTAGAGGGTTTTCGACCGGTTCGTCATGATGTAGACAAAGTACATTTGGCGGACGCGAGTGCACAGGTCCTTCGCTTTGCTCAGGATGACAGTTAGGGGATTCAACTTCTGTGACGGATGAACATCCGCCCAGTGGAAATCAGCGCGTAAGAGAAGCCCCTGTCATCCTGAGCGCGTTTTTTGCGCGAAGTGCCAGCCCTGAGCTTGCCGAAGGGACCTATGCAACTTGCCGGCAGCGCCACCGCTGCCGGCGCCTACTCCACCGCATACGGATACCGCATCCTCCGTTCGCCGAAAACTTTCACCAGCAACGCTCCAGAAATAAACCCGCCTACGTGTGCCCAAAAGGCCACTCCTCCCATATTCTGTCTCTGGACGGCAAGCGCGGTCGCCGTCCCGCTCAGGAAATTCAACACAAACCAGTAGCCCAGGATAATCCACGCCGGCACCCACACAACGAACACGAAGAACCATGTCAGCACCCGCGCCCGCGGATACAGAACGAAATAAGCCCCCAGCACACCCGCGATCGCTCCGCTCGCTCCCAGCGCAGGTGCCGTCGAATGCAGATTCATCACCATATGCGTGCACATCGCGAGCACTCCGGTCAGCAGGTAAAACACCAGGTACTTGAAGTGTCCCAGATAATCCTCCACGTTGTCCCCAAAAATATACAAAAACCACATGTTGCCGATCACATGCATCCACGACCCGTGCAAGAACAGCGACGTGAAGAAGGGAAGCACGATCGCCAGCAGCGAGTACTGGGGCGAGCCTGAGAGAAACAGCGCCAAATGAGACGGCACCACTCCGAACTGGTGAACCAGCAGTTCCAGGCTCCGCGCGTCCAGCGCCCACTCGAAGAAGAAAATAGCCAGGTTCAGTCCGATCAGAAAGTAGTTCACCCAGGGAGTGCTGTACCGGGGCTGGTCATCGCGAATAGGAAGCATAAGAAATCTGGTAATTTGGTAATTGAGTAATTCTGTAATTGAAAACAGCCGCAAGCCAGCCGAAGGTTTTCAAATTACCCAATTACCAAATTACCAAATCCTCTCATGAATGGCGTCATTATCGTCGATAAGCCCGCGGGTTGGACCTCGCATGACGTGGTCAACCGCATGCGCCGCATTCTCCAGCAGCGCTCCGTCGGCCATCTCGGCACGCTCGATCCCCTCGCCACCGGCGTGCTCCCGCTCGTCACGGGCAGTCTCACGCGCCTGGCACAGTTCTACACCTCGTCCGAAAAAACCTACGAAGGAGTGATCCGCTTCGGCTTCGCCACCGACACCTACGATGCCGATGGCGAACCCGTAGAGTCACATGTGGGGACAGCCGCCCTCGGCTGTCCAGAGGGCCGAAGGCCCGATCTTAGTTTAGAGACTCTCCAGCAACTCGCCGCCAGATTTCAAGGCCTAATCGAGCAGGTCCCGCCACCCTTTTCGGCCAAGAAAATCCAAGGTGTCCCCGCCTACAAACTGGCCAGAAAACACAAAGAGGTAGTCCTGAAGCCGGTGCAAGTCGAGATTAAGGAATTCGTCATCCTCGCCGTCGAGGGCGACCGCGCCCAGTTCCGCGCCCGCGTAGCCTCGGGAACCTACATGCGTTCCGTAGCCCACGAAATGGGCCAGCTTCTAGGCTCGGGGGCCCACCTAGAATCTCTGCGCCGCACCGCCGTAGCCGAATTCGTAATCGCCCAGGCCCACACCCTCGAAGAAATTGAAGGACAAACAAAGGAAGGGCAAATAATAAAGGATTGTCATTCCGAACCGGGCGGAAAGCCCGGTGAGGCATGCCCTGAGCGAAGCCGAAGGGAGCCTGCTTTTTCCTGCCAGGAAGGGATCGCAGCCCTCTTCGTCCACCCCCGCCAACTCCTGCCCGAATTTCCTTCCGTCACCGCCGATGAGCCCACCGCCGCCCGCATCCGCAGCGGCCGCACCGTTAACCTCCCCGAGCTTTCCCGCGCCCGCCACGTCAAAGTCTTCCAAGGCCAAAGGGAACTGATCGCCATAGCCACCCGCGTAGCCGGAACCCTCTTCCATCCCAAGATCGTCTTCCCGTGTGGCTAGGGCAGCCCGTGTGGGACGGACACTCCTGTCCGTCGCCTTTGACCTTGATTTTGCCTTCGCTTGCACCGGAGCACCGGAGGAGCAGCCCAGTCGCGGGAGGCACGCACCCCTCATACAATGTCCGATAAGAAGTATTATGTAAAGTGGGCGGAATGCCTTGCAGTAAGCGGCCTAACGCGTTGGGGTTGGTCTTGATTTTACTGAAAGCTGGCAACTGGGCGGCTGGCAACTGCTACATCTTGTACTTCCCCAGATCCTCGTCGTTCAAACCTTCCAGATACTTGCGCAGTTCCTCGGCAGTCACGCGGTCCGACCCATTCGCCGCCTGCTTCGAGTTCTTCAGCACAACTTCATCCACAAATATAGGACAATCCACCCGCAACGCCAGCGCCAGCGCATCCGACGGTCGCGAGTCAATGCTGATCACCTCACCGCTGCGCTCCAGCCAGATCACCGCAAAAAACGTGTCTTCGCGCAGTTCCGTGACCACAACCTTGTGCACATGCGTCTCCAGGCCAGTCAGCACGTTCTTGATCAGATCGTGCGTCATCGGCCGCGGCGTGCTCACTTTCTCCATCTCCAACGCAATCGCATTCGCCTCATAAACCCCCACCCAGATCGGCAGCACACTCTCCCCCGCCACATCCTTAAGGATCACAATCGGCATATTGCTAACTGGATCCATCAAAAGACCACGGATCGTCATCTCTACTTCCATATTCGACTCCTTCAACTGCCCCGCCTGGGCTGCCTTTCTTTGCTTCTTATACCACCATTTCTCCTAAAAGACTGTTCGGAAAGCTGGCCGTTGCTCTTACCGGGACGTAGGTTCCCACCCTGGGCGCCGACGACTCCGGAGCCGTAAAGTTCAACGTCTTGTTCTGCGAGGTGCGCCCGATCCACTGCCTGCGGGACTCGTTTCGCCCTTCAACCATCACTTCCGATACAGTTCCTATGTATTTCTTATAGCGGGCAATCTGGATTTCTTTCTGCTTTGCCATCAGAACCTCGAGACGGCGGGATTTCTCTTGATCCGGAATCGCGTCCTCCAGAGCCAGTGACGGCGTGTTTGGTCGCGGAGAGTACTTGAACGTGAAGACGCTGTCGTAGCCGACTTCCTCCAGCAAGCTCAAAGTCTCAGCGAAGTCTTCTTCCGTCTCTCCGGGAAAGCCCACGATGACGTCGCTGGTGATGCTGATCTCGCGCTTCGCCGCCTTCATCCACGCAATGCGTTCCATGTACTGCTCACGCGTGTACAGCCGCTGCATGGCGTTCAGCACGCGGTCCGATCCGCTCTGCACCGGGAGGTGTACGTGGTCGCAGAGCGTGGGCACGGTGTCGATGGCCTCCACAATGTCCCGCCCAAAGTCCCGCGGATGCGAGGTCGTAAACCGCACTCTGCGAATCCCCGGTACGTCGCCCACCGCCGCCAGCAATTCGGCAAACGTCTTCTTCCCGCCCGGCTTCCCTGCCGGATCTTTATACGAATTCACGTTCTGCCCGAGCAACTGGATCTCCGTGTAGCCGAGATCGGCCATCTGGCGCGCTTCCGCTAGCACCGAGTCCGAAGTCCGGCTGCGCTCCTTGCCGCGCGTGAACGGCACCACGCAGTAGGCGCAGAACTTGTCGCAGCCTTCGATGATGGTGATGTATCCGCGATGCGGATTGGTCCGCGCCGTAAACTCGGTCTCAAAGCACTCGTCGGTTTCGCGATCGTCTAGTCCGGTAATGCGAATCGGGCTCCCGGCTTCCGGCTTTCGGCCCTCGGACTTCCCTGCCTCCAATTGCGCGCTTTCCAGTTGCACCAGCATTTGCGGAAGGTTGCGATAGCTGGCTGATCCGCATACCAGTGAGACGTGCGGCGCGCGCTCGAAAATCTTTTCGCCTTCCTGCTGCGCAACGCAGCCCAGCACGCCAAACTTCTTGCCCTGGGCCAGCAGCTTCTTGTAATCCGCCAGCCGGTGGAAGACTTTCTGCTCCGCCTTGTCCCGGATGGAGCACGTGTTGTAGAGAATCAGGTCGGCCTGCTCCACAGTCTCCACCTGGCGGTAGCCTTCGTGCACCAGCGTGCCAATGACCTTTTCCGAGTCATGCACATTCATCTGGCAGCCAAAGGTTTCGAGGTAGAAGGTCTTGTGGGGGGCGGCGGACATTTTCACAGTATAACGTGCCTTGTCATCCTGAGGACCGCGTTCTTTGCGGGCGGAAGAAACCTATGGAGTCGTCGGCAGCATCGGCAACGCCGGCAGAATGCATAGGTCCTTCGTTGGGCGTTCCTCGCCTAAGGGCGAGGAACTCCGCTGCCTCAGGATGACAGCGGTGTCGAATTGCGAGGCTGCCATGCGCCCAAAGTTGCTTGACGCTGAGAGCTGGGCACCGCAGACTGGGTTTGTAAGGTGCGAACCTAGGCGCTTTGCTTAGGATGAGTTTGAAGGGCGGCTGCGAAGCCGCCCTTTGTATTTGGACGCGCCCAGCCAGAGGTTATCGGGCTGCAGCGGCGGCAAGGGGCTTGATGGCCCTGAGTTCCTTCGAATACTTCTTCTTGACCTGATGAACCGCAAACGCATCCTGCAGGTTCAGCCAGAACTGCTCGGAAGTGCCGAAATACCGCGCTAGACGAGCCGCCATCTCGGGAGTGATTCCTCGCTTCTCCCTCACAATGTCATTGACCGTAGGAGCCGAAACACCCAGCTCTACCGACAACCTGTAAGCGGAGATGCCCATGGGACGCAGAAACTCCTCCCGAAGCATCTCTCCGGGATGCACCGCCCAGCCTGCTGGTCCCTCATTTTTAATACTCACAATTTTTTCTCCATACTACTCATTCATTTTCCATACTACTTGTTCAGTGGTAATCCGTTATCTCTACATCGTGGGGTCGCCGTCCCGCCACTTGAAACAGACGCGGAATTGATCGTTGATCCGAATGCTGTGCTGGCCCTTCCTTTCACCGCGCAACTCTTCCAGCCTGTTGCCGGGTGGGATTCGCAAATCCTCCACGCTCAAGGCTGAATGGACGGCGGCCAGTTTTCGCTTGGCTACGTTTCGCAGATTGGCCGGGGGCATCCCCCGGCTCTTCCCTGTGTCCCAGAACTCTTTCGTGC
>Ga0302324_100026500_pt1 | contig 11072 bp, 19 predicted proteins | sample Palsa_T0_1_FD_201949 | JGI IMG/M metagenome (GOLD analysis project Ga0302324, IMG submission 201949) | Peat permafrost microbial communities from Stordalen Mire near Abisko, Sweden - Palsa_T0_1 | ecosystem: Environmental > Terrestrial > Soil > Palsa > Peat permafrost | place: Sweden: Abisko... | reverse complement strand
GCCTTCGCGCTCGTTCCGTCTACCTTTATCGCGCGGTAACTCGCTAGCGGCGGAGCCGTAGGCGGCGCCGTAGGGCTAATCGGGGACGGGATAGAGGGAGCCGCGACGACCGAAAACGCGATAGACGTAGAAGAATACTGCCCGTCCGCGCTCGTCGCCGTCACCGAGTAAGAAAAGACACCGATACTCGACGTAGCGAGATAACCAACCGTTCCGCTATAGCCCTCCGAGTCAACGCAAGAACTAATTCCCGGACCGTTAGTACCGTCGCTACAGCTAAACGCGGTCGGAACAATCTGCCCGACGGTATACGCTCCGCCAGTAGGAGCGATAATCGAGGCTATCGGCGGATAGATCGCCGCTACGGTCAGGGATGACGTTACCGTCGAAGCGGTTAGGTACGTAGCCCCGGCCGGACCATAACTAGACCCGGCGCCACCACCACCATCCCCTGGCTCTTCTCCCGTCGTAGTAGAAGTCGCCGTCGTAGTAGAAGTCGAGCAGCCGCCGCCACCACCACCATAGTAGCCGCCACCACCACCACCACCGAAGGGACCACTAGGAGCGCCCGTTCCGCCTAGACCTAGCTCCCCGGCCGCAGCGTCGAAAGGAGGATTACTAGGACAACCAGCTCCGGCCGTACCCCAATCACTCTGAGTCGCTCCGCCCCCACCGCCGCCGCCCGTTCCGCCCGTTTCGCTCGCCGCAGTCTGGCCGTCCGAACCGGCCGCCGCCGAGTCCCCGCCATTACCGCCGTCCGTCCCTAGTAGAGAACCAGGAGAATACGAACTCTCCTCGGAGCCGCCGCCGCCGCCCCCGCCGCCGCCGCCAGCGACAAGGAGCCGCGACCCTAGCGAAGCCGCATCGCCGCCCGTTAGACACTCAGAGCCGCAGGAGACGGTTCGAATATCAGTCGCGCCGCCACCGTTACCACCATACTGAGGACCCTCCATAGCCCCCTGACTATTTAGGCCGACGCCGCCCCCATTAAAGCTACCCGTCTCGGCGTAACTAGACGGTATCTCAGAGCCACCAACCTCTACGTAAAGCTCCTCGCCCGGAGATACGGAGAGATCCCCAGTAACATTCGCGCCGAAGCCGCCCGTCCCACCAGACGGAGAAGTACCGGGAGGCCCAGACCAGGCCGCGCCCCCAGTCCCGGCCCCGCCGACCGCCGTAACCCTTATCTGGCTAACCCCAGTCGGAACGATATAGCACTGCTCGGCGCCCGAATATTCGAACGATACCGAGTTAGACTCGCAGCCGGTAGCCGCGACCGCGACTAGAGAGCGAATCAAATATACCGTTAGGAACGCGGCTACGAAAGCGACTATACACGCCCAGGCTAGCCGCCTCTCTCCGATTAGCTTTCTCATTTCTCCTCCTTCGGTTCGGTATCGAGAGAAATAAAGGACTCCTCACGCGCATCCGCAAGACCATGGATATAACCCGCCATAAAGCAACGAGCGGCGATGATTCTACCATCGCCGATTCTTACCGTTACACCATCATCCTCGAATTCTTCTGTATCGACCGGAAACGAAGAAAACCAATCCGTCTCCGCACAAAACTCACGGAAGCCCGCTACATCAATTCCTAGACGCTCAGCCGTTTCCCAAACCGTTTCGCCCATCTCGACCCAAACCGCCTGACGAGGCGGGATATTACCGGGACCGATCACGTCGTTCCCTGCTACGAACTAGCTTTTTCATCGTTCGTACGGCGGCCGCTGTAGGCGAATCGAGATCGGCTAGCCCGTGAGCCGCGGCCTCCGCGCCCGAATCGAAAAGCGGGACGGGACTCTGATAGGTAAGAGCGATCTGATAGCTCTCGCCGTCAATAAGATCCCCCGCGGCGGCGAGCCTAAGCCCAAGCGACTCCTCCATATTATGGCAGCCGACCCACCCGGCGCAGAGACGCCCATTATCCTGATGGCAGAAGAAAGCTCGCGGAGGCTGCTCGAATGTCTCCCCGTCATACTCCGGAAGCTTCTCATACTCATGGGCGGCCCAGACGCCGCTCGGAACATCCCGGCGGTAAGGACAGGAAGCACAAGGGTAGATCGCGGGAGCGCCCGTCATCTATAGACCGTCCTAGTAGATCCTCCGAATAAGTCAATCGCTCCGCAGACGATAAGCGCAATCATCCAGCTATTCAAATGCGGACTCGTATGAAGCGCGGGCGTACCCGAGCAGACCCAGACAAGAAGCCAGAGCACCGTCATAGCGACCCCGAAGAGATCAAGGCTATCCGTAAGATTTTCATAGCTCGATCCTTTCTCATAGCTCGATCTCTTTGATCGCAGCGGCTCCGGCTTCTATGGCTTCAGCTGACGGCTCGATCATTCTAGCTCGTCTCCTAGTAGCTTCCGCGCCGCTAACCAAGGACAGTCCGGATGATGTCCTTTGAGGCGATCCCATTCTATGCCTTTATAGCATAGACAACAATACCCTATCTCGCTGTCTAGAATCCCATCGGAAGGCGCTAGCTTTTCAAGTAGTTCGCGGGGTACCTCTACCGTTCCCGGCCCAAGCGAGCGGCTCGCGGCCATTACGCCGTTACCTTCCTACGCGCGACTGGCTTCTTCGCCGGAGCCTTCGTCTTTGGCTTCGCCGCCTTAACGCTCGCCTCTAGCGCGGCCATGAGGTCTACCGTCGCGGTCGGCGTCGTCTTAGCTACCGGGACCGATTCTCCGGCTAGGACCGCGGCTATCGCGGCCTCGCGCCGTGCCGCGTACTCGCTCGCGAACTTCTCATGCGCGAACGCGGTACTCGTCTTCTCATTATTTATTTGGCGTGCCCCGACGAAACTCGCGAAGAGATCACCCGCCGCCCTATCTAGAACGAAACAATCGGTCGCCGGGACATCGTAAAGCTCAGCGGCGAACGGAAGCGCCGCCGCCCAGAGCCCGTCGCTATCGGCGTAAACAGCGAGGATCGAATCGTGAGCGCCCGATCGCGTCGTGATCTTCGCGATATAGGCGAGCTTAGTAGAGCAGAGTCCGTTCCAGAGAATATTTACGGACTTCTCGCTCCCTGGCACCCTCTCATTCGGTCGGACCGCCCAACGTTCGATCGCGAAATGAAGCGGGACGGACTCCAGCGGAACGAACTCTTCAGGAACGACTAGCGTCGAGCGCGAGCCTTCCCCGATCGCTTCAAGCGCCTCGTCCGTCATCGGTACGTAGGTACCCTTCGCGACCTCAACGCCCTTCCGGGTTTCCTCGACCGGCTTACCCTCCGAGTCGATATACTGCTGATGGACGGGCTTCCCGTCCGGAGCCAGCGTCTTAAACGACTCGTTACGTAACTTCTTTACCCGCGGGTAGAAGACTACAGGAACGGGAAACCCGCTTACCTCTAGCGCCCCACTCCACGAACTTCTCCCGGTAGCCATTAGCTTCCTCCTTCGGTTCGGTTACTCCCTAAGAAGTTTACCGATCAGAGAAGCGATTTTCCTCCGCATCCTCGACGTACTTAATAATGGTATTACGCTGCCGTTCCGTTAACTCCCCAACGCGTTTAAGGTTAGGGATATGAAGCTCCCGTAGAGTCCAGCGGGCGCGAACCTCGCCGTAGCGTGGCAAGGCGAGAAGAAGGTGGAAGATCCTCGTTCGCGTCGAGCGCGGGTCAGCTAGGGCTTCCGCTAGCGTAATTTCTCGCGCTGCGAGCCGACGCTTAACATCGGCCATTCCTACCCGAGTCTCATTAGCCTGTGCTAATGCCTTCGCGCGTTGTGCTAATGCCTTCGCGCGTTTTTCCTCGGACGTTAGTTCCATCGCGCGGCCTTAGCTAGCTCGCGAGCGCGTTTAGCTGGAAGCCGTAGATATCCGACCGCCAAGCCCTTCTCGTTTTTACGCTGTAACTGTTTATTCGTTCGTTGTACAGCTAGCTCTATTGCCTGCTTAATCTGATGTCGCCGCCTTCCTCGTCTCCGGAGAAACCACCAGTTAAAGAGCGCGAGCGGAGACCATAAAACTAGCGAAGCCCACCAGGCTAGAAGGAAGTCAATCCCGACGAGAATCAGGATTTCCGCTAGAACTAGCCCTACGAGAACCTGGACCCTTGAAGCCACCGCCGACCCCCCCTCGCCCACCGCTGGTCATCCTCGCCGCGCCACCAGTAACTCTTCCGCGAGGAGGAGCGTACGATCTGAAGTAGCTCGTCATAAGCCGTTACTTCCTCGACCTCTTCGTCAACGATCCGGAAGGATCTTACCTCGATCGGCTCCCGAGTAAGACCAACGATAATATAGTCCGTATCCGGGTAATACGCGAGCGAAACATCAATCGAAGACGGATACGCGCGAATCATAGGATGCGAATGATAGATCGCGCCGAGTTCCAACCCGGCCTCCTCGATTCCAAGCATAACCGCTAGCTGAGCCGCCGGGTCCATAACGTAAAGACCCGAAGGATGTACGGCGACATTCTCCATCCGGTAAACCTCGACGCTATCGCCATCCCCGTCCTTCGAGATCATCCCGCAAATCTCGACGCTCTCGTCTTCTAGAGCATGCTCAACGAGCAGCTCTCTATGTTCCGGTCTAAGATTCATACTCTCTCCCTCTCTAGTCTGGTACGTTCCACTCGATTATCCATCCGCCCTCGACATACCGAATAGCCTGCCTGGCGCCGTAAATACGCGCAATTCTTAGTAGTCGGCGCTCGCCACCCTCAGACTCTAATAAAAGTTTCTGCGCTAGCGCATTATCAGGTAGAGGAACAAGATTACGAGAGAGATTTATATGAGCGCAGATTTTCGATCCTATATTCACCTTTATCTCATGAACTACCGGGAGCTTCCCGTAACACTCGACTAGACAAATATTCCCGGCTAGGCTATCCGCGTCTATCCGCCAGCGACGGCGACCACTCCAGGTTACTACCTCGAAAGTACGGCTCTCGCGCCAATCAGCTAACTGCTCAGAAGTAAGATTTCGGCGGAGTAAACTCAAAGCCCGCCGATTCGCCCCTTTCGTAATCTCCATTAGTAGTGGCCCCAATGAACTGCCGGGTAGTCGTTAGCGAGTAGACCGAGAACCGACTGCGCGTGCCGTATCTGAGAAGTCTCGTCAGGCTGTACGAACCCCCTAGCTAATAGCTCTTCCTCGCCACCCGGGGCCCGTAACATAAGAACCTGCGCTAAAAGATTATCCTCGATCGGCATATCCTCGTGGTCGGTAGGATGCCGAGCGTAAACGCAGATAGAGGTTCCCTCTTTTACTGTCCGCTCATACGCCGTCCCCGAGTTCGCGTTCGCTCCCTTACCCCGCATAAGCTGCAGGTTCCCCGACCAATGTGGGTAAAGCCTCCAGAGCCGACCGCTAAGCGCTTCTATCTCGAAGAAACCTTGAGTTTGATAGGACTGAATCTGCTCCGGCGTTAAGTGAGTACGTAGGAGCTTCTTAGCTCTCAGGCGGGCCTCCGCTCGCTGCTGGGGGGAAAAAGGGGTAGCCATAGGAGGCCTTTGGTATGGGGCCGGATCGGGGCCCAATTTCGTTCCGCGATAGAGGAAAGCTAATCCTATAAGGAACGCGACGACGCCGATACTGCCATCGACGAGTAGTAACCCGCGGAAGATAAGTCCCATTCCTATATCCGTAACGCCCGATACCATACAAACCTGGGCTCCGAATCTTAGCCGCTTACGCATACGTCCCCCTACTCATATCCGGATCTCCGGATATGGCTCCGTCCGACATAATTCCGGCGTCGGGGTAGACGTTAGCTAGGTCTAGAAAACGTTGAAGGCCGTCTAGCGTTTCAAGGGCTAGCTTCTGAGCGAGGATATTATCCGAAGGAGGGTAAACGGTACTAATTCCAGCGCAGAGAGCACTTCCTCTACGGATCGGAATCTGGCCCGTTCCGTAAGCATAAGCATTTCGCCCGTAAAGTATTGGTGAGCCGGGACGCGCATCAACTAGATATACGTTAAAGGCGTTATCCTTCGTAATACCCCAGGTATAGGTATCAGCCGTAACGACTAAAAGTGGCCTATGCCCAGCCCAGGCGTTCTGCTGTTCGGGCGTAAGGTTCTCCCAAAGTAGCCTAGCCGCGCGCTTCTCCCCTTCCAGGAAACACAACAGGGGTGGCTCTAAGGCCACCCCTGCATCCTTCTTCGAGCCGGTAGGCAAGTCTTAGCTCGCGCCACCCGCCATCGGCGGGACGAGAATCAGCTCCTTCGCGTTCGGGTCAAACTCAGTAACCCGATCGGCAGGCTCTCCGACCGTCCTCGTTGAGAAGGCGGTAAAGCCCTGGTCCTTAACGATCGCGTCGAACTGCGCGCGAACCGTCGCCTCGTCCGTGAATTCCTCATCCGCCGTAGCCGTATCCTCGCCCCAAACGAGCGTCGTATCGCCCCTCCGACCCATCGTACGCATCTTACCCATCGTCATCTCCTTCGTTGGATTACTACGCGTAGTCCTTCGGGAACGCTGTAAGAGAAGTATCCGAACGTCCCGGTATCGACTCTACCGGAAATTCGCCCTCGAAAAGATGTCCGACGAAAGCGCCCTCATAAAGCATAAAGCTCCCGACGTAAAGGCGATCGCTAGCGACAGGATGCCCCGTACCCGCCACGTAGAAGGTACGCTCCGACTCGCGGCCGTTAACGGTAGCAAGAGCCCAAAGGAATGGCTCGCCCCTCTGAACGTTAACGTAAAGCGGAACCGCATCGACCGGCATCGAAATCGAGAACTCATCTTCGAGAAAAATCGGGTACTTCAAGATAGCTTTCATTCTTCCTCCTCCCTACCCCAATCCGCCGGAAGCTCCGGATGACGATCTAGGAACTCGCGTCGTAACCTACGCTGCTCGATCCTCGCCGTCTGCGCCTCCTCCCAAAGAACCGAACGCGTAGGCGGCTTCTTCTTCGCCGCCGCTACCGCTATACGGTGAGTATTAAAAGGTTCGTCCATTAGCTAAAATTTTAGGAGCTACGAACCGCCGCCCTGAAAGGTAAGGACAACGGCCCGTAGCCCCAACCGAACCGGATAAGTGAAGCGCTGCGGGAGACTGTAGACGCGGAGTCTCGACACAGGCGAACGCTTTCACCGGATTACCTGCTAGCTATCAACGGAGATCGGGTCGAAACCCAAACCCTCGGCTAGCCTGGGCTCCCCTTCCTAAACTACGGAGGATCGCCTCCGGGGAGTTTATCGAACCGGACCGCGAAACGCTACTGTCTCGACGCCCGGAAGCGGTAACTGATTCGAACGCAATAACCCCGGCCCAGTAAGCGCCTCAACGTCAGTCGGCTCCGAAAAATGCGGGCGGCGAACACCGAGAACCACAGTAAGGGGAACGTGAAGCGGCGTCCGCTCCCCATCATCAACGAGCGCGTAAGCACCAGTAACCGCTACGTAAACGACCCTCCCGCCAACCCTCGGAGAAATACAAACAGTAGCGTCGAGCGCGAGAACGACAGTACGGCCCGAAACCCAAGCGGCCCGTAACTCCTCGGCAATCGCCGATACGGGCCGCTCGGGGAACAAGCCTACCGCTTCGCGCTCTTCGGGCGCGAGCCAAAAAACCTCGAAGGACTAATATTCCAGCCTGACTTACTCGACTCCCAGTCGTTCGGCACTACAATCGGATGATCCGCCGTAAACGGCGGGACGGATTCTAGAATAGGCGGATTTAGCTCGCGCTCCGTAAGCTCCCTAACCCAAGCAGTCCGCGTTTTAGTACCGCGAGCCGCGTCGATCCTAGCAACTAGGTCATCCGGCCAATTAAAAGCAAGCCGCGTAGAACTCTTCTCCGCAGTCTTATTAGTCATTCTTCCTCCTTATCCTGAGACGAATCCCAAGCTCGATAACGATGGGGGATATCCCAACCGTCCTTCCTCATACGATTCAACGCGTTCTTAACCGTACCAATCGTAGTACCAACCTCAACCGCGATCTCCCTAAATGAAAACCCCCTCCCGTAGAGGTGCGCAATCGAGACGCGCCGAAGATCCCGACGCTCGCGCTTCCAAGCGTTAAAACAAGCTTTACAAGCGACGCTACCGCCCTGCTTAGGATTACCACAACTACAGCGATCCCAGGAAATAGGAAGCTTAGTCATAAATTATCTCCGGAGACAAATCCAACATCGGAAATTAGCGTAAGCCCAAGCCTGTTCTACTAGATCGAACCCCGCCGAACGGAAAAGCTCCTCATCAAATTTAGCGGTAAGAGGAACAAGAACACCTTCGAGAGATAACGCCTTCCGCATTATAGCCTCCTCGGTATAACCCGCCTCGCGCTTCATCTCATGATAGATATCGAGAAGCAAGCGATCCGACTCAGCAGCCTCGCCTAAAACCTTTTCAACGACGATAAAACCGCCGCCAGATCGAAGCCCCTCGTAAATACCGCGAAGAAGTCCCTGTCGGTACTCGATCGGTACGAACTGGAGAACAAGAACCGAAAGAATCACGTTAGCAGGAGGCAACTCAGGCGGATAACCATAACGAAGGTCATGTTCGACTACACGAAAGATATCCTCGCCCCAACTAGAAAACCGATCCCGAAGAACCTCTAGCATTGGCCCCGACTCCTCTACCGCAACGTACCGCGCCCGAGCACCATACTTATCGAGGATCGGAGACACCGCGTCGCCGCGAGATGACCCAAGGTCAACTAGAAACGGGCCAGGGTAAGAACCCCAATCCTTATCGAGAAGCCAAGCCGAAACGTCAGTAACGAGCTTTCGCAGGTCGCGGAGATTAGGAATGCTCTTCTCAAGCATCGAGCTAAACGCATTAGTAACATCCCCATCGAACGTCCAACGACCGGACTCCGGTGCGTTCGCAGTCTCCAGGTTATCGCTATCCATCAGATAGGCCTCGTAGATAGCCGCGGTCAAGAAGACGAGCGCGCTCACGCTCTACCTTATCCTGATCGGCATTAGGATTACTCCGTAGCTTATCAAGCCGTAAGGCGTAATCACGCTTCGCCGCGCGATAAAGCGCTCGCTCCACAGCGCCAGGCGAAAGAACGATCATTTTTCTTTCTCCTCTAACGAACGGTAGCTCCGTATACCAGCCCTCGCCGAAAAGACAGAAGCCCCATTCGGTACGCGAACAACCGCAGACGGCATCATGAATCTCCTCTTCCGCCCAGCCCCGCCGCGGCACCTCAGTCATGCCAGATACCTCGCAAGGTGACTTCCTACAGCAGCGTAAAGCGGGGGCGTAACCGCCCGACCCATCCGCTCAACCCGCTGCGCGGCCGTCCCAGTCAAGATAAAATCCGCGGGGAAACCACTAATCGCCTTAGCCTCCGCAGGCGTTAGCTTACGGCATTCCGTTGGATGACAAAGGCTCGCCGCGCCTACCTGAGCAGCCGTAGCCGATAAAGTAGGCGAAGGCTTATCAAGCTCAGGAACCGTCAAAAGGAAATAGAGGGTCTGCGGCTCCGCCATCCCGCCGTCCTCGCAGCGCGCGCTCGCATAGGGGTTCTCGGCAGCCGGGTCGATCCCCGAATGGCTATAAAGGCCCTTACCGCAGGCGAGACAGACCTTCTCGGAAGCGTCGCGAAGGTGATCGGTACCGTAACGGCTAATAAAATGCCAGGCCTTACCAACCGCGTAAGGCTCCATCGAAGACTCTTCGAGAAACGGCGCGTGATCAGGATCGGCAGAATCAACATCGTCTAAAGCCTGACGAAGAGTAAAAGGTACATTAGTTATCGGGCTAGGGAACGTAGGCGCCGAAGCAAAAAGATCGGAACGAAGACCCATAAAGATCAGACGCTGCCGGGATTGAGGAACGGAATAATGAGCGGAGTTTAGCACTTCCGCGCTAACACGGTAGCCGATCTCCCCTAACCGTCGAGAAATATGATGGGCGTACTCCCCGAGCGATGCCCCGGCGATAAGGCCCGGGACGTTCTCGGCGATAAAGGATCGGGGGTAAAGTCCGCGAAGGAGACGGAGCCACTCATCGAAAAGATCGTCAGTCCTCTGAACCGTTTCGCTATACTTCTTCGCTTCGTTCCAACCCTTCTCGCGCTTACCGGCCATACTAAAACTAGAACAAGGTGGGCTACCCTCGAAGACGTCAAGCTGCCCCCGGTCTAGGCCGGTCTCACGAAGAATTTCTCCCGCCTCCACCTCGCGGATATCGCGACGCTCGATAAACGTATCAGGCGAGTTAGCTTTATACGTATCAGCAGCTGAGTCAATAAACTCGATCGCGTATGGTACCCGGAAACCCGCCATCCTAAGCCCTAGCGAACTCCCGCCCGCGCCGCTAAAACTACCGACTACCGTTAGCCCGTTCGACTCGACCGCGCGAACCTGATCCATCGTCGGCCGAATATACGGCGGCGGAGTTTCAACCCAGAGTTTTTCGGTGGGATCGCTCACGAGCTTCGGTAAGCGTAGCAGAAGCAATCTCTAGAAGTACTTGATCCTGATACGCCCTACTCCGCCCGCTCGGATGTGGTATCGACGTAACCGCTAACCCCTCGATCTCCCGCCACTTCCCCCAGACCTTCGGGGCGCCGATCGCTACCGCTACGCGCCGACCGAGCGCGACGATAACCGTCGCCTTATGATCGAGTTCCAGCCAGGCTTCCTTCGCCGCGTCCGCATCCCAGGTTTCCTGATGATGAAGGAAAAGATTCGCGCAGTAAAACTCGCCGGTAAGCGCCCAGTAAGAATCAAGCTCGGGCGTCGCCCAGGTCGCCGCCTCAATTTCGATCTCGGCCAGATCGCAAAGCTTACGGCTATTCCCCATAAGGGGAAGATGAAACGTTCCCTCGCGGGCCTTACTAGGACATTCGCCGAGAAGCAGAGGCTTCATTACCATCTATTATACGCGCTCCGCCCGCGGATGCCTTAACCCGCAGATAGGCCTTTACATCTTGGCGTTTAGCAGGGTACGGCCCCCACTCATGAGTATCGGTCTTCCAGCGGCAGAGTTCGAGAACCATAAGCGTCCGGCGAACCCTAAACCCAGTCTTAGTATCCCGCGCCTTACGCTCCCAATATTTATGGTCGATCGGGTTACGCTCTAGAAGGAGAACCCGATAGTTCTGCCAGCCGTTATCGACGCGGGCGCGGACCGTAGCCCCAAACCCGC
>Ga0302324_100026499_pt1 | contig 11072 bp, 9 predicted proteins | sample Palsa_T0_1_FD_201949 | JGI IMG/M metagenome (GOLD analysis project Ga0302324, IMG submission 201949) | Peat permafrost microbial communities from Stordalen Mire near Abisko, Sweden - Palsa_T0_1 | ecosystem: Environmental > Terrestrial > Soil > Palsa > Peat permafrost | place: Sweden: Abisko... | reverse complement strand
ACCGGGGAGTGGCGGCTCTTCGGGAGGGAACTTACCAGAAGGCGGTTGGGGATCTCGCAAAAGCAGTGGAACTGGACGGCAGTTTCGCGCTGGCGCACGCGCGTCTGGCGGATGCCTGGGCTGAGTTGGATTTCACCGGTAAGGCGCAAGAAGAGATGCTGCGGGCCTCGGAACTGGAAGTGAGCCGTGGGCTGCCCGGAAAGGACAAACAGTACCTGGATGCGGTGCGCCATACCTTGACGCGGCAATTTCCGCAGGCGGTAAAGGACTATGCGGCCCTTCTGAAGACGCTGCCTGGCAGGGAGAAGCCCTACGGCTATGTCGATCTGGGCCGCGCCGATGAAAAGGCCGGCGACGTTGCCAATGCGCAAGCGAACTACCAGCAAGCGGCCAAGCTGGCGCCGGAGTATCCGGCCTCTTTTGTGCACCTCGGAATTCTGGAGAGCCGCCAGGCCAAGAACACCGAGGCGGAGGCAGACTTCTCGCGCGCGGAGTCGCTTTATCGCGCCGATAGCAACACTGAGGGACTGGCGGAGATCGACTACCAGAGAGGCTACGCGGCCAGCCTGCGCGGCGATCTGCCAAACGCGCGCGCCTTTTTCGAAAAATCCCTGCACGCGGCGCGAGACATTGGCAGTGCGCAACTGGAAATCCGCGCGCTCACCCGTCTGAGCGTACTCGAATATCAGGCGGATCATACGGATGCGGCCATCGACCTTGCGAATCAGGCGATCCAACTCGCGCGGGAGAAGGGCATCGAGTACTGGGCTATCGAGGGGATGATACGTCTCGGAAACGATTACGTGTATCGGCGTGACTATGCAAAAGCTGAAACGTCAATTTCCGCAGCCTTAAACCTCGCACACGAGAACGGGAGTCCGCGCCTGGAAGCGCTCGCGCGGCTAAGTCTGGCCAGTATCCGCGATCAACAGGGCAAACCGGACGAAACCATCGCCCTGGCGCAGCAGGCACTCGATTATTATAAGCAGACGGGCTTCTTCGAGTCGTCTGTCCGAGCGGTGACACTGATTGTCCGCAGCCACCGCGACAAAGCGGAGTTCAAAGAAGCGCTTCCCATTGCCCGGGATATACTCGAGACTACAAAGAAGTCCAACAACCAATCGCTGATTGTTCTGGTCGAGGAGTTGGTGGGGAGCGTCCTGCTTAGCCTGGAGCAGTATCCGGACGCGTTGAGTCACTTTGAGGCCGCGCTTGCCGGCAGCCGTGCTATCGCACAGAATGTGGAGTACGAGACTCTCCATTGCGCAGACGCTCTCTGGCGGCTGGGACGTTATCGCGAGTCGGAGCAGATGATCAACTCCATTCCGCCGGAGACCAGAAACCGGCCCGACTTTGCACTGGAAGTTGAACGGATACGAGCTTGGCGCGCCCTCAGTCAGAGGAAGTTCGATGAGGCTGGCAGACTTGCGCGGCATATCGTCGGCGCACCGTCGCGGGTTCCGCCCACTGTGGTAATCGAATCGAACATTGTCAGTGGGCTCGCGCAAGCGCAATTTCACGCGGCCAATAAGTCCCAAGAGATCTGTGCGGAGGCTCTGTCGTTAGCCCATAAGGAGGCGAACGGCGAAATGGTCGCGCAGTCCTCCCTTTGCGCCGCGAACGCATATCTAGCGGCAGGCTCAGCACAGGAGGCCAGGCAAACAGCAGAGACCGCGCGGGCGTTCTTCTCGAATTCCCAGCAGAGGGAATCCGAGTGGCAGAGCTTGTTGTACCTGTCGAAAGCCTGCCGGGCACTGGGCGATCCGTCATGTTCTAGGAAATCTGCATCCGAAGCACTGGACATTTTGTCCGATTTCGAACATAATTGGGATACTTCAAATTGCCGGACGTACATGGGCCGACCGGATATTGAAGTGGCTAAACGGGAATTGTTGGCGCTTGCTCAAAAATAGGAGGGGTGAGAATGGCGACATTTCGGGCGGTGGCGGAAGGCGTTGCGGTGATTGGTATCATAGGGGCGCTCGCTCTGGCTGGCTGGGGTTTCAAGGATGTGGATGCCGCCGTCAAGAAACTGATTGAAAGCGGTAAGAGCTCCTCCAACAAGGGATCCGGCGATTCCCCTGTAAAGATTGTGGGCGGCTCCATGAGCTTCTTCGCACTGCAATGGGCTCCGGTAACCGGAGGTTATTCCACTCCCGTGAACGACGCGTCGGAGATAGACGTGGAAGGTGTACCAACCGGACCTTGGGTGCGGAAAATAAGCGCGCCTTGGCAAGTTGAACTGGACGCCAGACAAGCCGACGGTACCAACGTCAATGGATCCGGAACCGGCGTATTCGTTTGCTCGCAAGGGGTTCCCAATCTCAAGACCGGGTGCAATATCAGCCCCGCGATGCAGTCGACAACCATTTATGTTGGACCCATGGATCCAGGTTCCACTCCCGTAGGTGTTGGTTTCCTGGGTCCTTTTAAACCGCTGGCCCCCTTCGATTCTCCTAGCCAGCTTTTGCGCTATAGGGATCCAACTTCGGCCTGCTACTTTTGCGAGCTCATATGGCAGGTGATTATCAAGTACGAGAGCGCGGATGGAACCAACACTTACACCGTTAAGCTCGAGTGCCCCGACGGAGAATGCCGCGTCTACATAGGCCAGTAATCTCGGCTGGATCGAGAATGTTGGCCCATGCTTTACTCCGCCATCCCCTATAATGGCGGGAATGGCGCGCCCCATCACCCTCATCCCCGGCGACGGTATCGGACCCGAAGTCGCCGAGGCCACCGTGCGGGCCGTGGAAGCCACCGGCGTGGACCTGGAATGGGAGCGCGTGGAGGCCGGCGCCAAGGCCCTGGTCGACCTGGGACAGTTGCTCCCCGACGATGTGTTTGCCTCCCTCGAGTGCACTCGCGTGGGGCTGAAGGGGCCCACCGCTACCCCCATCGGCGGCGGCCACCAGAGCATCAATGTGGCGCTCCGCAAGAAGCTAGGCCTGTACGTGAATTTCCGTCCGGTGCGCATGCTGCCCGGTTTGAAGACGCGCTACAGCGACCTGGCGCTGGACCTCGCCATCTTTCGCGAAAATACCGAGGACCTCTACTCCGGCCTGGAGCACGAAGTCATTCCCGACGTGGTGGAGAGCCTCAAGATCATCACCAAGACCGCCTCCATGAGGATTGCGCACGCCGCCTTTGCATGGGCGCGCCGCGAGCACCGCCGCAAAGTCACCGCCATCCACAAGGCCAACATCATGAAGATGAGCGACGGCCTCTTCCTGAAATGCTGCCGGGCGGTGGCCGGCGAGTACAGCGATATCCAGTACACCGAACTGATCGTGGACAACGCCTGCATGCAACTGGTGATGCGCCCGGAGACCTTCGACGTGCTGGTGCTGCCGAACCTCTACGGCGATATCGTCTCCGATCTGGCGGCCGGTCTGGTGGGCGGACTGGGCATCGTGCCCGGCGCAAACATGGGCGACCGTCACGCCATCTTCGAAGCCGTCCACGGGACCGCGCCCGATATCGCCGGAAAAGGCATGGCTAATCCCACGGCGCTGATGCAGTCGGCCGCGCTGATGCTGGCGCACATCGGCGAACGGGATGCCGCGGCGAAACTGCAGCGTGGCGTGGAGCGGGTATACGCCGAGGGCCGGCATCTGACGCGGGATGTGGGCGGAACGGCCGGAACGGCGGAATTTACCGATGCGGTGATCGCGGCTATGTAACCCTAGCTCCCGCATTCTGTGCTAGCGTAGAGATTCATTCCGCACTGGAGGCAAGCATGTCGATGGAGGCCCTTGGCCTGATCGAAACGAAGGGATTGACCGGAGCGATCGAAGCGGCCGATGCCATGGTAAAGACGGCCAACGTGGTGCTCACCGGCAAGGAATTCATCGGCGCCGGCTACGTGGTGGTCAGTGTGCGTGGTGACGTGGGCGCAGTCAAAGCCGCCACGGATGCGGGCGCCGCGGCCGCCCGCCGCGTCGGCGAACTGGTGGCCGTGCACGTGATCCCCCGCCCGCATGAGGAAACCGAAAAGATTCTGCCGGGCGCTGGGCCGGTCAAAAAATCTCTCGGCTGATGCTCGAAGACAAAGACCTCGTTTCCATTCAAGAGGTCCGTACCAAGGTCGAAAAGGCCTACGCCGCCTGGCTGAAATACCGCGCGTTTAGCCAGCAGCAGGTGGATGCGATCGTCGAACGCATGGCCGCCGCGGGCCGCGCCGCCGCCGAAAAACTGGCCGCCATGGCGGTGGAAGAGACCGGCTACGGCAATGTCAAAGACAAGATCGCCAAGAACCTGCTGAATGCGGACCTGCTGCCGCGCAAGATGCGGGGCATGCGTACCATCGGCTTCCTGCGCGAGATTCCCGAAGAGCGCATCGTGGAATACGCGGTTCCGGTGGGTGTGGTGGCGGCGATACTGCCCACCACCAATCCGACTTCCACCGCCATCTACAAGATCCTGATCTCGCTCAAAGCCGGCAACGCTATTGTGCTCAGCCCGCATCCGCGCGCGGTGCGCTGCACCTGCGCCACGGCCGATCTGCTGTACCGCGCGGCGGTGGAAGCCGGCGCCCCCGAAGATATCGTGCAGTGTCTGGGCTACGCCAGTCTCGACGGCACCAACGCCCTCATGCGGCACGAGCGCACCGGCGTGATTCTTTCCACCGGCGGCCATGGCATCGTGCGCGCCGCCTACTCCAGCGGCAAACCCGCGTTCGGAGTGGGACCCGGCAACGTGCCCGTGCTCATCGAGCGCACCGCCGATGTCCCGGACGCCATCGCCAAGGTGATCGAGGGCAAATCGTTCGATTACGGCACGGTCTGCTCCAGCGAGCAGGCCATCGTGGCCGAAGAGGTGCTGAAGGACCGCGTGCTGGCCGAATTGAAAGCCGGCCACGCGCATTTCTGCAGCGCCGAACAAAAACAGGCGCTCGGGCGTCTGATGGTCACGCCCAACTGGACCATCAATCCCGCCTGCGTGGGCCAGTCGCCGACGAAGATTGCCGGCATGGCCGGGTTCTCCGTTCCGGCCGCAACTTCCATCCTGGTGGTCGATCTGGATGGCGTCGGCAAACAGCATCCGCTTTCCATGGAGAAGCTTTCGCCGGTGCTGGCACTCTACTGGGTGAAAGATTTCGCCTCGGGCATGAACATTTGCGAAAGCCTGCTGCGTTTCGGCGGGCTGGGCCACACCTGCGTGATCTACTCCAGCGACGACGCGCGCATCCGCGAGTACGCGCAGCGTATGCCGGCCAACCGCGTGCTGGTGAACACGCCCGCGCCGCAGGGTTCCACCGGCATCACCACCAACGTGTTCCCCTCCATGACGCTGGGTTGCGGCGCGGCCGCGGGCAACATCACCAGCGACAACGTGGGGCCGCAGCATCTCTTCAATATCAAGCGCCTGGCTTACGCTGTACGCACACCGGCGGAGGCCTTCGGCACCAGCGCGCCGCAGCCCGCGGGCATCGCGACCGAAATCGTGGACAAGTTCCTGGCCCGCCGCGGCGCGCCGCCACCCCCGCCCGCCGCACCGGTTCCGCCGCCGCCCGCGCCCGCCCCTGCATGCGCCTGCGCCACCCACGCGCCGACACCCGAACCCCCTCCAGCGCCCCCCAAACCGCAGATTGTGGACTTCGTCTGCGAGGAGGATGTGCGCAACGCCATCAAGCACTCGCGCAAGATTTACATCGGTCCTAAAACTATCGTCACTCCCTCTGCGCGCGATTTGGCCGCGCCCAATGATATTCTAGTGTTGGCCTGAGCGGAGGATTTATGGACCTGAATCTGGACACTTTGAAGCACGAGATCGTGGAGTACCTCGAGCACTCGGAGTTTGCCATCTTCCGCGGCGCTCCGGGCGGACTGGAAGGCCTGCCGATGGTGCTCTGGGACGCCGAACGTTTTCCCGATTACCAGATGTTCCTGGATGCGGCGCGCAAGACCGGCGCCAAAATGATCGTTTTCGCCGCGCGCGAATTCGAAGCCCCCGAAATCGACGATGCCATCGAGGAACTCGGCGAGTGCGATCTCACGCGCGAGGAGCGCCGCGAACTGGAAGCCCGCCTGCGCGAGTTGCGCGTGCATGAAGGCGTCACCTGCTCGCTGGAATTGGCTTTCGATCATCACGCCCGCATGTACGTGTATGAAATCCGCCCCGATTGGTACGACGAATTCCTGAGCATCGGCGAAGAGATCGCCGTGCACCTTCCCACCGGCGAGAGCGAACAGGAAGACGACGGTTCCTTCGGCTACTTCTCGAATAACTGACGCCCGGCATGCCCATTACGGCCCGCTGGCTGATTCCGGACGCGCGCGCGCAGGAAGCCGAGGCGCTGTCCCGGGCGCTGGGCATCCGGCTGCCGGCCGCACGTGTGCTTTGCGCCCGCGAGTTGACCGATCCCGATGCGGCGCGCCGCTTCCTGCGGCCTTCGCTCGCCGACTTGCACCCTCCTGGCGCTCTGCGCGGCATTGAGCAGGCCGTGGCGCGGCTGCGCAGCGCCATCGCCCTCGGTCAGCGCATCCTCATCTACGGCGATTACGATGTGGATGGCACCACCTCTGTCGTCATCTTGACCAAAGCCATCGAGATGGCCGGCGGCGCGGCGTCTTTCTTCGTTCCGCACCGCCTGCGCGACGGCTACGGCATGCGCTCGGAGGTGGTGGAGAAGGCCGCCGCCGATGGCGTGAAGCTGATCATCAGCGTGGATACGGGCATTCGCGCGGCCGAAGTGGTGCGGCGCGCCAACGAGTTGGCCATCGATGTGATCATCACCGACCATCATCTGCCGGAAGCCGAACTGCCCGCGGCTCTGGCCGTGTTGAATCCCAACCGGCCGGATTGCGGCTATCCCGATAAAAATCTGTGCGGCGTGGGGGTGGCGTTCAAGCTGGTGCAGGCCCTATTCGCCTCGCTCGACTGGCCGCCCGCCCGGCGGCAGCGCGTCACCGAATCGTTTCTGAAGCTGGTGGCCATCGGCACGGTCGCCGACGTGGTGCCCCTGATGGGCGAGAACCGCATCATTGTGAAATACGGCTTGGGCGGCCTCGGCCAAGTGCACAATCCGGGGCTGCGCGCTTTGCTGGATGTGGCCGGTTTCAGCGGCGGCCGCCTGCCTTCTTCTACCGACGTGGCATTCCGCATCGCGCCCCGCATCAACGCCGCCGGACGCATGGATACGGCCAACGCCGTCATCGAAATGTTCCTCACCGGCGATCCGGAGCGCGCACGTGTGCTGGCGCAGCAGCTTCACACGCTCAATGGCGAGCGCCAGTTGGCGGAGGCGGAAGTCACCCAGCAGATTGTCGAGGAGTGCGCCCGCGTGCCGGTCGGCGACGATCAGCGCGCGCTGGTGTTCGCGGCGGATAACTGGCATCGCGGCGTCTTGGGCATCGTCGCGTCGCGCCTGGTTGAGCGCTTCCACCGGCCGGTGTTCGTGCTCAGCAGGAATCCGGACGATGGCCTGGCGCAAGGCTCCGGGCGCAGCATCCGGCCGTTTCATTTGCTGGAAGCGCTGGAGGCCATGCCGGATCTGTTCGAGCGCTTTGGCGGCCACCGCCAGGCCGCCGGGCTGACGCTGGCATCCGACAAGATCGACGCTTTCCGCTCGCGCTTCAACGACTACGCGGCCGCGCGCCTGTCGCTCGCCGACCTGGCGCCCGAACTGGAGATCGACGCGCTGCTGGAATTCCGCGAGATCGACGAGCGCAGCGTGGCGGAGGTGCTCAGCCTGGCGCCTTTCGGCTGCGGCAATCCGGCGCCGCTGTTCGCCGCGCTGGACGTGGAGGTGGCCGGTCCGCCCGCCGTGATGAAGGAGAAGCACCTGCGCATCATGTTGCGGCAGAACGGGCGCACGCTCTCGCTGAAGGCTTGGAACTTCGCCGCCCGCGCGTGTGAGCTGCCCGCCGGCGCGCGCGTGGACGTGGCATTTACGCTCGAAGACGACAATTACGCGGCCGCGCGCGGCCTGCCGGCATGGGGCGCCGTACTGCGCGACTGCCGCCCGCGTTAGGGTATGGCTCCGCGAGTAACATATAAGTATGGTGATCGGTGTTCCCCGGGAGAGTTTCCCCGGCGAGCGGCGCGTGGCGCTGGTTCCCGCGGTCATTCCCAACTTGGCCAAGGCGGGCTATGAAGTCGCCGTCGAAGCGGGAGCGGGATTGGCTGCCGGCTATCTGGACGCCGAATACGCCGCCAAGGGCGCTAAGCTCGTTCCCGAACGCGCGGAGGTTTTCCGGCTCGCCGATGTGGTGGTGCAGGTGCTTTGCTATGGCTCAAACGACCGCACCGGTAGAGCCGACCTGCCGCTGCTGCGCTCCGGCCAGGTCCTGGTGGGCTTCCTGCGTCCGCTAGGGGCGCTCGAAACCATTCAGGAGATCGCGGCGACCGGCGTGACGGCATATTCGATTGAGATGATGCCGCGCATCACGCGCGCGCAAAGCATGGACGCGCTGTCGTCGATGGCCACCATCTGCGGCTACAAAGCGGTGCTGCTGGCGGCCGACCGGCTGCCTAAGATGTTTCCCATGCTCACCACCGCGGCGGGCACCATCACGCCGGCGCGCGTTTTCGTGATCGGGGCGGGCGTGGCTGGGCTGCAAGCCATCGCCACGGCGCGGCGGCTGGGCGCGGTCACCTCGGCGTACGATCTGCGGGCGGCCGCCAAAGAACAGGTGCTCAGCGTGGGCGGCCGGTTCGTCGAACTGCCGATTGAAGTGGCCGACGCGCAGGATGCTCGCGGCTACGCCAAGGCGCAGGACGATACCTTTTATCGCCGGCAGGCCGAATTGCTGGGCAACCAGGTGGCGCAGAGCGATGTGGTGATCACGGCGGCGGTGGTGCCGGGAAAGAAGTCGCCGGTCCTGGTCACACGCGAAATGGTGCACCGCATGGCGCCCGGATCGGTGATCGTGGACCTGGCCTCCGAGCGCGGCGGCAACTGTGAAGTCACGCGCGCCGGCGAAGTGGTCGAGGAACAGGGAGTCGCCGTACTCGGATCCATCAACCTCGCCAGCACCGTGCCCTATCACGCCAGCCAACTGTACGCGCGCAACGTGACTACGTTTCTTTTGCACCTGCAGACCAATCGGGATGACGAGATCGCCCGCGAGACGCGCGTGACGCAAGGCGGCGAAATCGTGAACCCGCGGGTGGTGGAGTTCTTCGCTGGAGGGCGGACGTGAGTTCACCGTGGGGCGGGCAATCATGCCCGCAGCCGGCTTTTAGCCGGCTCGTCCCGCGAGCAAAGTTTGCGGGTAAGGCGACCTTCGCTCGTCTGCGACTGCAAGAGTGCAGTCGCGGCAGGCACGAGTGCCTGCGCCACGCCGGGAGAAAAACATGACCGATCTCATCGCCAGCCTCTACATATTCATGTTGGCGGCCTTCGTCGGATTCGAAGTCATCCGGCGCGTCTCGCCGTTGCTGCACACGCCGCTCATGTCGTTGACTAACGCCCTGGACGCCATCGCCGTGGTAGGCGCGATCATCCTGGCCGGAGAGCACAAGAGCGGCCTGGCCACGGTGCTCGGCACTATCGCTATCGTGGCCTCTACCAGTAACCTGGTAGGCGGATTCCTGATCACCGACCGCATGCTGAAGATGTTCAAAACCAGCAAACCCAAGAAGCCATGACCACGCCCGCCATCGCCGACACGGTCATCCAGATCGTTTACCTGATCTCGGCTGTGCTCTTCATTCTGGCGCTCAAATGGCTAAGCGCGCCCACCACCGCCCGCCGCGGCGTACGCGCCGGAGAGTTGGGTATGCTGCTGGCGATCTGCGCGACCTTGCTGCACAAAGGCATCGTCGATTACACCTGGATCGCCATCGCCCTGGTGCTGGGCACCATCATCGGCGTACCGCTGGGGCGCGTGGCCATGACCGCGGTCCCCCAGCGGACGGCTCTGAGCCACGCCTTCGGCGCGCTGTGCGTAACGCTGGTGGGCACGGCGGAATACTATTTGCGCGCGCCGCACGTGCCCGGCTTCATGATGGCGGTGCTCTCGATGGAAGTTATCCTGGGCGCACTGACTTTCACGGGCAGCCTGATGGCCGCCGGCAAGTTACAGGAGATTCTGCCGCAGCGGCCCATCACTTACAAAGGTCAGAACCTGGTGAATCTCTCGCTGCTGGCTATTGCGGTTGGGTTGGCGGTGATGTTAGTCCTCGATCCCGGCCACACACGCCTGTTTCCGCTGATCGTGGCGATCCCGCTGGTCTTCGGCGTTTTCATGATCATGCCCATCGGCGGCGCGGACATGCCCACGGTGATTTCGCTATTGAACTCCTATGCGGGTCTCTCGGCGGCTGCCATGGGATTTGTGCTCGATAGCAAGCTGCTCATCGTTGCGGGTGCGCTCGACGGGTCGTCGGGCTTCATCCTGTCGGTGATCATGTCGAAGGCCATGAACCGGTCGTTCACCAACGTGCTATTCGGCGCGTTCGGACAGGTGCAGGCGTCCGCGGCGGGCGCGGTCGAAGCGCGCACCGTGCGCAGCGCTACGGCCGAAGAAGCCGCCGCCATCCTGGGCGCCGCCAACACTGTGGTCATCGTGCCGGGCTACGGCATGGCTGTGGCGCAGGCCCAGCACAAGGTGCGCGAGTTCTACGATGCGCTCACCAGGCGCGGCGTGGACGTGAAGTTCGCTATTCACCCCGTGGCCGGCCGCATGCCCGGACACATGAACGTGCTGCTGGCCGAGGCAGACATTCCCTACGACAAGCTGCTGGATATGGAGGCGATTAATCCGGATTTTCCGCAGACCGACGTGGCGCTGATCGTGGGAGCCAACGACGTGACCAATCCGGCCGCGCGCAACGATCCCAGCAGCCCCATTTATGGCATGCCGATCCTGGATGTGGATAAGGCGAAGACCGTGATGGTGATCAAGCGCAGTATGAGCCCGGGATTTGCGGGCATCGATAATCCTCTTTATTACCTGGATAAGACGCTGATGCTATTCGGGGATGCCAAGGCGTTTGTGGGCGACTTAGTCCGGGAATTGACCACCTAGTGGGGCAGGCCCTCGGCCTGCGGCGGGTCCCTTGGACCCGCTGGCGGCCTGGGAGGCCGCCGCAGGCCAAGGGCCTGCCCCACAAATATATACTTA